>Ga0181519_10004008_pt1 | contig 11989 bp, 7 predicted proteins | sample PEATcosm2014_Bin_26_FD_121102 | JGI IMG/M metagenome (GOLD analysis project Ga0181519, IMG submission 121102) | Peatland microbial communities from MTU Mesocosm Facility, Houghton, MI, USA - PEATcosm2014_Bin02_10_metaG | ecosystem: Environmental > Terrestrial > Soil > Wetlands > Peat | place... | reverse complement strand
GTTCGGTTGGCTAGGATCGATCGCGAGCGCCTGGCCGAACAGGTTCAGGGCTTCGTCGTACCGCCGCTCACCGACGGCGAGTTCCGCAAGGCAACTGTAGCCTTGGGCGAACCGTGGTTGAACTTCGAGGCTGCGGCGAAAACACGCGATCGATTCTTCTCGTCGCCCGAGATCGCGGTATACCTTTCCCAGATTGCAATACAGTTCGGGCCATTCGGGCTTCAGCCGGGCGGCTTGCATGTAGTGCGTGATTGCGGCGTCGAAGTTGCAACGCTGATGCAAGATGGCGGCGATGTTGTTGTGGGCTTGGAAACAATCGGAAGAGATCGTCAAAGCCTGCCGGTAGGACGCGAGCGCCTCGTCGATCAGCCCGCACGCGTGTAGAGCGTTGCCGAGATTGACCCGAGCGCCCAGATGCCGCGGATCGAGTTCGACGGCGCGGCGACAATGGCAGAGTGCCTCGTCGCCCCGTCCTATTTCCAAAAGCGCTCCGCCCAGGTTGCATTGGCATTCGACGAAGTTGGGATCGAGCTGGATCACTCGACGATAGCTGGCCAGGGCTTCCTCGCGCCGGCCAGAGAAGAAAAGGAGGCAGGCCAACTCATGGTGCAGCAGGGCATTGGCCGGTTCGACCACCAAGCCTTGGCGGAAAGCCTGCTCGGCATCCGTGAGTCGACCGGTCCGTTGGCACACGGCGCCCAGATAGAGCCAGGATGGTGCGTGCGCCGGCCGTAGCGCGAGGGCGTTACGAAAGAGGATTTCGGCTTGAGCCAGATCACCTCCTTTCATTCGCTGCACAGCGGTCTCGAAAGTCGCATCGGTGTGCATCTTGAATCGGGTCTGCTGCTTGGCGAGTGGTATGGAGTCGTCAGGATACGATGGCTGGCGACGACGGCGGACGGGCGGCTTCTTTGTCCTTGGTTTGCGCATACGCGGCAGCCAATATCGACAGGCTCGGATCGCTGGTTTGAACGGCGAGCAGATTCTGTCCGGCGGGAAAGCAGCGATAGCCCATCTCCACGAGCAAGGCCTCCAACGATGCCGCGCCGGACTTGCCATGTTCGACGATCAGAATCGGCCGACATCTGGCCAGCGTGCTGCGCCCGCCACGTAAGACGTCCGATTCCATACCCTCGACGTCGATTTTCATCAGATCCAGACGCGCCAGTTCCAAGGAGTCGAGACTGACCAATGGCACTTTCGTACAGGCCGAGGGGGCATAGTTCACGGGCTGGCCGATCGGTTCGTTGTTTGCGTGCAGGCGTAGTTCCAAACTGCCGAAACTTGCCGGCGCCGTTACGTCGAGAAACGGCACGTCGATCTGGCCGCACGTTTCGCCCACGGCTGCATGCCAGACCCTGGCGTTGAGGCAATTGTTGAGTACGACATTGCCGGCTAGGGCATAATACACGAATTGTTGCGGTTCGAATCCCTGGACGCTTCCCCAGCCAGTCATGTGGTGCGCCCATTGGATGGTATGAACGCCGATATTTGCGCCCACGTCCAAGCCTACGACTCCTCCGCCGAAGAATTGCCGACGAACGTCGAGCATCATCAACGCGAGGTGCACTTCCTCGGGTTCGTAGTTTGCCGTGTTGAGCAACTGGAAACCGACTCCGTACCCCTCTCGATCACTTACCCGTTGGAAATCGTGGCGATTCACGATCATGCTGCCCATGTTCGTCGCTGCCAGCACGAAAGCCAACGGGCGAAGGGGAGTGCTCATGCGATGGTTCCGCGATGCAGTGGACGTAGGGGTGAGAAGTCTTCGCAAGGCGCGCCGACGAACCTATGACCCAGCATAATCATGACCTGACAGTTCCGCCGCCATCTGCTCGAAAACATTCGACCAATTACCGGGCGAAGCTTGGCGAAACAGTCGCATGGTCGGGTACCAGGGGCTGTCGTCCTGGTCCAACAGCCAACGCCAGTCAGGGCTGAAGTTAAGGGCGAGCCAGACCCGAAGCCCGAGCGCGCCCGCAAGGTGGGCCGGAGCTGAGTCGCAGGTCACGATCAGATCGAGGGCTTGCATCGCCGCCGCGGTATCGTCGAAGTCCGTGAATTTCGAGCCCAGGTCGGTGATTGACAGTCCGCTCGAGTCCAATTGCTCGCGGCCGTCACCGTGTTGCAGGCTGAACAGCCGTATCCCTGGCACCTTGGCCAGGGCTGCGGCTGCTTGCAGTGGAAATGAGCGGACCGCGTCGAGCCGATGTCGCCGGTTCCCTTGCCATACGAGTCCGACGCGAATGCCAGGCTCTCCCAGGCCGATCCGCTGCGCCCAAATGACCTGGCGAGCGTCGTCGGCGCGGACGTATGGGACGCCAGCAGGTAGCGTCTCGAATCCGGTCCTAAATATGCCCGGCAGGCTGGCCAGCGGCAGCGATACGTCGCAGTCGGGCGCACGATCGCCTAGCGGTACGACGACGTCGACGCCGGGCACGCGCGCCAGAAGTGAGGCCAGGGGGCGAGGGCACTCGACGACGATGCGTCCGACGCGTTCTCGGGCGAGCCGAGCAAATCGGATGAACTGAAGCATGTCGCCCAGCCCTTGTTCGGCATGCAGCAAAAGCGAGCTGTGGAGGAGCGGTGAGCCGTCCCAACGGGGATGGGCAGACTGCGGTGGCGAGCGTCCATGCACGTGCCATCGCCACTCGTAAGCGGGCCAGGATTCGGCCAAGCGGCCGCGAAGCAGGTTGAGCGTGGCGTAGTTCCAGTTTGGCTCGGGCGCCGAACTCAGCGTCGCGAGTGCCTGCAAATAGTACGTTTCGGCAAGGTTGTACTCGCCGATTTGACGATGGGCATTGGCAAGGTTGTTCAGCACTTCACTGCGATAGAATAGCGCCGGCGTGTGCTGTGGTGGCTCGCAGAGGGCGCGTCGGCAGGCGATCAGGGCATTGTCGAATTCGCCCAACTCCTGGTACAAGGCGCCGAGATTGGCCCAGGCCTCTCCGAACGTCGGATCGAGGTCGATGGCCTGCCGGTAGCAGCCGGCGGCTTCGGTCAACGCACCCCGGTGATGCAACGCTTTGCCGAGATTGTAGTGCGCCTGAACGAGTCGGCAATCAAGCGTCACGGCTCGCCGAAACCCGCGGATCGCTTCGAGGTCGCGCCCGAGTTCGCCCGCTGCTACTCCGCGGTTCAGATGCAACAGGGCGGCGCCCGGGCAAAGCGTAATGGCCTGGTCATACAGTTCGATCGCCACGGCAGCTTGTCGGCCTTCTTGGGCCAGCATGGCCAAGAAATACCAGGCTTCGGCGTCACGGGGCGCATCCAGCAAGGCTTGCAGAATGAGTTTACGCGCCTGCTCCAGCTTGCCGGCCGACTTCAGGCTCCAGGCTTCGTGGAGCGGCGAACGCTCGGTCGTGCTCATCCTGGCCCTCGAAATCGGCCGCCAAACCGCCGGTCATGCGCAATGCGGGGCGATCATCACCAGATCCGGAACCACATGCAGGAACAGTCTCGCGCAAGCTTCGACGAGCGGACGGTCGTCGAGGCCATGGTATGCGTGGAAGAAGCTCATGATACTGACCTCTTCGACGGGATTCCGCACCATCAGGGGTTGCCTGGCAAGGTCGTCCAATTCGGATTGCATGCGCGCGCGCTCCGACTGAATTCGCTCGACGCTTTCCGGAATGATCGACATCATCATGGCACGCTTGACGCGCAGCGCGTCGCTCGGACGCCGGCCCAACATCAAATCAATGACGCGACGCGCTTCGTCAGGATCGTTGGATTCGCGCATCGTATCGACCAGATTGCACAATGCCTCATCCAAATCGGGATTCAAGCGAACCGCCTGCTCCAGGCACGGACGTACCTGGTCGTAATGCCGCAAATCGCGCATCGCCAAGCCCAGATTGTTATACGCCTGGGCGCAATTCGGATCGAGTTGCAAGCAGCGGCGGAAGCAATCCGCGGCTTGTCGAGCGTGGCCCATCGTACGAAGCAACGTGCCCAGGTTGTTGATCGAGGGCACGTAATCGGGCTTGGCGGCCACCGCCTGGCGAAAGGCCGCCTCGGCTTCGTCCAACTGCCCGCGGCGCTGCATGATCGAGCCGTAGTTGTTCCAGGCTTCATGCGACTGGGGAGCCAGCGCAAGAACCCGCTGGTAATGGGCAGCGGCCGCTTCCTCTTGGCCCAGGCTGAGCAAGACGTGCGCCAGGGCCTGTCGGGCCTCGACGAAATCCGAATCGATTTCCAGGGCCGCGCGGTAGTGGGCAACGGCCTCTTCGGTCTTGCCGGCGTGCAGGCAGGCGAAGCCCAGGTTAGTGAGGATCGGCGGATTGCGCGGCAAGAGCTGGTTGGCGGTTCGCAAGCAATCGAAGGCCTGCGGGATTCGACCGGTTCGGTCGAGTACGATACCGAGCAAATGCCAGGCATCGGCATTCTGCGGATCGGTTTCCAGTACTCGGCGATAGATCAGCTCGGCTTGCTCGAGTTGACCGGCAAGGTGCAATTGCATCGCGTGTCGCACCGCCTGAGCAGACGTGAGCACAGCCGGAGCATCGTTGCTCATGCATGCCCCTTCTTCGTTGACTTGACCAGTGCTTGCAGTTCTTCAGCCACGCGGTCGAAGACCGGTTGCCAGCGATCCGACTCTGCCTGCCGAAACAGCCGCATGGTCGGATACCAGGGCGTGTCCTCCCGATCCAGCAGCCAGCGCCAGTCGGGCGAGTATTGCAGCGGCATCCAGACGGGTAGTCCCATCGCGCCGGCCAAATGGGCCGGCGCCGAGTCGCAGCACACCAGAAGATCGAGATTCTTGAGAACGGCGGCCGTGTCTTCGAAATCCTGGATCTGCGGTCCCAGGTCGACGATCGGCACGCGTTGGGCAATCTTGGCGACATCGCCACTGCCTACCCCCTTCTGCAGGCTGAACAATCGCACTCCCGGAACCGCGGCCAAGGCCGTGAGATGCAAGGCGTCGAACGAACGGAGCTTGTCGAGGCGGTGGCGAGGATTGCCTCGCCAAACCACGCCCACTCGAAACTCCGGATGCTGCTGAAGCACTTCACGCCAGCGGGCTTCGCGCTGGGGATCGGCCGTGAGATACGGGACGTTCCGCGGAATCGTGTGCAGGTCGGTGCCGACGATGCTGGCGACCGTGAGCAGGGGGGCCTGGGCGTCGCACGGCGGCAGCGGGCTGCCGCGCGGGATCAACTGGTCGATCTCTTTGATTCGTGCCAGCAATGGAACCAGGCTCGGCTGGCATTCGACCACGACCCGCCCGACCCGCTCGTGCACCAAGGGCACGTAGCGGATGAACTGGAGCGTGTCGCCCAGCCCTTGCTCGCCGAACAGCAGGACCGTCGCCTTGGGATTGGGGGCGCCGTCCCAGGGCGGTCCGGCCTCGGGCTTGTGTTCGATGGCGCCGGGAATCTTCCAGCGCCAGGCATATTCGGCCCAGCCGCGGGCGAAGTCGCCTTGAACCAACAGAAGCGCGGCCAAGTTGAAGTGCCCCTGGCCGAACTCCGGGTCGAGCTGGATGGCTCGATCGTAGCACTCGCGTGCCTCGTCGAAACCGCCGCGGATCTGGCACATCATGCCTAATCCGGCCCAGGCGAATTTCAACAGCGGGTCGAGCTGACGGGCCTTGCGATAGGCGACCTCCGCTTCTTCCAGCCGGCAGATGAGCTGAAAGGCATCGCCCAAACAAACCTGGAGCATGGCGCTGTCGAGGCCGCGCCGCAGGGCGGTTTGCATCAGATCGATCGCTTCGTCGATGCGCAGCAAGCGCTGCAAGACCATGCTCAGCTTGATGTAGGCCGGCAGCGAGTCTGGATTGGTCTCGACCGCTCGTCGAAAGACGTCGCAGGCTTCGTTGAAGCGTCCTTGTTGATTCAAGGCGTCGCCCAAGGGGAGCAGCGTGTCGATCCGCCCGGGCTGCGATTCGAGCACGCGGCGGAACGAGGCCTCGGCTTCGGCCCAGCGCCCGAGCGCCTGCAGGGCCATCCCGAGGTTTTGCTGAGCGTCGACGAACCGCGGAAGCACGGTCAGGGCCGCTCGATAGTATTCGAGCGACGCGTTGGGCTGTCCGCGCAGCGCCAGCACGTCGCCCATGCCTTTGAGCGCCTCGCCGTGACGCGGATCGAGTTGCAAGGCGCGGCGGTAGCAAGTCTCGGCCACCTCGAAGTTGCCGCGATGCTGATGAACGACGCCCAGGTTGTTGTGCATCTCCGGCGCCGTGTCGTCCAGCCGGAGCGATTCTTCGATTCGCCGCAATGCTTCGTCCGGGCGACCGCGCTGGAAGGCGAGCACGCCCAGGAAATGCATGGCCCGGGCGTGACGCGGGTCAGCAGATAGCACCTCGGTGTACATACCCTCGGCGCCGGTTAGATCGCCCGAAGCATGCAGTCGCACGGCGCGCTCGAAGGTATCACTCGGATTGATCACTCGTTGGCTCCGCGTGTTATCGAGCGGCGGCGGTTCGGACGCTTCAGTGGCTGGCCGGAGATCGTGGTGGCAGAGGCCTCCGGACGCCGGCCGCAACGCCACATCACAAATCATTCTCGACCATTGGGGTCGGCGTCAAGCCTGTAGCGTAACGTGCCGCCGGACCGAGTCTAGCAGCCCTCGACGGTCGCGAACCGATCAGCACTCCACTCGGCGGTGCCTGGCATGGTATCATCATCTTGTCTGGGCGCTTTGGCGGCGCTAATCGGCGTAGGGGGTAGCTGCCGGGCGAGTATAGGGATCAGGCCGACTTTGCCGGTCGCAAGATTCTACGCCCGAGGCCGTTGCCCTCCCGGTGGCTGACAGGAATCCGACCATTGGCTGCGTCACTTAGCGAGTTGCTGCGAACCGCCGGTCAGTACCATCTTCAAGGGAATTGGAGCGCTGCGGAACAGCTTTATCGGCAGATACTGCTGGCGGACCCTCAAGTCGCCGAGGCCTGGCATTATCTAGGGATCTTGATCGCGCAGCGTGGGCAGCCAGAGCTGGCGTTGGACTACCTGCGGAAGGGGATCGCGCTGGATCCGCGGGCAGGAACTGCATGGGGGACACTGGGAAAAGTGCTCTCCTCCTTGCGCCGCTGGGACGAAGCGTGCCATGCCTTTCGCGAAGCCGTTCGGTTGCAGCCGGGCAGCGCGTTTCCCCTTAGCGATTTAGCCAGCGGCCTGCTGGAAATCGGGCTTCTCGAGGAAGCCGAGACGGTAGTCCGACAGGCTCTGACCATCGACCCTGAGACACCAGAAGCTCAGGGCAACCTGGGAAACCTGTTGATGCAGCGGCGGCAGTTCGGCGAGGCCCTGCAATGGCTTAGACAGGCAGCGCGAAAGCTTTCCCATCAGCCCGCCCTTTGCTCCATGCAAGGTCAATGCTTGTTGGAGCAGGGTCGGATTGTCGAGGCGATGGCATCCTTCGAACAGGTTCTGCAACTCGATCCGCTATTGGCGTCGGCGCATATGCAACGGGCCGTGTGTCGGCTGCTTCTGGGAGATTACGCCAACGGCTGGCCAGAGTACGAATGGCGCTGGAAGACGATGGAAAAGGAGAAACCACAGTACGCTCAGCCCGAATGGGACGGCACGCCCCATCCTCAGCGAACCCTATTGCTGATTCCGGAACAGGGAGTCGGCGACGTTCTGCAAATGGTGAGGTATGCGGCAACGGTTCGTTCAAGAGTCGGAAAGCTGTTGGTTGGCTGTCATGCCAGTCTCGGCCGCTTGCTCGAGCAGTGCGACGCGATCGACCAGGTCATCGTCGAAGGAAAGTTGGTTCCGGAGTTCGATCTGCAATTGCATCTGATGAGTTTGCCGCGCGTGCTGGGCACGACCCCAGAGACCATTCCCTGGCCCGGGCCGTATTTGCGTGCGTCCGACGCCGATGTCGATTTCTGGCGTGATCGACTTCCCGGACGGTTCAAGGTCGGGATTTGCTGGCAGGGTAATCCCGAACACAAACGAGACCGTTCGCGGTCGATTCCGTTCGAGTTCTTCCGACGGTTGGTTAGGCCCGAGGTGACATTCTACAGCTTGCAAGTTGGCGCGGGGCGGGAGCATTTGGATCGCAGCTTGCCGATCGTGGATCTGGCTGACGAGCTGCGCGACTTCGCCGACACCGCGGCCGTCGTCGCTCATCTGGATTTGGTCATCACCTGCGATACGAGTCTGGCGCATTTGACCGGCGGGATGGGGAAACCCGTCTGGCTACCGCTTAGCGTTTCGCCCGACTGGCGCTGGATGTTGGGGCGCGAAGACAGCCCGTGGTATCCGACCATGCGGCTGTTTCGGCAGACGGTCGTTGACGATTGGCGCGACGTATTCGAGCGCATCGCGAACGAGTTGGCGCGGTCACCAAGGCTTGGGTTCGAAGCGGTGGAAAGGGGTATCCGCGGATGAAGGAATCTTCCGAAATGATGGCCTTGGCGGAGAGCCTTAACCGGCAAGCCCTCGACTTGTTCGAGAGCAAGCGATACCTGGAGGCCGCCAATGTCCTGCTCGAAGCGGTGCGGCACCTGCCGAACTTGCCTGCTCTGGTAGCGAATCTGGCGACTGCGTTGTATCGCGGGGGCCTTTTCGAGCCGGCGCGGTTGTCGTGCGACGAAGTCTTGAAATTGGATCCCGACAACGTCGAGATTCGCTTCCTGCGTGCGATGATCCTGTTGCGGACGGGAAACTACGAGGCGGGGTGGGAAGAGTACGAATGGCGTTGGAAGCACTGGACGAAAAGCGCCGACCCATTCCCGGATCGCAAACGATGGGATGGAAGTCGGACGCCGGTCTTGGTGGTGTTCGTCGAGCAAGCGCCTGGCGACGCGTTCCAGTTCTTGCGATTTCTGCGCTTGGCCCGGGAGCGCGTAGACCGATTGGTATTCTGGACAGCCGTCGAGATCGGTGACCTCGTCCGCACGGTGTCAGGTATCGACCAGGTGGCGATGACGCGCTCCGATCTCCCGGACAAGTATGAGGTGATCGCACTGGCCAGCCTGCCTCGAGTGCTGGCCACGCGCGTCGACACGATTCCGGCCGATGTGCCTTATGTCCTCGCCGATCCGGCGAAAGTCCAGGGCTGGGCGGCTCGGTTCGATCGCGGCCTGGTGAACGTGGGCGTCGCGTGGTGCGGCAACCCCAAGAATCCCATTGCCCAGGAGCGCGACGTGCCCGTCAGCTATTTCGAGTCGCTGGCACGGATTCCAGGCGTTAAGCTTCACAACGTCAACCCTGCGGTCAAGGATGTGCCGGCTGGGTTCGGCAACTGCGGGCCATTGCTGACTGATTTCGGACAGACGGCCGCGGCCTTGTCGCACCTGGATCTGCTGATTGCCTGCGACACGTCGGTCGTTCATCTGGCCGGCGCATTGGCGCGGCCGGTTTGGACTGTTTTGGCATTCGTGCCTGACTGGCGCTGGTTGACCAGGCGCGAAAGCACCCCTTGGTATCCGACGATGCGTTTGTTCTGGCAGCAGCGTGAAGGCGACTGGGGCGAAGTGTTCGGTCGCGTCGAACCGGCACTACGCGAGTTCGTCGCTGGCGCCGTGGAGCGGCGAAAATCGGAATAAGGAATCGTAACGAGGCGGCTCTCGTCTAGGCGGTAGGCTTCGTCGTAACTTCGACTGCCCGTTCGAAAAATCGCTCCAACTCGCGGACCGATTCCAGGTTGCCGAACAGCTTCGGGCTGTGCTCGAGAATCGTTCGTTCAATTTCGCCTCGCTGCCGCGGGTTGTTCGCCAGGCTGACGGCCAGCCGCACGTAATCGGCTTCATCCTTTGCGACGCAGTCGTTCAGGCCCATCTGGCGGTACATGCCGTAGGTCACCCGTGCCCGCATGAATGGGCCAGGTAGCGTCACCACGGCCTTGCCCAAGGAGAAAGCTTCGAGGCTCGTATTGCCGCCGCTGAAATGCGGGGGATCGAGCAGAACGTCGGAAACCGCCATCAAGTGCATGAAGTCGTCGCCTGCTTGGCGCGGTACGACGTGCACGCGCATCTGCTGATCGGGAATCAACCGCGCGAAGCGTGCTCGCAGGTTCTGCTCCAGGACCGGATAGAGTCCCTCGACGAGCACGAGTCGCCCGGCAGGATCGTCGGCCAGAATCCGAGCGAGTGTTTTGTCGAAATCGGGATGGATCTTGAACAGGCTTTGCGGGCAGAGGTAGACATGCTCATTATCTGCGAGACCGAAAGCCGAGCGCGGCTTGTCAGGCGTGGTCGTCTTAGGCCTCTCGTAACAAGTCGGGAGCACGCTCAACAACGCCAGTTTCTCGGTGTAATGTCGCTCGGCGCCAGGCGGCTCGATCAGGACGCTGGAGATGAACCAATCGAGGTTCGGAATTCCCGTCGTCATCGGATGGCCCCAGCCTGTGCACTGCACGTGTGCAAGCCGCGAGAAGGCCAGGAAATAGGTGATCGATTCCATGCCCACGTCGGTGTAGTACAGCAGGTCGAGGGCTTGCTGAGCAATCAGCCGGCGCGCGGAATCCAGGTGCTTGGGAAGAACGACGACCTTGTCAGCCGATCGGTCGATCAGCCGGCCGAATTCGTCCTGTGCTGGTCCGAACCGGAACACGGTGACGTGGAATCGCTCCCGATCGAGATGACGAATGAACCCTTCGTGCAACTTGCCGATGGTATGGAAGTTGAAGAAGTAGGAGATGAACCCGACGCGCAGTGGCCGACTGGACATGAGGCAAGCGCCCCCAAAGCCTGGAAGGATTGGATGATGCTACGGCGCTCGGAGCCGCCGGGCATGAGTCTAGCTGGCCGCGCGTGGCCTGGGCAAGAAAGCGGCCGCGATTTCCCTTCTCGAAATAATGACTCGGATGGTGTCGATCGCAGCGAATGTTCGGCCTTCGAATCGGTACGCTCCCTGCATCCGGTCTTTCGTTCCTCGGTAAAGCACAGCCGAATGGCTGCTTTTCGCTTCCTCGACTCAGTGGCTTGGCTAGACTGACCCTGTGGATGTAATCGATCGACCGGCGGCACGCGAACGTGCGAGGTCGTTCGTTTGCTCCCCGGGGCATGTTCATCGCGTTCGAACTGCTCTCATCCATCGACATCGACGTTTAAAGCGGATTGGCGGATCGCATGAAGATTCTGTTCGTTGACCTTATCGACTGGGACTATGACATCGCCTCGCCGCTGGAGCGTTCGCTCGGCGGGTCGCAATCGGCACTCTGTTATCTGGCTCAGGAGCTGGTAGCCCGCGGACACAAGGTCTCGCTGATCTGCGGCACCAGCCGTCCGGGCGAGATCCTGGGCATCGATTGCGTCTCATTCAAGTCGATTCCGCAAGACTATATCAAGCAGTTCGACCGCGTGATCGCCCTCAACGGGCCGGCCGAGCTGTGCCGCAATTTGCGGCCGCATATGGCTCCCGGTGTGCCGCTCGTCCTGTGGAATCAGCATGCCCATGACCAGCCGGCCATGTTTGGACTGCGCGACCCGCAGGTGCGTGCGGGCTGGGACTGGATCGTGGTGGTGACCGATCTTCACCGGCAATTGATGATCGAGCACTACGGCCTCGACCCGACGCGGATCTCGGTCATCAAGAACGCCATGTCGCCGCTGTTCGAGCGGCTGTTTTCCGACGCCGACGAGCTGCGACACGCCAAGGCCGGCCCGCCGATCCTGACGTTCACCAGCACGCCGTTCCGAGGTCTCGACATCCTGTTGTATGCATTTCCGCAGATCCGTGCCGAGTTTCCCGAGGCTCGGCTGCACGTTTATTCGAGCATGACGGTCTACCAGCAGTCGCCGCAGAACGACCCCTATTCGACGCTCTACAAGATTGCCCGTTCGCTGCCCAACTGCTTGTACGTCGGTTCGATCAGCCAACCTCGGCTGGCTGCCGAATTGCGCCGGTCTTCGATCTTGGCCTACACGAACACCTTTGCCGAAATGGCTTGTATTTCGGTGATGGAAGCAATGGCCGCCGGACTCTACGTCGTGACCACCGACCTGGGGGCATTGAGCGATACGATGATGGGCTTCGGGACCCTCGTGCCGCCGGTCAGCGAGACGCCGACCGAACTTACCGGCCCGTCGGTT
>Ga0181519_10004006_pt1 | contig 11993 bp, 9 predicted proteins | sample PEATcosm2014_Bin_26_FD_121102 | JGI IMG/M metagenome (GOLD analysis project Ga0181519, IMG submission 121102) | Peatland microbial communities from MTU Mesocosm Facility, Houghton, MI, USA - PEATcosm2014_Bin02_10_metaG | ecosystem: Environmental > Terrestrial > Soil > Wetlands > Peat | place... | reverse complement strand
GCCTCGATGCCCTTCTTGAGGCTCATCGGGTTGGCGCCGGCGGCCACGTTGCGCAGGCCCTCGTGGACCAGGGCCCAGGCCAGGACGGTGGCGGTGGTGGTGCCGTCACCGGCGACGTCGTCGGTCTTCTTGGCGACCTCCTTCACCAGCTCGGCACCGATCCGCTCGAAGGGGTCCTCGAGCTCGATGTCCTTGGCGATGGACACGCCGTCGTTGGTGATGGTGGGGGAGCCCCACTTCTTGTCCAGGACGACGTTGCGGCCTTTCGGGCCGAGGGTGACGCGCACGGCATCGGCGAGCTTGTTCATGCCGCTCTCGAGGGCGCGGCGGGCCTCCTCGTCGAACGTGATCAACTTGGCCATCTGGGGTTCCTCCGTGGGTTAGCACTCTGCACTGTCGAGTGCTAACAGCAAACCACGCGCGTCGGGCTCGTGCAACACCGGGCCCGAAGATCCTGGTCAGCGGCGTGGCCGGCCCCTGCGGGGCTGTCGCCGGGCCGGCCGGCGGCGAAGGGCCGGGCTCAGCCGCCGGCGACGGCGGGCACGATCGACACCGTCTGACCCGCGGCCACCGGCGTCTCGAGACCCCCGAGGAAGCGGACGTCCTCGTCGTCGAGGAAGACGTTGACGAACCGTCGGAGACCACCGCCGTCGTCGAACAGGCGCTCGGCGAAGCCGGGGTGGGCGGCGTCGAGCGCCTGCAGCACCTCCCCGACGGTCGCCCCTTCGACGGGGAGCTCGGAGCTGCCGCCGGTCAGGGTGCGGAGCTGGGCGGGGACGCGGACGGTGACGCTCATGGGAGGCTCCTCGTGGTGGCCGGGTCGGCCGTGGTGACGGGGGTGGCGGCGCCGGGGCCGTCGTCCCCGGCACCGAGGCGGTCCTCGGTGCCGATGGCGTCGTCGAAGGCGTCCAGCGTGGGGGCGATGGTGGCGGTGGGGTGCACGGTCCCGGCCAGGGCCTCGACGGTCTTCAGGCCGTGGCCGGTGACGATGGCCACCACCCGTTCGTCCGACCGGATCACGCCCTGGGCGGCCAACTTGGCCAGGGTGGCGATCGTGACACCGCCGGCCGTCTCCGCGAAGATGCCCTCGGTGCGGGCCAGGAGGCCGATCCCCTCGATGATCTCGTCGTCGGTCACCGCCGCGCACGACCCGCCCGATCGCTTGATGACGTCGAGCGCGTACCAGCCGTCGGCCGGGTTCCCGATGGCCAGGGACTTGGCGATGGTGGAGGGCTTGACCGGCCGGATGGCGTCGGTGCCCTCGGCGAAGGCGGTGGCCACCGGGGAGCACCCCTCGGCCTGGGCCCCCGAGATCCTCACCTCCGGGGCCCCGTCGAGCAGGCCGACCTTCGCCAGCTCCTCGAACCCCTTGGACACCTTGGTCAGCTGGCTCCCCGAGCCGATGGGCACCACCACGTGGTCCGGAGCCTCCCAACCGAGCTGCTCGGCGATCTCGAAGGCCAGGGTCTTCGACCCCTCGGCGTAGTAGGTGCGGACGTTGACGTTGACGAACGCCCACGACGGGCGCTCACTGGTCAGCTCGGCGCACAGGCGGTTCACGTCGTCGTAGTTGCCCTCCACCGCCACCACCCGACCGCCGTAGACGGCGGTCATGGTGACCTTGGCCGTCTCGAGGTCGGCGGGGATCAGCACCACCGAGTCCATGCCCGCCCGGGCGGCGTGGGCGGCCACCGAGTTGGCCAGGTTGCCGGTGGAGGCGCACGCCGCCACCTTGAACCCGAGCTGGCGGGCCTTGGTGAGCGCCACCGAGACCACCCGGTCCTTGAAGGACCCGGTCGGGTTGGCGGTGTCGTCCTTGATCCACAGCTCCCCGAGCCCGAGCTCCGCCGCCAGCCGGTCGGCCCGCACCAGCGGTGTGAAGCCGGCGCCGAGGTCGACCGGCAGGGCGTCGGCCACCGGCAGCAGGTCGGCGTAGCGCCAGATGGTCCGCGGGCCGGCGGCGATCCGCGCCCGCGAGACCGAGGCGGCGATCCCCTCGTAGTCGTAGGTGACCTCGAGCGGCCCGAAGCAGAAGTCGCAGACGTGCAGCGCCTCGGCGGGGTAGGACCTCCCGCACTCACGACAGCGCAGTCCCGAAACAAAGTCCACAGTGGTCTCCTCATCGCTCGGGCATTGGCACCTGCCACGAACTCCGTCCCCGTGGGAACCTGGGTTCGTGCTGGTTGCCGCGGCGTCGCTGGGCCCGGTCCCTCAGCCGCTCTGGATGATCCCTCCATGGTGGACGATGGAGGGTCCGCGCGTCAATCAGGGGCCGGGTGCGGCCGCGGTCACCCCGGCGGAGACGCGGTGGGGTCCGCGACGGCGGGATCGGCCAATACAGTGAGGCCACCATGCAACCCCGGCTGAGTGACGACGGCGAGACGGCGGTGACGCCGGTCATCGAGGGCATCGAGCGGAGGTTCACCCACACCCGTTTCGACGCCGGGGTGCTCGAGGCCGCCAAGGCGGGCCGTCGGATCTCCGTGTGCATTCCCGCCCGCAACGAGGCCTCGACGGTCGGCGGGGTGGTCGCCCCGGTGGTGGAGGCTCTGACCGGGGGCCCGGGTGGGGTCCCGCTGGTCGATGAGGTGCTGGTCGTCGACGACGGCTCCGTCGACGGCACCGCGGCGCAGGCCCGGGCGGCGGGCGCGCGGGTGGTGACCACCGGGTCGGGCCCGGGCCACGGCAGCGGGGGCAAGGGTCAGGCTATGCGGATCGCCCTGGCCGCCGCCGACGGGGACCTGATCGTCTTCGTGGACGCCGACGTCACCAACTTCGGGCCGCACTTCGTGACCGGGCTCCTCGGGCCCCTGGTGCTCGACCCGTCCACGACCCTGGTCAAGGGGCACTACCGGCGTCCGCTCCACGACGAGCCCGACGGTGGGGGCCGGGTCACCGAGCTGGTGGCCAAGCCGCTGATCGACCTGCTCTTCCCGGCGTTGGACGGGATCGTCCAGCCCCTGGCCGGTGAGACGGCCGCCACCCGGCCGGTGCTGGAGGCGTGCGGACTCGCCGACGGCTACGCGGTGGAGCTGGCCCTGCTGATCGACGTGGCGTCCCGGTTCGGGGCGGGGACCATCGCCCAGGTCGACCTCGGCACCCGCGTGCACCGGAACCGGCCGCTCTCCGAGCTCCGGCCCCAGGCCACCGAGATCCTCCGCATGGCCCTGGCCCGGGCCAACCCCGAACGCGCCGACCGCCCCGGGCCGGGGGGCTGACCGGGGCGGACGACGGGACCGGGGCCGACGGAGCACGGGAACGGGGAGGCAGGGGCGGGTGGGCCGACGCGGGCGACTCCGGTCAGCAGGAGGCGCCGGCCAGCTCGGGCACCGGCTCGGCGGTCGCCCGGGCCACCGGCTCCGGCACCGTGGAGCCCGCCCTCCCCCGCCGGGGGATGAGGGCCGCCACCACCGCACCGACGGCCACCACCGCCGCCCCCACCACGATGGCCGGGGTGAGCCCGTTCACGTAGTCCTGGCCGGAGGCGTAGCCGCCCGACGAGGAGAACACCGCGCCGAGCACGGCGATGCCGAGCACACCGCCCAGCTCGCGGAAGGCGCTGTTGGTCCCCGAGGCCACGCCCTCCAGCGAGACGGGGACCGTGCCCAGCACCAGCGAGGCCAGCGGCACGAAGAACAGGGTCATCCCGACACCGCAGACCACGAAGGCCGGCACCATGGACAGGTACGGGGTGGTGGGCGTCACCAGCCACGCCAGCCACGCCAGCCCCGACGCCTGGAGGACCAGTCCGGTGACCACCAGCGGCTTACCGCCGACCCGCTCGGCGAGGAGGCCGACCAGCGGGGCGAGCAGCATCGCCATCCCCGTCCACGGCAGTACCCGGAGCCCGGCGCTCAGGGGCGAGTACCCCTGGACCGTCTGGAGGAACTGCGACAGGAAGAAGATCGAGCCGAACATCCCGAAGCTGAACAGCAGGGCGGTCACGTTCACCGCCGCGAAGGCCCGGTGGCGGAAGAGGCGGATGTCGAGCATGGGGTGGGTGGAGCGGAGCTCCCAGGCGATGAAGGCCGCCAGCGCGGCGGCGCCGAGGGCGAAGGAGGTGACGACCCCGGTGCTCGTCCAGCCGTGGGTGTTCCCCCGGACCAGCGCGAACACCACGCCGAACAGGCCGAGGCTGACCAGCGCCACGCCGACCAGGTCGAGGCGGGAGGGGGCACCCCGCGACTCGCGGAGCTTCCACATGGCCAGCGGCACCAGCACGATGCCGATGGGCACGTTCAGCCAGAAGATGTACTGCCAGGCCCACCCGGTGGTCACCGCCCCGCCGACCAGCGGACCGAAGGCCACGGCCACGCCCCCGATGGCCCCCCAGATCCCGAGGGCCGCGTTGCGGCGCTCGGGTGGGACCGCGGCGGAGAGGAGGGTGAGCGACAGGGGCATGATCATCGCCCCGCCGGCACCCTGGACCGCCCGGGCCGCCACCAGCACGCCGATGGTGGGCGCCAGGGCGGCGGCGGCGGACGCCGCGGTGAACACCGCGATCCCGGCGACGAAGATGCGCCGCCGGCCGAACCGCTCCCCCAGTGCCGCCGAGGTCAGGAGCAGCACCGCGAAGGTGAGGGTGTAGGCGTTCACCGTCCACTCCAGCCCGGAGAGGCCGGCGTGGAGGTGGACCCGGATGACCGGGAGGGCGGTGGTGACCACCAGGTTGTCCAGCGACGCCATGAAGAGGGCGAGGCCGGTGATGACCACGGCCCAGACCGCCGCCGAGCGGGCCGGGCGGGCGGGCTGGTCACCGGCCCCGGCGGGCCGGACCGGGTCGGGAGGGGCGGCGGGCGGGGCGGCCTCCCGGGTCGGCGCGGTGTCGGTGGTGGTGGTCTGCATGACGGCCTCCTCGGAGGGTGGGCGGGACGGGACGGTGGTGGACGGGACGGTGGTGGACGGGACAGGTGCGGCTCGGTGGAGCCGGAGCCGGGACGTACCCCGGTCCCACTTAGGTTGTGAGCGATCACTAGCTTGGCGGGGCAAAAAGAGGGGGACGACGAGCGGCGGGTTCATGCGGGGACCTCCCGGGTGCGGTCGGATTCGTGCTGGCGGTGGGTACGGAGCGCCTCGGCGGCGGCGGTGGCCGCCTCGTACTTGCCGGGGTCGGGGCAGAGCGACTGGGCCCAGGCGTCGGGGAGCGACAGCAGGTCGATGGCCGACATCACGCTGATCATCATCCCGTGGGCGAAGAACTCGCGGATGTCCTCGTCGTTCATCCCGGTGCGCTCGGTGAGCAGCCGGTAGAGCACCTCGAACGTCTTCCGGCAGCCCCTGGCGATGTCGGCGTCGCCGGTGGCGGCGGCGAACCCGTGCATCTGGACCTCCAGCAGCTCCGGGTCCTGCAGGAGCTGGAGGTAGGCCAGGCCCATGGCCCCCATCTCCTCGCCCGGGGCGGCGGAGTCGAGCGCCGCGGCGATGGCACGGACGATGCGGTCGCCCACCAGGTCGTAGGTGGCGATGAACAGGTCCTTCTTGGTGCCGAACAGGCGGAAGAGGTACGGCTGGGAGATCCCCGCCCGGCGGGCGATGGCGTCGGTCGACGTCCCGGCGTACCCGTTCCGGGCGAACTCGGTGATGGCGGCGGCCAGGACGGCGGTACGACGCTCGTCGGCGGTCTGTCGGATCGGCACCATCATGGACCTATTGTGAGTGTCTACTCACTACCTTGTCAAGGGGGCGTTCGCTGGCCGGTCGCCGGCGTCCCGGCGGGACGGTCCTGCGTAGGGAGACCCTCCACCGGGTAGCGTCGACCCATGGCAGGCACCGTCCGGGAGACCGTCGGCGACGGATCGCTCGCCGACACCGTCCTCGTCTCCAACCGCGGGCCCCTCGCCTTCCACCTCGAAGACGGCCGGCCCGTGGCCGCGGCATCCGCCGGGGGACTGGCGGGCTCGTTGCGTCCCCTGGTCGCCGGCACCGGTGCCACCTGGGTCGCCTGCGCCCTCGGGGAGGGCGACCGGATGGCCGCCGGGGCCGGGCTGATGCAGGAGGACGGACTCCGCCTCGAGCTCCTCGACCCCGACCCCGACACCTACCGTCTGGCCTACGACGTGGTCTCCAACGCCACCCTGTGGTTCTGCCACCACCACCTCTTCGACACCCCGCGGCGGCCGAGATCGGACGGCCACTGGGCCGAGGCGTGGGAGGCCTACCGCGAGTACAACCGGCTGTTCGCCGACCGCGTGGCGGCGGTGGCGCCCGAGGGAGGCCGCGTCCTCGTGCAGGACTACCACCTCACCCTGGTCGGCGCCGCCCTGGCCCGGAAGCGCCCCGACCTCCACACCGTGCACTTCACCCACACGCCCTTCGCCGACCCGTCGACCTTCCGCACCCTGCCCACCCCGGTGGCCGGCGAGCTGCTGGCGGGCCTGGCCGGCTTCCACCGCTGCGGCTTCCACACCGAGCGGTGGGCCGGCGCCTACCGGTCCTGCCAGCAGGAGCTCGGCGCCCCCCGGGGAGACGGCGCCGACCCCGTGCCGACCTTCGTGTCCCCCCTGTCGGTGGACCCGACGAGGCTGGCGGCGTCGGTGGCGGACCCGGCGGTGGGCGCCGCCCGGACCCGGCTCGACGAGGCGCTCGGCGACGGCGACCGACGGGTCATCCTGCGGGTCGACCGGATGGAGCTCTCGAAGAACCTGCTGCGCGGCTTCTGGGCGTACGAGGAGCTCCTCGAGCAGCAGCCCGAGCGGAGGGGACGGGTGGTCTTCCTGGCACTCGCCTACCGGACACGGCAGGGGCTGGCCGAGTACCTCGCCTACGAGAACGAGGTCGAGTCGACGGTGGCCCGGATCAACGAACGCTTCGCCACCGACGACTGGACCCCCATCGTGCTCCTGGTGGACGACGACTACCCACGCTCCCTCGCCGCCCTCACCCGGTACGACGTGCTGCTGGTCAACCCGATCCGCGACGGGCTCAACCTGGTGGCCAAGGAGGGCCCGCTGGTCAACACCGTCGACGGGGTCCTCGCCCTCTCGCGGGAGGCGGGGGCGTTCGAGGAGCTCCGCCCCGGCGTCCTCGAGGTCAACCCCTTCGACGTCAGCGGTACCGCGGCGGTGCTGGCCCGGGCGCTCGACCTCGACGCCGGCGAGCGGGCCGCCATGGCCAAGACCCTCCGGGAGCTGATCCTCGAGCGCCAGCCGTCCGGCTGGCTCCGGGACCTCCTGGCCGCCGCCACCTGACGACCGCCGCCGCCGCCCGGGAGCCGAGGGTCAGAGGAGGTAGGCGGTGACGTCCAGGTAGGCCTCGGCATCGGGCACCGGACCGCCACCGTTCCAGACGAGGGAAATCTGGCCGGCGTCGGCACCGGTGCCGAAGGCCACGGTCACCGTGTTGGAGAGGGCGAAGCACCCGGCCCCGGCGTTGATGTTGGCGGTGGCCGGCACGGCGTCGCCGGCCGGGAAGATGGTCAGCACCCCGTAGCCGTTCAGCAGCGCACCGCCCACGCCGGAGAGGGCCAGGTTCCCGACCACGCCGATGGCGCCCTCGGGGATGCCGTCGGCCCCGGTCAGCACCGATGAGGTGTGGACGGCGGACCCGGGGACGAGCGGCCCGGAGATGCCTCCGACCGACGTCGGGGTGGCGATCACCCGGACGGGGGCGGGGAGGGGGACCACCGAGTACTGGGGCACCCAGGTGCCCGGCGTGCCGGCCGCCGCGCACCGGTACTGCACCCCGTCGAGGTCGACGTAGAGCTCGCCGAGCACGTGGGTGCCGGACGTGGGAGGCCCGGCGGAGGTGGCGGGCACGAGGAGCAGCGGGGCCAAGCCGCCCTGGGCCTTCACGCCGTAGCTCGAGATTCCATCGCCGAACACGCCGGGTCCGGTGCCCCCCGAGAGCCCGTAGACCGCAGCCGAGCTGTTCGCCGGATTGCCGATCTGGCCGGTCACGCCGACACCGGTTCCGGTTCCCTGGTCGGTGCCCGCCACCGCGGCCCCGGATGCGGAATTCCCGATCAGGATGGAGGCCACGCCGTCCGCCGAATCCACCGTCGTACCGACGTCACCCAGGTCGTTGGCGGCGCCGCCGAACAGGACCTGGACCCAGGTACCGGGCGTGCCCGCCCCCTGGCAGGCGAAGACCACCCCGTTCGAGTCGACGTAGAGCTCACCGACGGCGTGGGTGCCCGAGGTGGGCGCACCGGCGGACGCTGCCGGCTGCAGGAAGAGGGGAGCGAGGCCGCCGGTGGCGGCGATCCCGTAGCCGGTGGCGCTGTCCGCCTCGACACCGGCGCCGGAGCCGGCGTTCTCGCCACTGACGGCGGCTGCCACACTGTTGACGTTGGTGACCCTGCCGTGGAGGGCGATCCCCAACCCTCTTGTCTGCCCTTCGATGCTCGCGGCGGTACTGAGTTGGTTGTTGACGTTCCCGAGGACCGCGTTCCCGATGCCGTCGGTGATGGCGAAGAGGGCGGGCGCGTCGTTCGCCGCCGACGTGATCTGGGCCTCGATCGCGCTGCTGGTGTCCGACCCGCCCGTGGCGAGGAGGGCCGGGGACGCACTCGTACAACTGACCGTGAGGCCCGCACCCGTCCCGGCGTTGGTCACGTTCAGCGTCTCGGACGAGGCCGTCGAGGTCAGGTCCGTCTCGGCGGACCCCGCGTTGTTGGAGGCTCCGTACTGCATGTTCCCGGTGGTCGCCCAGGCCGGGGTGGCCGAGAGCACGGAGTCGGCCACGGCCCCGATGCCGACGGCAGCCGCGGCACCGAGGGCCAGGGCGCCCCGGCGGCTCATCCTGGCATCGGCGGCCGGCGCCGGGGAGCCGGGGCCCCCGGCCCGAGCGGGGACGGGGAGCTCCGGCTCGGCCGGCGTTCCGCCTCCCGGCGAGGACACCGGTGGTGTCAGTTGCGCCTGCAGGAGGGCCACCGTCTCGCTGAGCCGCCGGACCTCGGCCTCGAGGGCCGCGTGCGAACCCTGTCCCTGCGCGTCGTCAACCACCGTTCGTCTCCGCTCCCCGGTCCGCCGCGGACAACCCCACCGGTCATCCCGCCTCGGCGGACCGATCCGTCCAGGCTACGGCGGCCCGACACGACGTGCCGGAGCGCTGGCGGGTCGTACTCAGGCGTCGGCGGCGTCGGCCAGCCACCGCAGCACGGCGAGCGCCCCCCCGGGACCGTCGACCACCAGGTCGGCGGCGGCCGCGACCTCCGGCGACGATTCCCCGTCCACGGCGGCCACCGCCACCGTGGCCACGCCCTCCGACGACAGCCGGTCCAGCGCCGCGAAGGCCGGGAGGTCGCCCAGGTCGTCGCCGAGGAAGCAGGCGGACCGGAACCCCTCCGCCAGGCCGGTCACCGCCGAGCCCTTGTCCACGTCGATCGGCGGGCGGAGCTCCACGCTCATCCGACCGGGGTGCGGCAACAGCCCGGTCGTCGCCACCTCCGCCGCCACCAGCGATTCGGCTTCGGGGGCCCGGTCGGGGGCCGCCCGCCAGTGCACGGTCACCGTCAGCCCCTTCGGCTCGACCCAGACCCCGGCCGGCACCGTCCGTTCGAGGCGCCCGACCACGCCGGCCACCACCCGTCGCCACGGCTCGGCGTCCGGCAGCACCGCCACGGCGCCTCCCACCCTCCGCTCGAGCCCGTAGAGCCCGACCAGCGACACCGCGCCGGCCGCCGGACCCAGCCGGTCGACCAGGAAGGCGACCGGCCGGCCCGACACCACCGCCACCAGGCCGAACGACCGCACCAACCGGGCGAGGGTCTCCGCCGCCCCCGGGAGCGGCCGGACGGTGGCCGGGTCGGCGACGATGGGCGCCAGAGTGCCGTCGAAGTCGGTGAGGACCGCGGTCGCCCGAGGCTCCGCCACGAGGGGGGCAAGTGCGGCCACGATCGACGGGTCCAGCACCGTGGTCGGGCCCTCCACCCGAGCCGCGTCGGTCACCCGCGCGCGGACGCCGGGTCCGGGGTCATTTGGCCTTGGTGGTGGTGGTCACCGGGGCCACGGTCGTCGTGGTGGGCGTCACCACGGTGGTCTTGGCGGCGACGTCCGGCCCGACCACCACGACGACATCAGCCCCGGTGGTGGAGGCGACCGGCGCCGACTTGCTCAGCGGTGCCACGTCGGTGGGCGTGAGGCCCATCGATTCGGCGATGGCCGACGCCGAGGGTTGGTAGCCGGGTGCGTAGTAGACGGTGGTGGAGGTGACGTCGGCCGTGGAGTTCACGGGTGTCAGGGTGTTCCAGCCGTTGGCGTGGAGCTGGGTGGCCACCTTGGTGGCCGCCCCGGTGACGCTGGACCCGTTTGCCACCAGCACGGCCACGGAAGCGGGCGGCACGGTGGTGCTGGTCGTCGTGGTCCTCGACCCGGTCCCCGACCTGGTGGTCGTCGTGGTCGCCGCACCACCCGCCGCGGTGGTCGACGTCGTGGCGGACGTCGTGGTGGTGGATCCGCTGCTCGACGGTTCGGCCGAGCTGCCCGGATGGAGCTGGCCGACGAGCACGGCCGTGACGATGATGAAGAGGATCAGTACGATCGCCACCCTGCCGACGGGGAGCGATCCCCTCGGACCCGACGGTGCGGCGGACGACGATCCGCCGAGGTCAGGGGGGTTGCTCACTGCGTGCCAGCCTGCCAACCAGGAGGACCCGAAGCAAGTACCCCCGACAACGCCGCCCGGTGACGGCGTCCGTCGGGTCGGACCGGGACCGGGAGGCCGGGGGCCAACCCCGGGGCCCTCCCGCCCGGCCGGTAGCATGCCGGGTGACCCGGACGGCGTCCGGCGCCCGGCCGGTGTGGCGCAGTTGGTAGCGCAGACGACTTGTAATCGTCAGGTCGTGGGTTCGATTCCCACCGCCGGCTCTCTGTGTGATCTCGCGAGAGCTCGGCAACTTCTGGAACCCCGCGGATCATGATCCCGGGCGGGGGGCCGGCCCGGCGGGGTGGTCACCCGGCGGCCGCCGGCCTGGTCAGGTCGTAGACCGTGACGCCGTCGACGGTCTGGGCGGTGAAGTGGCCGCGGACCCAGGTGCCGATCAGGGCGGCGTCGTCCGATCCCCCCTGGGCGCCGATGCCGGCCAGCGCCGCCAGCCCGCCACCGGCGACGTAGTAGTGGATCTTCCCGTCGGCCACGAACTGCTGGAATTCGGCGAGCGTGGGGGCCGGATCGGTACCGTTGAACCCGCCGAGCGCCATCACCGGGTCACCGGTGGCCAGCTGGTAGCCCGACGCCGCGTCGGAGCCCCCGGTGGCCGCCACCCATCGGAAACGCGAGGCGTCCGAGGCGAGCAGGCTGGTCAGCTGCGGGCCGGGCGTGCTGCCGTTGAGCAGGCCGCCGGCGCCGCCGCCGGGGAAGCCCTGGCCGAAGCCCCCACCCGCGCCACCGCCGAAGCCGCCCGGGACGGGCACCCCGGGGCCACCGGCGAAGCCTCCCGCGGGCGCACCGCCGAAGCCGCCGCGGGGAGCGCCGCCGAAGCCGCCGCCCGGCGCGCCGCCGAAGCCGCTCCCGGCACCCGGGTGGAACCGGTGGAACCCGCCGGCACCGGGACGGCCGATGGCGAAGCCGCCTGGCCCGCCCTGGTTGGCCACCGGCGGGCCGGCACTCGGGATGGCGCCGGTCTCGGGGGCCGAGGCGGTGTCGACGGCGTACGCCGCCGGGCCGGCCAGCACGGCGACGAGGCACACGACCGCGACCGGTGCCGCCCCCCACCGGCGGAGCCACCGGGGTGGGACGGCGAGGGCGACGGCGCCCACACCCCCGGCGACGAGCACCAGCGTTCCGAGCCACGGGTACCAGGTCGGGCTGCGCCCGAGCAGGGACCAGGCCCACACCGCGGTGCCGGCGACGGCGACGGCCAGCACCAGGCGGGCGAGGACCGACGACCGGCGGGACCAGAGGGTCACCGTCCCCATCCCGACGAGCGCGCCGATGGGCGGGGCCAGCGCCACCGTGTAGTACGGGTGGATGATCCCCTGGGCGAAGCTGAAGGTGAGCCCGGTGACGACCAGCGCCCCTCCCCACAACAGGAAGGCGGCCCGGGTCCGGTCGGT
>Ga0181519_10004003_pt1 | contig 11996 bp, 12 predicted proteins | sample PEATcosm2014_Bin_26_FD_121102 | JGI IMG/M metagenome (GOLD analysis project Ga0181519, IMG submission 121102) | Peatland microbial communities from MTU Mesocosm Facility, Houghton, MI, USA - PEATcosm2014_Bin02_10_metaG | ecosystem: Environmental > Terrestrial > Soil > Wetlands > Peat | place... | reverse complement strand
GCCGGGACGCAGGTAGAGATGGTAGGTGTTGTTGAGCAGAATCTGCACGTCAAGGTCGTCGAGGACATCCTGCGGCACGCCCTTGACCGTGGCCAGGGTGCCGACGGGCATGAAAACGGGAGTGCAGACCTCGCCGTGAGGGGTGATGAAGCGGCCCGCGCGGGCCGCGCCGCAAGTGGCTTCAAGCTGAAAGGAAAAAGACATGGAGATTTGATTGTAAAGCAGGGGTGCGGAAGCGGGAGCCAGAATGGGGCGCGAAGCCGTGGCAGCCGGCATTGGAGTGACTGCCATGGAAGGCGCGGAACGTGTAGGATTTCAGGTATGCATACACTGAAAGCTGTCATCTTCGACTATGGAAAAGTTCTTTCGCTGCCGCCGACGCCGGAGCAGTGGCAGGGAATGAGCACGAGATTTGGGAAAACGCCGCTGGAACTGCAGCAGGCTTACCATGACAATCGCCCGCAGATGGACCGGGGGTTGGAGGACTACGTCGCCTACTGGCAAAAGGTGGGCAAAGACTGCAACCGCCAGATCAGCGCGGCCGAAGCGCTGGAGCTGAGTGAGCACGACAACTGGCAGTGGACCAACGAGAGCCCAGAGGTGGTGCAACTGGCGCGCGACCTGCAACAGGCCGGCTACAAGACGGGAATCCTGAGCAACATGGAGAAGCGGATGCTGGCGGCGATGCGCGGGAAGCTCAAGTGGCTGGACGAGTTCGACGTGCAGATTTACTCCTGCGAGGTGGGGATGGTAAAGCCGGACGCGGAGATTTACCGGCTGGCCTGCCGGAGGCTGGGCTGCGAGCCGCACGAGGCGCTGTTCCTGGACGACAAGAAGGAGAACACCGAGGCAGCGAAACAAATGGGGATGCAGAGCCTGGTGTTCAACTCGGTGGTGGAACCGGTGATGCTGACGGGGGAACCGGAAATCACCGTGGCAGGAGTGCGGGAGATGCTGCTGAACGGACGCTAGGGGAAGATGCAGGCGGGAGTTGTGGGGCACAAAAAGATTTCCTGGGTTGCCCCACGGACAGCCCAGGAAACGAGGTCGCTCAAACACATACAGGACAGTTGTTTCGATGCCGCACCCGTAGTACGGGATTCAGAAAATTCCTGGCCGATGAAGAATTATGGCTTCGGGATGTCGTGCTTCTTCATGAAATCATCCACCCGGACGATGGCACGGGTGATGGTTCCGGCGCCGATTTCGCGCTTTCCCTCGAAGGCGGCGACGTGAATCCGGTAGAAGCGGCCCTGGATGGATTCGACCTCGGCGATGGCACGAACGACGGCGTTGATTCCGACCGGGACGCGGTGCTCGACTTGAATGGCCGTGCCGACCGACATTTCGCCGGGCTCGCAGAAGGGCAGCAGGGCGTGAAAGCCGGCCGATTCCATCAGGCGGATCATGTCCGGCGTGGAATAGACGGGCGGAAGTTGATGATGATGCGCGGTAAGGGTGTGCTCGAACTGCACACGCTCCTCCGCCGTACCTTTGGCGCCGATGGGAACCTGTTTGGCCATAAGCAAAAAACTGTATCGGAGTGCGGAGAGAACGGCAAGCGAAAGTATTGCCGGAAACGGAAGACAGTGCGGAGATAGTACTGCGATACGGGCTGGACGGGTTGCGGCGGGGATGGGCGCGAGGGCGCGGCCCGGGCGGCGCGGCCGGAGGGGAATGCGGAGAACGAAATGGGGAAATTGGCGGGAATCACGGGAATTCTGTTGCTTTTAGGCTCGATGCTGGCGGCCCAAACCGCGGCGGCACCAGAGGCGGCGGCGCCGGAGACGGCGATCCGCGCGGAGCTGGGAGCGCAGGTGGCGGCCTGGAATCACGGCGACCTGAAGGGATACATGCAGGGGTACTGGCACTCGCCGGAGCTGACATTTTTCGCCGGGGATAATGAATCGGCCGGCTGGGAGGCAGCCTACCAGCGCTATCGCACCGCCTACGTGGGCAAGGACAAGGAGATGGGCAAGCTGAAGTTCAGCGGCCTTCGAGTGGAGATGCTGGGCCCGGACGCCGCCTTTGTCCGCGGCCACTGGCAGCTCACCATGAGGGACGGAACCAAGCGCAGGGGGCTGTTCACCGTGGTGCTGAAAAAGTTCAGCCAGGGCTGGCGGATTGTTCACGACCACTCCTCGTAGCAATGGGCGGAGCTGAGTAAGGACGCCGCCGTGAAGATGGACCCGCAGCCCGAGGATGGGACGAGGGAAATTCGCTGGCGCGCCGGGCTGTTTGCCGCATTTGTTGCGTTTGTTACATTTGTAACAGTTGCCCGCAAGCCGCATGCATGATTGGGAGAATTCCATGAGCACCGCTGCCCTGCCCGAGGATGCAACGCCCGCGCTGAGTGAAGCGCAGCGATTGCTGTACACCTTCACCGCGCCTTCCAGAACCATGGCGGACCTTCGCCGGAACGCTAGCTGGTGGGTGCCGTGGCTGCTGATCTCGGTTGCTTCCATTGCGTTTGTCTATGCCCTGGACAAGAGGGTGGGCTGGGGCCAGGTGATGGAGACGCAGATCCAGGCGAACCCGAAGTCCGCCGAAAAGATGGACAAGATGGCGCCGGAACAGCGGGAAAAGATCATGAAGATCCAGGAGACCAGCGCCCGTGTCATGGGCTACCTGTCCCCGGTGACGGCATTGATCGCCCTGGTGGTGGTGGCCGGGGTGTTGCTGGGATTGTTCAACTTCGGCTTCGGCACGAAACTGAGCTTCAAGGAGCTGATGGGGGTCACGGCGTACGGCTTCCTGCCGTCGATCCTGAGCACCCTGCTGACGATCGTGGTGCTTTTCTTCGTGGAGCCGGGCGCGTTCGATTTGAAGTACCCGGTGGCGACGAGCTTGGGCTATTTTGTTCCCGGGACGATGCCCTTCGTGAAGACGCTGCTGGGCGCCTTTGACGTGTTCACCCTGTGGCAGATATTCCTGCTGGCGGTGGGCATTGCGCAGTTGAGCCGGCTCAAGGTGAAGACGGGCACGGCATTCGCCACAATCTTTTCCATGGTGTTTCTGTTCAAGCTGGGAGCGGCGGCGCTGGGGTCGATGTAGCGGCTGAGGAAAAGCAGCTTGGGTTCGGGCGGGTACGCGGCAGAATCCGCCGCTCCGGCCGCTGGCACTGGGCTCCCCATTGGGGAGCCTTTTCATGCGAGCAGGACGGCAGGGATCAGGGCGCGACGCGGGCGGTGATGGAGTGGCGGATGGCGGCGCGGGCGAGCAGGCGGGTAGAGTCAAGCACTGGCAGCGGCGAGGATTCATTGCCGATGAGCAGAGGCAGTTCGGTGCAGCCTAGAACGACGGCGTCGCAACCCGAGGCCTTCATCCGGCTGATGGCAACGCTGATGACGCCGAGGGAATCCGAGCGGAAAATGCCGTTGACCAGTTCGTCGAAGATGATCTGGTCGATGCGGGAGCGGTCGAGGGGCGACGGGATCTGGTAGCCGATGTCGTAGCGGGCGAGCACTTCGGGATAAACCGGGCCCTCCATGGTGTAGCGGGTTCCGGTAATGCCGAGGCGGTGGAAGCCGTGATCGCGGGCGGCGCGGGCGACCTCTTCGGCAATGTGCAGCCAGGGAAGCGGCGAAGCCTGGGCGACCTGGGCGAAGGCGCGGTGAATGGTGTTGTCTGGCGCGATGAGAAACTGGGCGCCGCAAAGCTGGAGCTTGCGGGCGGAGTCAAGCATGAGTTCGGCGACCCCGCCCCAGTCGTCGCACTCGATGGCCTGCATATAGTCGCGCAGGCAGTGGGTGTGCATGGAAACTTCCGGATGCACGAAGCGGCCCAGCAGGGATGGAGCTTCGGTGCAGATGGTGCGGTAACAGAGCGCGGCGCCTTCGGCCGAGCAGGCGACGATTCCGATGTGCAGGGGCTTGGTCATCGTGGCGATTTCTGAGTCCTTCAGAGCAAATTCAACAGCTCTCGCTTGCGCGCTTCCGGTAGCCATGAGGCACGGAAGGAATTGGCGGCAAGCTGGCGCAACTCCTCATTGGTAAACCCAAAAACATCTTGCGCCAACTGGTATTCGCGCACAAGTGTCGTTTGAAACATCGCGGGATCATCCGTGTTGAGGGTGACCAGGGCGCCGGCGTCAAAATAGCGCCGCAGGGGATGGGCGGAGAGCTCTGGGCAGCAACTGGTGCGCAGGTTGGAGGTGACGCAGAGCTCGAGCGGCACCTGCTGGCGGATGAGGCGGGCGAGGAGCGCGGGATCGTCGGCGGCGTGGAGGGCGTGGCCGAGGCGCTCGGCTTTGAGCGCGTCGAGCGCGCCGTAAATGGAGGCGGGGCCGACGGTCTCTCCGGCATGAACGCTGAGGCGCAGACCGGCGCGGGCAGCCTGGGCGTAGACCTGGACGAAAAGCTCGGGAGCGGCAATGCGCTCGTCACCGCCGATGCCGATGCCGATGACACTACTGTCCTGGGCTGGCGGGCGCGGTGCTGGATGGCCTTGGCGAGAACCTTTTCGCCTTCTTCGGGGCCGAAGTGGCGGACGGCGTCGAAGATCCAGTAGAGGGTGGTGCCGAAATCTTTTTCCGCGCGCCGGCGTCCGCGCTCCATGCCCTCGAAAAGCGGATCGAACTCCTGGCCGCGCCAGAAGATGACGCCGACGCTGACGAAGACCTCGGCGTGCAGGCATCCCTGGGCGGCAAGCTTTTCGACGAGGCGGTAGGTGATGAGCTCAAAGTCCTCGGGATCGCGCAGGCGCTCGGTGACCGACTTGAAGGCCAGGAGGAAGCCGGTGAAATCCGTGTAGTTGTAGAGCGCGGCAGCCTCGGCCACGGTGAGCGGAAGGTGCGAGTTGGGCTGCGGTTGGTAGCGGTTACTGGCCCACGGAAAAGGCGTGTTGTGCTTCTGGCTGAGCTGGCTGAGAGTCAGCGGATCGACGGAGCCTTCAAGATGGAGATGGAGTTCGGCCTTGGGCAGGCGGGTGATGAAGTCGGTGGTCACCCGATCATTCTAGTGAAGTTTATATTTGATAGGTAGAATCCTGAGCACTCGACGAGCTGCATTTTATGAGAATCATTGCCATTCGACACGGCGAGACCGCGCTGAACCTTGAGAACAGGCTCACGGGGTGGGTGGACGACGACCTGACCGCCAAGGGCCGGGAGCAGGCGCTTGCCGTAGCGAACGGCTTGAATGAGGAATTCGAGCTGATCGTCAGCTCGCCGCTGCTGCGCGCCGCCAACACGGCGAAAGCGATCGCCGCCAAGCACCCCTGCAAGATTATCTTGGACGCCAACCTGCGCGAGAGAAACTTCGGCTCGCTGAGCGGAAAGAGCTGGGCCGAGATAGAGGCCGAGACGGGCAAGGACCTGCGGCATCTGGATGTCGATCTGATGGCCTACGATTACCGGCCGTACGGCGGAGAGTCGGTTGAGGAGGTGACGGCCCGGGTGAAGGAGTTCGTGCAAAGTGCGCAGGAGATTGCCGGTGGCCGGGACCTGGCGGCCGTTACCCATGGCGGAGTGATCAAGCTGCTCTATACACTGCTCGCGTCCGACGTCCGCAAGCCGATTACGAACTGCTCGGTGCATGTGTTTTATGCGCGGGAGATCGGTTCATAGGGATTGGGACAGTGGGGCGCGGGGGATTCTAAACACTTGGTGATCCTGGGGATAGCGCGAGGATATTGCTTCCCCACATTTGCGTCGAAAGGCACGACGCAGATATGGGCCACCTGCCAACTTCGCAATTACCTCATCTTCGCTGGTTCCGAACGCAATGCCAAAAGCTCCTGAATCAGGATCAATCAAATTCACGGATTGCTCAGATGGCGGATTGGTTCGTACTTTAGATCGAATGTCTTGGCTTTGGCATAACGTCGCTGCGATTAGGACAACGCACAAACCGATTTGCTTCATCGTTTCTGCCTCCATCCACTGCCGAGAGAGCTGACGTTTATTCTATCTCTGGCCGGCGAACTCGCTGCGGTGGCGGCTGTAGCCGATGTAGATGAGCAGGCCAAGGCCGAGCCAGACGAAAAAGCGAATCCAGGTGATGACCGTGAGGCCGGTCATTAGGCCGCCGCAGAGAACGATGGACATGATGGGGAAAAACGGCACCCAGGGAACCCGGAAACCGCGGGGACGCTCCGGCTGGCTGCGGCGCAGCAGGATGACGCCGAAGGAGACCAGCACGAAAGCAAACAGGGTTCCGATGTTGGAGAGGTCGGCGGCGTCGCCAATATCGACCAGTCCTGAGGGCAAACCGACGGCAAGGCCAGCGATCCAGGTGGACCAGTGGGGCGTTTTGAAGCGGGGATGGATGCGGGAGAAAAACGACGGCAGCAGGCGGTCGCGCGACATAGCGAACCAGATGCGCGTTTGGCCATACTGGAAGACCAGCAGCGAACTCAACATGCCCATGAGCGCGCCGATGATGATTACGGAGCGCCAGATGGGACGGGCGCCGAGCTGCTGCAGGGCGTAAGCCACGGGGGCTTCCGCAGCGGCGCCGGAGCCGAAGACGGAATACTTCATCATGCCGAGCAGCACCAGGGCCACGCCGACGTAGAGGATGGTGCAGACGACGAGCGAGGCGATGATGCCGAAAGGTATGTCTTTTTGCGGGTCGCGCGATTCCTCGGCGGCGGTGGAAACCGAGTCAAAACCGATGTAGGTGAAAAAAACGATGGCGCCGCCGGTAAGGACGCCGCTGAATCCCGAGGGCGCGAATGGCACCCAGTTGGACTTGTGCACCAGGTTGCCGCCGACGACGAGGAACAGCGCAATGGCGGCGATCTTGATGGCGACCATGGCGTTGTTGACGCCGGCGGATTCACGCACGCCGCGCACCAGCAGCCAGCTGAGGATCATGACGACGAGAAAGGCGGGCACGTTGAAGTAGGCGCCGGTCCACTTGCCGTCTGCCCAGACGGGTGAGGACCAGCGTTCGGGCAGGATGAGTCCGAATTGCCCCAGTTGCGCCTTGAGGTATCCGGCGAAGCCGACGCAGACGGCGACGTTGCTGACGGCGTATTCGAGGATAAGATCCCAGCCGATGATCCAGGCGAAGATCTCGCCGAGGGTGGCGTAGCTGTAGGTGTAGGCCGAGCCGGCGATGGGGATCATGGAGGCCAGCTCGGCGTAGCAGAGTCCGGCGAACGAGCAGGCGATGGCGACGAGGATGAACGAGATGGCGATGGCCGGGCCGGCGGGGGGACGGCCATGCATGAGCGCGCCGTGGATGTTGCCGTGGCTGGCCAGGTTCCAGAAGATGTCCATGACCTGGGCATGGAGGATGGAAGGCGCTTCGAAATGTTCGCCGGCAGCGGCGGTTCCGGTGAGGACGAAGATTCCCGAGCCGATGATGGCGCCGATGCCGAGCGCGGTCAGCGACCAGGGGCCGAGGGTTTTCTTAAGCTGGTGGCCGGGTTCGGCGGCCTCGGAAATAAGCCTGTCGATCGACTTACGGGCAAAAAGTTGATTCGCCAGCGGATTGCTCCTGCTTCCCGGCTAACAAGTGAGACCGTGGGAATGTGGTTGGATTTTCCAGATCATGATAGCAAGCAAAGCGGCCACCACCTACGCGAAAACTTGCTCGCGCGGGAAGTGGCCGCGGGGATCGGGATACGGATGGAGCTTTACGGCCGGGTAGGCGGCAACCGATGCCGTGCCGGCCGCAGGCGCCTGGTTAGCGCTTGGAGGTGCCGCGCACGGCCTTTTTGACCTTGCGTTTGGCCGCGCCGCGTTCGTGGGTGCGGGCAACCTTGGGAGCTGCCTTCTTGCGCGCTGCGCGTTTCTTCTCTTTGCGTTCTTCCTTGGGGAGTGCGGTGGTGTTGGGCATTTTTCGGGTTTCCTTTGCGAATCAATTCTGCGCGTGAGCGCGGTAGGGCCGTGATCGGCGGTGCTTCGCGGCGGAGTATGCGGCCAATGCCGCCGCTGGGGCCACGGGCGCAACTGCTTCCAGGTTGTGCCGGTTCCGAATGGCGCGATCCCGGCCGAGGCGGTTGCAAAGACACTCGCCGGTTTGCCGGTTGCTCACGTCTTGGTGAGCTGGGCGTATTTCTCGACGAGCTTTTTCAAACCGGAACTATGAAATTGTACCGTAACCTTGGCCTCATCCCCATCGCCTTCGCGATGAAAGACCACTCCTTCGCCATATTTCGGATGGCGGACACGGTCTCCCTTGCGCAAGCGGCGGCCGCCGGAGGGCGGTTCGAGAGCCATCTGGGGACGGGAAAACTTTTTGCCGCGCGAGGCGAAAAACTCGGCGATGTTGTCAATGGAGTTGTAGGCCGGACCGGTGTAGGAGGTTTTGGGCGCGCTCTTCGGGCGGGCGGCCCTGCCCCAGTTCGACGCCGCGGACTGATCCTCGTTTTCATAGTCGTAGTGGGCCGAGCCATACTCCTGGAAACGCGGCGTAGAGCCTTTGATTTTTCCAGGCGAGCCGGCATCCTCGAACAGTTCGATGGGAATCTCTTCGAGGAAGCGCGAAGGCGTCGAGGGCTCGGGGGAATCGGTGCCATAGCGGCGGCGGTAGTGGGCGCGGCTGAGGATGAGAGTATCCATGGCACGGGTCATGCCGACGTAGCAGAGACGGCGCTCCTCTTCGATCTCAGTGGGCGACAGCAGGGTGCGCGAGTGCGGGAACAGACCCTCCTCCATGCCGACGAGAAAGACGAGGGGAAACTCCAGTCCCTTGGCCGCGTGCAGGGTCATGAGGGTGATCTGCTGGGAGTCGTCATACTGATCGACATCGCTGACCAGGGCGGCGTGATCGAGGAAGTCGCTGATGCTTTCGCCGCGGTCGCGCGAGTCCATGGCGGCGTTGCTGAGCTCCTTGAGATTTTCGATGCGCGACTGCGCGTCAGGCGAGTCCTCGGCTTCGAGGAGCTGGATGTACTTGGTGCGGTCGATGAGGAACTTGAGCAACTCGGCGGTGGAGACATTTTGTGCGGGCTCGGGCTCATCGGCATTTTCTTCCGCGAGTGCGGCGGGCTCTGCTTCGAATGCGCCGGGCGAAAATCCGGTGGCCTCGGGGTCGAAGCCGGTTGCGTCTCCGTCTGAGGTCCAGGCGAACTGGCTGGGATCGAAGCTGTCATCGGCGTCGCCGAACTGGAAGCCGTGCTGGGGGTTGAACGCGGCATCCGGCGGCTGCGCGGGTGCGGCAGCCGGGCTGGCGGAGGACGCTGCGGAAGGCTGGGTGGAAGAGCCGGCGGCGGTGGCGTCCATGCGCTCGGCAAAGCCGCCGTAGACCAGGGCTCGCGCATCGAGAATCAGATCGCGGAAGCTGGCCAGGGCTGCGACCGCGCGGGCCGGCAGCAGGCGACGCTCGACCACCTGCTGCAAGGCTCCCCAGAGCGAAAGATTGGTTTCCAGCGCCACCCGCTCGACGGTTTCCATGGTGGTCTTGCCGATGCCGCGGACCGGGGTGTTGACCACGCGCATGAGGGCGACGGAGTCGTCGGGATTCAGAATGAGCTTGAGGTAGGAGATCATATCCTTGATCTCGGCGCGCTCGTAGAAACTGAAGCCTCCGACGACGTTGTAGTTGAGGTTGTAGCGGCGCAGAGCTTCTTCCAGCAGGCGCGATTGGGAGTTGGTGCGGTAGAGGATGGCGCACTTGTTTTCCGCGACGGGTAACGCTATGCTGCCGGCCGCGGGCGCTTGGCCCTGAGCCGCGCGCGACTGGAACCAGCGTGCAATGAAGTCGGCGGCAAACAGCGCCTCGTTCTCGCCGTCGGGCGCGTCGTAAAAGCCGATCTTGCTGCCACCCTCGCGCGCCGTCCAGAGGTTTTTTCCCTTGCGCTGGACGTTGTTGGCGACCACGGCCGAGGCGGCCTGGAGAATGGGCTGGGTGGAGCGGTAATTCTGCTCGAGGCGGATGATTTTTGCCTCGGGAAAATTCTTTTCGAAGTCGAGGATGTTGTTGATGTCAGCGCCGCGCCAGGAGTAGATCGACTGATCCTCGTCGCCCACGGCGCAGAGGTTGTGATGGGTTCCGGCGAGGGCGCACATGATCTCATACTGCGGACGGTTGGTGTCCTGGTACTCATCGACCAGCATGTACTGGAAACGGCGCTGATATTTTTCGCGCGTGGCGGCGTCAGCCTTGAGCAGACGGACGCTCTCCAGCAATAGGTCGTCGAAGTCCATGGCGTTGGCCTTGAGCAGCTCGTCCTTGTAAATCTTGTAGATGTGCGCGATGCGCTCCATCTTGGGCTCGGCTGAGTTCAGATACATTTCCTGCGGGTCCTGCATATGGTTTTTGGCCGAGGAGATGAGCGAGAGCACACTGCGCGGGGTGAGCTTTTTGTCGTCGATGCCGAGACGCTTGATGGCCGTCTTGACGAGCTGCTGCTGATCGGCCTCATCGTAGATGACGAAGTCGCGGGTGTAACCTTTGCCGTTGATCTGGAGGGCGTTGATGTCGCGCCGCAACATGCGCACGCAGAAGGAATGAAAGGTGCTGATGGCGGGCTTGGCGAGCGAGTGCTGGCCGATGAGTTCCTGTACCCGGCTGGCCATTTCGGCAGCGGCCTTGTTGGTGAAAGTGACGGCCAGGATGCGGTCCGGGGCGACGTTCTCATGCTCGACCAGGTAGGCGATGCGATAGGTGATAACCCGGGTTTTGCCCGAGCCCGCGCCGGCCAGAATGAGCACGGGGCCGCGCACGGTTTCCACCGCTTCACGCTGCTGCGGATTGAGCTTGGAGAGAAAATCCATAGGAGAAAAAGCGGTCGCAAGGGCCTAGGAAAAGACTAACAGGTTTGGTGGGGTGAGCGCGCCGAAGGGAACGGGGCGAATTCGGACTGTTTGAAAGCACCGCGTTCAACACAGCGGCGCGAAATTATTTTCTCCGTTCCATGTCGCCGTCAGCCCTAATCATATATTTCCTGCCTGTGACCTTAGAGAGAAGTGGAGCTAACCCGTCCCCATACCGGCTTGGGTACTTTCCGTTGAACCCCCAGCTGCCACGAAGGTCGGTATTCCTGTTGAAGCAGGACATCATTTCGTCGGCCTGTTCCGGCGTGAGCGTCTCAATCTCAGAAAATACTTCAGAAATCGTTATGCCCTCTTCAAAGCTGGGACATCTCGGCAGAGCTTTGATAAAGGCCTCCAACATCATAGGCTGCTTAATTAGCAGTTTTGCTATCTTCACCGGGGCGTGTTCCCAGTCGGAAGAGAGTGCCTGAAACTTGCCAATGAATCCATATGGATCGAGCCCCAGTTTCACCGCGATGATCGGAACCTTCCTGGCTATGGCGAATCCAACCTCTTGGTCAGTCCACAGGCTGTCGTGAAACCCTTTGGTCAGGAGCGCTACAAACGCATTCATCGAAGCTAAAGCATTTTCTATTTCATTCTGCCACTCCGCTGTTGGGTGGATATCTTCGTGGGCAACAAAGCAAGTGGCTCCGAAGGATCCCAGAGCTGACTTCAACGCTGCGACCTCCTTCTTCACCTCAGCTTTGTGGCTCAGAAAGATGCGAAAACCACCATCTCCCCAAATTCTCTCTGTTGCCCTGGGAGCCACCGCGCATTCGGCTGAATGAAGAAGCCCTGACTGTTGGCGCCAGTCCTTGTCTTCAACGTTCTCCATTTCAAAGAAAACTTCAGCGATAAACTCGTCCTGTACGTCATGTAGATTGTTCAGGTCCTTCTGGATCTCGTTACGTAGATCATCTTTCTGCTTTAGCACACGAAGGTACAAAGGCTCTGGAAGAGTCAGAAAGAGGGCGTGTCCGTGCGTTCCACCGTTCCAGTTGTCGTAGGTCCATTCTTCCTGGACTCTGATTTGGCTATTGACAAGAATCTCCTGCTTCTGGCGAGCACCGTCGTGTACATAGAGCTTAGACAGGACGGCAAGGTAGTGCTCAATCCTCCCTGAGAGTTCAAATTTCGGTCTGTCCTTGCTCATTGCGCTCCTAAGGGCCGGTTTCCATGGCGCTGCTCTTAGCGTGGTGGATGGTTGTCGATGTCGTGCTGGAGGCCGTCGGTGGAGTGGCGGACGTCGTCGCAGAGGGCGCAGGGACACCACTCGCGGAGGTAG
>Ga0181519_10004000_pt1 | contig 12004 bp, 9 predicted proteins | sample PEATcosm2014_Bin_26_FD_121102 | JGI IMG/M metagenome (GOLD analysis project Ga0181519, IMG submission 121102) | Peatland microbial communities from MTU Mesocosm Facility, Houghton, MI, USA - PEATcosm2014_Bin02_10_metaG | ecosystem: Environmental > Terrestrial > Soil > Wetlands > Peat | place... | reverse complement strand
TCGTTTTCCTCGCCGCTCAAGGCCAGTTTTGTCCGCCCCCGCGCCAGCTCCAGGTCCGGCAGGCTCCAGATCAGATTCGTGTAGCTGAAGTGCGTCCGCACGGAATCCACCGGCGCAACGCCGTCCACCAGCGCGTTGGTGAAGGCCATCTCGCCGCGCAGCCGCACGCCGGGCTCAATGTCGTCGCGCCAGTCGGACGCGGTGCTGTTCCACGCGGGCAAAACCAGCGCGCCGCTGGCGCGCAACTGCGGCGGCCGGGTCCAGGCAATTTCCGCCAGCCGTTCGCGGGTTTTTCCCGTCAGCAGGGTGGCGACGGCATGCAGGTCAAAACTGGAATTGTTCGTGAAACTGAGTTCCCGCGTGGCGACATCCAGTTTCGCGGCGGCCTCCAGCCAGCCGCCGCCCAGCCGGGCGGATAATTTTGTGACCGCCAGCGCCGGCGCGCTCCAGATCCCGTCGCATTCCACCGCGCCCACATCCAGTTTGCCCGACCGCAGATCCGTGCCGCGCGCCGTCCAGGCGAGCCGGAACGGCTGCAGATTCGTCCAGAAACCCCACGCGGAGTCGCCAATGGCCGGCGCGGCGGCGGGCGCGGTCAGGTGCGCGGCAAACTGCAAATTCCGCGCGGCGAACCACGGCGTCCGCACGCCGGGCGCGCGGGCGTTGACGTTCAGCGTGAAGGAGTGAACGTCGCGCGCATCGCCGTTCAGCCGCGCGTTCAGGAGCGGCGGCCCGTCAAAATGGATTTGCGCCAGCGCTTTGGCAAAATTCTGCAGGGAAGCCTGCACGCTGCCGTGATCGGGGGTTTTGGCGCCGGCGAACATTTTCCAGTTGCGGAATTCGGGCGCATGGGCGATCTCGCCGCCCAGAGAAAAGCTCGCGCCCGCGAAATCCGCGCGGAACTGATCGAGCGCCCAGGTGTCGTCCGCCGCAAACCGCAGTTCGCTCTGGAGATTGGTGAGGGCGAGGGAATTGGTCGGCGACAGCGGCAGCGTGAAAGTTCCCCGGCGCAGCACTAGGCCGTCCACCTGCAAATGCCGCCGGAGCAGCGCCGGAAACTTCACGCGCAATTGCACCTCGCGCGCCGTCAGCACCGGGCCGCCGGCGGTTTCCGCCGCGCCGATGCGGACGTCGTCGCAGATGAGGCCGCGGACGAGCCGCAGGCGCATCCGGGAAAATTCCAGTTCCACGCCGCGCTCGTGCAGCGCCGTGACGAGGCGTGCCTTCAGGAAGCCGGGCAGGCCGACGACATTGAACCAGCCGAACGCCGCCAGCACCAGCAGGATGGCCGCCCAGATTCCGAAGCGAAGGCAGCGGAAGGCGATGAGGCATTTGCGCCAGAATCCGGGCATATCACGGGGCGCTCGCGGGAATCGTCAGATGCTCCGCGACGAGCGGGTAGATCACCGGTGGAAAAACAAACGCCCAGCGCTCGCCGGCGAGCGTCACGGCGGCCAGCGCGGTCTGCGCCACTTCCGCGCCAAAGTCCACGGAAAATTTTTCGCCGGTCTTGAGTTCGACGGCCACGGACAGGTTGTTGGTGTTCAGCCCGATTTTTTCCATCGTGGCGGAGCTGCGCCCGAGCCAGCCGGCGGCGGTGAGCTGGCCAAGCCGGTGGACGGTTTCCTCGATGGCGGGCGGGTTGATGATGCCCTGTGAACCGTCCGCGAGCCGCCACTGGCTCACGCCGGTGCGGTCAAGCTGGCGCATTTTCCCATTCTGCCGCAACGTGACCCGGACGACGTTCGTCTCGGAAAAATTCCAGATGCGACGTTCGCGGAAATAGTCGCCGTTCATCTGCAACCGGTTCAAATCATCAAGCGCCACCGCATAGACAAACTCCTCGTCGGCGCGCTTCACATAAATCTGGTTGTTGGTGGCCGCGCCGAAGAGCAGTTGCGCGATGACGCTGTTCGTGTCGCCGACGACGGAGCGCAGCGTGATCTGCCGTGAAGGCGGGTTCGTGAGGCCGTAAATTTTCAGGCCGGGGTCGGTGACGGCTTCCTGCACGAAATCCGCGATGCGAAGACTGGCGAGTTGCCGGATGAATCCCTGAACACTTTCAGCGTCGGCGGGAAATTTTTCACCGGCCACCGTCCAGACGTTCGAGCCGCGTTGTTGCAGGGTGAAATTATTTTCGCCGCGCACCTCGATTTCTGCCACGGGCGCGGTCAGTTCCAGCAGGTGCGGGTCGCGGAAATCATTCACCGCGCCGCGCCAGGGTGCGAGCGGCTCCTTCGCGGTGGTCACGATGGCGTTCAATCCTTCGCGCCGGGCGAAGATCTGCCCCGGATTTTCGGAGGAATCTTTTCCGGCATGGATGGCGGTCAGGAGATTGGTGCCGTGGCCCAGCCAGACATCCAGGGCGGCGGGCGCCAGGCCATAAGCCGCCAGATCGGCCTTCGGGTCGTCGCTCACAAATTGCGAAACCTTGGCGGTGCGCAACTGCTGCAACGCGGTGGCAATGCGGTAGCTGTCGGCGCGGGCCTGCAGCGGACGGATCATCCGCCAGAGATGGTTCGTCACGTCGCGCCGGAGTTCGATGGCCTTCGCGCCGTTGGTGACGACAATCCAGTCCACGTTGTCGGCGATGTCAACCAGCGTCGTGTCACGCCAGGCGGCGGCATCGCGCGGGAGAAATTGCAGCCAGCTGGTGTCCGTCACACACGCGCCGGCGGCGCCGACCACGCGGACATAGACGCCGTCGCCCGGCGCGGTCTTGTTGCCCACGCGCAGGTGCCAGCTCTGGCCGGCGGCGGTGAGGTTGAGCGTGAACTGCGGATTTTCAAAGCCGAATTCGGCGTCGGCGTTTTTGCGCCCGCTCACGTCGGCGGCGGTGATGGACATGACCGGCGCCAGTTTTTCCAGGGCGCCGAGCAGGGCTTCAATCGCGGCGGACTGCGCCGGATAGGCAAATGGTTTTTCCAGCTGCCACGTTTTATTGGTGCGGCTGGCGCTGATTTCACGCGCCCCGGCGGGAATGATTTGGATGCCCGTCACCTGGTCGGCGCGCAAACCGGCGAACAAAATGTTTTCCCCGGTCGCGGCGGGCTGGAAATGGCGGTCAAAAAACCAGCTGGCGGCCGCGAGCGAGGCGGCGAGCACGAACCAGAGGGCGGTGGTCTTGGATTTCATTTTCTGCGCACGAGCCAGACGAGCCAGCCAAAAAAGAGCACGCCGCCGGGCAGCGCGCCGACGAGCAGCCAGCCGAGCTGCCGCCGCTGTTGCTGGGTGATCAGCAGGCGGAATTCCGTGACCGGGCGCGGACCGAGGCCGCCGAGCAGTTGCTGGCGGTCAAGCAGCCAGTTGGCGGCATAGCCGACAAAATCACGGTTGGCACCGGCTTCAATGCAATAGTTGCCGAGAAAAAGGGAATCGCCCGCGACCACGATGCGCGTGGTGCCGCGCGGATTGGCCGCGCCGGCGACCGGTTTTTGCTCGACCGCGACCATCAGCGGGTAGCTGCGCGGCGAAGCGGCCGAATCGCCGGAGTCGCCGACCAGCACCGAGTTGTCGCTGGAGAACGCAAGCTCGTCCACCTGCGGGGAATTTGCGGGCGGATTTTGCACGTCCACCTTGGCGACGCAGCGCGGCCGGATCATTTGCAAGGCCAGTTGCGCCAGCGGATTGACCACCGGATGCGAACTGAATTTTCGGACGATCACATCGTCGGTGTCATTGTTCCGGTCTTTGACGAAATCTGGCAGCACATTGACGCCCCAACGTTGCAGGATGGGTTCCAGGCCGGTTGGACGCCGGACCGAGGCGTAATTGAACAACGCCAGCAGCCGGCCGCCTTCCGCCAGATACTTGTCAATTTGTTCCAGCTCTGGCTCGCGCAGCGGGCCGGTCGGCGCGGCGATGATCAGCAGGTTGCAATCCATCGGCACCGGCTGGTCACCCGTCAATTCCAGGTTTTGCGTCAGGATGTAATTCTGCGCGAGGATCAAGCCGAATTTGTAAAAGCCAAACTTGCTCTGGTCGGCCAGCGAGGATTCGCCGTGGCCTTGCAGAAAGTAAGCCTTGAGCGGCTGCGGGTTTTCCAGCGCGAGCAATTTGGAGGTGAACATGACCTCGCCGTTGAAGGCGATCGGCTTTTTGCGGAACTCCAGTTCCTTCTGCTTCGGATCGTCCGGGGCGATTTGTTCCATCTTGTATCGGATGATGGCCTCGCCCGGAACCACCATGCAGCGCCCGCCGCTGTCAAAGATGATCAGGTCTTTGCTGGGCGGCGCATTCGGATCGTCGGATGAGGGGGGCAGGTTGTATTTTTCCTTCACCTTTTCCGCCTCGCCGGCATCGCGGACGTAATCCACCGTGCGCACGGAAATGTTTTTGTTCGCCGCGCGGTATTCGTCCAGCAGCGCCACGATGTCGGAATAAAAAACCGCCTTGCGCTCGTAATAAAGCGTCACATCCACGTGGTTGGTCATGGAACGGAGCACCGTCAGCGTGCGGGCGGACAAGGTCACCTGCGTCTGCGAGCTTAAATAAAACCGGTGGAAAAATTTCGCGCCGAGATAATTCGCCAGCACCACCACCGCCAGCACCAGGGTCGTGCGCAGCACCACGTCAAAACCGATTTGCCACCGGCCGGCGCGCGAGAAACTGGGTTTGGATTTGGGGTCGGCGCTCATTTATTTCCAGCGGCGGCTTTCCACCACGCGCAACGTCAGGAACAGAAACAGGAACGTCGCGCTCACATAAAAAATCACCGCGCGCGTGTCCACCGCGCCGCGCGTAAAATCCTCCATCTGCTTGAACAGATTGAAATAAAACAGCAGGCCGGCCTGCTGCGTCACCGTGGCGGGCACCACCTGGGCCATGTAGGCAAGAATAAACAAAACAATGCCGACCGCCAGGCTGACCACCGAGGCCACCATCTGGCTCCTCGTCAGGGATGAAGCCAGGCAGCCGATGGCAAGAAACAGGCTGCCGCTCAGGAGAATTCCCAGATACATCCCACCCACCAGCCCGGCATCCAGTTTTGGCTGATGGGTGAAACGCTGGACAATGACCAGGCCGGCCAGCGTTGGCAGCCATGCCAGCATGTAAAAAATCACCGCCGCTGAAAATTTCGCCGCCACCACCTGCAGGTCGCCCACGGGGGTGGTCATCAAGGTCTCAAACGTGCCGGCCGCCTTCTCCAGCGCGAACAGCCGCATCGTAATGACCGGAGCGATCAGGACGACCAGCAGCCAATACATCAAACTGTTGAAGAACAATTCCGTGACCGGCATGGCAAAGGGGTCTGACCCCATGTTGCGAATCAGCATCACAAAACTGGAGCCGATGATCAGCGTGACCGCCGCGATGATGACATAGCCGGTCATCGAAAAGAAAAATGACGACAGTTCGCGTCGCAGCAAAACCCAGAAAATTCTCATTCCTGCTCCTCCGTTTTCGGTGTCGTCACCTGCACATAAATGTCCTCCAGCGAATGCCGGCTGCGCGTCAGTTCGCGCAGCGCCCAGCCGTGTTCGCGCACCAGCGCAAAAATTGCCGGGCGCAAATCGCAGCCGTCGCGCGGCGTCAGCGCACAGCGGAAATATTCCCCGTCGCTGGCCGAGACATCAAACTCCTCCACTTCCGGCAGATTTTCCCAGGCCGCGCGCAGCGCCTCCGCCGGCGCGGCGATTTCCGCAATGACCTGGCTGCCGCCCGCCATCCGCCGCTGCAGGTTTTCCGGCGTGTCGGACGCCAGCACGCGGCCGTCAAACATGATCAGCACGCGCCCGCACATCATTTCCACTTCCGGCAGAATGTGCGTCGAAATCAAAACCGTGTGCCTGCCCGCGAGACTTTTGATCAAGGCGCGAACCGCGCGGATTTGATGCGGATCCAGGCCGATGGTCGGCTCGTCCAGAATGATCAGTTCCGGATCATGCACCAGCGCGTCCGCAAGCCCCACGCGTTGCTTGTAGCCTTTGGAAAGCTGGCCGATGATGCGGCGGCCCACGTCGGTCAGACCGCATTGCTCCATCACCGTCGTCACGCGGCCGCGCGATTTTTTCCAGCCGAGACCCTTCAACCGCGCGCGGAATTTCAGATATTCGCGGACGCGCATTTCGGGATACAGCGGATTGTTTTCCGGCATGTAGCCGATCCGCCGGCGCACCTCGTCCGCATCGTGAAAAACGTCGAAGCCGGCGATGCGCACCGTGCCGCTCGTCGCCGGCATGAAGCCCGACAGCACGCGCATGGTCGTGCTCTTGCCCGCGCCGTTCGGACCGAGCAGGCCGACGATTTCACCGCGCCCGACCGTGAACGAAATGTCGTCCACCGCCGTGCGTCCCGCGTAGCGCTTCGTCAAATTGGAAACTTCAATCATCAAGTTGGTGAACCGGAAAAACTCTTTGCCAATATAGCCGGAAAAACCTTGCGGCGGCGAACAAAAACTTCGGCCGCTTCAACCTTGAACAGGCAGAAAACCGTTCCGTTGCGTTCAAAGAAACAATCGCAAAAAACAGGCGCCAAGCGGACGATGCTTTCTGGCCTGGCCGCCTGGCCGTTCAACGCCGCTTGACTTTGCGGCGCAATCGCGCAAAAACAGCGGGGTGAATTCCCGCGCGGAAAATTTTTACGCCGTCTGGCGCGAGCGCTGCCGTGCCATCAACCACCTGCGCGACGGCGGTTCCGTGCCGCCTGAAAAGCTGCTGCAAACCATCTGGCAGCACCAGCGGATCAGGCGCGACCAGTTGAAAACAGCGGACGGGAAAAGTGTCCGCGTGCTGCACCCCGGTTTCGTCAGCGTCGAGGGCGGGCCGGATTTTCGCGGCGCGGTCTTGCAATTTGGAGACAACCAGCCCGTTGCCGGCGACGTGGAAATTGATTTGCAGTCTGGCGGCTGGCACGCGCACGGCCACGACACGAATCCGAATTTCAAGTCCGTCGTCTTGCACGTCGTCTGGAACAGCGCCGGCAAGCAGGACTCCAGTCCGGCCCGCACCCCATCGCTGGCGACTTTGCCGCTGCAAAATGTCCTCGACGCGCCGCTGGCGGAACTGGCGCTCGCGCTCGAAAATGAATCCGGCCTGCCGGGAAATCTGCGTGGGAAATGCTCCGCCCCGCTGCGCGACCTTTCCGAACCGCAGCTCGCGGAACTGCTGCACGCCGCCGCAAAGGTTCGTTTTCAAACCAAGGCCGCCGCGATGCTGGCCCGCGCCAGAAATTCGGGCTGGGAACAGGCGTTGTGGGAAAATCTTTTCCGCGCGCTCGGCTACAAGCACAACGTCTGGCCGATGCAGAATCTTGCGGAGACCAAATCGCGCTGGACCGGCCGCGCGGGTTCCGCGTTTGAACTTCAGGCGCGATTGCTGGGCGTCAGCGGCCTGCTGCCCGGCGAATTGACACGCGCCCAAAAAAGTTCCGACACGTTTCTGCGCCGGGCGTGGGACTTCTGGTGGCGCGACCGGGATGAATTTGAAACCTGCATTTTGCCGCGCGAAGTCTGGAAATTTCACGGCCTGCGCCCGGCGAATCATCCCCAGCGGCGGCTCGCGCTGGCCTCGCACTGGCTGGCCTCGGAAAATCTGGTTTCAAAAATCGAGCATTGGTGCGTGGCAGAACCGCAGGATGAACAACTGCTGCATTCTCTCCACGAAATTTTCCAGGTCGAGCGCGATGAATTCTGGTCGTGGCACTGGACGTTCAACTCCGCGCGGCTCGCGCAACCGCAGCCGCTGCTCGGCGCGGCGCGCGTGACGGACCTGGCCGCAAACGTCGTCCTGCCGTGGCTGTGGATTCGCGCCAAAGAAGGCGGCAATGAAAAATTCCTGCGCGAAGTGGAGCGGCGGTATTTTGCGTGGCCGGCGGCGGAGGACAATTCAGTCTTGAAACTCGCGCGGCAGCGGCTGCTGGGAACTTCAAACGCGCGCAGCGTGAAAGGCGCGGCGGCACAGCAAGGCTTGATGCAGATCGTCCGTGATTTTTGCGAGCACTCGAACGCGGTTTGCGCGGACTGCCGGTTCCCTGACCTGGTGCGCGGCTGGCGGACGCAACTGGCTAGTTGATTTTCAGATTGGCGAACGGATTTTGCAAACCGCCGGCCGGCGGCTGTTCGGCGACGGGAACTTTCGTCTCACCCGGCGCGGGCGGTTGCTCGCTGGTTTCTTCTGGCGGGGCTTCGTCAACTTCGTCGGCCACGTGCAGCGCCTCCAATTCACGCCGCGGATTCTTGGCGCGCTTGTTGCGCGGGAGCGGGCTGATCATCAGGTTGATGGCGCGGCCGACGAGCTTGGGCGTGAAATCGGGGTGACCGAACGGCGTGATTTCAACAATGAACTTGTTGATGACCTCGAAGCCGATTTCGGTGTGGGCCATTTCGCGGCCGCGGAATTTCAGCGCGACTTTGACCTTCATGTCCTCGCACAGGAAGTTCACCGCCTGCTGGACTTTGATGCCGAGGTCGTGCGGATCAATGCGCGGGCTTAACTGCACTTCCTTGACGGTCGAGGCGTGCTGATGTTTGCGCGATTCCTTTTCCTTTTTGGCGAGTTCGTAACGGAACTTCCCGATCTCAATGATGCGGCAGACCGGCGGCACCGCGTTCGGCGAGATCTCCACCAGGTCCAGTCCTTGCTGGCGGGCGAGGTTCAGCGCGTCGTTCAGAGGAAACACACCGATCTGCTTGCCTTCCGGCCCGATGACGCGCACTTCGCGGGCACGGATTTTCCCGTTGACGCGCATTTGCGAGACGGGGGAGGAATTGCGTTGCGACGGGAAAGGGCGACTCAAGCGACCCTCTCTGGTTGGGGCTGGTTTGTGATGTGCATCAAAACTGTCGTCTGGCTGATTCTTATTATGCCGCTTTTTTAAGCCATGCACGGGACCGCCGCAAGCAAATAATCATAATAAAAATCACGGCGAATGGCGGAACGCCGGCACGCTGCGGACGAAATCGTCCGGCACGCCGAAGTCAAAACGCTCCGCGCCGGTCATTTCCAGCGCCAGATAGCCTTCGCGCTGCCGCTGGATTTCCTGGGCGCGCGTGAGCTGGAATTCGCCGTGGTCGCGCAGGTTGTTGCGGATCATTTCGCCGAGGATTTCGTAAATGCTCGGCGCGAGCAGGTGCATCCCGAACCAGCCGAGCCACGTCCCGGCGGGAAGGCCGTCCACGCGCAATTTTTCCTGCGCGACGGTCACGGCGGGTTTTTCGATGATGAGCGAAACATCAATCAGGCGCGGGTTTTCCGCGCGGCGCGTGCCGGCGATGGTGCCGTAGCCTTTCAATTCGCCGGCCGAAATCCGGTTCACGGCGGAAATACTTTTGCCGTCGGAAATTTTCGCCGTGTCCGCCAGGTCGCGGTAAGGCGAAACGGCTTTGCCGCGGAACAAATGGTCGCCCAGGCCAAGCAGAACCATTTCGTCTGCCGCAAATTTTTTTGTCTGGAAGACCGCGTGGCCATAGCCTTCCTGCTCGCGCTGGACGGCGAATGAAATGCGTTTGGCGAAACCGCGCATCTGCTCCGCCTCGTGGAGCAGCACGGGATATTTTTCGAGCCGCTTGAGATACGCGTCATCCGGGCCGCGCAGATAATTTTGCACCATTTCGTCCTCGCCGGGCTGGACGATGAGGCAGATTTCCTCGATGCCCGCCGTTTCAAGTTCCAGCAGATGATAATGAAACAGCGCGCGGGCAATGCCGTCCGCCCCGACGACGGGGAACAGTTCTTTTTTCACCGCGTGCGACGCGGGAAAATGGCGCGTGCCGAGGCCGGCAATGGGAATGACCGCTTTGCGAACTTTCATTTTCACACATCAAACCGCTTCCAGCCGCTCGCGCCGAAGGCGTAGCGCTTGGCGCCGAATTCAATCGCCCCCGGCGACGTGCCTTCAAAAATGTCCGGCATTTCGCCGACGCGCCGGGAGTATTCGATGGCGATCTGCGGAATGTGCTCCTTGAGCGCCGTGATCTTGCCGAACACGGCCACGGTGCCGCCGGTGCCGCCGCCGGTGATTTTTGCGCCGTAAAGCCCGGTTTCCGGCCCGCGCCTGCGGACGGCTTCGACGAGAAAATTCACTTCGGAAACGGAAAGCCGGCAGTTTTCGCGGTAGCTTTCGTGCGCCGAATACATCAGTTCACCGGCGGTCACGAGCGCCTGTTCATCGCCGTCTTTGGCGGCGTTGAGCGCCTTGATGAATTTCAGCACGCGCTCATTTTCGGCCACCGGATGCCGCGCCGGGCCGATGACACGATAAGTCGCATCCGGTTGAACCGTCGTCACCGGATCGTCATGCGTTTTGTATTTCGCAAGAAAGTCGGAACCGAGAATGGTTTCGGGAATCTCCGGCTGGTAGGCGGTCTTGAATTCCTCGCTGGAAATTTCCGTCAGGTAATTCAGCGCGGCGCGGCCGGTCTTGGCGCGGAGTTCGTTGATGATTTTTTTGCCGATGAACGCGCCGATGCGGACGTTGCCATAGGTGTTGCCGGCGACGGAATGGCGCACCATCGAGTTGATGCCGACAAAACCGGTGCCGGGCGGAAGCTCCACTTCGCCGACAATCGAGCCGGGCCGGCAGAGGATGTGCGTGAGCCGGCTTTCACGTCCGCTGGTGACGGCGATCTGGTCCATGATGCCGCAGGGCGCGCCGACGACGTGGTTCTCCGCCATCTGGCCGAGCCGCGCGATGCGCGCCCCGTCGAGCTGCAAATTCAAATAGGCGTTGAGGCACGAGAGCGTGCCGATTTCCACCGCGGCGGAACTGCCGATGCCGACGTTCATCGGCACCGCGCTCAAAAGCAGAAAGCTGAAACCGTAGGGCAGCTCGACAGATTCCTCTTTCAGCAGGGTGAAAATGCTGCCGCCAATGTAGGCGGCCCACGCGGCGATGGGATTGGCGTGGCAGAGTTCGCGGACCTGCGCGTAGTTGCCCACGGCGTCGCCCGACCGGAAATAATCCAGCGGGATGCGCGTCTCGACCGGCAGGCTGCGCGGGCCGACTTGTGCGGAGCGGATGCGCAGCGTCCGGTCCGTGCGCGCCTGCAAGGCCATCAGCATCCCGTGGCCGAGGACGGCTTCGCAGACGTTCGCGCCGGAATAATCGGCGATGCCGCCCATCACGTCCAGCCGCGCCGGGACGCGCGCGACCCACACTTCGCCGCTGTTGAAAAAGCCGGCGAAACCCGTCGGGTCGCTGTTCGGCTTGTGCAGCAGATTTTCAAATTCGGAAACTTCAAAGGGCAGCGCGGTTTTCATTTTGAAAAGGTTTGGTCTGATTCATTTGTTTGGAGAATGCAGAAAAACCCGCCGCCGGTCACGCCGGAAAATCAAGGGTGATGATGCCGGAACAGCCGCCGGCGGTTTTGCAGCAGATACCAGACGATCACCACGTTCAGCACCAGCAGAATGGCAATGCCCATTTTCGGATGCACGAACAAAGCGTGCGCCCGCGCCTCGCCCTCCGGCGTGTGGCGGCTGATCAATTCAAAAATTTCTATCGGGATGAAGAACGCCGACTCGAAGATCGCCAGCCAGACCGCCCACGCCGCGCGAAACGCGAGCCCCAGCCCGCCGATGATCTTGAACAAACCGTAAAGAAACATCCAGGACGCGATGGCATGCACGTTGGCCGGCGTGACCGTTTCCAGCCGGTCGCCGATGGCGGCAAAAAAACGGCCTTCCGGATCAAGGTGCATCCAGCGGATGAATTGATCGAACAAATCCGGCAGATTTTTTTTCGCCAGCAAATAGACGCTCACCGCGCCCAGCAACAACAGCGAGCCTTCCACCAGTTTGCCGACGACGATGAAATACAGCGTCGGCGCGCGCCTGGGTTTTTCTCCAACCATCAAGCTTTTTTGTTCGGCGGACATCAACGGATTTTAGACAGCAAAAAATCCAACAGTTCAGAGATCTTCAGCCGTTCCTGCCTTCCGTCGTCGCGGTAACGGATCGTCACCGTGTCGAGCAGCTCCGGTTTCTCGCCCAGCGTGTCGAAATCAATCGTCACGCAGAATGGTGTGCCGGCCTCGTCCTGGCGCGCGTAGCGTTTGCCGATGCTG
>Ga0181519_10003998_pt1 | contig 12018 bp, 11 predicted proteins | sample PEATcosm2014_Bin_26_FD_121102 | JGI IMG/M metagenome (GOLD analysis project Ga0181519, IMG submission 121102) | Peatland microbial communities from MTU Mesocosm Facility, Houghton, MI, USA - PEATcosm2014_Bin02_10_metaG | ecosystem: Environmental > Terrestrial > Soil > Wetlands > Peat | place... | reverse complement strand
TCAACCTCTGGATCTCCTGGCGCAGGCCGGTGCCGGCCGGGGACAACCCGTGGGACGGTCACGCCCTCGAGTGGTTCACCAGCTCGCCGCCGCCACACCACAACTTCACCCACCTGCCGCCGATCCGCTCCGAGCGCCCGACCTGGGACTACAACCATCCCGAGCACCGGACCATCGTCCACAAGCACCCCGACAAGAAGGCCGGCGAGCCGGTGGGGGCCAAGGAGAGCGTGGGGGCGGGCACATGAAGGTCATGGCACTCTTCCTCGTCGGCCTCGGCGTCTTCTTCGGCATCATCGGGCTCGTGTACTGGTTCACGGCCTACGAGGACGCCGGTTTCCTGATGCTGATCGGCTCGACGGGCCTCGGGCTGCTGCCCGGCTCGTACTACCTGTGGTGGGTGTACCACATGAAGGTCCGACCCGACGACGACCCGAACGCCGACATCGACGAGGGCTCGGGAGCCATCGACTCCTTCCCCACCTCGAGCATCTGGCCGTTCGTGCTGGGCATGGGCGCCCTCTTCGCCACCCTGACGTTCGTCTTCGGACTGTGGTTGGCCCCGCTCGCCGTGGCGCTCATCCTGTCGGCCGCCATCGGCGGCACCATGGAGAGCCGCCGCGGCGGCGCCGTCTGACGCCGGGGCGGTCCCGACGGGACGTCCCGCACTAGGCGGGGAGCCCCCCGAGGAACTCCACCAGCAGCCCGTTGACCTCGACGGGGCGCTCCTGTTGGGTCCAGTGGCCGCACCCTTCGAGGACCACCGCCTTCGTCAGGTTCGGCATCGAGTACCCCTGCAGCACCCCGACGAGGTCGCGGAACCCCGGCCAGTGCAGGACGAGATCCCGGTCGCCACCGATGTAGAGCGAGGGCGGCAGCAGCGGGGCATGGTGCCAGGCGGCCATGAGCTCCCAATTGCGGGACGAGTTGCGGTACCAGTTGAGCCCGCCCCGGTAGCCGGTGCGCTCGAACTCGGCGGTGAGGAAGTCGATGTCCGCCTCGGTGAGCCATCCCGGGAGCGGATCGTCCGGACCGGCCTCGAACTGCCCCTGGGTGACGTCGGACAGGTTGTTCACCTCCGGCGCGTCGCCGGACGATCCGATGAGCCCGTTCACCACCGTCGCCCGGACGTCGGCTTCGAACACCGACTCGGCGACCCCGGGGGGCTGGAAGAACACCTGGTAGTTGTCGGGCCCGAGGATCGCGGTGAGCGTGGTCAGCTGATCGGTGTCACTCCGCGGGGTGTAGGGGACGCTGAGCAGGGCGACCCCACGGACGAGGTCGGGGCGGAAGAGGCCGACGGTGGCCGCCACCGGCGAACCCCAGTCGTGGCCCACCACCACGGCCCGGTCGGCCCCGAGGGCCTGCACCAGGCCGACGATGTCGCCCGCCAGGTGGAGCAGCGTGTACTGGTCGATCTCCTCCGGCGCGTCGGTCTGCCCGTACCCGCGCTGGTCCGGAGCCACCGCGTGGTACCCAGCCTCGGCCAGGGCCACCAGCTGGTGCCGCCAGGAGTGCCACGACTCGGGAAACCCGTGCAGCAGCAACACCAGGGGGCCCTCGCCCGCCTCGGCGATGTGCATCCGGATGCCGTTCGTCTCGACGAACCTGTGCGCTAGCTCCACCAGTCACCTCACTCGGATCGGTACGGCGCTCCGGAAGAGAGGTCTAGCAGGACGGGGTGGCGAGTGCGCCGGCGGTCGTCCCCCACGGTCGGGGGGCGCCGGACCCTTCGGCTCCGATGTCGGACGGCACCGTGTGGGTAGTTCCGACCACCGCCCGGCGGCGCCCAAGGGGCACTTCCACCCCTGGTTGGTCGGACCTGGATCCGCCACCGTGGAGACGAGGGACCGGGTCGGCGCGTCGACGGCGTGCCGGGCGGTCCGACCGAGCAGAGGAGACGTGCCATGGGCAGAGGATCGACGGGCTGGCGGAAGCGGACCGGGGAACTCCTCGCCGTCGGCGTGCTGCTGGCGGCAGGATTGGTCGGCGCCGGGGTGGTCGGGACGACCGCGTCCCACCCCGCCGGGGCGGCGACGCCGCCGACGACGTGGGTCGACCAGGCGCCGCCGGTCGGCACCCAACGGCTCCTCGGGGTCTCGTGCCCGAACTCGTCCGTCTGCGTCGCGGTGGGAGCACAGGGGAACTTCGGGTCGGGTCAGACGTCGGGCACGATCGTCACCACCACCGACGGCGGGACCACCTGGACGAGCCGCACGGTGCCGGCCGGGGTCATCGCTCTCCAGGCCGTCTCGTGTGCCTCGACCGCGGTCTGCGAGGCGGTCGGATCCACCGGTGCGGGGGTGGCCGCCGTCGGATCGGTCGACGGGGGCACCACCTGGCGCCTCCAGGCGACCCCGCCACTCCCGTCGGAGAACGACGTCTTCGAGTTCGCCCTCACGGGCATCTCGTGCGTATCGGTCAGCCACTGTGTGGCGGTCGGCGACGAGCAGGGCGTGCCCTCCAACGCCTCGGTGAGTCTCCTCACGGCCGACGGCGGACTGACGTGGACCGTGGGTGGCGGTCCGACGTACACCGAGAACGTGGCCGGACCCACCGGCGTGTCCTGCGGGTCGGACCAGTTCTGCGTGGCCACCGGCAACCAGGCCGCCGGCATCCCGGTGTCCGTGACCACCGATGGAGGACGCACCTGGAACGCTCCCTACATCTCCGACCAGCTGTTCGGTTCGCAAGCCGTGAGCTGCCCGTCATCGACCACGTGCCTCGCCGTTTCCGGGGGTGTGGAGGTGACCACCGCAGATCGTGGTTCGAGCTGGAGCAGCCGACCACTGCCTCCGGTGTTGCAGAGCCCCCAGGCCGTCTCGTGCGGGTCGGTGCGCGACTGCGTCATCGTCGGCTCGGGGGCCTCGAGCACCCCGGTGATCCTGGTGACCTCAGACGGAGGGGCCACCTGGTCCCCCCAGACCGGACCGTCCGGCGTTCCGGGCATGGACGGCGTCTCCTGCGTCTCCACCTTCAACTGCACCGCCGTGGGGTACTCGCCACCGGACGAGAGCCCGGACATTATCCGCTCGTCCAACCCGTACGGATCGGCGTCGCCGGTCGTCGGCATCGCCCCGACCCCCGACGGCGGTGGGTACTGGGTCGTCAACGCCGGCGGCGGCGTCTCCCCCCACGGCGACGCCGACAGCTTCGGATCGATGGGAGGCCTCCCCCTGAACGCCCCGATCGCCCACCTGGTGGCGACGCCCAAGGGGGACGGCTACTGGGAGGTGGCCGCCGACGGCGGTATCTTCTCCTTCGGTGCCGCCCCATTCTACGGATCGATGGGCGGCCGGCCCCTGAACGCGCCGGTGGTCGACATGGCCCCGACGCCCGACGGGGGCGGCTACTGGCTGGTCGCCTCCGACGGGGGCGTCTTCTCCTTCGGCGACGCCGCCTTCCACGGCTCGATGGGCGGCCATCCGCTCAACCAACCGGTCGTCGGGCTGGCGGCCGACCCCGCCACCGGCGGGTACTGGGAGGTGGCCACCGACGGAGGCATCTTCGCCTTCGACGCCCCCTTCTTCGGTTCCACCGGCACCATCGCGCTCAACCGGCCGGTGAACGGGATGGCCGTCACGCCCGACGGCGGCGGCTACCGGTTCGTCGCCTCCGACGGCGGGGTCTTCGCCTACGGGGACGCCACGTTCCGCGGGTCGATGGGCGGCCAGCCGCTCGACGCCCCGGTGGTCGGGATGGCCACCGACACCGCCACCGACGGCTACTGGCTGGTGGCGTCCGACGGGGGCATCTTCTCCTTCGACACCCCCTTCTTCGGGGCGGACGCCGCCGGTTAACGGGCCGGGGACGACGCCCGGGCGGGGGCGTCCTCCGGCCACGTCCTCCGTCGATCGACCTGGCGGGCGGCCTACGCTGAGCCGGTGCCCGACCCGTCTCCTCCCGGCCGTGACGAGCGGTCCGGGGACGGTCCGGGGGGCCTCGGGCCCCCCGGAGCCACGGGGCGGCTGACCCGTCGCCGGGTGCTGGCCTGGGGCCTCGGCGTCGCCGGGGCGGTGGTGGTGGCCGGGGCGGTGGGGGCGGAGCTGGTGGCCCACGGCGTGCTCCCCGGCCAGCAGACCCTCGACCGCTACGACGGTGCCTGCGACGTGTCGGCGGCACCGCTCCGCTTCGGCACGCCGGGACCCTCGGTGAGCGGGACCTTCCGGTCGGCGGCCCGCGACCGGGACGTCGGCTACACCCTGGCCTGGCCGCCGGGTCACGGTCCGGGGGCGGTGCTGCCCCTGGTGGTGATGCTCCACGGGTTCGGGGGCAACCACACCGACTCGGTGGCCGGCATGACCCCCGCCCAGGCGCTCGCCCTCGAGGTCGACGGTCGGCCCCTCCCGCCGATGGCCATGGTCACCGTGGACGGCGGGAACGGCTACTGGAACGCCCATCCGGGGGACGACCCGATGGCCATGGTGGTCGACGAGCTGCTGCCGCTGGCCGGGCGGTCGGGACTGGGGGCCGGCGCCCCGGTCGCCGCCATGGGCATCTCGATGGGCGGATACGGGGCCCTGCTCCTGGCCGAGCGGCACCCCGGCCTGATCCGCGCGGTGGCGGCCATCAGCCCGGCCATCTGGACCACCTACGACGAGGCCCGTACCGCCAACCCCGGGGCGTACGCCACCGCGGCGGACTTCACCGCCGACGATGCCGTGACCCACGCCGGCTCCCTGGCCGGCGTGCCCGTCCGGGTGGCGTCGGGGGCGTCCGACCCCTTCCACGCCGGCGTGGTGGCCCTCGAACGGGCCCTGCCGCCGGGGGCGACGGTGACCTACCCCTCCGGGTGCCACACCCAGGCATTCTTCACCGCCCAGGAGCCCCCGTCGCTGGCCTTCCTGGGGGCCCACCTCACCGCCTGAAGGATCCGGGCCCACACCCGGCGGTACGGGCCGGGCGTGAAGGTGCGGGTCGGGGCCCTCGAGCTCGCCGCCGGCGGGCCGGCGGGTGGCTGCTCCACCCCGACGGCCGACCACCCGTCACCCGGCACCTCGGCACCGGACACCCACCGGTCCCCCGATGCCGCCGAGCTCACCGACCGGTGCGGAACGCCGCCGACGACGCAGTTCACCCTCGGTCACGAGGCGGGGGGGACGATCATCGGCAACTCCGGGCCGCTCGACAGCACCGTCGATCGCGGCTCCACGTTCGTCCTGTCGGCGAAGTGCACGCCGCGGCACCTCGGAACGTTCCCGGCCACCGGCGACAACCTGCACCTCCGGTGCGACGTCGACGTGCCCGGTCCCGAGGGGGGGACCGGCCGTGGTACTGGAGGCGACGGCACCGGGCACGGAACTCATCTCCACCGGCACGGACGACGGCAGCGCCTGCGCCGACATCCCGTTGACCGCCCGGATCACGGTGACGGACCGGTAGCGCCGAACCGTCAGCAACGACGGTGACCTGCCACGCCGGCGGGCGCCCCGGCACCGCGGTGCACGGGGTGGGGGTGCAGACATCCGGTCCGGCGACGAGCGCGACGACGACCGTTGCCGTCGCCGGGGCCGGGGCCGGGTCCCGGCGCGTGGCCGTGAAGGTGGTGCCGGACCCACGGATCGGACCCGGCGTCACCACCCGGTCATCGGAGACCGTCGACGGCCCGGGCCAGGTGCCCCCGATGCGTCGTCACCACCGGTCACCACCCGGGTGGACCCGACGATCCGGACCGACCCACTCAGGGAACCGTCGCCGCCAGCAGGCGTGAGGCGCTCCAGGGCCGGAGCCCGTCCGACCGGTCGGAGAAGTACCGGTCGGTGAGCTCGTCGCGGCCGGGGTGCTCGGCGACACCGAGACCGCACCGCCCGACGACGGCCTCCGCCTCTTCGGGCGACCACCCACCCTGCAGCGGCTCACCGGACTCGGAGGCCACGGTGGAGAAGGTCCTGGAGAACTCCCGTCCGTACCCGTCCAGCCGGGACTCCTCGACCCCGTACTCGAAGACCACCTCGGACCCGGAGCGGCATCCGGCGATGGTCCGCAGGGTGGACTCCACGGCACCGAGGGTCAGGTACGGGACGACGCCCAGCCACGAGAAGAGGGTCGGCTGGCCCCAGTCGAAGCCGGCGGCGTCGAGTCCCTCCTGCAGCGACGCCACCTCGAAGTCGACCGGGGCGAAGACCTGGTGCCCGCTGACGGCCAGCCCCAGGTCACCGATGCGCTGACGCTTCCAGGCCTGCGACGCCGGGTGGTCGATCTCGAACAGCCGCAGCGGACCCAGCAGGTCCGGTCGCCGCCACCCGAAGGAGTCGAGCCCGGCGCCGAGCAGCACGTACTGGCGGAACGCTCCGAGCTCCAGCCGGTCCTCCGCGTAGCGGGACCGCAGGGCGAGGGACGCCCGGATCTGGCGGCGCAGCTCGTCGGAGTAGGCGCCGGCGCCCGAACCCGCCACCGCTCGCCAGTCCGGTCCGACGAGCTCCAGGGCGAGCGGGTCGTCGAGGATCCACGGCGGCGGATCCAGCAGCCGGTGTCCCCCGCGGGCGAGGGCGGCCAGCAAGGCGGTTCGGCTCGGGTCGGCTTCCACCCGGTGATCATTGCCCATCGTCCGGGCCACCACCATCGACGGCCGGGCGCCGGAGGACCTAGCGGAGCACCCTGCGCACGCCGGCCCCGGTGGCCAGCTCCGGCGGTACCAGGTCGATGGAGACCGGGACCGGCATGGCCTCGAGCTCCTCGTGTCCGTCCCCGGGCCGGGGCTCGCTCGCCACCGTGGTGTACTCGCCCCGGTCGGACCGGAGCACCACCGAGGCCCGCTTGCGTTTGCCGACGCCCTCGGCGTGCCGCATCTCCTGGCAGATCTTGTACGTGACGAAGTAGGCGATGATCGGGAAGGCGATCACGGCGATCCGGAAGAACCAGAGCACGTAGTTCAGTTCGATCTGGAAGAAGTTGGCCAGCACGTCGGTGGACGAGGCGCAGAACACCGTGAAGAGCAGCGTCAGCATCGCGGCGCCCGCCGCCGTCCGCATGGGACGGTCGCGGGGACGGTCGAGGAGGTTGTGGTACGCCCTGTCCTTCGTCTTGTGGGACTCGATGAACGGCCACACGATGAAGATGTTGAAGATCAGCCCGGGGAAGATGACCGCCGGGAGGAAGACCTCCAACGGAAGGGTGTGGCCCCAGCCCACCCACTCCCAGCTGGGCATGATCCGGAGCGCCCCGTCGAGCCAGCCCATGTACCAGTCGGGCTGCACGGCGTAGGAGATCTGGTAGGGCTCGTACTGGCCGAACTGCCAGATCGGGTTGATCTGGGCGAACCCGCCGAGCAGGAAGATCGCCCCGGTCACCATGAAGAGGAAGCCGGTCGTCTTGGCCATGAAGGTCGGGAACATCGGCGAGCCGACCACGTTGTGCTCGGTCTTCCCCTTGCCGGGGAACTGGGTGTGCTTCTGCTTCACCAGCAGCCCGAGGTGGGCACCGAGCAGGCCGGCGATGAGGGCAGGCACGATGAGGATGTGGAGGAGGAAGAACCGCGGGATGATGTCGCCGTTGCCCGGGTAGTTCCCGCCGAAGAGGAAGAAGCCCAGGTAGGAGCCGACCACCGGGATCGACTCGACGATGGAGAAGGCGATCCGGATCCCGGTCCCCGACACCAGGTCGTCGGGGAGCGAGTAGCCGAGGAAGCCGTTGACGATGCCCAGGATGAGCATGGTGACGCCGACGATCCAGTTGAACTCGCGGGGCTTGCGGAACGCCCCGGTGAAGAACACCCGGGCCATGTGGACGGCGATCGACCCGAGGAAGATGTCGGCGGCCCAGTGGTGCGCCTGGCGCATCAGCAGGCCCGACTTCACGTCGAAGGAGAGCCCCACCGATGAGGCGTAGGCCTCGGACACCTTCTGGCCGCGGAGAGGCAGGTAGGAGCCGTGGTAGATGATCTCGTGGGCGGAGGGGATGTAGTAGAGCGAGAGGAAGACCCCCGTGCCCAACAGCACGACGAAGGAGTAGAGCGCGATCTCCCCGAGCATGAAGGACCAGTGGTCGGGGAAGATCTTGTCGAGGAAGGTGCGGCCGCCCTTGGCGATCCCCAGGCGGTCGTCGACCCAGTTCAGTGTCGTGTCGATCATGGGCGCTCCCAGAAGCCGGGTCCGACCGCCTGGTTGAAGCCACCGGTCGCCCGGAGGTAGCCGTCGAGGTCGACGGTGATCGGCAGCTGCGGCAGCGGGCGGGGGGCGGGGCCGAACTCCGGGATGGCACCGGAGGCCACGTTGAAGATCGACTGGTGGCACGGGCAGACCAGCTGCTGGGTCTGCTCCTGGTAGAGGCCGACCGGGCAGCCCAGGTGGGTGCACATCTTCGAGTAGGCCACGTACCCACCTGCGGTCCACGACGGGTTGCCGGGGGGTTGCAGCGGATAGTGCTCGTCCGGCGCCTGGTCCGCCAGTCGGATGAGGATCGTCTGGTCGGGCGAGGAGCCGATGTACCCCTCCGGGAAGACCGTGAGCACGCCGCCGACCACCAGGTCGTCGACGGTGACCTCCCGGCCGTCCACCGCCACCAGCTTGGAGCCCTTCCGCCAGTTGGTCTCGAAGAGGGTCCGCCCGGGCTTGGGGCCGAGCGACCGGACCAGCGGGAAGAGGAGGACGACCGCCATGATCCCCGAGCCGAGGGCGAAGAGCCCGCCGAGCACCTTTCGGCGCTTCACCTCGAGGCCCCCGCGTTCGGTGATCGCCGCCGCCAGTGCCGAACGCTCCTCGTCGGTGGAGTGGAAGTCGTGCCGCTCCTCGACGAAGGGCCCCTGGGCCATGAGGTACTTGCCCCAGGCGATGACACCGGCACCCAGACCGAGCAGGCCGACCCCGAAGGTGGCGGCCAGCCACTGCGACTGGTTGCCGACCCAGTAGGCGATGGCGAAGCCGACGAAGCCCAGGGTGCCGACCACCATGGCCAGCGACGCCAGGACCTGCACCCGCTCGGGGTGCTTGGCCAGGGGCTGCAGGTGCGGATCCGACAGGGACACCGGCGTCACCGACGGGTCCTTGCGTTGCGCGGCGCTCACGAGCGTTCTCCGATCCAGAAGGCGACGAGCATCAGGATGCCGACCCCGAGGAGCAGGCCGACGAAGCCCTCGCCCACGGGGCCGATGCCGCCGAGGCCGAACCCGCCGGGGTTGGACGGGTGCTGGATGACCCCGTGCACGTAGGCGGCGATGTCTCGGGCCTCCGGGTCGGTGATGTTCCCCTGGCTGAAGTGGGGCATGTTCCCCGGCCCCGAGCGCATGGCCTCGACGATCTGCGTGGTGGTGGCCAGGTGGAGGGACGGGGCGTAGGCACCGCCGGCCAGGGCGTCGCCGGCCCCGGTGATGGTGTGGCACGCCGCGCAGTTCAGCGTGAAGAGGCTGTTGCCGTTCTCCAGATCGGCGTTGGAGAGGTTGACCAACGGGATGCCGAGCCCCTGGTTGGGGGTCAGCGACTGCACGAAGGTGGCGATCTCCAGGGTCTGGAGGGTGTTGAACTTCGGCGGCTTCCGGGTGGCCTGCACGCTCGAGTCGGCCAGCGGCATGCGACCGGTGGACACCCAGAAGTCGACGGTGCCGGCCCCGAGCCCCCGGAGGTTCGGTGCCCGCGCACTCCCCTCGGCCTGGCTGCCGTGGCAGCTGGAGCAGTTGGCGTCGAAGAGGGCCTGGCCGGGGGCGATGAACGAGTCGGGCGGCACCTGGTAGGTGATGCCACTGTGGGGGTTGTTGGCGGTGGCGTAGGCCTGGGCCGTCACGCCCGGCGTGGTGTAGCTGCCGATGGTGGTGGGCGTGGTGGTCGGGGACACCAGGGTCGGCAGCGTGGTGCTGGTGGGGACGACGGCGGAGATCGGCGCCGGCGCCGGACCGTTGGTCGCCGCCCGCGCCCCGTCGGACGGCCAGAAGGCCGTGAGGCCGATCACGGCCACCACGGCGAGCAGGGCGGCGGGTGCCGCCAGTCGACCCCGGAGGATGTTGCGCATTCGGCTGGCCACCTACCCCTTCGGGAGGAAGAAGAGACAGAAATAGAGACCGACCCAGACGATGTCCACGAAGTGCCAGTAGTAGCTGACGCCCTGGAACACCGCCGTCTCCCCCGGGTCCCCCTTGGGGCCCTTGAGGCGGGCGAGGAGGAAGAGCATGGCCACCAGGCCGATGGTCACGTGCAGGCCGTGGAGCCCCGTCATGATGTAGAAGAGCGAGCCGTAGGCGGTGTGGGTCGGGTCGGTCGCCGGGTGGTGCGAGAGGGTGATCCACTCGTAGAACTGGTTGGCCACGAACATCGCGCCCAGCACCATGGTCAGGATCACGAACCGCTTGGCGCTCGAGCGCTCCCCGCGCTCCTGGTCCCAGACGGCCTTCTGCATCGTGAAGCTGGACGACACCAGGATGGCCGTGAAGATCCCCGCCTGGAGGGTGTCGAGGTGGGTGGTCGGTGGGGGCCAGACGGTCGCCTGGGAGCGGATCGTGAAGTACGCGGCGAAGAGGCCGCTGAAGAACATCACCTCGGATCCGAGCCAGATCATCACGCCGATGGCCAGCATCGGCGGCCGGTCCGGGCGGTGGCGCTGGCGTCGGGGGGTCGCCGCTTCGACGGCGAGTGCCTGAGTCACGGGCAACGTTCTAGTCGAATCCGGAGCCCGGGGGCCAACTCATCCGTCCACCCGTTCCAGGCACGGCGCAGGCGTGATCGGAGCCGGTTCCGCGACCCCCGTGTGACCGGGGGGTGAACCCCCGGTGTCAGCCCCGGGGAGCCAGCGCCAACGGCGGCGGGGTGGACGAGACCACGGTCAGCCGCTGGGTCGGCCGGGTCAGCGCCACGTAGAGCGTCCGCAACCCACGGGCGGTCTCCCCGGCGATGATCGCCGGCTCCACCACCACCACCGAGTCGAACTCCAGCCCGTTGGCGGCGTCGGCCGCCAGGAGCACCAACGGCTCGGAGAGGCCCCCCTTGCGCATCCCCCGCGCGTCGACCACCGGGAGCCCGGCGTCGGCCAGGGCGTCGGCCAGGGCCGGCAGGAGCGGCTCGGGGGCGAGCACCGCCACCCGGCCGGGGTCCACCGCCGCCACCTCGGTGGCCGCCTCGACGGCCACCTGTGCCGCCAGCTCCCCCACCGGGACGTCCCGGTGGGCGTCGCCCCCGCCGACGGCCACCATCCGCGGCGCCACGCCCGTCCGGCGGACCGGCGTGGGTGGGCGCAGCTCGGGGGCGGCCACGGCCAGGACCCGCCCCGCCACCTCGATCACCTCGGCGGGGGTCCGGTAGCTCACGGTCAGCTCCACGGTGCGGGGCTCGCGCCGGTGGGGCAGGTGCTCGACGATGTCCGACCAGGTCCGCGGGGCCCAGGGGGCGGTGGCCTGGGCGATGTCCCCGACCACGGTCATCGAGCCCGACAGTGAGCGGCGGGTCAGCATCCGGAGCTGCATCGGCGAGAGGTCCTGCACCTCGTCGACCACGATGTGGCCGTAGGTGTGGACGGTGTCGTCGGCGGCACCGTTGCGCGGGCCGAGCAGGCTGCGGGCCTCGTCGACCAGGGCGGCGTCGGCCGACGTCCACGGCACCTCGTCGAACGACGACGACCGCGGCCGGCGCAGGAGCGCCTGCTCCTCCGCCGAGAGGGTGTCCCGGGCGGCCGCGGCGATCAGCGCCGGGGCCCCGAACAGGTCGTGGAGCAGCTCGTGGGGCGAGAGGCGGGGCCAGACCCGGTCGAGCGCCGCGCCGAACTGGGGCACCCGCTGGAGCTTGCGCGAGAAGTCCTCGAGGTCGAACTCGTCGTCGGGCAGGTCCGAGGGGTCCTCGTACCCCGGGAAGCCGGTGACCGCTCCCGACGGGCCGGACAGCGACTGCTGGGTCTGGCGGGCCCGGTCGGCCAGCACCCGGACGATCGCCTGGCTCACCAGGCGCCGGCGGGCGTTGTGGCTCCCGGGCCGGCGGCGGGCCATCCGGACGATCTCGGCGGTGTCCCCGGGGTGCAGCCGCAGCAGGAGGGCGCCGTAGGGGATGGTCGCCTCGGCGGTGAGGGGGCGCTGGCGGGTACGGACCGCCCGGGCCACCACCGTGG
>Ga0181519_10003997_pt1 | contig 12018 bp, 10 predicted proteins | sample PEATcosm2014_Bin_26_FD_121102 | JGI IMG/M metagenome (GOLD analysis project Ga0181519, IMG submission 121102) | Peatland microbial communities from MTU Mesocosm Facility, Houghton, MI, USA - PEATcosm2014_Bin02_10_metaG | ecosystem: Environmental > Terrestrial > Soil > Wetlands > Peat | place... | reverse complement strand
GCCCATGCGGTTGGCGATGTCCACCGGATCGACGCCGTTGCCGAGCGACTTCGACATGGCGCGTCCTTGCTCGTCGAGGGTCCAGCCGGCGGTGGTCACGTGCGAGTAGGGCGCGCGGCCACGCAACGCGACCGAGGTCAGCAGCGACGAGTGGAACCAGCCGCGATGCTGATCGCCGCCCTCCAGATAAAGCACCTGCGTGCCTTCATTCTTCTGGAAGGAGGTGTAAGCGGGCTTCAACTCCGGGTCCGATTCGCAGACCGCCAGCCAGCTTGTGCCGGAGTCCACCCAGACGTCGAGAATATCCTTCTCCTTACGGAACTCCGCGCCGCCGCAGTGGGCGCACTTGGCGCCAGCCGGCAGCAGAGCATCGGCGGCGGGCGTGCGCCAGGCCTCGATGCCCTCGCGCGCAATCAGTTCAACCACCGAGCGGTTCAGATCGGCAGAGACGAGGGGCCGGTTGCATTGTTCGCAGAGGAAGACGGCGATGGGCACGTCCCAAATCTTTTGGCGGCTGATGCACCAATCGGGGCGCGTGGCGATCATGTTGGTGATGCGCTCCTTGCCCCAGGCCGGGTCCCAAACCACCTTGTCGATCTCTTCGATGGCCAACTGGCGGAAGGTCGTCTCCGAGCCGTCGGCGCGCTTGACCGGCGTCTCCATGCCGATGAACCACTGCTCGGTGGCGCGATAGATGACCGGCTTGTGGCAGCGCCAGCAGTGCGGGTAGGAGTGTTCCAGGTCGCGGCTTCCGAGCAGAGCGCCACGCTCTTCGAGCAGGGCGATGATGACCGGATGGCAGCCCAAACCTTCAGGCCCTCGAAGGGCGGCGGCGCGGCTTGCGGCCATGCCTCTGTGTCCACGGTGAGGCGGCCCACCTCGTCTACGCGGCAGACGGGGTCCAGGCCATAGCGCAGGCCGGTGTTGTAGTCATCCGCGCCGTGGGCCGGAGCGGTATGCACGGCGCCGGTGCCTGTGTCGCCGGTGACGTAAAGGGCGTTGACGCCAAGGATCGAGCGTTCCAGGAAGGGATGCTGGTAGGTGGTGCGGTCGAGCGCACTGCCTTTGAAGCGCGCGAGTTCCGTGGTTGTGCCCAGGTTGCAGGCGGCGCGGACGGCCTCGGCCAGTTCGGCGGCGACGATGTAGACTTCGCCACTCTCAACTTGCAGCGCCACATACTCAAAGCCGGGATGAAAAGCCACGGCGAGCGACGCGGGCAAGGTCCACGGCGTGGTCGTCCAGATGATGGTGGAAACTTGCTTGCCGGCGAGCGCGGGGTCAATGGCGGCCGGGTCCGAGGTGAGCCGGTAGCGCACATAGATCGACGGGCTGGTGTGCTGCGCGTACTCGACCTCGGCCTCGGCCAGCGTGGTGCGGTCGTGGATGCACCAGTAGACCGGCTTCAGGCCGCGATAGACAAAACCCTTCTCCAGGAAGCCGTAAAAGGCCTCGAGCGTGCGCGCTTCATAACCGCGCGCCATCGTCTTGTACGGATCGCTCCAGCGGCCAAAGATGCCAATGCGCTCGAATTGCGAGGTCTGCAAGTCCACGTATTTTTGCGCGTACGTGCGGCAGGCGGAGAGAATCGCCGAGGCGGGCAGCTCCAGCCGTTTGCGGCCAAGCTGCTCTTCTACCTTGATCTCGATGGGCAGTCCGTGGCAATCGTAGCCGGGAACGTACGGCGCATCAAAGCCGGCCATGGTCTTCGACTTGACCACAAAGTCCTTGAGCCCCTTGTTCAGCGCGTGGCCCAGATGAATAGGTCCGTTGGCGTAGGGCGGCCCGTCGTGCAACAGGTACGCGGGGCGGCCAGCGCCAGCTTTGCGCAGTTCGGCGTAGAGATCAAGTTCAGCCCAACGGGCCAGCCTGAGCGGTTCATTCTGCGGCAGATTCGCCTTCATAGGGAAGGCGGTTTGCGGCAGAGTCAGCGTCGCCTTCAACTCCGGTGCTGGAGACATCGTTACTCCCTTGGTTCGTCGGTTTCAGTCCATCTTCTAGTGTAAATGCCTGGAGAAAATTTTTCCGGGTAACAAACTGCTATCCTGATCCGTCTACTAATTGGATGAGTTTGCCAGCGCTGAAATGGTAGAATTCTGGCAGTTCACCGCTGCCCGAAGAGATTCAAAACGGATTTCAGGCAAGTTTGCGCTGAAGTTGGCGGAAGATTGTCGCCGGCAAGGGAATGCTTCTCCTCGGTTTTTTGCGCGTTGGATGGAAAGAAAAACGCGTATGTAGTAATTGCTACTATAAGTGTAGTAGTATCCCTGAAGGGGTGGAGTCAGGCATAATGATTACAGTGGAACCGGAAATGGAGTGTATCCCGCCTGGGCAGCTAGATAAACGTCCTGGAGCGACCAATACAGCACCAATTATGTCAAACCATCTGCCCACACAGCCCGATCTTGAACTGCCCGCCGTGGCGGCCTCGTCCGACTCCGTGGAACTCGATCTGAACTTTGGCTTTCCGGTTGAAGACAAAAATATCTTTGCCGAGCTTTTTGAGACCTTCCGCGATGTCTTTTTCCCGCCCAAGCTTCCGCCGCTGGTTCTGACCTCGAAGCCGATTCCAGTTCCTGACCGTATGGCGGTCAAACGCAATCCGTGGGCGGTGGGCGCCTCTGCTTTGCTCAATGGCGGAATTCTTGCGGTTTTGCTCATCACCGTCGTCAAGCCGATGATTGAAGCGAAGAAGCCGGTGGTGGTTGAAACGCCTGTTGATATCAAGCTGGAAGGCCCTCGCGGCGGCGGCGGAAGCCAGGAGAAATCTCCTCCCGTGCAAGGCAAAGTCCCGCCGAAGATGCAGGCGCCCAGAGTGACTCCGCAGTTGGTAGAGCCGCCTCCGCCGACGGTTGATGTAATCGATGTAGTTCCTGACAATCCCAACCTGCAGAATTTCGGCATGACAAACTCTACCGTCAAGCTGGGCTCCGGCGGCAACGGCACTGGCGGCGGAGTGGGAAATGGTCATGGTTTAGGATACGGAGATGGAACCGGCGGAAACTTTGGCGGCGGGCTGGAGCACGTCGGCCCAAAAGTGACCGTGCCTGTACCCTACATTGCGCCGGACGCCGAGTTTTCCGACGAAGCGCGCCGCGCCAAGTATCAGGGAGTGGTGCTTGTCTATCTGATTGTGGACAAAAATGGCAATCCGCAGAACCCGCGCGTGGTGCGAGCGCTGGGCATGGGGCTGGACGAAAAAGCCATCGAGGCGGTGCTGAAGTACAAGTTCCACCCTGCGATGAAAGAAGGCAAGCCGGTGGCCGTGCCGATCAATATCGAGATCAACTTCCGGCTCTATTGACGGGTATGCGCCGTCCCTACGGGACTCCTGCTGAATGATAGGATGCTCGATCCCACCGTTGAAACGGTGGGCTAATCACCTTTGCGCCTACGGCGCGGATTACCGGGATCTGCTGAGATGAATCGAGTCGGCTGATCCCTGATCCCTGATCCTTGTTCCCTGATCCCTGATCCCTGTTCTCTGATCCCTGTTCTCTGATCCCTGTTCCCTGTTCCCTGTTCCCTGTTCCCTGTTCCCTGCCTTTAGAACGGCTTCTCGCTCAGGAATGGTTCCGGCTTCAGGGAGCCGTCGCGCTGGCGGACGAGCATCTGCACCTTGCCCTCGGCGGCATCCAGCTCAGTCTTGCAGGCGGCAGAAAGGCCCACGCCCTCCTCAAAGAGCTTGAGCGAGTCTTCGAGAGCGAGGTCGCCCTTCTCCAGTTGATCGACGATGGCTTCGAGCTTTTTCAGCGATTCTTCAAATGTGGGCATGGCAGAACTCCAGGAAGTGTTGTAGGAGATTAACTTGAAACATGAAATGGAGCAACGGAAGCTTGTGAGGACGGCCATGCAACTGTTCGAACAAAATCTGAATGTTGGGCCAGTTCGCTTGGGACGACGGTTCCAGGCAATGAAACGAGAACAACCTGAACACCGCTTTTTCGCGCCATCTTCATGGCAGGTACGCAGTCAGTATCCGCTGTTACCAAACCTATTCTATCCACACATTTCGATACCGAATAGGACGCGATATCCAAGCCGATACGCATATCGACGCCTTTTTGCTCGAAAACTGGAACAAAATCGGCGTCGGTCAGGGCTGCAATTCCTGTGATTCGAGTTTTCTTCAGTTTGTATCCACGAAATTTAAGAATGCCGAGTCTGACGGCCATCAAATCTTTCTTGGCGAGATCAGTCAGCCATTGGTCCGAGTCGGAAAAAGTCTGTGTTGTACCAGAAACCGGAAGCTTTTTGCGCCCTTGGTAAGGCGCGCAGTCATAATAGAGAGATCTAAAAAGCTCTTCATCCGTAATGGAACAAATCTTGGAAAAAGCCTCAATGAAATCGGGGCTAAAGTGGATTCCGGCTTTCCTGGAGGCCACGCGAAGGTACCCGCCATCGATCATGAGGACCATCTTTTTCATCTATATACCAAAATAGCAAACCCCGGAGCATTCGCACCAGGGTTTGCTGTAAACATGCTCGCCTACGAGCGTACGGAATATTTTCAATGTAACTCATAATGCGTGTCGCGTCAAGAAAAAGTCGAAACCCTGGGTCGAGTATCCTCATGCCGGTTTTGGCAGGGCGCTGGCGATCACCTCAGCGGCGGCGGCGTAGCGGCCTTGGGGAGCGCTGACCTGCACGCCCTGCACAAAGGGCCGGACGGCCTCCAGCATCTCCTGGGCAATCAGGATCCCTTCGCGCTCGGCGGCTTGGGGCGTATCAGCCTGGGCCATGCGCAGCATGATCTCTTCGGGCATGGAGATGCGCAGGTCGTTCTTCAGGTACTCGGCATTGCGCAGGCTCATCAGCGGCCAGATGGTGGCGATCACCGGAATGTGATGCCCTTCAATGCGCTTAAGGAAGTTCTCCAGCAGGCGCAAATCAAAGACCGGCTGGGTGATGGCGTACTCCGCGCCAGCCTCAACTTTATAGGCAAAGCGGCGCAGCTCCTGCTCGATGTCATGCACGCCGGGGTTGGCTGAAACGCCGATGGTGAAGTTGGTGCTGACGCCGATGGGGTTCGCGCCCAGGTCGAGTCCGTGATTTAATCGCCGGACGATGTTGACCAGACCGATGGAGTCAACGTCAAAGACAGCAGTGGCGTCAGGATAATTGCCCAGCTTGGTTGGATCGCCGGTCATGCACAGGATGTTGTGCAGGCCAATGGACGAGGCTCCCAGCAGATCCGACTGAATGCGCAGCAGATTCCGGTCACGGCAGGTGTAATGGAGAATCGTCTCAATCGCGGTGTGCTGCTGAATCTGAATGCTGAGGCTCTGCGCGCTCATGCGGGCCGAGGCGCGGGGCGCATCCGGCACGGTGATGGCGTGAACGCCAAGCGAGGCCAGCAGGCGCGCGCCCTCAATCTCCTTGCTGCAATCAATCCCGCGTGGAGGGAAGATCTCCACCAGCGCCACAAAGCTGTCCTCGGCCACCAGCGCTCCAATGCGGGAGCGCGCGCTCAAGGGAGCGGGCGGCGTTTCGGCGGCCTGTGCGGGCATCTCGCCGATGACTACGGTGTGCGCCTGGGCCTCGAGGTCGCGCATGGCGGCGCGCATGGCGCGGATGTGGTTAGGGGTGGTGCCGCAGCAGCCGCCCACCATCTGCACTCCGGCCTGGATTGCCTTGCGGGCAAAGCTGGCCATGTACTCCGGCGAACAGAAATAGATGTTGCGCCCATCGACGGCGCGCGGCAATCCGGCGTTGGGCATGGCCACCAGGGGCAAAGTGGTGGCCGCCCGCATGGCCTCGATGGCGGTGAGAACCGTGGTTGGCCCGGTGGAGCAGTTGACGCCAATCGCGCTGGCGCCCCACTCGGTGAGCAGCGCGGCGGCGTGCGCGGGCGTGGCGCCGTCCAGGCAGTTGCCGTCATCGTCCACGGTCACCATCACCAGGACGGAGAGATGCGGCGCAACTTCGCGGGCCGCGGCCAAGGCCTCGCGCGCCTCATTCAGCGCGGGCATGGTTTCAAGGCTCAAAAGATCCACACCGGCCTCGTCCAACGCGCGAATCTGCTCGGCAAAGGCGGCGCGCGCTTCATCCAGGCCAGTCTTGCCCAGCGGCTCCAGACGCACGCCCAGGGGGCCCACGGCGCCGGCCACCCACGCCTCGCCGGCCCGTTTTTCCTTCAGACGTTCGACGGCCTGGCGGGCAATCCGCACGCCGGCCGCGTTGATCTCATTGACCTTTGCGGCCAATCCATGCCGCGCCAGGCGGAAGCGGTTGCCGCCAAAGGTATTGCTTTCAACAACCTCCGCACCAGCTTGCAGATACTCCTCATGCACCGCCAGGATCAGCCCCGGATCGGAGAGGTTCAACTCTTCATAGCAGCGGTCGATCAAGATGCCGCGGGCATAGAGCACCGTGCCCATGGCGCCATCGGCGAGCAGCGGACGGCTGGCGAAGATGTCGGCAAACGAAATCATTCTCCTGTCATGCTAAGCCACCAAGCCCCCGCGCGCCAACAGGTAGGGCAGCTTTGTTATACTTCGGTAGGCCTATGCTGCCGCTTTGGCGACCTTGGGACGGCTATATTCTTGCCTTTCACCCGTTCTTCCGGCATTTGCCGGCCATTGGTTCACTCCGCGGCTTCGGCTGTGGGATTCATGCGCGGCAGCTTCCGCGCCTTCCGTCGAGGTAAGGGATTTTGAACAAGAGAAGTCTTTGGATGAGCACCGTCGCGGCCCTGGCTGTTGCTGCCGCGTTGGCCGGTTGTGGCACCACCACCTATTATGCCAACCGTTCGCTGCCGCCCAGCGGGCTGCGCTATCGCGTTATGATCGCAGTTCAGAATATCTCCGCGTACAACGCCGGCGCTCTGGGCTTTGTGGATGCTTATTATGACATCCGCTATGTCTATAACAGTACGAATACCGGCCCGGCATTTACCATTTCCTCTTTCTCCGGGAGGCTGCCGACCACCATCCAGAATATGCCCGATGAGCAGGCGGGCGCGGTGTATAGTTCCGGAGATGGCAGCTACACGGTCGTCAACTACGCCGGGGAGACCGCCGCTGGCGGCAGTATCGCCAATCTCAACGGTCCCTCCTCCAGCATCTTTATCTCGCGCAACGGGAAATATGTGGTGGCCGCCAGCCAATCAGCGCGCGTTTTGACGGTCATCAATAAAGCCACCGGCGCCAGCTATCCCCTCGGCCTGCCTGGCGTTTACCGCGTGAGCATGAATCCCGGCGGCTCGGTCGCTCTGGCTTTTACGCAAAACTCCAATTATGTTTACTACCCAATGCAGTTGACCGCCGCGCAGTCCAACGCTTTTTCTGGCGGGTCCACCACCTGGCCCAAGGCCGCCATGGATTGCCAGCCCTACAATGAGCCTGTCTGGTGCCTCTTCCAGGCGCAAAGCCCCGATCACGTGGACAGCACAGGCACGTACTACGGCGCGCCGCTGACCTTTGACCGGCCCATCAAGGCCATCTTCTCTCCCGATGGCGGAACCGCATACATCCTCAGTTGCGGCCCGGAGTGCGGCGGAAAAACGGCTTCCATCACCACTCTGCCGGTCTCGCCGATGATCTTTCTCCTCGGTCAGCAATCGGGAAGCTTGCCCACATCCAGCGCACTGGCGAGCAGCACCGTCCCCATCCCCGGCGGCGCCAGCAATGCACTGATCGATAATTCAACCATGTACGTGGTCGGCCAGCAGCAGATGCCGGACGGCTTTTGGGGTGGCCACCTGACAGTGTTGACACTGCCCTCTGGCTCTTCGACGGCCATCACTGCCTCGGCGCCGGTTTCCATCAGCGACGGAGCGCCCGGAGCCGTCAGCCGCATTCTTGAAGCCGACGACAATACGCTGTGGATCGGCATGACTCGATGCACCAACGGCGAGCGCTATAACAACGGCCTGCCTTACGGCTGCCTCACCATGATCAACACCTCCACCAACGCCGTAACCCTGCTGCCTTATATCGGCGACGCCACAGGCATCGCCGCCGTCACAGGACTGCACAAGATTTATACGGCCGAGGGTGGACAGATCTACATCTACTCCACCGTGGACGGATCGGCGATGGACAATACGTACGTCAGCGTGACCGGCACAGCCTATGATGTGGCGTACATGGACGCCCTCAGTGACGGAAATAATACCGTTTACTAGTTCACAGTTCTCAGTAAGCGGTAGACAGTAGTCCGTTGTCAGTAGACCTGAAATAAATACTGGGTATCCCACCCTCGCGACGTTCTTGTTTTGTCGCCAGGGTGGGATGCCACCAACCCGATCTGCCCCGTTCATTTGGAGTCCTCACCCATGAACGCCGATCTCGACACCAATCTCCCCACATTCGATATTCTGGCCATCGCCGCCCACCGCGACGACGTGGAGCAGACCTGCGGCGGCACTCTGCTGCGCATGGCTTCGCGCGGCCTGCGCACCGCGATTCTTGATCTCACTCAAGGCGAGGCCGGAACCCGCGGCAGCGCCGAGGAGCGCGCCGACGAAGCCGCCGAAGCCGCGCGCATCCTGGGTGTCGGCTGGCGTCAGGCCCTCGACCTGCCCGACGGCGCAGTCGAAAACACGCTGGAAAACCGCCTCAAAATCGTCCGCGTCCTGCGCCTTTTGCGCCCGCGCGTGGTGATTCTGCCTTACTGGCAGGCGCGCCATCCAGACCACGCCGCCGTCGCTCAGCTCGGTTACGAGGCCTGCTTCCTCTCCGGCCTGACCAAAATGGAGACCGGCTCCGCCGTACACAGGCCCTTCAAGATTGTCTATGCCAGTCTCTACGCCGATGTGCGCCCCAGCTTCATTGTGGACATCTCTCCATTTATTGAGCAGCGCCACGCCGCGCTGATGGCCTACCGCTCACAGTACGCCAATCAGCCGGACGGCAGCGCGCTCTTTGTCCCGGAAGAGGAGATTCGCGAGCGCACCTTTGCCGAAGCCCGCCATTACGGCCTGCTGGCCGGCGTGCGCTACGGCGAGCCATTTGTGCAGAAGGAAGTTGGTTTGGTGGACGATCTGACGCTGGTCCCGGTGCAGTCCATCTGACGAGTATCTACTTCCCAAACCACATCCGCCCGCCAACGGCAACCAGCGTCAGCGCAAAGATGCGCCGCAGCCAAATATCAGGGATATGCACGGCAGCCACCGCGCCGAAGTAACCGCCAATAAAAAATCCAATCGCCAGCAGCAGGGCGATGCGCAGATCTGCCTGACCGTTGCGATAATACTCCCAAAAGGCGAGCAACCCCACCGGCAGCAGCAGAGCGCCCAGCGAGGTTCCCTGCGCCTTGTGCTGATCCATCCCCGCCAGCCACACCAGCGCGGGAACAAAGAGAATGCCGCCGCCGATCCCCACCACGCCGGAAACCATCCCAACGACCAGCCCAACCAGCAGCATCATCCAAGTCACAAGCGCCTCCCCTTCGCGGCAAAAAAGAAGCCGCGTACCCATTCAGAGTAATGAAGCGCGGTGACATTCATCCAGAAATCAAGAAATAAAGAGCAAAAAGCTGTGCGTTGAAGCTCCGGGAGATGGCCAGCGCATCGCTCGATCCCACCTATTGAACCAGCTTCAAATCCCTTCGCCCATGGAGACATACTGGCGCAGGTGTTCCAGCTCTTTGCGATAGGCTTGGCGCTCGGCGGCCTCGGTGGTGAACTGCTCGGCTGCGTGAGGCTTGCCGCCCAGGCGCTCTTCCAACTCTTCCACGCGCGCCGCAAGCGCAATCAGCGAATCCGAGAGAGGATCTTTGATGTCGTGCGGATCGGTAATCAGCACACGTTCACCGTTGAGATAGACGATATGCGCAGGTACGCCGACCACGGTCGAGTTGGGCGGCACATCGGAGAGCACCACCGACCCGGCGCCCACGCGCGAGTTTTCACCGACGGTAATGTTGCCGAGCACGTTGGCGTTGTTGCCGATAAAGACGCCGTCACAGACCGTGGGATGGCGCTTGCCGTGCTGCTTGCCGGTTCCGCCCAGCGTCACGCCCTGGTACATGGTCACGTCGTTGCCGACGATCGCCGTCTCGCCAATCACCACGCCGGTTGCGTGGTCAATGAAGAGCCGCCGGCCGAGTGTCGCGCCAGGATGAATATCGACGCCGGTGTAAAAACGGCCAATCTGCGAGAGCAGCCGCGCCGGTAATCGCAGCTTTGCGCCCCAAAGCCGGTGCGAAAGGCGATGAATCCACACCGCCCAAAGGCCGGGATAGCAGGTGAAAACCTCAAGCCGCGAACGGGCAGCGGGGTCGCGCTCCAGCACGGAGTTAACGTCTTCGCGGATGCGGTCGATCAAAGGCATGGTATGTGAGAGTCCGGTTGGAGGTATCCTATCCCCGGTCTCAAAATCGAGACCGGGGGCACCCTGTATTTGATGTTTAGGTCTAGACGGCGATCGCTTCAGTGGGCAGGGCCAGCGCCTTCTGCCGCAGACTCTCGAAGAGGATGCTCGACAGATAGCGTTCGCCGAAGCTGGGCAGAATCGTAACGATAACCTTGCCGGCATTCTCCGGCCGCGCGGCCACCTTGAGCGCCGCGGCCACCGCCGCGCCGGAGCTGATGCCCACAAAGAGGCCTTCCTTCAGCGGCAGTTCGCGCGCTATGGCAATGGCTTCATCGTTGCTCACTTGAATGATTTCATCAATGAGTTTGGTGTCCAGAATCGAAGGGACAAAGCCAGCGCCGATGCCTTGAATCTTGTGTGGCCCGGGCTTGCCGCCGCTCAGTACAGGCGAGTCTGTCGGCTCTACCGCAATGGCCTTGAACTCCGGATTTTTCTCTTTGAGGAACTTGGCCGTGCCGGTCAGCGTGCCGCCGGTTCCAACTCCTGAGATCAGAATGTCCACCTTGCCGTCGGTATCATTCCAAATCTCCGGGCCGGTGGTGTAGTAGTGGATGGCCGGGTTGGCGGGGTTGTCGAACTGTCCAAGGATGACCCCATCCGGCGTCTTGGCCAGAATCTCATTGGCCTTGGCGATGGCGCCCTTCATGCCGTTGGGACCGGGGGTGAGCACAATCTCCGCGCCAAAGGCCAGCAGCAGCACGCGCCGCTCCAAGCTCATCGTCTCCGGCATGGTCAGGATGATTTTGTAGCCCTTCACCGCCGCCACAAAAGCCAGCGCGATGCCGGTGTTGCCGCTGGTGGGCTCAATCAGGACGGTTTTGCCGGGAGTGATTTTGCCCTGCCGTTCAGCGTCGTCGATCATGGCGTAGCCGATGCGGTCCTTGACGCTTGACACAGGGTTCTGGCTCTCCAGCTTTACGAGAACGGTTGCGGGCAGCCCGGCGGCGATTTTGTTCAGCCGGACCAAGGGGGTTTTGCCAATGAGTTCCGTTGCATTTGCAGCAATGTGCGCCATGAGTTTCTCCTCTTTCCGGGATGCGATCCCAGACGGTTCTGATTCAATTTTTAGGGGTGAAGGGGTCGAGCGGTCAGGCGGGGAAATTCTGCGCGCGATTAAGGCGCACACCCGCATCGTGTCTGGCACCAGGACGGCGTTAGCGACATCGACGCATGAGAAAAGCATAGCACCGGGAATCTCTTTCTGACAAGATTGAGTGAACTATTTGTTTATTCCCGATGAGATTCCGCATTTATTGACTGTCCTCTTCATTGAGCTTGATCTTGGCTTTGAGCGGCGTTCGTCTCTTGAATGAGAAGAATGCATGATCGTACGATCCTCTATTGCCACACGTTGTATCGCGGCATTTCCACGTCGGATCTCCAAGCTTGATGCCTGTCGCCGTTGGGATCAACTCAAAGTAGCACATCTCGCCTTCGTCTCTTTGTACCTCTTCGACAAAAATCCCTCGACGTGTATAGGATGCCTCGCCGTCCATGGAACATTCGTGGCCATTATAGAAACTTAGATCGACGGAAAAACGGATCGAATCCTCTGAGGCTTTTTCAATATCCAGCGTATCGGTTGACCAATACTTATCGCCAGAGGTATCGCCATTGCGGAATCGATGCGTATAACTGCCGACGATCGAGGCAATTTTCTGCTTTGCCTCTGCCGGGTCGCCCGGTTTGGTTTCCGCTTTCT
>Ga0181519_10003996_pt1 | contig 12020 bp, 7 predicted proteins | sample PEATcosm2014_Bin_26_FD_121102 | JGI IMG/M metagenome (GOLD analysis project Ga0181519, IMG submission 121102) | Peatland microbial communities from MTU Mesocosm Facility, Houghton, MI, USA - PEATcosm2014_Bin02_10_metaG | ecosystem: Environmental > Terrestrial > Soil > Wetlands > Peat | place... | reverse complement strand
CGGCGGACTCGCCGACTTCTACCGCAAGGACGTGCCGCTCGCGTTCGCCGCCGTCAAGGACCCGGCGCTGCAGGCGGAACTCAGGCGCGCGATCGAACCCGCGGCCGCGGCGCTCGATGCGCTTGCGGCCTGGCTCAGGTCCGGCGCGGCCGCCGCCACCGGCCCCGATCCCCTCGGTCCGGAACGCTTCGCGCTGATGCTGAAGATGACCGAGCGCGTCGACATGCCGCTCGCCGACCTCGAGGCCGCGGGCCGGGCCGACCTCGCCCGCAACCTCGCCGCGCTCAAGGACGCGTGCCGGCAATTCGCGGCCGGCGCGAGCCTCGCCGCCTGCGTCGGCCGCATGAACGCCGACAAGCCGGCCGCGAGCCCGGTGGCGGCGGCGCGCGCCGAGCTCGCGACGCTCCGCCAGTTCATCCTCGACAAGGACATCGCGACCATCCCCGGGCCCGAGCAGGCGCTCGTGCAGGAGGCGCCGCCCTTCAATCGCCAGAACTTCGCCTACATCGACACCGCCGGTCCCTACGAGAAGGAACTGCCGTCGGTGTTCTACATCGCCCCGCCCGACCCCTCGTGGTCGAAGGCCGAGCAGGCGGCCTACATCCCGGGCAGGGCGAGCCTCATGTTCACCGCGGCGCACGAGGTCTGGCCCGGCCACTTCCTGCAGTTCATGTGGGCGAACCGCGTGCCGTCGAAGCTCGCGAGCCTGTTCGTCGGCTACGCCTTCGCCGAGGGCTGGGCGCACTACGGCGAGGAGCTGATGTGGGAGAAGGGCCTCGGCGGCGACCCCGAGACGCACATCGGCCAGCTGTCGGAGGCGCTCCTCAGGGACGTGCGCTTCCTGTCGGCCATCGGCATCCACACCCAGGGCATGTCGGTGGCGGAGTCCGAGAAGCTGTTCCGGGAGGCGGCCTTCCAGGACGCCGGCACCGCCCGCCAGCAGGCGGCGCGCGGCACCTACGACCCCGGCTACCTCAACTACACGCTCGGCAAGCTCATGATCCGCAAGATGCGCAGCGACTACTGCGCGAGCCGCGGCGGCGAGGCGTGCTGGAAGGACTTCCACGACCACCTGCTGTCGTACGGCGGCCCGCCGCTGCCGCTCGTGCGTGAGTCGCTGCTGCCCGGCGACAAAGGGCCCGTGCTCTAGGCGTTCAGCCGCGCACGACGTCGCGCGCCGCGTCCGCCGTGCTGCCCGGGAAGACGTCCGCGAGCGCGCGCGCGGGGACGCCGAGGTGGTCCTTGAGCAGCGCCTTGGCGACCGACCTCAGGTCGGTGGTGGGCGCGAGGTCGCGGCCCTCGTAGCGCGCGCGCGGCGCGAGTCCCGGCCAGTCGGCGAGCACGCGCCCGCCCCGGACCGCGCCGCCGAGCACGAACGCGGCCGCGCCCGTGCCATGGTCGGTACCGCGCGTGCCGTTGATCTCGACCGTGCGGCCGAACTCGGTGCACACGAGCACCGCCGTGCGCGACCACTCCGCGCCGAGACCCTGCCTGAGCGACTCGAGCACCTGGTCGAGGCCCTTCAGGCGCCCGGCGAGCTGGCCGTCCGCGCCGCCCTCGCCCGCGTGCGTGTCCCAGCCGCCGGCGTCCATGACGGCGACGCGCGGACCCTGCGGCGAGGCCAGCATGCGCCCGGCCGTCGCGGCGATGGCCTTCAGCCGCTCGATGCCGCCGGCCGCCTTCTTCATGCCATCGCCGGCCATCGCCTGCTCGTCGCTCGCGAGCGCGTCGATGCGCGTCGCCTCGTCGAGGCGCGCGGCGAGCGTCGCGTCGCCCGCATACAGGTCGCGCAGGCGCTCGATGAGCTCCGGCTCGACGTCCGGGAGCGCCGACGGCGCCCACGAGCCGACCGGCACCGGGCCGCGCAGGATGAGCGGCACGTTCTGGCCGAGCGCGAGGCCGTCGGCGCGGCCGGGCCCGAGCGCGCCGAGCGCGCGGTTGAGCCAGCCACTGGCAGTCCCGGACGGCTTGTCGCCGCCATTCTCGAGCACGTTCTGGCCGTCGAAGTGCGAGCGCTCGCGGTAGCCGGACGCGGTCGCGTGCACGACGAGCAGCTCGCCCGCCGCGTAGCGCGCGTGCAGGCCCGGCAGCGCCGGGTGCAGCCCGAAGAAGCCGTTGAGGTCGAGCGCGCCCTTGTCGGCGCCCGGGCGTGCGATCGCGATCGCGCCGCGTGCCTGCCCGTAGCCCGGATCGCCGTACGGCGGCACCGCCGAGAGCCCGTCGAGCGCGCCGCGCAGGATCACCACCACGAACGGCGGCGCGCCGGACGCGGCCGCGAAGCTGACCCCCGGCAGCAGCGTCGCGAGCGCGCCGCCCGCGCCGAGCGCGAGGCCCGATCCCAGGAAGCTGCGGCGTGTGCTCATGCTCATCTGCGCTGGAACTCCGGGCTCATCAGGAGGAGTGCGAGCGCCTGCGCGCCCGAGGAGGCGTGCGCGAGCGCGCTGCGGGTGCTCGGCGTCGCGAGCGGCCCGAGCGCGCCGTCCGCGGCCGCGTGTGCCGAGCGCGCGTTGCCGACGCGGTCGGCGAGCGCCACGCTCCACTCGATGCGCTGCATGAGCGCATCGGCGCCGTCCCAGTCCTGCTCGCGGTCCGGCCAGCCCGCGGGCGACCCCGGGCCCCAGTGGCGCTGGCCGAGCAGCTCGAAGGACGCGAGCAGCTGCTTCGGGTCGCGCGGCGCCCCGTCGAGCGCGCGCAGCGACGAGTAGATGAAGTCCACCGGCGTCTTGAACTTGCGCGGCGCGGCGTCCCAGGCCGCGTCGGCGCCGACGAGCGTCGCGTACATCGCGCCGAGCTCGCCGCCCCGGCTCAGGTAGGCGTGCGCGAGCGCGTCGACGAGCGCAGCGGGCGGCTCGTCGGCGACGAAGTGGCGCGCGAGCTTGGTGGCGAGGTGGCGCGCGGTCGCGGGCTGCTCTGCGAGATCGCGCAGCACCGCGGTCCCCTGCGCGAAGCCGTCGTCCGCGTAGCGCCGCCCGAGCAGGGTCTTGGCGCCCGGCTCGTGCAGCGGCGCGCGGAACACGAATGCGCCCGGCGTCCCGGCCGCGAGCCGGCCCTCCCCGCCGCCGATCGACCAGCCGGTGATCACGGCGGCGAAGGTCGTCACGTCCGACTGGTGGTAGCCGCCGTCGACGCCGAGGGTGTGGAGCTCGAGGATCTCGCGCGCCAGGTTCTCGTTGAGGCCGATGCGCTGCTGGCGCGCGGCGTCGTCGAACCGCGCGCGCCGCGCGCGGCGCGTGGCGAACTCGGAGTGCGGGCCCACCGACTGCTGGTTGTCGAGGTACGTCACCATCGCCGGGTGCGTCTCGACCGCGAGCAGCATGTCGGCGAAGCGCCCGCCGACGTGCGGGCGGATCGCCTCCATCTCGAGCGCGCCGGCCGCGGCGAGGCAGATCTGCTTGTCGACCGACACCGCGAAGTGGTTGGCCCAGAAGTGCACGAGGCGCTCGCGGAACGAGTCGGGGCTCGCGAGCGCGATGCGGGTGCGCGCCTCGGCGTGCGCCTGGTAGAGCGGCCGCAGCCGCGCCTGCACCGGGTCCGGCGGCTTCGCCGCGCCGTCCGGCGCGTCGTTGCGTGCGTCCTTGCGCGCCGCCTGTCGCTCCGCGCGCCCCTGCAGGAACTCGGACAGCGCCTCCTGGCCGGTGGCGAGGCCGTCGAGCTCGGCGCTCGGCTGGTAGGGCTTCCTGACCTGTTCGAGCAGCCAGCCGCGCGGGTCGCCCGCGACGCCCGTGAGCTCGCCCGGCCGCGCGCCGAAGCCGAAGCGACTCGTTGCAATCGCCGCGGCGGTATCGGGCCCTGGGATCATGTCGGCTCCGGCGTCTGTTACCGGGGAAAACGCGCCGCGCCAGCTTCAGTTGACAGCCGCCGGGGCCGGCGTGCGCTGCGTCACGCTTTGGCCGATGCGGCCGCTGCCGGCATAGCCGAGCAGGAAGAACGGCGTGTCGAGCCGCGTGCGCTCGACGCTGCGCCCGCTCGCCGGGGCGTGCACGAATTCGCCGTTGCCGAGGTAGATGCCGACGTGGTCGGCGGGCGTGTAGAAGAACACGAGATCGCCGGGCTCGAGTTCCTCGGCGCGGACGCGCGTCACCGCGGCGCGCTGCCCGGCCGCGGTGCGTGGCACCGCGACGCCGAGCGTCGCGTACACGTAGTAGACGAGCCCGCTGCAGTCGAAGCCGTCGCGCGCCGCCCCGCCGTAGCGGTACGGCGTGCCGACGAGGCTCGCCGCGAGCGCCGCGGCGCGCTCGCCGAGCCGCTCGGCGGCCGCCGGCGCGGGCGCCTCGACCGGCACCGCCGGCGGCGGCGGCCGCAGCGGGGCGCCGCCGCAGCCGGCGAGGAGCAGCATGCCGAGGAGCGCTGGGGCTGCGCTGCGCATGCGGCGAGTCTAGCCGAGCGCGCGCCGCGCGGCTGCCCTCAGGCCGGCGCGAGGCGCCGCTCGTCCCCGGCCGGCGCGGTCGCCTGCTCCGCAGGCGGCGCGAGCGCCGCCGCGATGACCTCGTCGACGCGCTCGACGAAGCGGAACTCGACCGCCGCGCGCACGCTCGCCGGCACGTCCTCGAGATCCTTGCGGTTGCGCGACGGCAGGAGCACGGTGCGGATCCCGGCCCGCGCCGCGGCCACCGTCTTCTCCTTGACGCCGCCGATCGGCAGCACGAGGCCGCGGAGCGAGATCTCGCCGGTCATCGCGACGTCCGCGCGCACGGTGCGCTGCGTCATGAGCGAGACGAGCGCGGTGTACATCGCGACCCCCGCGCTCGGCCCGTCCTTCGGGATGGCGCCGGCCGGCACGTGGATGTGGATGTCGCTGCGCTCGAAGGCGGCCGCGTCGATGCCGAGCAGCTGGGCGTTCGACTTGAGCAGCGACAGCGCCGCCTGCGCGCTCTCCTTCATGACCTCGCCCAGCTGGCCCGTCAGGATCAGCCGCGCGCTGCCCGGCGTGCGGGTCGCCTCGATGAACAGGATGTCGCCACCCACCGGCGTCCAGGCGAGCCCGGTCGCGACGCCCGGCACCGAGACGCGCATCGCGACCTCGTTCTCGAAACGCGGGCTGCCGAGGATCTTCTCGACGTCCGGCGCGTCGATGCTGACGTGCGTGACCGCGTTCGAGGCGATCTTGACGGCGGCGTTGCGGAACAGCGCCCCGATCTCGCGCTCGAGATTGCGGCAGCCCGCCTCGCGCGTGTACTCGCGCGCGGTGCGCGCGAGCGCCGCCGTCGTGATCTCGAGCTGCCCGGCCGTGAGGCCGTTGGCCTCGAGCTGGCGCTTGACCAGGTAGCGGCGCGCGATCTCGACCTTCTCCTCCTCGGTGTAGCCGGTGAGCTCGATGATCTCCATGCGGTCGCGCAGCGGCCCCGGGATCGTGTCGAGCTGGTTCGCGGTCGCGATGAACAGCACCTTCGACAGGTCGAAGGGGGCACCGAGGTAGTTGTCGCGGAAGGTCGAGTTCTGCTCGGGGTCGAGCACCTCGAGCAGCGCCGCCGCCGGGTCGCCGTGGAAGCTGTGGCCGAGCTTGTCGATCTCGTCGAGCATCAGCACCGGATTGCGGGTGCCGGCCTTCTTGACCGCCTGGATGATGATGCCGGGCAGCGCGCCGACGTAGGTGCGCCGGTGGCCGCGGATCTCGGCCTCGTCGTGCGTGCCGCCGAGCGAGACGCGCTGGAACTTGAGCCCGATCGCGCGCGCGATGGACTGGCCGAGCGAGGTCTTGCCGACGCCGGGAGGGCCGACGAAGCACAGGATCGGGCTCCTGCCGTTCGGGTTCAGCTTCCTGACCGCGAGGTACTCGAGGATGCGCTTCTTGATCTTCTCGAGCCCCCAGTGGTCGGCCTCGAGCACCTCGCTCGCGGCCTTGATCTCGATGCGCTCGGCATCGAGCGTCGACCACGGCAGCCCCGCCACCAGGTCGAGGTAGGTGCGGAGCATCGAGTACTCGGCGCCCTGCTCCGGCATGCGCTCGAGGCGGTGCAGCTCCTTCCTGACCTGCTCGAGCGTCTCCGCCGGCATGCCGGCCGCCTCGATGGCGCGCTTGAGTCCGGCGAGTTCCTCGACGCCCTCGGCGTCCTCGCCGAGCTCCTTCTGGATCTGCTTCAGCTGCTCGCGCAGCAGCACCTCGCGCTGCCGCACGTCGATCGCCTCGCGCGTCTGCTGCTCGAGGTGGCGCGTCAGCTTCAGCACCTCGATGCGCTGCGCGACCAGGGTCGCGACGCGCTCGAGGCGCGTGCGCACGTCGGTCGTCTCGAGGAGCGCCTGGCGGTCGGCGGTCTTGATGTCGAGGAAGCTCGCGATCAGGTCGGCGAGCGCCTCGGGCGACTCGGCCTGCGACAGGGCGCCGGCGAGCTCGGCCGGTGCCGACGGCAGCAGCTCGAGTGCCTCGCGCGCGAGGCGCTTCAGGTTCAGCACCCGTGCCTCGATGTCGGCGCCGCCCGCGGCCGCCGCCGGCAGGTACTCGACCCGCGCCAGGTGGAACGGCAGCCCCGGCTGGAAGTCGAGCACGCGAAAGCGCCGCTCGCCCTGCACCACGAGCTGCTGGGCGCCACCCGGCGTGGTCGCGTAGCGCAGGATCGACGCGACGGTGCCGATCGCGTGCAGGTCGGCGGGCGTCGGGTCCTCGATGTCCGGCTGGCGCTGCAGCAGCAGGCCGACCTTGCGCTCGGTGCGCACCGCCTCCTGCGCACCGGCGACGGTCTTGGCGCGGTTGATGCCGACCGGCGCCACCACGCCCGGGAACAGCACGAGGTTGCGCACGGGCAGGATGATGAGGACGTCCTCGGTGCCCGCGTCGTGGCTCGGGGCGGCCGGGGTCGGTTGATCGTGGGTGTCGGTCATCGCGGCGTTCCTCGCGGCGGGCAACGGGGGGGCTCGACGCTTGGATGGGGCCTAAGATCCGCGTTTCAACGGCACGGGGACCCCCTTGGCAGGGGCGGCGCCAATGGCGCAGGATCCCGCGGCGGCGCCGGCCGCCCACCGGGAGACTGACGCGATGACACCGACGCTGCCTGCCGCCGCCCGCGCGGCGACACGCCTGCCCGGCGCCCGTGAGGTGCGGCCGTGACCGAGCGAATCCAAGTGGTCGACTCGCACACGGGCGGCGAGCCGACCCGCGTGGTGCTCGCCGGCGGGCCGGAACTCGGCGGCAGCCTGCGGGAGCGCGTCGAGGTCCTGAGGCGCGAGCACGAGGGCTTCCGCGCCGCGGTCTGCAACGAGCCGCGCGCCTCGGACGTGCTGGTCGGCGCGCTCCTGACGCCGCCCGTGGACCCGAGTGCCGCCGCGGGCGTCATCTTCTTCAACAACGTCGGCTACCTCGGCATGTGCGGCCACGGCACGATCGGCCTCGTGACGACGCTCGCCTGGCTCGGCCGGCTGGCGCCCGGGCGCCACCGCATCGAGACGCCGGTCGGGGTGGTCACCACCGAGCTCCATCCCTCCGGGCAGGTGTCGGTCAGGAACGTACCGGCCTACCGCCACCTGCACGGCGTCGCGGTCGACGTCCCGGGCCACGGCCGGGTGAGCGGCGACGTCGCCTGGGGCGGCAACTGGTTCTTCCTCTGCGAGGACCACGGCCAGCGGCTCGCGGCCGACAACGTCGAGGCGCTCGTCGACTTCGGCTGGCGGCTGCGCCGCGCGCTCGAGGCGGCAGGCGTCACCGGCGCCGCCGGGGGGCTCATCGACCACATCGAGCTCACCGCGCCCGGCCGGGACGGCATCGACTCCCGCAATTTCGTGCTGTGCCCGGGCAAGGCCTACGACCGCTCGCCGTGCGGCACCGGCACGAGCGCGAAGCTCGCCTGCCTCGTCGCCGACGGCAAGCTGAAGCCCGGCGGCCGCTGGCGCCAGGAGAGCATCATCGGCAGCGTGTTCGAGGGCAGCGTCGAGCTCGACGGCAACGCGATCGTGCCGACGATCACGGGCGAGGCCTTCATCACGGCCGAGGCGACGCTGATCCTCGAGGCGCGCGACCCCTACCGCCACGGCATCGGGGCGCCGGCATGAAGGACCTGACCCAGGGCAGCATCTCGCGGCACCTGCTCGTCATGGCGCTGCCGATGGCGGTCGGCATGCTGGTGCAGACGCTCTACCTGATGGTCGACCTCTACTTCGTGGCGCGCCTCGGCGACGCCGCGCTCGCCGGCGTCGGCGCCGCCGGCAACGTCATGATGGCGATCATGGCGCTGACGCAGATCCTCGGCGTCGGCACCGTCGCGCTCATCGCGCACGCCGCCGGCGCCAAGGACCAGCCGGCCGCGAACCTCGTGTTCAACCAGTCGCTCGTGCTCGCGGCGGTCCTCGCCGTGCTCGCGCTCGTGATCGGCCTCAGCTTCGCGCCGCTCTACATGCACTCGCTCGGTGCCGACGCCGCGACCGCCGCCGCCGGCACCACGTACCTCCTCTGGTTCGTGCCGGGGCTCGCGCTGCAGTTCGCGGCGGTGGCGATGGTGTCCGCGCTCCGCGGCACCGGCATCGTGCAGCCGACGATGGTGGTGCAGCTCGTCACCGTGCTCCTCAACTGCGTGCTGGCGCCGGTGCTGATCGCCGGCATCGGCACGGGCCATCCGCTCGGCGTCGCGGGCGCGGGGCTCGCGAGCACGCTGTCGGTGGCAGCCGGCGTCGCGCTCCTCGGTGTCTACTTCCTGAGGCTCGAGAAGTACGTCGGCTTCCACCGCGACGAGTGGCGGCCGCGGCTCGCGACGTGGCTCAAGATCCTCAACATCGGCCTGCCGGCGGGCGGCGAGTTCATGCTGATGTTCGTCTACACGGCGGTGATCTACGGCGTCATCCGCCAGTTCGGCGCGCCGGCGCAGGCCGGCTTCGGCGTCGGCATCCGGCTGATGCAGGCGCTGATCCTGCCGGCGATGGCGATCGCCTTCGCGGTCGCGCCGGTGGCCGGCCAGAACTTCGGCGCGAAGAACGGCGCGCGCGTCAGGCGCACCTTCCGCGACGCGGCGCTGATCGGCAGCCTCGCGATGGGCCTCATCGGCGTGCTCGCCTGGTGGGCGGCGCCCGCGCTGGTCGGCTTCTTCGTGGCGGACCCGGCGGCTGCGGCCGTCGGCGTCGGCTTCCTGCGCATGGTGTGCTTCAACTTCGTGCCGTCCGGGCTCATCTTCAGCTGCTCGGGGATGTTCCAGGCGCTCGGCAACACCTGGCCCGCGGTGATCGCGAGCGGCACGCGGCTCGCGAGCTTCGCGCTGCCCGCGCTCTGGGCCTCGCACCAGCCGTGGTTCCGCATCGAGCACGTCTGGTACCTGTCGGTCGCGACGGTCGCGATCCAGATGGTGGTGAGCCTCGTGCTCCTCGGCCGCGAGTTCGGCCGGCGCCTGCGCTTCCCGGCCTGAGCCGCGCCCGGTGGCGAGCCAGACGCTGCCGGCGCTGCCGATCGGCGCGGTGCTCGGTGCACTCGCCGCCGCGCTCGCGGACGGCCGCGCCGCCGTGCTCGAGGCCCCGCCCGGCGCCGGCAAGAGCACCGTCGTGCCGCTCGCGCTGCTCGATGCCCCGTGGCTCCGCGGCCAGCGCATCGTGATGCTCGAGCCGCGCCGGCTCGCGGCGCGCGCGGTCGCCGCGCGCATGGCGGCCACGCTCGGCGAGCCGCTCGGCCGGCGGGTGGGCTACCGGATGCGGCTCGACACGCGCGTCAGCCGCGAGACGCGCATCGAGGTCGTGACCGAGGGGATCCTCACCCGCCTCATCGAGGACGACCCCGCGCTCGAGGGCATCGGGCTCGTGATCTTCGACGAGTACCACGAGCGCAGCCTCGCTGCCGACGTCGGTCTCGCGCTCGCGCTCGACGCGCAGCGGAACCTGCGCGAGGACCTGCGGCTGCTCGTGATGTCGGCGACGCTCGACGGCGCCGCGGTGGCGGCGCTGCTCGGCGGCGCGGCGCGCATCACGAGCGCGGGCCAGAGCTACCCGGTCGAGGTGCGCCATGCCAGGCGCACCCCCGAGAACCTCGAGCGCGAGGTGGCGGCGACGGTCGCGCGCGCGCTCGCCGAGGGCCCGGGCGATGCGCTCGTGTTCCTGCCGGGCGCCGCGGAGATCCGCCGCGTCGAGCGCACGCTCGGCTCGCTCGAGCTGCCCGCCGGCACGCTGCTGCTGCCGCTCTACGGCGAGCTCGCCGCCGACCTCCAGGACCGCGCGCTCGAGCCGGCGGCGCGCGGCGCGCGCAAGGTCGTGCTCGCGACCAGCATCGCCGAGACCTCGCTCACCATCGCGGGCGTCAGGATCGTCGTCGATGCCGGGCTCGCGCGCCGCTCGCGCTTCGATCCCGCCACCGGCATGAGCCGCCTCGAGACGCTGCCGGTGTCGCTCGCGAGCGCCGAGCAGCGCCGCGGTCGCGCCGGCCGGCTCGCGCCCGGGACCTGCTATCGCGTCTACACCGCGGCGGCCGAGCGCGCGCTCGCGCCGGCCGCGCCGCCCGAGATCACCGAGACCGACCTCGCGCCGCTCGCGCTCGACCTCGCCTGCTGGGGCACGGAACCGGGCGCCCTCGCCTGGCTCGATGCACCGCCCGCCGCGCACCTCGCCCAGGCGCGCGAGCTGCTCGCCGCGCTCGGCGCCCTCGACGCGGCGGGACGCGCGACGCCCGCCGGGCGGCGCATGGCGTCGCTCGCGCTGCACCCGCGCCTCGCGCACATGCTGCTCGAGGCGCGGGGCCGGGCGGCACCGCTCGCCGCGACGCTCGCGGCGCTGCTCAGCGAGCGCGACGTCGCGCGCACGCGCCCGGGCGAGCGCGATGCCGACATCGGCAAGCGCCTCGAGCTCATCGACGGCCGCGAGGTCCCGGGACTCGAGGCCGATCGCGGCGGCTGCGAGCGGGTGCGGCGGCTCGCCGCGGTGATCGGCCGCGCCGCCGCGGCTGCGCGCGCCGACACGCCCGGCGTGACGGACGCCGATCCCGGGCGCCTGCTCGCGCTCGCCTATCCGGACCGCATCGCGCGCCGCCGCGGCGCCGGCGGCAGCTACCTGCTCGCGAACGGCCGCGGCGCGGCCTTCCAGGGTCCCGATGCGCTCGCGCAGCACGAGTTCCTCGTGGTCGCGACGCTCGACGGCGGCGGCCGCGAGGCACGCATCCAGCTCGCGGCCGCGGTCGGGCGCGCGGCGCTCGAGGCGCAGTACGCGGACTCGATCACGACGGTCGAGCGCATCGAGTGGCAGCGGCGCGAGCAGGCGGTCAGCGCGCGCATCGAGCGCCGGCTCGGCGCGCTCGTGCTCGAGGACTCGCCGGCGGCGCCGGCCCCCGGGCGCGCGGTCGCGGCGATGCTCGAGGGCGTGCGCGAGCTCTCGCTCGGGGCGCTGCCGTGGACGCGCGCGGCCGGGTCGCTCCGCGAGCGGGTCGCGTTCGTGAGGCGCGCGGCGGGTGCCGGAGGCGGCGGCTGGCCCGACCTCGGCGACGCCGCGCTCGAGGCGACGCTCGCCGACTGGCTCGCGCCCTACCTGTCCGGCATCACGCGGCGCGAGCACCTGGCGCGGCTCGACCTCGCCGACATCCTGCGCGCGCGCCTCGACCACGAGCAGCAGCGCGCGCTCGAGCGGCTCGCGCCGACGCACCTCGCCGTCCCGAGCGGCTCCAGGATCCCGGTGGATTATTCGCGCGAGACGCCGGCGATCGCGGTGCGCCTGCAGGAGATGTTCGGGCTCGCGGTCACGCCGACCGTCGGGCAGGGCGTCCCGGTGACGATCGAGTTCCTGTCGCCCGCCGGCCGCCCGGTGCAGGTGACGCGCGACCTCGCGAGCTTCTGGGCGCGGGGCTACGCGGAGGTGCGCCGGGAACTCAAGGGCCGCTATCCGAAGCACTACTGGCCGGAAGACCCGCGGCAGGCACAGCCGACGTCGCGCCTGCGACCGCGTCCCTGAGCGCGCGAGCCCGCTAGTACACCTCGCGCTGGTGCACGCGTGCCGGCGGTCCCGGGAAGAGGCCGAAGCTGGCCATGCCGACGGGGCTCGTGCTGGTGCCCCAGGACCAGGTGAGCCAGGCGGGCGCGGTGGCGGTGACCGACAGGGCGCCGGTGTTGCCGGCGCCGGGGGCGGCGAGCCACAGG
>Ga0181519_10003995_pt1 | contig 12022 bp, 10 predicted proteins | sample PEATcosm2014_Bin_26_FD_121102 | JGI IMG/M metagenome (GOLD analysis project Ga0181519, IMG submission 121102) | Peatland microbial communities from MTU Mesocosm Facility, Houghton, MI, USA - PEATcosm2014_Bin02_10_metaG | ecosystem: Environmental > Terrestrial > Soil > Wetlands > Peat | place... | reverse complement strand
CACCTCCGCACGCCCCCCAGCCACAGGCGAGGCACCTTCAGCAGTCGCCCGACCCAACTCGCGACCCACCAAACCGCTCGCCCAAAACCAAATCTTTCATAGCCTCAGAGCCCTGGCCTTCTTTACCTAACCTCCAACGCCACCAAATCGTGCACGCCGCGGGCGAAATGCGCGTCTCCCGGCACGACCAGCCGCGGCGCCGGTAGCGCCTTGTCGTCCTCGCGCAAGGCGACGATGATTTGTTTGCCTTCGCCGAGCGGGTCGATTTCGCCGATCGCGATGGCGACCGCGTAGCCGTCGGCGCCGCTGGCCAGGATCGTGTGGCGCAGGTGCGTTTTCTTGCCGGGCTCGTCGGTGACGACCGCGGCGGCGAGCACATCCAATAGGAGCGGCCCGCTCCAGCGGTGCGCCTCGCGCCCGCCCTTCGCCAGAAAACCGGCGGCCAGCGAAACCTGCTTCAGCGCCTCCAGTTGCACCGGCCCCGGTTGCGCCACCATGCCGCGCACCTGCACCGCGGCCGGCGTCTCGGCAAGGGCAGAACTGGCCCATAGCACAACGAGCACGCCTAAAAACCTCATGCCGGCAGGTCTCCTTCGCCGCGACGGCGTGTCGAAAATGCTTGGCGGCGGCCCGCCACAGGGATGAAAGTATCATTCATATCCGTCGGTATAGTATATTATGACCAGAAATGGCGCCTACGTTAGAGGCAGATCAACGCGGCCCGTGCAATTGGCCGCGATGGTTGCTATCTAGGACCGGCTGACCGACGCAGCACGCAGGGCGGCCGTCCCGCCAGGGGCCGCCGCTTGAAGGAACCGCGCATGGACTACGAGGCGTTTTTCCATACCGAGCTGGACCGGCTGCGCGCCGAGGGCCGCTACCGCGTGTTCGCCGACCTGGAACGCCGCGCCGGCGATTTCCCCAGCGCCACCCATGTCAACGGCCGCAAGCGCCGCACCGTAACGGTGTGGTGCTCGAACGACTATCTCGGCATGGGCCAACACCCCGCCGTGCTGGCGGCGATGCACGAGGCGATCGACCGCTGCGGCGCCGGCGCCGGCGGCACCCGCAACATTTCCGGCACCAACCACTATCACGTCATGCTGGAGCGCGAGCTGGCCGACCTGCACGGCAAGGGATCGGCGCTGCTGTTCACCTCGGGCTACGTCTCGAACTGGGCGTCGCTGGCGACGCTGGCCTCGCGCATCCCCGGCTGCGTCGTGCTGTCGGACGCCTCGAACCACGCCTCGATGATCGAAGGCATCCGGCACAGCCGCGCCGAGTGCCGCATTTTCAAGCACAACGATATGGCCGATCTGCGCCGTCAGCTGCAGGCGATCGAGCCGGGGCGGGCGAAACTGATTGCGTTCGAATCGGTCTATTCGATGGACGGCGATATCGCGCCGATCGCCGAGATCTGCGACATCGCCGACGAATTCGGCGCCATGACCTATCTCGACGAGGTTCACGCGGTCGGCCTGTATGGTCCGCGCGGCGGCGGCATTTCCGAGCAGATGGGCATCGCCCACCGTCTCACCGTCATCGAGGGCACCCTGGCCAAGGCGTTCGGCGTGATCGGCGGCTACATCGCGGCCTCGCCGGCGCTGTGCGATTTCATCCGCAGTTTTGCCAGCGGCTTTATCTTCACCACCGCCTTGCCGCCGTCCGTTGCCGCCGGCGCGGTCGCCAGCATCCGGCACCTGAAATCGAGCGGCATCGAGCGCTATCAGCAGCAAAGGCGCGTCGCCCAGGTGCGCCAGCGGCTCGATGAACTCGGCCTGCCGCACCTGGACAACCCCAGCCACATCGTGCCGGTCATGGTGCGCGATGCGGTGCTGTGCAAACGCGTCTGCGACATGCTGATGGACCGCCATGGCATCTATGTGCAGCCGATCAACTATCCCACCGTGCCGGTCGGCACCGAGCGCCTGCGCATCACGCCCTCGCCGCTGCATTCGGACGCCGACATCGATCACCTGATCAGCGCCCTGGACGGCATCTGGACCGAGCTCGGGTTGGAACGCGCGGACCCGCACGACGGCGAAGGCGGCCTGCCAGCGATCAGTCTTGCCGCCCTGCGGCCCGCCCCTGCCGTGCCGGCACCCCGGCCGTTCGCCGTGGAACCACCGCAGATCGCCGCCCGCGTCGCCGAACAGGAAGGCGGAATATTCGCGCGGCTGCTGGCCAGGCTCATTCCAACGGGGTTGCGCCGCGCCTACGGCTGAGCCACTGCTTCACCTGAACTGAGCCGTCACAGAGCAGGGGAGCAAACATGCGCATTGCCCATCTCATCGCAGGCCTCGTGCTGGCCTCGGCGCCCGGTCTGGCCAACGCCGCGGATCCGTGGGACGGCGGCGACGCGGCCGCGGGCCAGGCGATCTTTACCCACGGCCACAGCAGCCTGCCGTGCGCGATCTGCCACTCCAACGAAGCCGGCAAGACCAAGATCGGCCCGAGCCTGTTTGGCGTCGTCGGCCGCCCCTCCGGCAGCGAGCCCGGCTACAGCTACTCGGATGCCATGAAGGCCTATAACCACCCCTGGACCCCGCAAAACCTGTTCACCTACCTAGAGGCGCCGATGAAGGTGGTGCCCGGCACCAAGATGAGCTTCCCGGGCCTGCCGGATCCCACCGACCGCAAGAATGTGATCGCCTATCTCGCGACACTGAAATAGCGCCACGTGGACGCGATTACCCCCCACACGCCGGAAGCCTTCGCCAGCGCGAACGGCCTCGCGTTGTGCTACGACTCGTTCGGCGACCCCGCCGCGCCGCCGCTGCTGCTGATCATGGGCCTCGGTGCGCAGATGATCCTGTGGGACGATGCATTTTGCGGCGGCCTGGCCGAGCGCGGCTTTCGGGTCATCCGGTTCGACAACCGCGACATCGGCCGCTCCACGTATATGTCGGAGACCGTGCGGGTCGATCTGCCGGCGCTGATGATGCAGCGCCTGCAAGGCAAGCCGATCGCCTGCCCGTATATGCTGGCGGACATGGCGGCAGACGCGGTCGGGCTGCTGGATTTTCTCGGCATCGAAAGCGCGCACATCGTCGGTGCCTCGATGGGCGGCATGATCGCGCAGGAAATGGCAATCCGTTACCCCGCGCGGGTGCGCAGCCTGGTCTCCATCATGTCTTCGACCGGCGCGCCGACCCTGCCGCCGCCATCGCCGGAGGGGGCCGCCGTGCTGTTGGCGCCGCCGGCCACGACGCGCGACGAATATATCGCGAATTTCTGCCGCAGCTGGAAAGTGCTGCGCGCCGGCAGCTTTCCGGAGGATGAGGCGCGCGACCCCGGGCGCGCCGCGCGCATGTGGGAGCGCGGCACCAACCCGCCGGGCGTGGCCCGGCAGCTGCTCGCCATTCTGGCCTCGGGCGACCGCACGCTGCCGCTCGGGAGCGTGACGGCGCCGACGCTGGTGATCCACGGCACGCCGGACCCGCTGGTGCCGGTGGAGGCGGGGCGCGCCACGGCGGCCGCGGTGCCGGGGGCGAAAATGCTGGAGCTGGCGCGGATGGGGCACGCGCTGCCGATCGCGATTTGGCCCGAGGTGATCGGGGCTATTGCTGAGCATTGTAAGTAAGGCCAGGGCTCTGCCCTGGACCCGCTGGGGCCGTCACGCCTTGGCGTGCTGCGCACGACGGCCCCAGACCCCATTTAGCGCTGCGCGGCTTTTCCTGACCCTTAGGTGAACCCATTAAATGAAATGGATTATTTGGCTTCGCCGTTTCCCCCGACGATTCCTAATGAATGGGGTCTGGGGCCTCCGGCCCCAGCGGGTCCAGGGCAGAGCCCTGGCCTTCTTAACCTTAACCTAGCGCTTATGGGCCAGAGCCCCTGGCCTTCCTAATGCTTCCTCCGCTTCGCGACGTCATCGCCCGCCACGGCCTCGCCGCCCGCAAATCGCTGGGCCAGCACTTCCTGCTCGACGAAAACCTGACCGCCAAAATTGCCCGCCAGGCCGGCGACCTAGGGGGCCGTCACGTAATTGAAGTCGGCCCCGGCCCCGGCGGCCTCACGCGCGCGCTGCTTGCCACCGAGGCCGCCTCGGTCACCGCGGTAGAAATCGACCCACGCGCCTGCGACGCGATCCGAGAGCTGCAGGCCGCCTACCCGGTCCGCCTGCGGCTGATCGAGGCCGATGCGCTGCGCACCGACCTGGCGGCCCTGGTACCGGCACCGCGGCAGATCATCGCCAACTTGCCTTACAATGCCGGCTCGCCGATGCTGGTGCGCTGGCTGCACCAGGCCACCGCCTGGGAGCGGCTGACGCTGATGTTCCAGCTCGAGGTCGCCGAGCGGATTTGCGCGGCGCCGGGAACCAGCGCGTACGGGCGACTGTCGGTGCTCGCGCAGCTTACCTGCCAGGCCGACATCCGGCTGCGCGTGCCGCCGTCGGCGTTCACACCGGCGCCAAAGGTGTTTTCCGCGGTGGTGGGTTTCGCCCCGCATACGGCGCAGCCGGAGCCAGCGCTGCTGGCCGCAATGGAACGCCTGACCGCCGCGGCGTTCGGCCAACGGCGTAAAATGCTGCGCGGGGCGCTGCGCGCCCTGGGCGGACAGGCGCTGCTGGAGGCAGGCGGCATCGACGGCGAGCGCCGGGCGGAAACGCTGACAATCGACGAACTGCGCCGGCTCGCCACCGTCTTGGTCGCCGGGTTTCCGCCGCGCGCCCCGGCGGGCTAATCTGCCGGTTCCCGAACAGCGGAGCCCACCGTGCGCACTTTGATCCTTGCGACCGCCTTGACTGCCCAGATCGGCTTTGCCTGGGCGCAGACCGCAACCCCGCGCCTGCAGGATGCCGATATCGAGGCACATGGCGGCCACCTGTCGATCGTGCGTTTGCCGATCGATATCAACGGCAAGACGGTGTACCGCGACATCACGCTGGACCTCAAGGTCGACGCCAACGGCAACGTTTCGATCGCGACGGACGTGAAACAGCCTAATCCGGCGGCGCCAAACCAGGTCGCGCCGACGTCGATTTCGCCGATGATCGTCTCCAAACCGTCGCTTCCGGCAGTAGCGCAGAACTTCCACGCCGGCACCTATCGCGCGATGGACGGCGCGGTTTACCACGTCGCCGGCCACGGCACGCCGATGTTCGGCGGCGGGCTGCCAGAGTGGCAAATCGCGGCGCTCGGCAGCGGCAACCATGTGCTGGACGGTGCGACCTGGTACGACGGGCCGATCGACCAGAACCCACTGCGGCGCCGCCTCAGAAATGCCGGCATCACCAGCCAGGCGCTGGCCTGGGGCACCTCTGATGGCGGCGGCGGCGTGGGTTACGACAGCGGGTCGCTGCTGGGCGTGACCGCGGTCGGCAGCACGCTCACCATTTACAGTTTCCACAAAGGCTGCTGCTCGGACACCGACCAGGCGGCGCATGCGTTCAGCCTGGAACTGATTTCGCCCGATTGAGTTCCAATCCGCGTGAGGATGAGCACGGCGAGGAAGGCCAGGGGCAGAGCCCCTGGCCTTCGGCGCCGCCCCACCTACATCGCCCAAATGAACTTTGTCGCATCATCGTTCCTGTTGCCCATGAGCACGCCCGAACCCGGGGCGCCGGATGAAACACCGTGTCCAACCGCCCGGCGTCCGCCGCTGGGGGGCGCTTGACCGAGGCCACGCGCATCCTTCGCGGCGAGCGGGAATGCCAGTATTGCGGGCTGTTCCAGCGCATGCCGCCCCTGGCGCCGGGCAACAGCGCGGTGTGCGGCCGCTGCGGCGCCACGCTGCGCCACGGCACAAAAGACACCCTGGCACGCGCGCTGCCTTGCGCCGTCGGTGCGGTCTTGCTGTTCGTCATGGCCCTGCAGTTGCCGTTCCTGGACGTGACGGCGGTCGGCCATACCTACAAGGCGACGCTGTTCACCGGGCCCGAGGCGCTCGACGGGCGGGGCATGTGGGCGATCAGCGCGGTTGTGCTGATCACGCTGGTGGCCATGCCGGCGCTGCAACTGCTTTTGCTCGTGGTGGTTCTGCTGGGGCTGCGGCTGGCCCGCCCGCCGGCCTGGCTGGCGCTGCTGTTCGGCTTCGTCGAGCGGGTGCGGCCGTGGTCGATGACCGAGGTTTTTCTGATTGGCGTGTTCGTCGCCTACTCCAGGCTGCAGGCCATCGCGGTGGTAGACGTTGGGCCGGCATTGTTCGCGCTGGGCGGCGTGATGCTGTGCCTGGTCGCGGCCGATGTGGAACTGGACCACGAGGCGGTGTGGGAGGCGCTGGAGGGGCGCGGCCTGTTGCACGTGCGCGAACCGCCGGAGGTGCACCGCCGGATCGGCTGCGATTGCTGCCGCCTGGTGCTGCTCGCACCGTCCGGCTGGCCTTGTCCGCGCTGCGGCCGCCGCCTGCGGCACCGCAAGCGGCAAAGCCTGATACGCAGCTGGGCCCTTTTGGCTTCGGCGACCGCGCTCTACTTGCCCGCCAACATCCTGCCGATCATTACCGTGATCCGGTTCGGTCAGGGCGAACCCAGCACGATCTGGCGCGGCGTGGTTGAGTTGGCGCAGGCGGACATGTGGCCGCTGGCGATCCTGGTGTTTCTCGCCAGCCTTACCGTGCCACTGATAAAACTGACCGGACTGACCGGCATGCTGCTGATGACGCACGATGGCTCGGCACGGTGGCTGCGGCCGCGCACGGCGCTGTACCGCGCCGTCGACACGGTCGGCCGCTGGTCGATGATCGATGTGTTCATGCTCACCGTGCTAGTCGCGCTGGTGCACATGGGCTTCATAGCGACGGTGTATCCAGGCCCGGGCGCGGTCGCCTTTGCCTCGGTGGTGATCCTGACGATGTTTGCCTCTGCCGCGTTCGATCCGCGCCTGATGTGGGATGCGGCGTTGCGGCAGGGCGCTGCCGAGGCCGCGCCGCCGCGTGCGGCCGCGGCCCCGGCTGCCTCATGACGACCACCCCGGATCCTGCGCAGATCGTCGATGCGGTGCTGCGGCGCCGGCGCTTCAACCTGATCTGGCTGGTGCCGATCGTCGCCGGCGGGATCAGCCTCTACCTGGCGGTGAACTTCCTGTCCGACCGCGGTCCGCTAATCACGCTGAGTTTCCTGACCGCGGACGGCATCACCGCGCAGCAGACCGAAGTGAAGCATAAGGCGGTGTCGCTGGGCATGGTGGAAAACGTGCATCTGTCGGCGGATCTGAAGCGTGCCGTGGTGCATGTGCGCATGAAGCGGGAGGCGCTGCCGTTCCTCACGGATCACGCGCATTTCTGGGTGGTGCGGCCGCGGCTGACGCCGGGAAACATTTCGGGTTTGGAAACCCTGGTTTCCGGCGCCTATATCGAGGTGGACCCTGGCGAGCCCGGTGGGGCGGCGGCGCGGGAATTCATCGGCCTGGAGGAGCCGCCCGGGGTACGGTCGGACGAGCCTGGCGCGACATTCTGGCTCAGTGCGCCGCGGTTGGGCTCGATCGGGCCCGGAACGCCGTTGTTCTACCGGGATGTCACGGTGGGCGAGGTTCTGCGCTACGACATCGGCAACGGCATCGCACCGGTGCGCATTCATGTTTTCGTCAAGGCGCCGTTCGACAAATACGTGCATGACGCGACCCATTTCTGGAATGCCTCGGGCGTTTCGCTGAGCCTGGGGGCGCAGGGCATTCATCTCCAGTTTGAATCGTTGCAGGCGCTGCTGGCAGGTGGCATCGCATTCGAAACGCCGCGCGCGATGGCCGGCTCGCCGCCCAGCGCGGCCGAGCAGGTCTTCAAGCTGTTCGACAGCGAAGCCGATGCCGACGCCGCCGGCGAGGAAGACAACATTCCGCTGGTCGCCTATTTCGACAGCTCCGTCGCCGGGCTTGCCCGCGGCTCGGTGGTGGAGGTATTTGGCCTGCAGGTCGGATCCGTCACCGATGTAAGGCTGACATTGATCCCCGGCGGCACCGGCATGCATGCGCGCGTCGCGTTCGATCTGCAGCCCGGGCGCGTTTTCGCCGACGCGCAGGTGCGGTCGGCGGCGGCACCGGCCGCGGCGGTGGCGGCACTCGTGCGGCAGGGCATGCGCGCGGTGCTGGAAAGCAGCAATCTGATTACCGGCCAGCAAGCGATTTCGTTGCAGTATATCCCAGGATCGGTGGCGCCGCTCGAGCATGAGGGCAATGTTCTCGTGGTGCCGAGCCAGGGTGGCGGACTGGATAACATTACGGCTTCTATCAGCGATATCGCCGGCAAGCTCGACAAGATTCCGTTCGACGAAATTGGCCGCGACCTTGCAAGCACGCTGAAATCGGTCGACCGAACGGTCAGCGGGCCGGATATGCAGAACGCGCTGCGGCAGCTTTCCGAAACGCTGACCGATATTTCGCATCTGGCGCGGCATGCCGACGAAGGCCTGGCGCCGGCGCTGAAACGGCTGCCGCAATTGTCGGCGGACCTGCAGCAGGCGGTGGCGCGCGCCAACGCCATGTTGGGCGCGGGCGGCATCGGCAGCAATTCCGATCTCCAGCGCAGTCTCGGCCGCCTGCTGGACCAGGTCAACGACGCAGCGCGCAGCATTCGCCTGCTGGCCGATTTTCTCGACCGGCACCCGGAAGCGCTGATCCGCGGCCGCGCCGCAACGGCGGGGGAACCATGATGGCCAGAGCCGGATTTGCGGTCGCCCTGCTGGCGCTGACGATGGGCGGCTGCCGCTCGCCCGATCCGCAGATTTTTACGCTGGAGCCCGTGGCGGGGGCAGCGGTCGTTACACCGCCACTCGTGGTGGAAGTGCGGCGGCCAGGCCTGGCCGGCTACCTTGACCGGTCCAGCATCGTTACACAAAACAGCTTCTATCGGTTGGAGCTGAACAGCTCTACACGCTGGGCGGAGCCGCTCGGCGACATGATCGGGCGTGTGCTGGCGCAGGACCTGGCGCAGCGCCTCGGCGGCAGCAGCGTGTTCGCCGAAAGCGGCGGGATCAGCGCCGAGCCGGATTTGCGTGTCGAACTCGATGTGCAACGTTTTGATCGCGCCGCCGATGGCATCGTGCGCCTGGACGGCGAACTGGCGATCGATCAGGGCAGTGCCCACCGGCGCATCAGCGCGCGGCCGATTGCCTTGCAGGCGCCCGGCGGGGGCGGCGACGCGGCGGCGCTGGCGGGCGCGATGAGCGGGTTGCTGGGGCAGGTCGCGGATCAGGTAGCGCGTGATATCGCTTCGCGGAGGTAACAAGGCCGGGGCGTTATAGCCTATCGTTGACGGCAGGAAGGCCAGGGCTCTGCCCTGGACCCGCTGGGGCCGAGGGCCCCAGACCCCCATTCATTTAAGAATCGTTTGGAGAAACGGCGAAGCCAAAAATCCAAGGAAAAGCCGCGCAGCGCTAAATGGGGTCTGGGGCCTTCGGCCCCAGCGGGTCCAGGGCAGAGCCCTGGCCTTCCTTCCTCACACCCGCGCCGCGAACAGCCGCCAGAACCCCTCCCCCAACCAACTGCCCGACGGCCGCGTCGCCGCCAGCGACGCCAGAAAATCCTCCGCCCAACTGTCGATATCGTTCGTCATAACGTAATCGAACATCTCCCGCCAGCGCGCCGTGCGTTCCGCTATCGACATATTCAACGCCTTGCCCAAAGCTGCCGCCACCGCGGCCGGCTCATGCGGGTTGACGATCAGCGCGCCGCGCATCTGTTCCGCCGCCCCCGCGAAGCGCGACAAAACGAGTACGCCTGGATCCGCCTCGTCCTGTGCCGCGACATACTCCTTCGCCACCAGGTTCATGCCATCCCGCAGCGGCGTTACCAGCCCGACCCGCGCCATCCGGTAGATCCCCGCCAGCACCCCACGGCCAAATGATTTGTTAACATACCGGATCGGTGTCCAGGTCGGATCAGCATGACTGCCGTTGATCTGCCCCACCAGCGTGCATACCTCACGGTCGAGATCGGCATATTCGGGCACCTCGCTGCGGCTTTTCGGTGTCAGCTGCAGCATCGTTACCTTGTTGGCCCATGCCGGGTTTTCATCCAGGAACTGCCCAAACGCCTGCAGGCGCAGCGGAATACCCTTGGTGTAGTCCAGCCGGTCCACACCCAGTATCAGCTGTTTGCCTTCCAGGCTATTCCGCAGCTTTGCCGCCGACGGGGTGTGCGCGGCATGGCGCGCCGCCCGCGCAAACACGCGCGACGCGATGCCCACCGGAAACGCCCGCACCTGCACCCGCCGCCCGGCTATTTCGAACACCCCGCCGCCGCGCCGCAAGGCGCCCAGCACGGTTTCAAAATATTGCCCCAGATTCTCGGCGTCCCGTTCCGTCTGCACGCCGACCAGATCATAGTAGATCAGCGCCCCGAGCGTCTCCGCGTGTTGCGGCAGCGCCAGCAGAATATCCGGTGGCGGGCAGGGAATGTGCAGAAAAAACCCGGTCAGATTTTCGAATTTTTTCGCGCGCAATGAAGCGGCCAGCGTCAGCAGATGGTAGTCATGCACCCACACCACGTCGTCAGGCTGCAGAAAGTGTGCGATCTCCGTGGCAAAATGACGGTTTACGCGCAGATACCCGCCCATATCGACGGCGTTGAAATCCGCCAGATCAACCCGATAGTGCAGGATCGGCCACAGCACCCGGTTGGCGAAGCCGTTGTAATATTCCTCGAAATCGATCGCCGGCAGATCGAGCAGCACGAAGCTTCTGTTCTGCCGCTCGATCACGGACGCCGGCGGCGGCGCCTCCCCCTCGCTCACCTGCCCGCTCCAGCCGACCCAGATGCTGTCGCGCAATTTTTGCGCCGCCTGGATCGCGACGGTCAGGCCACCCGCCCGCTGCCCTTCGGCGCCGGGCACCGATACGCGGTTGGACACCAGGATCAATCGTGCCGCCATGCATCCTCCCATGGACGCGAAAGCCGTGCGGCGGATTCGATAATTGCAGCCATCGAATAGGTCTGCGGCAAATTGCCCCACAATGCCCCGGTCTCCGGATGAATATCCTCGGAAAGCAACCCAAACGCGTTGCGTCGCGCCAGCAATTCCTCAAACATTTGCCGCGCCTCGTCGCGCCGCCCGATCGACGCCAACGCGTCAATGTACCAGAAGTTGCACACCAGGAACGCGGTTTCCGGCGTACCGAAATCATCCTTCGCGGTATAGCGCATGATTCGGCCGCCGCGCCGCAGCTCGCTGCCGATCGTCTCGCAGGATTGCACGAACCGCGGATCGTCTTGTGCCACCAGGCCCAGTTCCGCCAGCAGCAGCACGCTCGCATCCAGTTCGCCGCCGTCGAGCGCGCCCATCAGCGCGCGGCGCCGCGGGTTCCATGCGCCTTGCAGAATGGCTTCCCGCAGCGCCGCGGCCTCGCGCCGCCAAAACGCCGCCCGGTCGTCGAGACCGAGCAGCGTCGCAATGCGCGCAAGCCGGTCGCACCCCGCCCAGCACACCGCGGCCGAATGCGTATGCACGCGCTGGCGCCCGCGGTATTCCCAAATTCCGGCATCCGGCGTCAGCGCGACCCGCACCGCCTGCGTGCCCAGCGGCTCCAGATCCGCAAACAGGGCCGCGTCCCCCATGCGGGGCAGCCGGTGATCGACAAACATCTGTGTCGTCGCCAGAATGACGCTGCCGTAAACGTCGTGCTGAGTCTGAACTGACGCCGCGTTGCCGACCCGCACCGGGCCGTGGCCCAGAAAGCCGGCCAGATCCGGGGCAATCGTTTCGTCGAGGCTTTGACCTGGCACGATCCTATGCATCGGCAGCAACGGCATGGTTGGGTCCGCCGCGACCGTGTTGATGAAATTGATATAGGCTTCCATGGTTTCCGTGGTGCCAAGGCGGTTCAGCGCCTGCACCACGAAATGCGCGTCACGCAGCCAGCAAAACCGATAATCCCAATTCCGCCCGCTGCCGGCCGCCTCCGGGATGGAGGTGGTGTGCGCGGCGACGATCGCACCGGTTTCCTCGAAACTGCACAGCTTCAGCGCCATCGCCGCGCGGGTCACCGCACCCTGCCATTCGAACGGCACCGCGAGCGACCGCGTCCAGTGCTGCCAGTACTCCAGCGTGTTTTCCTCGAACGCGCGCGCGGTGGCACTCAAGCCACTCT
>Ga0181519_10003993_pt1 | contig 12025 bp, 10 predicted proteins | sample PEATcosm2014_Bin_26_FD_121102 | JGI IMG/M metagenome (GOLD analysis project Ga0181519, IMG submission 121102) | Peatland microbial communities from MTU Mesocosm Facility, Houghton, MI, USA - PEATcosm2014_Bin02_10_metaG | ecosystem: Environmental > Terrestrial > Soil > Wetlands > Peat | place... | reverse complement strand
GCGATGGTGCAAAGCGCGAATGTGGTCGCGGCGGAGCACATCCAACAGTTCAGCCAGCAGTGGCGTGGAAGTCAGCGAGACGTGATCGCGACGAATTTGTCGCAACAGTTCCGATGCCAGTCCGTTCGGATGCAACGCCGCTCGCACGAGGACGTTCGTGTCGCAGACGATCCTCATGGCTTCCGGCCATACCGCACCTCTTCACACGTCTGGTCGATGAGCCGGTCGATCTCGTCATCCGCCAGGCCAGAGGCGGCAGCGCTGCGCTGCATCTGGGCCATCATGACTTCCAATTCTTGCCAGGCTTGGTCACGCTGCGCCTCGGACGGCTCGCCGTTGGCGTCGAGCGTCACGATGTAGAACGCCTGGCGATCCGGCAGTGGATGGCCGATCAGGGACTCGACAACCGAACGGGCGTCGACGGAGAGATCCGACACGTTGTGGAGCGACTTTTCCATGCGCCAAGTATATCACCGCGGCGGTCCGGAAGCGAAACCCTGGTAGCCGGTGTAGCTCTGAGGCTTGGTCCCGTGCAGCGCGGCCCGGTGCGGCGAGTGGTAGACGAGTGGTATTCGAGGAGCGCTACTCGACGCGCGGCTCTCTATCGTGCACACCCCGTCGAATGCCGAGTGTTCAAGCCGGCTGGATGTTGCCAAAGGCGGCAGCGAGGCGATGCCGCCCGGCAATAAGGGAGCCCGGCATAGGGGTTGGGTGGTCGGGTGTATTCGAATGACGCGGGGGCGGCCCGGCAAATTGCTTGCCCGGGCGGTGAAACCGCATGAAGTAGCGCAAACGTCAGACCGAGAAGGCAGGGAGGACCCTGCCCTACACTAGCTGCCTAACGCTCCCTAGCGCAGCTCCTTGATCCGGATTCGTCGATACTCCATCTGCCCGCGGTCGGCTTCCAGCCCGATGGGCCCAGTGGGCGGCAGCTTGTTCGCGAAGGTCAGCGGCTCGCCGTTGCAGGTGCAGGTGGCCGTCTCGCCGTGGACGATCACCTCGACATCGTTCCAGTCCTGGGGCTTGTAGTTCTTCAGCTCCTTGTAGGGGCCGGCCACGAGGTAGTCGCGGCATTGCAGTTGCGGCTTGCGGAGGAAGATGCCGCTGTCGGCGTTGACGCCGGCCCGGAACTGCAACTTCAGATGAAAATCGGTGGGGAACTCGCGCACTGTCCAGAGCTGCGCCAGCCCGCGGCCCGGATTCACCACGATCCGACCGTCGCGAGCCGTGTAGCGACCGTCGCTGGCCTGCGTCTGGCCATCGAAAGCCGGGCCGTCCTTATAGTGCCAGCCGGTCAGGTCCTTCTCGTCGGCCAGCAGCTCGAAGCCAGGCTCGAGGACGAATGCGCCGTCGGTCTCGAACGGCGAAGCCGGCAAGCCAGCCTGGTTGTAGAGATTCACGTCGGGAACGTTGGCCCAGCCGTACCGCACCGCGACCGGCTCGGGGATCGATTCGCTCGACACGACGATCGTCGGCCCTTCGATCGAAGCCTGCGCGGGACTGAACTTGCCGTCGGCGCCGGCAATCGTGAAGCCGCGCAGCGCGCCGTCCTTGGCCACCAGCCCGCCGCCAAGATGTTCGAATGTCAGCGTTACGCGATTGCCGGAAACGCTCATGGCGTCGTAGGTCGGTCCGGAGTATTCGATCTTCTCGCCGTAGGCCAACGCTCGCGCCGCCAAGGCCAGTCGATGCCCGATGGGTTGCTTTTGCTTGGGGTGGATGTCGGTGGCGTCGCCGACGTCGACCGTCACGGCCATGGCGGTGTTCGGCGTGGTCTCGGTGGTGACGCGTTGGGCCTCGCGCAGTTCGGGCGTCATGCCGTTGTGCGGTGTGATCTGCACGAACAGGAAGGGAAAATCGCCCTGGCCCCAAGCCTTGCGCCAACTACCGATCATGGCCGGAAACAGGGTTCGATACTCCTTGCCACGCGACGAATTCGATTCTCCCTGATACCAGATCGCGCCGCGGATGGCATACGGCACCAGCGGGGCGATCGAGCCGTTGTACAATCCGGACGGTCGATTCGCGCTTTGCGCCGGGCTGGGTGGCGGTTGCGGCTTCTTCGGCGGCTCGAGTCCGGCCACCTTGGCTTTGGCCAGCTTGTCTTCGTAATCGGCCAGCAGCTTGGCTTCGTTCTGGCGGTAGTTCTCCAACCGCGCAGGATAGTCGGCGACGAGTTTGGCTTGCTGGTCCAGCAGCGGCTTGAGCGTGGGGTTCGTTTCCAGGTCAGCTCTCGGCGTCCACGCTTCGGCCACGGTCCCGCCCACCGCAGATCGGATCAATCCGACGGGAACGCCAAGCTTCTGGCGCAATTCCTTGCCGAAGAAGTACCCGACGGCGGAGAAGTTTGCGGCGTTTTCGGGCGAATCGACGACCCAGGCGCCTCCGACCTTGCCCGCCGGCTCATCCACGCTCGTGGCATGCGCCCCAAACAGCCGGAGCTGGGCGTCGCCCGCGGTCTTCATCACTTGTTCGGCGCCGATCGCGCCCCGCAGCACGAAGGCCATGTTCGATTGTCCGCTGCACACCCAGACTTCGCCCACCAGCAAATCCTGGCGCACGATCGGCGGGCCATTTTCGACTTTGACCGTGAGCGATTGCCCTGTGGCCGAGGCTTCCAGCGGATCGAGCCGCACCAGCCAGCGGCCCGACTTGTCGGCGGCGGCCGTTTTTTCCTGACCGGCGAATCGGACAACTACGTTGCTGCCGGGATCCGCCTTGCCCCAAACGGGAACCGGCATGCCGCGCTGCACCACTGCATGGTCGCCAAACGGGCTGGCCAGCGACAGCGTGTCGGCCGCCCAAACCACCTTCGACATGGGCGACCCTGAGAAGAGTGCGACGACAGCGAGCGTTTGGGCCAGCAGCGGAAATCTCATGGCAGTCGATTCCTGGAATGAAGGAGGTGATGCGGGCTCCGGGCAGACGGGGAGCAACAAGGCGGGAGCCGATATTGTGCTCGCTGACGCGGCGCCCGTCCATACTTGGGCCGCGGCCAATTTGTCGCCACGGAGGGCGCGACGCTCCCGAGGGCGCCGGCGAGGCCGATCCGCCGTTTCTCCACAGGTCCAGTCTGGACGCGCGGGGGGCGGATGACGTTAGATTGCAGGATCGGGGGCCCGGGAGTATTAAATCACTCCTACTCGACGTGCGGCTCGTCGATCGTGCGCACCCCGTCGAAGGCCGAGTTTTCGAGCCGGCTCTGTCTTGCCAACGGCGGCAGCGAGGCGATGAACTCGTCGAGCGCCTGATAATACTCGGGCGTTTGCGGGGAGTTGTGGTCACCGCTGGGGATCGTCACGAAGCGCTTCGGGCCGGGCGCGGCGTCGAACAATTTCTGACCTAAGGCATAGGGGATCAGCTTGTCGGCGTCGCCGTGGCTCTCGAGAAGCGGTCCGGTATAGCGGGGGATCTTCGAGAGCGAATCGAGCCGGTTTTGCATGACCCAGCCGACGGGGAACCAACGGATATGGCGAGCTGCCACGTCGGGCAGCGAGGTGAACGTGCTTTCGAGGATCAAGCCGCGCGCGCCGTCGCCCGCAGCCAGGTCGACCATCACGCCTCCGCCCAGCGACCGGCCCATCAGCACGATCTCGTTCTCGGCCAGACCTGTTCGCTTGGCCAGCCAGGCTCGCGCAGCTCGCGCATCGGCCAACACTCCGGCTTCGCTGGGCTTGCCTTCGCTTTGGCCATAGCCTCGATAGTCGAAGGCCATGATCGACAGCTTTTGATTGGCTCGCAGATCGGATAGCAGCTTCTGCAAATCGGCGATCGTCTCGCCGTTATCATGCGCGTAGAGGACGACGGCCCGAGGGTTGCGATGTTCAAGGTACCAGCCGTGCAGGTTCGTTCCGTCGGCGGCCGTGAAGTGAGCGTCTTCGAATTGTGCGGCGCCCTTGGCATCGGAGATGGGGGACGGCTCAGGCGGCTTGTAGATAGCGTGTCGCTCCCAAGCTGCCAGGGGGCTGTGCAGTTTCGAGCTGGATGAACCGCAACCGCCCGCAGCGAGCAGGACCGCCGCAAGTGCTGGACGAGTGAAGAGGCCGCGCATGGCAAGAGCCGCCGCTGGTTCTGGGGCAAAGGAGATGCGAATCGGACGGAATTGGGGATGCGGAGAGTAAATGCCCTCCTGATCACCGTCAAGTTCGCAACGGCGAGTGGCGGTTCGAAATTCGACGGCAGTGCGGGTATGTCGCGACGCAAATCGCCCGTCCCCCGTCGTTTTCCACCCGGCATCTTGCACTCTGGCATGAGTCGCCCCCCGAAGGTCGTCTAGGTCGCAAGCGGGCCTTTCGCTACATTCGTTTCAAACGACCGTTTCAAACAGTCGATTAGGCTCTCCATGTCCTCCGAAGTCTCGCTCGAAACTCGCGAACGCATGCTCTCGGCAGCCGGGCGGATCTTTGCCGCCAAGGGCTTCAAAGCGGCGACCGTGCGCGAGATCTGCCAGCACGCGGGGGTCAATGTCGCCGCCGTCAACTACTACTTCGGCGACAAGGAGCGGCTGTACATCGAGAGCGTCAAGCGGGCACATGCCCTGCGCGTCGAGCGCGTGCCGATCCCCTCGTGGCCGCCTGGGACACCGCCCGAGCGTAAGCTTCGCGACTTCATTCGCACACTGCTGATCCGCGTGCTTGAAGAGCCGAGCGACCAATGGCACGGCACGCTGATGCTGCGCGAGATGTCGCAGCCGACGGGGGCGTGCGTCGAACTGGTGCGCGACTATATCGGGCCGCACTTCGCCCTGCTGTTGGGCGTGCTCGACGAATTGCTGCCGGCCACGGTCGCGCACGAGCAGCGGCAACTGCTGGCCTTCAGCGTGGTCGGGCAATGCGTGTTTCACCGGATGGCCCAGCCCGTGGTGCGTTTGCTGGTGGGGCCTGAGGAACATGCGAAGCTCGGCGCCGAGCGGCTGGCCGAGCACATCTGGCGGTTCACGTTGGCCGGCTTGCAATCGGCCGGGGCTGCACCAGACCTCGAGACGCCCGTGCCGACTCCTTGCGGGGCGACCGCCGAGGAGGGGCCATGATCTGGATCGCGTGGAAGATGCTCGTCGGCAATCCCGGCAAATACCTGGGGATCATCTCCGGGATCACGTTCTCGGCGCTGCTCATTGCTCAGCAGGCGTCGATTTTCTGCGGGCTGATGGGCATGACCACCAGCCAGATCCAGGATATTACCGGCGCCGACATCTGGGTGATGAACCCGAACGTTCAGCACGTCGACGACCTCAAGCCGATGTCGGACAACGATCTGTACCGCGTGCGCGGTGTTCCGGGAGTCGATTGGGCCGTGCGGCTTTTCAAGGGCCTGACGCGCGCTCGCCTGGCCACGGGCAACTTTCAGCAAGTCATCATGATCGGGCTCGACGACGCCACGCTCGTCGGCGCGCCTGAGAAGCTGTACGTCGGCGACCTGTCCGACTTGCGCAAGCCCGATTCGATCATCATGGACGACGCCGGCTATCACCAACTCTGGCCGGGCGAGCCCTACCAGGTCGGTCGGTCGTTCGAGATGAACGATCGCCGGGCGATCATCGTCGGCATCTGCAAATCGCGGCGCACGTTCATGACCTTTCCGATCATCTACACGCGCTACAGCCAAGCGACCCGGTTCATCCCGAACGAACGCAAGGTGCTGTCGTTCGTGCTGGCCAATCCGCTGCCGGGTGTCGATTCGGCCGAAGTCTGCCGGCGCATCGACCAGCAAACCGGATTGCGCGCGTTGACGCGCTACGACTTTACCTGGGTCACGATCAACTACTACCTGCTGCGGACCGGCATCCCGATGAATTTCGGCATCACCGTGCTGCTGGGGTTCATCGTCGGCACGGCGATCAGTGGCCAGACGTTCTACCTGTTCACGCTCGAAAACCTGAAGCAGTTCGGCGCGCTCAAGGCGATGGGCACGACCGGCCTGCGGCTGGTGGGCATGATCCTGTTCCAAGGCGTCGTGGTCGGCTTGATCGGCTACGGCCTGGGCGTGGGACTGGCCGCGGGGTTCGGCTTCATGGTCAAGGGGAGCCCGCGGCTCGCGTTCTTCATGCCCTGGCACGTGCTGGCCGGCACCGGCGCGGCCGTGTTGGTGATGGTTATCCTGGCCAGTCTGCTGTCGATTCGCCGGGTGCTCGTGCTGCCGCCGGCGATCGTGTTCCAATCGTAGGGTCTCCTTCAACCGTTCGAAGGCTGCGTGTTCGAATGCCCGACGCTCAAGTCCAACCTGCCATCCATTGCAGCCAGGTCCGCAAGGAGTATGGCACGGGCAACGCGCTCGTGCAGGCGCTGCGGGGCGTTGATTTGGACGTGTGGCCGGGCGAGCTGACGCTGCTCGTCGGCCCCAGCGGCTGCGGCAAGACGACGCTGCTGTCGGTCGTGGCCGGGATGCTCGATCAGACGGCCGGCAGCGTGAGCGTGCTGGGAAGCGAGATCTCGCGGATGTCGCAACGCGCCAAGGTCCGCTTCCGCGGCCGCAACATCGGCTTCGTCTTTCAGCAGTTCAATCTGTTGCCGGCGCTTTCGGCCGTCGAGAACGTCACGGTGCCGCTGATCATCGCCCGTTGGTCGCGACGCAAGGCCCTCGACCGCGCCCGGCAACTGCTCACCTCGCTGGGCATGGGCGACCGACTCAACTCCTTGCCCGGCAAGCTTTCGGGCGGACAACAACAGCGCGTGGCTATCGCTCGCGCGCTGATCCACGAGCCGAAGCTCGTCGTCTGCGACGAACCGACCAGCGCGCTCGACGCCAAGACCGGGCACGTCATCATGCGGTTGCTGCGGACGATTGCCATGGAGAAGGACCGATCCGTGGTCGTCGTCACGCACGACAGCCGCGTGTTCGACTTCGGCGATCGCATCGCCCGAATGGAAGATGGCCAAATCGTCGAGATCACGACCAACCCGGCCGCGGCGCGGGCAGCCGTTGCCGATCAAGCTACGCATTCCTTGGAGCCCGCCTGAGAGCGGACGAATCGCGATGTTCACCAAATACGTGCTGCCGGTGATTGCCCTGGCGCTACTGATCTTCGCGGTGGTCGAGGTCACCGGCTCACAAAAGCCATCGGCTCCGGTCAAGCCGGTGATCGAGCCGCCGCGGGCTCCGTTTGCCGAAACAGTTGCCGGCTCGGGGCTCGTCGAGCCGCAGACCGAAAACATCGCCATCGGCTCGGCGCTGGCCGGGGTGGTGATCGATGTGCAGGTGAAGGTCGGGCAGCGCGTTCGCGCCGGCCAAGAGCTGTTCCGGATCGATGATCGCGAAAAGCAGGCCGAGCTGCGCTACCGCCAGGCAGCGCTCGCCGGGGCCCAGGCCGAGCTCTCGCGGCTCGATAACCAGCCGCGTTCCGAAGAGATTCCCCCGGCCGAAGCGCTCGTGGCCGAAGCCGAGGCCAACGTGGCCGACATGGAAGATCAGCTCAAGCGCACGCGCGAATTGGCCTCGCGCAAGATCCTGTCCGACCAGGAGCTCGTCACGCGCGAGCAGGCCTTCCGCATGTCCCGCGCCCGGTTGATCAAGACCAAAGCCGATCTCGATCTGAAGAAGGCCGGCGCCTGGACCTACGACAAGTCCGTGGCCCGCGCCGCGGTCGAACAAGCCCAGGCCCTGATCGGCCAGACGCAAACCGAGATCGAGCGGCTCGTCGTCCGTGCCCTGGTGGATGGCGAAGTCTTGCAGGTGAACGTCCGGCCGGGCGAATTCGTCGGCGCTCCGCATACGCAGGCGCTGGTGGTGCTGGGGAACGTCGACCGGCTGCACGTGCGGGTCGATATCGACGAGCATGACATTCCCCGCTTTCGCCCGAATCTTCCGGCCCGCGCCGCGTTGCGGGGCGATCCCCGCCAGACCTTCCCGCTCTCGTTCCAGCGGGTCGAGCCGTATGTGGTTCCCAAGAAGTCGCTGACGGGCGACAACACGGAGCGCGTCGACACGCGCGTGCTGCAAGTCATCTATTCGATCGACGCCCGCGAACAGCGGCTGTATGTCGGTCAGCAGCTCGACGTGTTCATCGACTCGGCAGCGATGGCCCCGAGTTCAACGCCCGAGCCGGTTCCTTCGGCCGGGACAACGCTTTCGACGAAGTGAATAGCGTAGGGCAGGCTCCTGCCTGCCTTCTTGGCGACTTCGCCGCCGGTGAGTTGGAATTCGAAAAAGAACGTCCTGTGCGAAACATGAACAGGGCGATCATTCGGCGTCACGGCATGGTAACCGAGTAGGAAGTCAGGGAGGACCCTGCCCGCCATTGTTCCGCAGCAGGCGATGCAATTCGGCGTCGGCATCGAGCAGTCGTGAGCCGAGCTGCGCACGCAGTTCGTCGGACCAGCGCGCTGCCTCGCGCGCGTAGACATGCCCCGACGCCGCGTTGGCTTCGAGCCAATCGCTCAGCAGCGTTTCGCAGGCAACTGCTGTTGGTTCGTTCTCGGGCGTCCAGACGATGAGCACGCGCTGGCCGGCGCGATCGAGTCCGTCGAGGATACGACTCGGGCCGATCGAGCATCGCCGCTCGACCGACAATCCCAGCAGCCAGGCGAGCGTTTCGACCGGATCGACGTCGCCGGGCCAATGCCAACTCCCCTCGCCCCTTGTGGGAGAGGGGCCGGGGGTGAGGGGGCCTTGGCTTCCGGATGCGCTCGGAAACGGCTCGCGGCAGAGTGCCTCTTCGAACGTTTCGAGTCGGACGTACTGAACGAACTGGCCGAGCGGTTCGATCGTCATGGGTCGGCCGGCTTGCCAGCGCGAGGCATAAGCCGCTTTCGTCAGTCGGGAGCGGACTACCGTGTCGCAGCAAGGACCTTGCTCGACGAGTATGAACTTCCGCCGGCAACCGAGCAGCCGGTTCTGGTTGAGTACGGCGTGGCCTGTCGTGCCGGAGCCGGCGAAGAAGTCGAGCACGACCTGGCCATCGGCCGGGGGCAGGGCGATCTGCAGGATCCGCTCCACGAGCCGCGAGGGCTTGGGGTACGACACGGACGGCAGCTCGCCGAACAGTCCGCGCAGCTCGGCCGCCGCGGAAGTGTTGTCGCCGGCGAAGTCGCGCGTGAAGAGTGTCACCGGGACCAGGCCCGACTGCACGTCGGCCAGGTAGCGTTTCACCAGCGGGTAGGCATCCCCTTCGCCCCACAGCACCTCGCCGCGCGCGACTTTGGCCAAGAAGTTCGCTTCGCTGAACCGCCAGTAGCGGCCTGGGGGAGGTTCGAGGATCGCGCCGCTGGGCTTCGCGATCTTATACTGCGCGCCGTACGGCTTGTTGGCATAGACCGGGTCGGGCTTCCAGGGCCCGCGCGGATCGTCGTCGGGATTCGTATAAGCATCCGTCTGCTCACGCGGGAGCAGGTGGCGAGTCCACAGATCCTTGTTCTTCGCGAAGGCGGGAATGTAGTCGTGCGAGACGGAGAAATGCCGGGCCGAGTTCTTGCGGGTGTGCACTTTCTCCCAGACGATCGTGGCCAGGAACTGTGCTTCGCCGAACAACTCGTCGAGCAATAGCCGCAGGCGAGCTTGTTCGTGGTCGTCGAGCGAAGCGAACAGCGCGCCACGCTCGTCGAGCAGTTCGTGGGCGATCGACAACCGGTCGCGCATCATGGCTCGCCAGACCGAGTGGGCGAAACCGTCGTCGTAGGACCAGACCTTCGAGCCGGTGTTGTAGGGCGGGTCGATGAACACGCAACGCACGCGCTCGCGCCAGGCCGGAGCGAGCAACCGCAAGGCAGCGTGATTCTCGCCGTGGATGACAAGGCCATCCAAGCGTTCGTCGAGCCGGTCGATCGACTGGAGCACTCCCTTGACGAACTCCGGCGGAAACAGCCGGCCGTCGATCGGCAACCGGCAATCGTCGTTGAGCGCGGCAGGTGGCCCATCAAGGGCCAGTTGCTCGCGCCAGGCGTTGCGCTGAGCTTCGTTCGACGCGACTTCGCCGCGCAGCTCTGCCGGCACCAGGTCGAGCGTGAACGACCAGGTGACTTCAGCGATGAAACGAGGCTGGTTCCAAAGATGCACCAAGGCCGTTTCACGCTGGTCGGCCCAGGCGATCAGGCGGCTGGCCAGATCGCGCACGAGCCGGGACTGCTCGAGCGCCGAGCTTTGCGCCGTGCTGTCTTGATGCAACAGACGAGCGGGCGCGAGCAGCGTTTCGGCCAGCAAGCGGTCGAGTTGGCCCGTGAGCTCGCGAGCCAGATCGGGACGCAGCATGAAGGGCTGGCGGTGCCAGCCGGTGAACCGTGCCAGGTGGAATTCGAACGTCGTCAGGGATCGGCTAGCGACCTTGCGAGCTTGTCCCAGCGACGACAGCCAGGGCGTGTTTGCCAAGAGCTTTCGGACTTCGGCCCAGGCCCGCTTGGGGCTGGCCTTATGGTGAGCAGCCGTGGCGGGACGCTGGTCTTCGAAGCGAACCGTCAGTTCTCGGTCGTCTTGGGAAACGGGCGAGTCCGAGGCCAGGCCGAGTGGACCGTTCGCCGCCGAAGGACACGCCGCGCGTTCGAACACGACTCGCCTCCCGTCGCCCAGGCGAAAGGCATAGCGTGGCAGCGGGCTTGGGCAATGGACATGCGACGGCGAAACGTCGTCGGCAGGTTTGTCCTTCAGGCCGGACGACAAGAAGCGTTCGAGGAGTTCGACGACCGGCTCGTGGATTGACGGCACGCTGGAACGCTCGATCGCGTCCGGCAATTCGTCGGCCAAAAACCGTTCGATCGACGCCGTACGCGCGGCCAGCAATGCGAACGGTCCGAAGTCGAGTTCCCATTCGGCGTCGTGCAACAACCGGCGAGCAAGCGTCGCGATTCGACGGTAGCGGCGATCATGACTCATGCCCCCGGTGCGTGCCTCACGAACGGGTACCGCACTCGGCCGAACTGCGCCCGATCACTTCACGCAGGACGCTCAGGGGCACCGGCTTGACCAGATGGCGGTTCAGCCCGGCAGCGCGCGTTCGCGCCGGGTCTTCGTCGTAGCCGGAGATGCCCATGATCGCGGTCCGGTCCAGCCCCAGTTCGTCGCGCATCCGGCGGGAGACCGTAAATCCATCGATGTCGGGCAAGCCGATGTCGAGCAACACGAGGTCGGGGCGAAGCTCGCGGGCCATGTCGAGGGCCTCCTGTCCGGTGGCCGCGGCGTGGACGTTGGAACAGCCCAGCGCCTTGAGCAGCAGGACGGTCGTCGTGAGTACGTCGGGTTGATCGTCGACGACCAGCACGCATGCGGGAGACACTTGCCGATCGGCCGGTTGATTCATCATGGGCTCCTGGATGAGCGCGGCCCGCTCCACGAGAGGGCTAGCTATGGAACGTCAGACATGCGAGCTGAGTTTTTCGGCCAGACGCCGCAGCGCCGTGCTGCAGTCGTCGACGTCGAGATGCACCTGGATAAGGCTCATGCCTTGGTTATCGTTCCAGGCATTGGTCAGCGCCCCATCGAACTCTTCTTCGGTGCGAACCTCGTAGCTGGTGCCGCCGCCGAAGACCTCCGTGAGCCGATGATAGGCCCAGGGATGAATGTCATTGAACTTGCCCGGGTGCAGGAACCGCTCCGTGCCATAGCCTTTGTTGTCGAGGATGATGATGATCGGGTGGAAGCCGTGGCGAACGATCGTCGAGAGCTCGCCGCCGGTCATCTGAAAGGCCCCGTCGCCGACCAGCACGACGGTCCGCATGTTGGGCCGGGCGACGCAGGCACCCAGCGCCGCGGGCACCCCGAAGCCCATCGAGGCGTAGTAAGCGGGGCCGATGAACTCGGTCCGGCCGCAGGTCGTCAGCTCGGTGGCCGCGAACAGCGCGTCGCCGATATCGGCGATCACGATCGTGTTGTCGTCCAGCGCCTGATCGAGCCGACGGATCAGCCGCATGATCGTCATCGGCGTTTGCGGGCGCGGTTCGAAGCGATCGGTACGCTGAGCGGGCTTGGGCGGCAGGACTCGCTGCGGCGGGCGCGGAGCGCGGCTGGACAGCTCGCGGATGAAGTCGCCCAGCATCACGTCGTGGTAGTGGTGATGACGGATGCGGAGCTGCTCGCTGGTCGCATAGATGCACTTGCCCGGCTC
>Ga0181519_10003991_pt1 | contig 12030 bp, 10 predicted proteins | sample PEATcosm2014_Bin_26_FD_121102 | JGI IMG/M metagenome (GOLD analysis project Ga0181519, IMG submission 121102) | Peatland microbial communities from MTU Mesocosm Facility, Houghton, MI, USA - PEATcosm2014_Bin02_10_metaG | ecosystem: Environmental > Terrestrial > Soil > Wetlands > Peat | place... | reverse complement strand
CGGGAAGCCGAGCAAGCGCGCCTATTTCAATCCGTGCGCGTCGGCAGCCTCGCGCTCAGGCAGCGCACCTGGGTGCCCGCCATGGTCCCGTGGCGAGCCACCGGGGCGGCGACTGGAGCGCCCCGTGAGGAGCCGCCGTCATCCGTGGGGTAAAGTACGATGGTGAACCGATTCCGCGACAATCCCGACGCGATCCGTGAACTCCTCCGCGGCGGCGAAGTGCATCGCGACGTCTATACCGATGAGGAGCTCTTCGAGCTGGAAATGCAGCGGGTGTGGCGGGCGGCGTGGGTGTACGTGGGCCACGACTCGCAGGTCCCTGCCGCGGGCGATTACTACGCCACCGACATCGGCGGACAGCCTTTGTTGATGACGCGCTCTCAGGATGGAGAGCTTCGGGTGCTCTACAACCGCTGCGCCCATCGTGGCGCGAAGGTGGTGAGCGCCGTTTCGGGGAACTGCGGTGGAATTCTTCGCTGCCCCTATCACGGCTGGACCTATCGTCTGGACGGAACACTGCGCACCGTGCCGCTGCGGTCGGGGTACGCCGGCACGGGCCTCGATGAGTCATCCGCAGCGCTCGGGTTGGGCTCGGTACCCGCATTGGCGAATCATCGAGGCTTCGTGTTCGTCCGGCTCAGCCGCGAGGGTCGGACGTTCCGCGAGTACTTCGGCGACTCGCTCTCCTCGATCGACAATCTCGCCGACCGCTCGCCGAGCGGACGGCTCGAGATCGTGGGGGCGCCGCTGCGCTACCTGCATGCGTGCAACTGGAAAATGTTCATCGAGAATCTCAACGACACCATGCACCCCATGGTCGCGCACGAATCCTCGGCCGGAACGGCCCGCGATCTGTGGAAGGGCCACCCGCCGGAAGCGCGCAAGCCCATGGTCATCGAGCAGTTCCTGCCGTTCGTCTCGAACTACGACTTCTTCGACCAGATGGGCGTCAAGATCTATGACCACGGCCACAGCTACACGGGCGTGAATTTCTCCATCCACTCTGCCTACTCGGCCATGCCGGAATACGAGGCGCTCATGGAACAGGCCTACGGGCCGGAGCGGGCACGTGCAATCCTCTCGGAGATCCGCCACAACACGGTCTTCTACCCCAGCCTCACCATCAAGGGAGCCATCCAGACCATCCGGGTGGTGCGCCCGCTCGCGGTGGATCGCACGCTCGTGGAGAGTTATACGCTGCGCCTGGTGGGCGCGCCCGAGGCGCTGCTCGAGCGAAGCATCATGTACAACCGGCTGATCAACTCGCCTGCCTCCGTGGTGGGACACGACGACATGCACTGTTACCGCCAGATCCAGGAAGGGCTCGCGGCGGGACCCAACGAGTGGGTCAGCATCTGCCGCAATTACTCGCCGGCCGACGAGGATCGCGGCATCGCCGGCACCTACAACGGTACGAGCGAAGTGTCGGTGCGCGGCCAATTTCGCGCCTGGATCGCCGCGATGACCGCCGACTGGGAGGAGCGCTGATGCCCTCCGTGGCCGGCGATGAAGAGCTGATCGACCTCGTCTACACCGAGGCGCGCCTCATCGACGAGAAGCGCCTCGAGCAGTGGTACGAGCTGTATGCCGAGGACGGCCGCTATTGGATGCCCCTCACCCGCGATCAGAAGAGCCCCACCACCGAGAATTCGCTCATGTACGAGGACAAGCTTCTTCTCCAGGTCAGAATCCAGCGTCTGAGAAGCCCGAACGCCCATTCGCAGGCACAGCCGAGCTGGTGTCAGCACGTGCTGCAGGCGCCATCCATCGAGGATCGAGGTTCGATCAGCGGAATTGCCGTGCTGCGCACGGCTTTTTTGTATGTCGAAAGCCGGCGGGACGACCAACAGGTATATGCCGGCGTCGCCTGGCACCATCTGAAGCGCGAAGGCGCAGGTCTCGTCATTCTTCTGAAGAAGGTCGAGCTGGTGAATTGCGAGGCGGCGCTGCCGTCGCTGCAATTGTTCCCATGAGGCATTATCGGGTGAACGCATGAAACGGGTGCTGCTCACGGGCGCAAGCTCCGGCATCGGGCTGGCAACCGCCGAGACCTTTCTCGAGCGGGGCTATGAGGTCATCGCCCTGGCGAGGCGCGCCTGCCCGCTGCGCGCCGACGGACTTCGCTCGGTACTGGTGGACCTCATGGATGCCGACGCCACCCGAGCGGCCGCTCTCGAGATCGCCGCCGACACGCCTGCGACCACGATCGTGCACTGTGCCGGAGCGATTCGAGAGAAGCCGCTCGAGGACGTGCAGGCCGCCGATCTCATCGCGCTCACCAACCTGCATGTGCTCGCGGCGATCTCTCTGGTTCAGGCGAACCTTCCGGCGATGAAGGCGGCGCACTTCGGGCGAATCGTCCTGATTTCGACCCGCGCTGTGCTCGGCCTGGCAAAGCGCACCGCGTACTCCTCCACCAAGGCGGCGATGCTCGGCCTCGTGCGCACCTGGGCGCTCGAGCTGGCGCCGCACGGAGTGACCGCGAATGCGGTCGCTCCCGGACCTATCGCCGACACGGAGATGTTCGAGGAACTCATTCCGGTCGGCAGCCCGAAGATGGCTGCTGCCGCGCGCCAGATACCGGCCGGCCGTTTCGGAACACCCGCCGATGTCGCCCGAGCCGTGATGTTCTTCGCCGACCCCGAGGCCTCGTTCATCACCGGTCAGACGCTCTTTGTCTGCGGCGGGACCTCCGTCGGCAGTATCGTCTATTGAAAGCCGCGCACCGGAGCAGTTGAATCGCGATGGAAACCCCTCGGCAGGAGGATGCATCCGGGATCACGAGCCGCGAAGCGGGCCTGCACAGGGATCTGAGCCGCGCGCAGCTCGTGATGATCGGTCTCGGCGGCGCGATCGGCACGGGCCTCTTCATGGGGAGCGGCGTCGCGATCGGCTACGCGGGACCCGCGGTGGTGCTTAGCTATGCGATCGCCGCCATCGCGGCTGTGGCGATGGTCTTCAGCCTGTCGGAAATGGCGGTGATGCATCCGACGGCGGGGTCTTTCGGAACCTACGCGGAAATTTACTTGAATCCGTGGGCCGGTTGGATTGCGCGCTACTCCTACTGGATGGCGCAGGTGATCGCGGTCGGCGGCGAAGCGGTCGCGGCCGGCGTGTACATGACGTTCTGGTTCCCGGGAACGCCGGTATGGCTGTGGTCGCTCGGCTTCGCGTTCGTGCTGCTCTATTTCAATTCCCGATCGGTTCATAACTTTGGCTCCATCGAGTACTGGTTTGCGCTGATCAAGGTCGTCGCGATCGTCGTCTTCATCATCTTGGGTGGGGCGGCGGTGTGCGGGATCTGGACCACGCCGGTGGGCCTGCACAATCTCACGGGCCTGCCGGGTGGTTTCATGCCGCACGGTTTCAGCGGTGTCTGGATGGCGGTGATCCTGGGGATTCTCTCCTTCAATGGCATCGAGGTGATCGCCGTCACCTCCGGCGAGGCGCGCGATCCGGTGCGGGCGATCCCCGCGGCGCTGCGCACGATGGCGTTGCGGCTGTTCCTGTTCTACATCCTGGCGCTCGCCATCGTGGTGGCCCTCGTGCCGTGGACCGAGACGGGCGCGGCGGTCGTGACCCAGAGCCCTTTCGTGCGCATCTTTGCGCACTCCGGCATCCGGCATGCGGCCGGAATCATGAACTTCGTGGTGCTGAGCGCGGCGCTCTCCAGCATGAACACCAATGTCTACCTGTGCTCGCGCATGTTGTTCTCACTGTCGCGGGGAGGCTACGCGCCGCGCTTTCTTGGTCGGCTCAGCAGGAACGGAACACCGATCACCGCCATCCTCCTCTCCGGCGCTTGCATCCTGGCGGCGGCCGGCCTGTCGAAGTTGACGCCGCTCGCCTACAACTACCTGTTCGGCGTCGCGCTCTTCAATGCGATCGTCGTCTGGATCATCATCCTGGTGAGCCACCTGAGCTTCCGACGCCGCCATGCGGTGGTGGACCTGCCGGTGCGCATGCCCGGATTCCCGGCGGTGCAGCTCGCCGGCCTCACGCTGCTCGGCGCGGTGCTGATCACCATGGGGCTCGACAAGGCAGTCTGGCGGGTATCGTGGATCGTCGGCGTCCCTTGGCTTGCGGTGCTCTCGGCGGCGTACTTCATCGTGAAGGCGCGCGGCGCGAGAAAGCCCGCAGTCGGCGGGCTCACCGCGGGCAATATCGAGCCGGGCTAGGACGGCAGACCGCCCTCGAGAATGGTCGCGAGCATCCGGGTGTCGATATTCCCGCCGGAGACCACCGCGCACACCTTGCTCTCCCGGCAGCGCCCGGCGAGCGCGGCCGCCACCGGCACGGCGCCGGCTCCTTCGGCCACCACCCGGTTGTGCTCGGCCAGGGTCTTGATCGCTGCAGCCACTTCGGCCAGCGAGACGGTGATGACCTCATCGATCAGGGACCTGACGAGCGGCCACATCTCCGGCAGCACCGAGCCATAGCCGACGCCGCTCACGAATCCCGGCTTGTGCGGCGTTTGCACGGGGGCGCCGGCCTCGAATGCCGCCTTGAGCGGATGTGCGCTCGTGAGCTCGCACGCGATGATCTTCACGCCGGGTTTGAGCACGCGCGCCGCGCAGGCGATGCCGCACGCCAGTCCGCCGCCGCCGAACGGGATCAATATCGCCTCGACCTCGGGCCACTCTTCCAGGATCTCCGCCCCGATCGTCGCATCGCCCGCCAAGGCGGCCGGGTCCCGCACCGCATCGATATAGAGTCCCCGCTGATCCTCGAGCGCACCAGCTTCGATGACGCGCCACCACTCGTCCGCCGGCCGCATGTCGATGCGTGCGCCCAGGCGTCTCAGCTTCTCGAGTTTCGACTCCGGGGCGTTCTCGGGCACGATGGCCGTGGCGGCGATCCCAAGACGGCGGGCCATCCAGGCGATGCCGAGCGCGCTGTTTCCCGAGCTCGCGGTGTAGATGCCGTTGCCGAGGTCCGCGCGCGGCCTGGTGAGAACGGCGTTGCCGATCGGCCGGACCTTGAACGAGCCAATCGGCTGAAGGTTCTCGAGCTTGAGGCGGAGGATCTTGCCCGGCGGTGCGGCGTCGCAGCCGGCCAGCGGTGCGGTCAAGCCCAGATCTTCGAGGCGCGCCCGCGCAGCTTGGATCTGATGCCAGTCGACAGGTTTCGTCTCATCGGGCATGGGCGACTCCCCAGGGCGCTTCGGCGTGCGCACGGCAACCCCATAATTGCACGAATATATGAGATTGCATATGATACGCGCCCCTCAATCAGTACCGAAGATGTGCACATGCAACCGAACTTCGAAGCGCTGCGCACTGAGTTTCCGGTGCTTGGGCGCAAGACCTACCTGAACAGCGGCTCCTACTGCGCGCTCGCGAACGACGTGAAGGCCGCGTTCGAGGCCTACATGGAAGATCGGCTGTTGGTGGGTGCGAATTGGGACCTCTGGGTCACGAAGAATGAATCCGTGCGCCGCCTGGTGGCGGAGCTCCTGCGCGCCGCACCCGATGAGATCGCCGTCACCGCCTCGGTGTCCGCCGGGCTCAATGCACTGGCGAGCGCCCTCACCTTTTCCGGTCCGCGCGACAAGATCGTGGTGAGCGATTTCGAGTTTCCGACGAATGCGCAGATCTGGCATGCGCAGGAGCCGCGCGGCGCCCGGGTGGTGCACGTGCCGCGCGCGGCCGACGGCTATATTCCGCTGGAGAATTTCGAGAAGGCGATCGACGAGCGGACTCAGCTCGTGGCGATCACCCATGTCTGCTTCCGCAACGGGGCGAAACTGGATATCCCGGGCATCGTGCGGCTCGCGCGCGCCAAGGGTGCGAAGGTGCTCCTCGATTGCTACCAGTCGGTGGGCTCACTCGACATCGACGTGAAGGCGCTCGATGTCGACTTCGCCGCCGGAGGCATGCTCAAGTATCTGCTGGGCACCGCCGGGATCGGCTTTCTCTACGTGCGCGATTCCCTCCTGCCCACACTGGTACCGACCAACAGCGGCTGGTTCGCGCAGGCCGACATTGCCGCCATGGACATCACGGCCAACCGGCCGGCGCCGAGCGCGCGCCGCTTCGAGGCCGGAACGCCGCCCGTCGCCAACTGCTATGCGTCCGAGGCGGGACTCAAGTTCCTGCTGGCGGTCGGCACCGCGGCCGTCGAGCAGCGCAACTACTCCCTGACCGGGCGCTGCATGCAAAGGCTCGAGGAGATCGGATGGGCGAGCATCACGCCGGCGGCGGATGAGCGCCGCGGCGCGACGGTGGCCGTGCCGTCACGCGACAGCGCCCGGCTGGTCGCGGAACTCATGCGGCGTGACATCGTCACGTCCTTCCGCGATGATAATGTCCGGGCGAGCTTCCACTTCTATAACAACGAGGACGATGTGGAATCCTTCGTGGCGGCGCTCAAGGAGCTGCGCGGCGCGCTCGGCCCGCGCTGAGGCGCGTTCAGGTGCCGCCCGCGCCGCGGGCTGCCCAGGGGAGGGAGTCGAGGTGCAAATTCGGGTACTGCGTGGCGCCGAGGTGCGCGAGCTCCTGCCGATGGCGGAATGCATTGAGCTGATGCAGGGAACCATGATGGCCGTGTCGGAAGGGCGGGTGGTGCTGCCGCTTCGATCCGTGATGGTCATGCCGGGCGACCGGGGGATGCTCGGCAACATGCCCGGATACCTCGCCGAGCCCGAATGCTTCGGCGTAAAGCTCGTCAGCCTGATGCCACGCAACAAGCCACCGCTGTATTCCTCGCATCTGGGTCTGGTGCTGCTGTTCGAGGCGCAGCACGGCTGCCCCGTGGGCCTGCTGGACGCGGCCGAGATCACTGCAATTCGCACCGCCGCCGCCAGCGGATTGGCCACGCGGCTGCTGGCGCGGCCGGACGCCGGTGACCTCGCGTTGCTGGGCGCCGGTGAACAGGCCCGCACCCACCTCGAGGCCATGCGGTCGGTTCGCGCGCTGCGGCGCGTTCGAGTGTGGGCGCGGGATCGGGACAAGGCGGCGCACTTCGCCCGCATCGAAGGTGAGCGATACGGCATGACCGTCGAGACGTCGGCCACGGTGCAAGAAGCCGTGGCGGGCGCCGACATCATCTGCACGCTGACGAAGGCCCGCGAGCCCCTGCTCCTGGGCGAGTGGCTCGTACCGGGTGCGCACCTGAACGTGGTCGGCTCGAGCGTCGCCACGGCGGCCGAGATCGACACGCCCGCGGTCGCCAAGGCGCGATTCTTCGTCGACCGCCGGGAATCCACGATCAACGAAGGCGGCGAGTATCTGCGGGCGCTGGCGGCCGGCGCCATCACGCCCGGGCACATTCTGGGCGAGATCGGCGAGGTGGCCAACGGCTCCAAGGTGGGCCGCCGTTCGACCTTCGACGTGACGCTGTACAAGTCACTCGGGATCGCCCCGCAGGATCTCGCGGCCGCTCACCACGTGCTGCAAAAGGCGCGCGCCGCCGGTATCGGCCAGATCATCGAGTTCTAGTCCGCAAGGAACGGCATGTCACGGAAGAAACCCGCACGGAGCGCCTCGAGGTCGGCTCGCAAATCCGCTCCCTCCCTGTTCGACGATTTTCTGCCCTATCTGATCACGCGCCTCGCCTATCGGCTGAACGAGGATCTGATCGAGAAGCTGCGCGTCGAGGGCATCACGCTCACGCGCTGGCGGATCCTGGCGGTCCTGGCCATGGGCGATGGCATCACCATCAAGGAGATCATCGACCGGGCGATGATGCAGCAGTCCGCGCTCAGCCGCGCGCTGATGAGCATGGAGCGGGAGCAATACGTCCGGCGCGCCGTGCGGCGCGACGATGCCCGTTGCGTCGAGGTGTACCTCACGCGCAAGGGGCGCGCGGCGTTCGATGCGCTCAATATCGTGGTGCGGCGCCGCGAGCAGCGGCTGCTGAACGGGCTGTCGACGCGGGAAAAGGCCGCCGCCTTCGACTCGATCCGGCGCCTCACCCGCAATATGGATCGCTAGGAAAGCACTGAGCGGTTGCGGCATCCGTGTGACGACCTGACTTTAGTTGATCTTTCATATGAGAACTCATATTGTAATTGCACAATAAAATCGGAGGATCTGGGATGCGCGATACGAAGGGTATGCGGTGGTCCGGATACACGGTTTGCGCCAGACACGTCGCCACGATCGTCATGGTCGCCTCGACCGGGCTGCCACTCGTTGCGGCGGCCCAGAATCTGGTCGCGGGCGAGAGCTCCAGCGGGCTCGACGAGATCGTCGTCACCGCCAACAAGCTCAATGCCCAAAAGATCCTGGATATTCCGGCATCCATCCAGGCGATCAGCGGGGACGCGCTGCAGAGCGCGGGCGTTGCCGGGATCATGGATATCGCGGGGGATATTCCCGGCTTCTCGATCCAGGACTTGGGTCCCGGCGACAAGAAGTACGTCATCCGCGGCATCAATTCCACCGGCGACTCGACCACCGGGGTGTACTACGGCGAGGCCGTGATCAGCGGCAGCAACAGCGATGACGGCGGCGGTTTCGAGTCAGATATTCGCCTCTACGACATGGACCGCATCGAGGTGTTGCGCGGGCCGCAGGGCACGCTGTACGGGGCGAGTTCCATGAGCGGCACGATCCGCTTCATCCCCAAGGAGCCCGACCTCAACGGTCTCGGCGGCTACCTGACGGCCGAGGGGTCGGAAACCGCCCATGCAAGCGGCAACTACAACTTCAACGGCGCGATCAATCTGCCGATCATCGACGGCGTGCTCGCACTGCGGCTGGTCGGGTGGAAGCTCTACGATAGCGGCTACGTCAATCAGATCCGGGTGGGCGAGGGGGTCACCGGCATCTCCAATATCTCGACGACCGGCACGCCGAACTACCAGACCGAGCCGGTCAAGGCACTGGGTTACGTAAAAGGTGTCAACGACGACGATGTGGGCGGCGGGCGGGCCATCCTGCGCTTCCAGCCGACCGAGCGGCTCGCCATCGATGCCAACTACACCACGCAGACGGAAACCTCCGATGGCTCGTCACGCTACACGCCGGCCGGGACAACGGCATTCAACGGCGGGCCCATCACGCCCGTGCAGGGCTGCGACCTCTGCAACACGGATGTGACGCAGAGCCCGTGGAGCGACAATCTCACGATCTTCGGCTCCACGGTCACTTATGACACCGGCGTGGGCACCGTGACCGGCACCGCCAACGAATACAACCGGCGCACGGCCTTCAGTTTCGACTCCACGCCCATCCTGGTCTCCTTCGGTATCCCCGTGCCGGCCGAAACCTTCGAGCCGCGCACGCGTGATGTCACCTCGAGCGAGATCCGCTACGCGAGCGCCTTCGATTCGCCGGTCAACTTCGTGGCCGGCGTATTCCGCGAACACGACAGTCAGTTCCTCTCCGTCGATGTCATCGCGACCAATGGCCTGGGCCTGCCCATCGGGCCGTTCTGCAGCAACAATAGCTGCGATGCCCTCACCTATCCCGGCACCGGATCCACGTTTTTCGGGCGAACGGACGAGCGCCGGACGACGCAATACGCCGGCTTCGGCGAGGTGACCTGGAAGATTACGGACGCCTGGACCGCGGTCGGCGGCCTGCGCTACTACACGGAATCGCTCGAGGGCGTCCAAGTGCAAACCCACCCGTTCGGCGGCTTCCCGCCCGGTCCCACACTCGTGCCGCTGCCCGATCCGAACGAGACCTTCAACAAGGTCACCTGGAAGGGCAACTTGAGCTACAAGTTCAGCGAGACCCTGCTCGGCTACGGCACCGTGTCGACCGGATTTCGCAGCGGCGGTCTGAACGCCATCAGTGAGCCCTTCGAGCCGATCCCGGCCGCTTACGCGCCCGACTCGCTCACCAACTTCGAACTCGGCGCCAAGGGGCGCCTCTTCAACGGCCTGTTCGACTATCAGGCAGACGTGTACTTCATCCGCTGGAGCAATATCCAGGTGCAGGAGACCACGCCCGACGGGGCGTTCGTCTACCAGGGCAATGCCGGTGAGGCCAAGGTCAAGGGCGTGGAGTTCGAGTTCACCGCTCATCCCATCGAGTACCTCACCGCGAGTTTCGCCGGCTCTTATCAGGATGCTTATCTGGCGCAGGGTGCCACCGCCGCGCAGTACCTGCTCAACCCGACGCTCGGATTGACCGGCGATGCGATCCCGAGCGTCCCGAAATACCAGGCCAACCTCGGCCTCATGTATCGGCGGCCGATCGCGGGCGGGTGGGACGGCATGCTCGCCACCGACGTGACGTATCGGGATGCGGAGAATTCCTATTTCGCCTCCAATTCATTCAACCTCCCACTCGCGCCCTACACGCTGGTGGGGCTACGGGTCGGAGCGATCAAGGGTCCTTGGAGCGTCACCGCCTTCGCGCGCAACCTGACCGATAAACGTGCCCAGGTGTCCGCGATCAATTCCAGCCAGGACCCGGACGCGCTGCTGACGGTGCAGCCGCGCACCATCGGCGTGACCATGACCCGCAAATTCTGAGCACGGGCGTCGCGCAATGTTGCCGACCATCCGCCCGTCCGCGGAATCCTCGCGATCAGCGAGCCGGCTCGGGGACCGGGTGCGAGCGGGGATTCTGGGCGCGGTGCTGTCGATGGATCTCGGGTCGGGAGCGTTCGCGCAAACCCCGGATGCCCAGGCCAATCCCCTCTGGAACGTCTACGCTGCGGTGCTGCGGCAGGCCAAATACATCGACCTGACGCATGCCATGGCACCCGGCGGCCCGATCGGCGAAGGGTTTCGGGATTTCACGGTCGGGCCCGCGCTGGCAGGAGTCGCCGTCCCCGGTCTCGTCGCTCGAGGCGAGCCGTTTACGTACCGGACGCTGGGGGTGGCGATCACGGCGTATCATTTGCCGATGGACCACATCGGCACGCAGTTCGGGCCTCCGGCGCATGAGAACGAGCATGGCGCGACCATCAGCGACATTCCGCCGACGGTGGCGCTGCGCCCGCTGGTGGTCGTCAACGTCGTCCCCAAGGTCGCGCTCGATCCCGGCTACCAGGCAACCGTCGCGGACATCCAGGACTGGGAACGGCGCCACGGCCCGATCCCGGCAGGCTCCGTGGTCATGTTCCGATCCGACTGGTCCAAGAAATGGCAGGATCCGAAGCGCTTCACAACGCAACCGTTTCCCGGAGTCAGCTTGGAGGCGCTCCAGTACCTGTACCTCGACCGGCACGTATTGATGCAGGGACACGAGCCGTTGGATACCGACAACACGGCTCCGAAATTCATCGGGGAGAAGTGGCTCCTGACGCACAACTTCGCGCAGGCGGAGGGCGTGGCGAATCTCGATCAGGTACCCGAAAGCGGGGCGCTCATCTCGATCGGCTTTGCAAAGTTCGAAGGCGGTACCGGCGGCTTCGCGCGTTACGTCGCAATCGCGCCGGCGAACTGGCCGTTCGGCGTGACCATCGACGATGAATCCGGCGCGCCCCTGCCGACCCATGTCCATCCGCTGCGGCGCGACGCGGACGGCGTCCTGCGAGAAGCCCGATGAGCGGCTCCGCACCTCCTCCGATCATCGCCCATCGCAAGGGCTTCTATCACGAGATCAAGGCGGGTAAGCGATATCTCTGGTGCAGTTGCGGGCGTTCCCGCTCGCAGCCGTTCTGCGACGGCTCGCATGTGGGCAGCAGCTTCCTTCCTGTCGCCTTCACGGCCGAGCGGGATGAAGAAGTCATCTTTTGCGGCTGCAAGCGCACCGGCACGGCGCCCTTCTGCGACGGGACGCACAGCAACCTGCCCGGCGGCTACCAGACCGACGATCCGGAGAGTGCCGCAAACCGCAACGTGGCGCTCATTCCCGCGAGCGACGGGCCGATCAAGCGACTCGACGGCACCTGCTACGTATTCTCGACCTCACGGGCGGCGCTGACGGAGCGCGGCTCGATACGATACTGCCCGGTGGTGAGCCCGGCGCTCGGCGCGATCTTTCAATCCCAGTTTTACGCAGAAATCGGACCCGGCGCCTCGCCCGTGATCTTTGCGGACGGGCGGGAAACGGTGCTGTTCGTCACCGAGGGCGCAGGCGAGATCGACATCGGCGGCCGAAGCTTCAGCGTCGGCCCGCGCACCGG
>Ga0181519_10003988_pt1 | contig 12033 bp, 9 predicted proteins | sample PEATcosm2014_Bin_26_FD_121102 | JGI IMG/M metagenome (GOLD analysis project Ga0181519, IMG submission 121102) | Peatland microbial communities from MTU Mesocosm Facility, Houghton, MI, USA - PEATcosm2014_Bin02_10_metaG | ecosystem: Environmental > Terrestrial > Soil > Wetlands > Peat | place... | reverse complement strand
TGGCGACCCGGCTCGGCATCGAGGAAGGCTCGCAGCTGCCGCGCTCGATCATCGAGTTCTATTACAAGAACGACGCCCTCAACGACCCGATGGTGTCGGAGGAGCACATCACCGCCTTCGGCTGGGCGAGCCCGCAGGAAATCGACGACATCATGGCGCTCGCCATCCGCGTCAACGACTTCCTCACCGGTCTGTTCCTCGGCGTCGGCATCCGCCTCGTCGATTTCAAGATCGAATGCGGCCGGCTGTGGGAAGGCGACAACATGCGCATCGTCGTCGCCGACGAGATCAGCCCGGATTCGTGCCGGCTGTGGGACGTCAAGACCAACGACAAGATGGACAAGGACCGCTTCCGCAAGGACCTCGGCGGCATGATCGAGGCCTATACGGAAGTGGCGCGCCGTCTCGGCGTCGTCCAGGAAGGCGAGAGCTCCCTCGCCTCGGGTCCGCGCCTGGTCAAGTGAGGCGCGGGGCGTCCGTCAGCCGAGCTTCGAGGCGAAGAACGCCGTCGTCCGCTGGCGCGCCAGCGTCGCGCTCGGTGCGTCGTAAGCGGCGTTGCCGTAGCGATTGAACGCGTGGCCGCCGGTCGGATAGGTGAAGACCGGCGTGTCGGGATGCGCCGCGGCGAAACTGCGCACGCCGTCGAGCGGAATGTGCGCGTCAAGCTCGCCGAAATGCAGCATGACCGGGGCGCGCGGCTTCAATTCGCCGAGCGACGGCACGCCGCCGCCGTAATAGCCGACCGCCGCCGCGATTCCCGCGACTTTGGCGGCGGCGAGCCAGGCGAGCGTGCCGCCAAGGCAATAGCCGACGATTCCGACCTTGCCGCCCGCCTTTGCGGCTTCGACCGCGGCGGCGACGTCGAGCAGCATCGTCTCGCGATCAATCTTCTGCGCCAGCGCAAAACCGCGCGCCATCGCCTCGGGCTCGTAATCGACGTCGAACCCGCGTTCGGCGCGGTCAAAGATCGCCGGCGCGATCGCGAGATAGCCTTCGGCGGCGAAGCTGTCGGCGACCGAGCGGATGTGGGCGTTGACGCCGAAAATCTCCTGCACGACGACCAGGCCGCCGCGCGGCGCGCCTTTCGGCTCGGCGCGCCAAGCGCCGAACCCAAACCCGTCGCTTGCCTTCAGCTCGATCCACTCGCCCATCAATCGGCCCTTCCTGTGCTGAGATCGCGCCGACCCGCGCCAGCGAGGCGCTGGCGCGGCGCGCGCTGCGCGATCGCGACGCCGCCGACGACCAAAGCCAATGCGACGACATGGTAGGCGGCGAACGGCTCGCCAAGCAAGACGACCGCCATCAACGCGCCGAACGCGGGAACGAGATTGACGAACGCGCCGGCGCGTCCCGGACCGATCAGCTCGACGCCGCGCATGTAGAAGAGCTGCGCGACGAAGGCGGGACCGAGCGCGGCGTAGAGCAGCAGCAGCAGACCCGCGCCGGTCGGCCAGATGAAATCGCCCGCCGCGACTTCGCCGACGAACAGCGGCAGCGAACTGGCGAAAGCGGCGAGCGCCATGCCGGCGAGCAACCCGAGCGGCGAAACGCGCGGCCGTTCGCGCAAGGCCAGCGTGTAGCCGGCGTAGAGCAGGCAGGCGATCAGCACCATGAGATCGCCGACATTGAAGGCGAGCCCGGCGAGGCGCGACCCGTCGCCCTGCGCGGCGATCGCCGTCACGCCGACCATGGCGGCGAAAGCGCCGAGCGCCTGCAGCGCGGTCACCGTGTCGCCGAAGCCGAAACGCGCCGCCAACAGAACGAAGGCAGGGATCGCGCCCTGGACGATCGACAGGTTGATCGCCCCGGTGCGGCTGGCGGCGACATAGAACAAGGCGTTGAAGGCGGTGAAGCCGAGCGCCCCCATCGCGCTGACGTAGAGCCAATGGCCGCGCAGCGTCGCGAGGTCGGCGCTGAGCGTCTTGCGCGCGGCGAAGAGGATCGGGCCGAGCGCGACGGCCCAGCGTCCGAACGTCAGCGTCATCGGCGCAATTTCGCCGACGGCGAGGCGGCTGACGACCGCGTGGCCGGCCCAGATCAGCGCCGTCGCCGTCAACAGCAGGACCGGACTGTTCCAGGCGGAGCGCCACGGTCTCGCCCAGCCGAAATCGCTGAAGTCTTGCATCGAGCCCGTCGCCTCGTGTTTCGCCGCGTCGGGCGAAGGGCGGCGGGCCGCCTCGACGTTCCAAGGGCTCGTTCGCCTTTAAGGCGACGCGCGGGCGAAGGCAACGCGGCAGGACGGTAGAAACGAATGCGGCGCCGGACAAGCCGGCGCCGTTGAGGGCGTCGCGCGGACGAGCGCGATCAGTACTTTCGGACCAGCGGCGCCGGCGACTGCGGCGTTTCCCCGCCCAGCATCCAAATGAGGCCGATGCGGAAGTCGTTCGAGGCGAGGCGGTTGGTCTTAAGATAATAGTCCGACCCGCCGCAAGAGCCCGTCGAGAAGCCGCCGCCCGCCCCCGAACCGTTCAAGCAGCTCGAAGCGCCGGAGACGTACTTGCCGAGGTTGAGGTAACGGTAGCCGAACTCCAGCTTCAGGTTCTGCGTTACGTTGAAATCGAAGCCGGTCATCAGCGCCCAAGCGAAATTGTTCGTCGACCCGTTGCCGAAATAGCCGCCCGCCGCGCTGCTGCTTGTTCCGCCGACGGTCGTGTTTTCGCCAGTGTCGGTCAGACCATAAAGCGTGTTTCGTGCGTAGCCGACGCCGGCGCCGACGAAGGGCGTGATTCCGGACCAGGTCCCGAGGTCGACGTAGCCGTTGGCCATCGCGATCCACGACGAGACGTTGCCGCGGTAGAAGTTGGCGTACTGCGAGACGTCGCCCGTGGCGGCGCCGGGATTGTTCAGCACGTAAAGCGATTGGAAGGCGCCGCCGTCGCGATACTCCAGCGTCGCGTCGCTGCGGAACCACGAATTGAACTGATAGCCGACGCCGACGTCGAACAGTTCGGAGGACGACAACGAAGTGTTTTCGTAGCTCTCGTTTGCGCCCGCCGCGAATGTGCCGGTCGCCAACGGGTCGGGCGACGTCCTGAGGCCGATCGACGAAGAATTGTACGCCGCCCCTACGTCGCCGCGCAGGTACCAACCGTTGAATTCGTACGCCGCCGACGGCGGCTCGAGAGCGGGCGGCGGCGGCAGCAAGTCCGCGGCGCCGGCGGTCCGGGCGAGGGCGAGGAACGCGCCGCCCGCAATGATAAGGGCCCTGTACTCGGCCATAACGAATCCCCTTGCTTCGACGCGCGCCAAGCAGCGCCGCGCTGTCCATCGCAAGGGAAAATCTCACGCAGACCTTAATGTCGACTTAACCCTAACAATTCACCCTAACGAAAAGTAACGCACGCAGTTTCATCAGTCACGACATTGCGAATGTAACGTTCCATCGAGAATGAATTAAGCGCCGAGCGCGCTGTTGAGGCTCGCCAGAGAGACCCGCTGGCGCCCGGCGGCGTCGAAATTGTCGGGCGAAAGCCAGCGCTCGAACGCCGCGCGGCGAAGCGGCCATTCCGAATCGAGCATCGAGAACCACGCGGTGTTGCGATTGCGCCCCTTGACGATCAAGTGTTGGCGGAACACCCCTTCGAACGTGAAGCCGAGCCTTTGCGCCGCGCGTTTCGACGGCCCGTTGAGGTCGTTGCACTTCCATTCGTAGCGGCGATAGCCGAGCGTGTCGAACACGTAGGCGGCGAACAGATATTGCGCTTCGGTCGCGCCGGTCGTGCGCTGCATCGCCGGGGTGTAGAGAATGTTGCCGACCTCGATGACGCGGTTGGCCGCGTCGATCCGCATCAGGGTCTGATAACCGACCGCGCCGCCGCTGGCGTTGTCGATGACGGCGAAGAACAGCGGATCTTCGGACTTCGCCTTCGCCGCAATGCTCGCCCTGAACGCTTGCCGATCGGCGTAGGGGCCGTCGGCGAGATAGGTCCAGACGCGATCCCGCTCGCCGCGGTTGGCCAGCGGAAACAATGCGTCGGCGTGCCGATCGACGTCGAGCGGAACCAGCGTCACGTGCCGTCCCGCCAGGGTCGTCGGCTCCGGCCGCTTGGCCGGACGCTGGTCGACAGGCGGCCCGATCGGCTGATCGGCGAATACGCCAGCACCAAATCTATCCATCCGCATCCCCTCGCTTTGCGGCGTGGCGGCTGACGCGTTCGCCGTCTCGATTCAGTGACTGTCGCGCGGCGCTCCCGCCGTCTGGGCGAGGCGCTGGTAGCCGACCGCCGGCTTGAGCACCATGCCCTCGTCGAACTGGGCGACCATTTCGCGCTGGATTTGCTGCCACGGCGTCTGGCTCGGGGGGTAGTCGTAGCCGTGTTTCTCCAGCGCGGCGCGGCGCGTCGCCAGTTCTGCGTCGGAAATGAGAATGTTGGCGCTGCGATTCTTGAGGTCGATGCGGACGCGGTCGCCGGTGCGCAGCAGCGCCAGCCCGCCGCCCGCCGCCGCCTCGGGCGAAGCGTTGAGAATCGACGGCGAGCCGGAGGTGCCGGACTGGCGCCCGTCGCCGATGCACGGCAAGGCGGCGACGCCCTTGCGGATCAAGTCCGTCGGCGGCTGCATGTTCACCACTTCCGCGCCACCTGGATAGCCGATCGGTCCGGCGCCGCGGATGAACAGGATGCAACGCTCGTCGATCTCGAGCTTGGGATCGTCGATGCGGGCGTGATAGTCCTCGGGCCCGTCGAAGACGATCGCGCGCCCCTCAAAGGCGTCGGGATCGCTCGGATTGGAGAGATAGCGGCTGCGGAACGCCTCGTCGATGACGCTGGTCTTCATGATCGCGTCATCGAACAGATTGCCGCGCAGAACGATGAAGCCGGCGTCCGGCTTCAGCGGCGCGTCGATCGGGAAAACGACGTCCGCGTCGTCCGACTCCCGGCCGCGGCAATTCTCGCCGATGGTCTTGCCGTTGGCGGTCAGCGCGCTTTCGTGGATGAGCTTCGCCTTCATCAGCTCGTTGACGACGGCGGGCACGCCGCCAGCGCGGTGGAATTCCTCTCCGAGATATTTGCCGGCGGGCTGCATGTTGACCAGCAACGGCACCCGGTGGCCGATCGTCTCCCAGTCGTCGATGGCGAGCTTGACGCCGATATGACGGGCGATGGCGTTGACGTGGATCGGCGCATTGGTGGAGCCGCCGATCGCGCTGTTGACGACGATGGCGTTTTCAAAGGCGTCGCGGGTGAGGATATCCGAGGGCTTCAAATCCTCCCACACCATCTCGACGATGCGCCGGCCCGTCTCGTAGGCGATCTGCCCGCGCTCGCGATGCGGCGCGGGAATGGCGGCGCAGCCGGGCAGGCTCATGCCGAGCGCCTCGGCGAGCGCGTTCATCGTCGAAGCGGTGCCCATGGTGTTGCAATGGCCAATCGACGGCGCCGAGGAGGTCACGATCTCCATGAACTGCTCGTAGTCGATCTTGCCCTCGGCGAGTTCGGCGCGGGCTTGCCAAACGATCGTGCCAGAGCCGGTGCGCTCGCCGTGCAGCCAGCCGTTGTTCATCGGCCCGCCGGAAAGCACGATGGCCGGAATGTTGACCGTCGCCGCCGCCATGATGCAGGCGGGGACAGTCTTGTCGCAGCCGACGGTGAGCACGACGCCGTCGATGAAATAGCCCATCAGGATTTCGACCAGGCCGAGATAGGCGAGGTTGCGGTCCAGCGCCGCAGTCGGACGCTTGCCCGTCTCCTGGAGCGGATGAACCGGGAATTCGAACGGGATGCCGCCGGCCGCGACGATGCCGTCGCGCACCCGCTTGGCCAGATCGAGATGGTGGCGGTTGCACGGCACCAGGTCGGAGCCGGTCTGGGCGATGCCGATGATCGGCTTGCCGGAGCGCAACTCCCCGGGCGTCAGGCCGAAGTTGAGGTAGCGCTCGATATAGAGCGCGGTCATGCCCGGATTGTCCGGGTTGTCGAACCACAGCGTCGAGCGCAGCCGACGCTTTCCCTGGCCCACAACTTGGCGCCCTGCCAAAGGACCGTCCTTGTCGGTCATTGCGCCGATCCTCACGCCTCCGCGGGCCACTCGCAGACCCCTGGGGGCACTATGCGTCCAATCGTATGGTAAAATCAATCAACACCGACCGAGGCTTCAAGCCGCACCCCGACCGTGCTATGGCCGTCGGCGTTCGCGCCCGTAGCTCAACTGGATAGAGTATCGGTCTTCGAAACCGAGGGTTGGGAGTTCAAGCCTCTCCGGGCGCGCCACGACACCGTCTTTGCCTCTAGTTTTCCGGGCCCGCCCGCAGCCTTGACTTCGCGGGCGCTTGTCGCCAGTTTCGCGCGCCTCGCCCAAGGGGCGTCCGTGCAAGGTCTTATGCGCACTTACTTGAGCTTCGAAACGCCCATCGCCGACATCGACGCGCGCCTGGACGAGTTGCGCGCCCTGATCGAAAAGGGCGACTCCCCGGCGATCGACGAAGAGATCGCCCGACTCGAAGCGAAAGCGGCCAAGACCCTCGCCGAGCTCTACGCCGCGCTGACCCCGTGGCAGAAGACGCAAGTCGCGCGCGTACAGGGCCGACCCCATTTCAATGATTACGTCAATGGTTTGATCGAAGATTTCACGCCACTGGCCGGCGACCGCAAGTTCGCCGAGGACGCGGCGATCGTCGGCGGCCTCGGGCGTTTCCGCGGCCGACCGATCTGCCTGATCGGCCACGAGAAAGGCGACGACACGGCGAGCCGCCTCAAGCACAATTTCGGCATGGCGCGGCCCGAAGGCTACCGCAAGGCGGCGCGGCTGATGGAGCTCGCCGACCGCTTCGAGCTGCCGGTCGTGACGCTGGTCGACACCGCCGGCGCCTGGCCAGGGGTCGACGCCGAGGAGCGCGGTCAGGCCGAGGCGATCGCGCGCGCGACCGACGTCAGCCTTTCACTGGGGACGCCGAACGTCGCCGTGGTGGTCGGCGAAGGCGGCTCGGGCGGCGCGCTGGCGATCGCCGCCTGCAACAAGGTGCTGATGCTCGAGCACTCGATCTACACCGTCGCCTCGCCCGAGGCAGCCGCCTCGATCCTCTGGCGCGATTCCTCGCGCGCCCAGGACGCGGCCACCAGCATGAAAATCACCGCCCAGGACCTGCTGAAGTTCGGCATCATCGACGCGATCGTGCCGGAGCCCATCGGCGGCGCCCATCGCGATCCGAAGGCGGCGGTCGAAGCGACGGGGCGCGCCGTCGGCGCCGCGCTCGACCAGCTCAGCAACATGTCGCGCGAGGCGTTGCGCGACGCGCGGGCGCAGAAATTTCTCGCCATGGGCCGCAAGCTCTAGGCGGCCGCCCGCGCCGGCGCTCCAACCGATTAAGGGCTTGGCAAGGTTACGCGAGCCTAATCGCGTCCATGGACTTTCGGCGTCCGATGGGGTAAGGCGTAACGCGCTGAGAGGAATGATAAATTGTACGATTGGCGGACGCGGTTGTTCGCGGTTGGCCTTGCCGTAGCGGCAGGCGCGCTCGCGGCGGGGTGCGAAGACGCGCTGGAAGCGGATTCCGGGCGGTCGCTGCGTCCGATTCCCAATGAGACCCTGGCGCTGATGGACAAGATCGGCACGAGCCCGTCGGCGCCGGTGCTGATTCGCACCTACAAGCAGGAAGCCGAGTTCGAAATCTGGAAGGCGAAGAGCGACGGCCAATACGCGCTGCTGAAGACCTATCCGATGTGCCGCTGGTCGGGCCAACTCGGGCCGAAGCTGCGCGAGGGCGATCATCAGGTGCCGGAGGGCTTCTACGCCATCACGCCCGGCCAGATGAATCCGAACTCGCACTATTACCTGTCGTTCAACGTCGGCTATCCCAACGCCTATGACCGTGCGCTCGGGCGCACCGGCGGCGACATCATGGTGCACGGCATCTGCTCGTCGGCCGGTTGCTATTCGATGACCGACGCGCAGATCGGCGAGATCTATGCGATCGCTCGCGAAGCCTTCAACGGCGGCGAGCGGGAGATTCAGATGCAGTCGTTCCCATTCCGGATGACCGCCGAGAACCTCGCCAAGCATCGGCTCGACCCCAACATCGCGTTCTGGAAGGAGATCAAGAACGGCGCCGATCATTTCGAGGTGACGAAGACCGAGCCGGAAGTGCTGGTGTGCGGCAAGCATTACGTCTTCGGCGCGCATTCCGACCGCGACGTCGAGGCCAACGCCCCCTGCCCGGCCAACCTGCAGCGCGACGATCAGGTCGAGGCGGCGGTCGCCGAAAAGGAAGCAAACGACGACGCGGCGGTGACCGCGCTGGTCGACCAAGGCGTCAAGCCAATCAAGGTCGTCTACCAGGACGGCGGCCAGAACGCCGCTTTCGCCGGCAGGGAGGACCTGGACCCGAGCGCGCCCGAGGCGCTCGCCGCCGGACCGACCGTGATCACCCTCGACAACTCGGGTAAGCCGCTGCCGCCAGTGGTGAAGGTCGCCGCCGCCGACGCTCCGGCGCCCGCTGCAGCGCCGGCCGCGGCCAGCGCGCCGTCGGCGCCTGTCGCCGCGACTCTGACCGCCGCCAATACGACCAGCGCTTCGCCGTTCGGCTTCCTCAACAGCGGCGGGGTCAAATCGTTCTTCGGCCTGGGCGGAGGCGAAGCGCAACCGCCGCAGATCAAGGTGTTCGAGCCGGCGCAGCCGATCCCAACCGACGCGCCCCTGCCGCCCAAGCGCAGCGCCGCGCTCGACGCGCGCGGTCCGCAGGCGATGGCGGATTCGCCGCAGCGGGCGCAATAGCGAAACGGCGGCTCATGCGAGCCGCTTCTCCATCACCAGGAACGTCGGCTCGCGATAGCCCGGATGGGCGCCCTGCCCGACCGGCGCGAAGCCGAAGCCGGCGAACAACCGCCGGTTTTCCTCGAGCGCGAGCCGCACCCGCAACGTCATCCGGTTGAAGCCGCGCCGGCGCGCTTCCGCTTCGGCCGCCGCCAGCAGGGCGCGCGCAATTCCCCGCCCGCGCCAGGCCGGCAGCGCCGAGACCCGGCCGATGGCGAGCGCGCCGTCCTTCTCCGCCCACAGCGCGACGCCGACCAGCGCGCCGCCGGCCTCTGCGCCGCCGCCGCCGCCCTCGGCCAGTTTGGCGGCGACGCTCGCCGTCGTTTCGCCGAGCGCCCCGGACGGCGGATCGGTCGCGCGGCTCTGCGCGGCGAACGCCATGCGGATGAGCTCAGCGGCGGCGGCGGCGTCTTCGACGCGCAAGGCGCGCAAAGCAAAGGGCGGTGAAGGCTTCGGCGCGACCGCGGCCAGGAACATCCGAGCGCTCAGAGCGGCGTGCGCCTTGATGGCGCTCTCGGGGACATGCGCGATGGCGCCGGTCAGCATCAGCCGCCCCCATTCTCCGGTCGCCATGCTGATGAACATCGCCGCCGCTTCTTCGGGGTCGTCGAACGCCATCCAGCCTTTCTCGCGACAGCGCGCCAGATAGGCCGTCAAGCCCTCGTGGGCGCGCGAACGAATCATGATCGGCGTCAACTCGGGGAAACGCTTCATCTCGGCCAGCGCGATGCGAAAGAGGCCGATCGCCTCGGGGGCGACCGCGGCTGACAGAATCCGCTCCGCCGACAGCCGCACGAACTCGCGTTGATCCGGCGACTCAGCCGCCGAGTCCGGATCTAAGCCCGCGGGAATCGACCGCAGTCGCTCCTGGAACAGCTCCTCCAGCAGTCCTTCCTTGCTGCCGAACAACGCGTAGATCGTCGTCTTGGAGGCGCCGGCGCGCTTGGCGATCTCCAGCGTCGTCGCGCCGCTATAGCCGCGCTCGATGAACACCGCCGTCGCGGCGCGCAGGATCTCGGCGCGCCGGGCGGGCGCATCGGCGCTCGGCTTGCGTCCCCTGGTCATCGGTCCTTTCCGCCGCCGGATTGTCACAGTACCTGCAAGTACGCTAAATAGCGGATACCCGGCGGTACTCAAAATCAACCCGATGCGGGAGGGGATCCTGTGGCGAGCAAAACATTGACGTCCAAGGGCGACGACGCGGCCGCCTCAGGCGTGATGGATCAGAGACGGCGGCTGCTGGAGGGAGCGATCCTGCCGACGATGGTGCGACTCGCTCTGCCGACCATCCTCATCCTGGCGTTCCAGGTGCTGGTCGGGGTCGCCGAGGTGTATTTCCTCAGCTTTCTGGGAACCGCAGCGCTGGCGGGCGTGTCCCTCGCGTTTCCCTGCATAACCCTGATGCAGATGGCGTCCGGCGGCGGCTTCGGCGCCGGCGTGTCCTCCGCCGTGGCGCGGGCGGTCGGCGCCGGCCGCGAACAGGACGCGGAAGCTCTGGTCCGCAACGCAATCGTCCTGGCGCTCGCCCTTGGATTGATCACCACGACCGCCGAGGCGCTGGGCGCTCGGCCCCTGTTCCGGGCGATGGGCGGCAGCGGCGCAGCGCTGCAGACGGCGTCGGCCTACGCCGATGTGGTGATGGGCGTCGGCGCCGTGCTCATCTGGGTCGTCAATCTGCTGACTGCGGCGTTGCGCGGCGCCGGCGACACGGCGAGCGCCGCGGTCGTCACTCTGCTGGGCGGTCTGGTGGCGCTACCGTTGTCGCCGCTGCTGATCTTCGGCCTGGGCCCCGTCCCTGCGTTTGGGGTGGTCGGCGCCGGAATGGCGCTGCTCGCGTACTACGCCGCGGCGTTGGCGTTCCTGCTCGCCCATTTCCGCTCGCTGCGTTGTCCCCTGCGCCTGCGTCTCAACGCGCCTTGGCTCGACCGGCGGCTGATTGGCGACGTGCTGGCGGTGGGCGGCCTGGCGGCGCTCGGGGCGGCGACTCCCAATCTGTCGATCGGGCTCGCCACGGCGGCGGTCGGCGCGTTTGGCGTGGACGCGATCGCCGGATACGGGCTTGCCATGCGGCTTGATTTCGCGATGACGCCGCTCCTCTTCGGTCTCGGCGTCGGCGTCATGGTCTTCGTCGGCGCCAACGTCGGCGCCGGGCGATGGCGGCGGGCGGAGCGAGCGATGTGGCTGGGCGTCCTGCTCGGCGCCGGGTGCGCCGAACTCATCGGCTTGGTCGTCGCAATGTTTCCCAACCTCTGGCTGGGACTCTTCACCCGGAATCCGGCGGCGCTCGCCGTCGGCGCCTCCTGTTTCCGCTGCGTCGGCCCGCTTTACGGCGTGAACGCCGCGACGATGCTGGTCAGTTTCGCGGCCCAGGGAGCGGGACGCGCGTTGCGGCCGTTGATTGCCAGAGTCCTCCAGCTCTTGGTCGGATCGGTCGGCGGCTTGATCGGCGTGATTTGGTTCCGCGTCGACGTCGGAGGATTGTTTCTGATCGTCGCGCTGGGAATCGTGGTCGCCTTTCCCGTCGTCGCGACAGCGCTTCATCGACCGACGCGATGCGTCAAAGTCGCCTGACCCGACGGCCTCGGCCGCACGCCTCTTCCTCGCGCCTCACGCGGCGCGTCCGACGCCCGTCCAGTCGAGCACGATCTTGCCGCACTCGCCGCGCCGCATCGTCTCGAAGCCGGAAAGGAAGTCTGTCGCGGGCAGGCGATGCGTGACGACCTTGCGCACGTCGAGGCCGCTCTGCAGCATCGCGATCATCTTGTGCCAGGTCTCGAACATCTCGCGCCCATAGATCCCCTTGATGGTCAGCTGCTTGAAGATGACCTTGTTCCAGTCGACCAGGGTCGGCTTGGACGGCAGGCCGAGCAGCGCGATGCGGCCGCCGGTGACGACCGAATCGAACAGCCGATCGAAGGCGGCCGGCGCGCCGCTCATCTCCAGGCCGACGTCGAAGCCCTCCGCCATCTTGAGCGCGCCCGTGACCGCGCGCAGGTCCTGGCGCGACACGTCGACCGGCGTGACGTCGGCCACTTCGGCGGCGAGCGCGAGGCGACGCGGATTGACGTCGGTGATGACGACGTGGCGGGCGCCGACATGGCGCGCCACCGCCGCCGCCATGACGCCGATCGGTCCGGCGCCGGTGACCAGCACGTCCTCGCCGACCAGATCGAACGACAGCGCGGTGTGGACGGCGTTGCCAAGCGGATCGAGGATCGCGCCGAGCTCGTCGTCGACGTCGTCGGGCAGCGGCACGATGTTGAACGCCGGCACCCGCACGAATTC
>Ga0181519_10003987_pt1 | contig 12035 bp, 7 predicted proteins | sample PEATcosm2014_Bin_26_FD_121102 | JGI IMG/M metagenome (GOLD analysis project Ga0181519, IMG submission 121102) | Peatland microbial communities from MTU Mesocosm Facility, Houghton, MI, USA - PEATcosm2014_Bin02_10_metaG | ecosystem: Environmental > Terrestrial > Soil > Wetlands > Peat | place... | reverse complement strand
GCGGCCAGCGCGCCCTTGCCGTCCTGCTTGCCCTGTAGCCGGATCATGCCCAGGTTGAAGAGCGCATTCGCATCTTTGGGGTCAATGCTCAATGCCTGATTCAGTTGCACAATCGCCCTGTCCACATCGCCGCCGCGGTAAAGGCTGATGGCCAGCTTGGTGCGAAAGTCAACGTTTTTCGGCTCCGCTTGTACTGCCTTGCCATAATAGGCAACCGCTTCGGCGAACTGGTGCGTCGAGTGGTAAATACCTCCCACCTGCACCAACAAGGCACCGTTGTTCGGATCGGTCTTCAGCTTTTCGAGCAGCGGCGCGGCTTGCTTGTCGGCCATCTGCTTCATCTCTTGCAGGCTGGGCATCCTGCCGCCATTTGCCGCACTGCCTGTATGAGGAGACCTTACCGCACCGGGAGCTGGTTGCGCCTGTGGAGCAGGCCCCTGCTTCATCCCTGCAAGGCTTGGGGTCGTGGTGGCGCTCCCCGCGCTAGCCGGAGCAGAAGCCGATGCGCTGATCGCAACCTGCTGCGCAGGAGAAACTTGCGTTTGCGGTCCCCGCAGCAAGAAGCCAATTGCCAGCCCCGCTCCCAGGCACAACCCCGCCATGGCGTAGACCTGCACCGCCCGCAAGGTGGGAGTTGCCTTAATCGCACTTGGTGTTTCGTTGGCCATTTCGTATCTTTTCAGGCTTTCATGTGAGACCGCTCACATTTACTTTAGCGGGGACGGAAAAACCGGCAGGCGCTCAGCATCACGCAGGCGCGTGATAGCCATCACAAAAGCCCTCTAATTACCATGCGTGACTTACATCACAGTGCGTGACTCTTGTCACCTGAATAAATACAGGAAGCATGTCGAGTGTGTGCGGAAACCAGAATCTAGGCCAATCTGCACTCCAAAGGGTGACGGGACTCACGTATGAAAACGATACACTCCGTAACCGATTTCCACGCACCCTTACACCAAGGTAAGGGGGCGGGACAATCTGCCAGAGGAGTACGAGTTCCTGCGATCCGCTATCATGCTGGATACAAAAACGTTATCCTCAACAATCGATCAGGGGATGCCGCCCACGAACGCTCGCGCTCACGGCCACGGCATCGGTCAGGCAGATGTTGTCCAGGAAGGCTGAGCTGAAGAAAGCGCCGGAGAGGCCAACATCCCGGTTCAGTCGAGCAGCAAGAGTGAGCACCAGGAGGCTCTACTACATGAAACGCATTTCTTTAATCTCCCTGATGTTTCTGGCAGGCGCCGGCTTTGCGGCGGCCCAGATCACCACGCCGTCTACCGACGTACTCGGCGCACACCTTAACTACGGCCGCGGCTGCGCGGCTTGTCACGCACCGCACAGCGGCGCATACGGCAACGGCAACGCCAAGACCGCCGATCCGACCTCTGGCAATGTTGCTCTCTGGGGCGAGGACGTAGGCAGCCTTTACGGTAAAACCATCACCTCCGGCGGCGGTGGCGACGTAGAAGTCCTGCCCTCCAGCATGGCAGCCACCACACCTGATGTGAGCGGCTTGCTCACCTGCCTGAGCTGCCACGACGGCAACTACGCACAGGGCGCCATGATGAAGAACCAAGTCTATGAGACCCTGCCCGCCACCTACGGCACTGCCAACACTGTCCCGACCCTGCTCGGCAACGACGGAACCACCACCGGCAACTACCTCAACGATCACCCGGTGGGACTCACTGCCGTGATGGGTTGTGGCGGCCAATACAACTGGGATTGCACCATCAGCGCGACTGGCGCAGTGCAGATGAACGGAGCAGGCTCCAGCCTCTTCGTCACCAACTACGGATTCTTTGTCTCGCCTGGCACTTACAACAACACGCCCGTTGTGGTTTGCACTACTTGCCACAACCAGCACCTGATGAACGTGGTCAAGGTCACCAACGGACCGAAGTCCGGCCTGACCAGCGGCAACTACGCAACCATGTTCTTCCTGCGTGGACCCTACAACCCGGCCAGCGGCACTACAAACAGCAACCAGACGGCCCAGTTCTGCCGCCAGTGCCACGGTGGCGAGTCCAACGAAATGAACGGCAGCACCGCTGTCACAACCTTCTAATAACACTGCTTAGAACGGGGAGGGGCTGTTTCCCTCCCCATTTTTTGCAAAACACTCGGCGGAAACCGGAATCTGAAGGTTCATCATGATGCAGAAATTTACAATTTGCGGATTCCTACTGCTCGCCTTCACCGCTGCCAACGCACAGGTAGCCTCTCACGCGCCAACCGTCCTCAAGCAGCAGGCTGCGCCGCCAAATACGCTCGCGCTGATCACGGATAAGCCCGTAGCACGCGTCAATGGCACAGTCCTCACCGATGCCGATCTGGTCCGCGAGGAATATGCAATCTTTCCCTACGCCCGCCAGCACAACGGCGTCCCCAAAGAGCTGGAAGCACAGATCCGCGATGGCGCGCTGAAGATGATCGTCTTCGAAGAAATGGTCTATCAGGAAGCACAGCGCCGAAAGATGACCGTGCCCGCAGCGAAGCTGCAACATGCCGAAGCGGAGTTCCGCAAGCAGTACGCTACACCCGAAGAATTCAACACGTCATTGCAGGCCGATTTTCACGGCTCCGAGCAATTGCTCCAGGCAAAGATTCGCCGCTCACTTTTGATTGAAGCTTTTCTCAAAATTGAGGTCGAAAGCAAGAGCAGTATTACGCCGGAAGAGTTGCGGACCTACTACGAAAAGAATCCATCACGCTTCCAACATCCGGAGTCATACACTTTCCAGACAATTTCCATTCTCCCTCCCCCAAACGCCACTGCCGAGCAGTTGAAGGAAGGCCGCAAGCGCGCCGAGCAGGCCCTGCAACAGGCGAAAACCGCAAAGACCGCGGAAGAATTCGGCCTGCTGGCTGAAAAACTCTCGGATGACGATTACCGCGTGATGATGGGCCAGCACAAGCCTGTCCCGGTTGACCAGCTTGCCCCGCAGGTGATTAAGGCCCTCGCGTCAATGAAGCCCGGCGATCTCAGCGATCTCATCCAGATGGATCAGGCCTACACCATCGTGCACCTCAACGTGCACACTCCTGCGGGCAAGGCGAAGTTCGACGACGTAAAAGTGCCGCTGGAAAAAGAGCTCCACGAGAAGAAGAAGAACGATCTGCGCGCCGACCTGGATAAGAAGCTACGGCAAAGCGTGAAGGTTGAAATTCTGTAAGCAATACGAAACGCGCCTGGATTCCAGGCCCAGGCCCAGAAGAGGCAACCGGTATCGAATCGCTGGCAATTGAACTCAAGCGATACCTGATAAGGGAACGAGATTCAAGGCAGTATGCAGAGCAGTCGCACAGCATCGAATTCCTGGCCAGCGGCACCTTTCCTGCTGGCAGGGTTTCTGCTGCTTGCTTTTCCCGCCAACGCACAAATCAAGTTTGGAGAATTCAGCACCGACCTGAGCGGGACGATTGCACCGGGTTATACCGCCGACTACGGCAACCAGACGGCCTCCGATCACACCTGGACTGTCGGCGGAGCGGCCAATTTCACCGGCTCCTTTTACAATCCAAATTTCTTGTCCTTCAATGTCGGCCTCTACCTGAATCAGTCGCGTGCCAATTCCAGTTTCCAGTCCATCTCCGACGCAAGCGGTATTGACGCTTCGGCCAACATCTTCAGTGGCAGCCGTTTTCCCGGTTCCATCAACTATTCCAAGGCTTATAACAGCGAAGGCAACTACGCCGTGCCTGGCACGGGCAACTACGTTACCCACGGCAACAGCGACACCTTCGGCTTCAACTGGAGTGAGAATCTTCCCGACGCGCCCAGCTTTTCCGCGGGATTCCAGATGGGCACCAGCCAGTATTCGGTCTACGGAGCCAACGATCAGGGGCAGAACGCCTTCCATTCCCTCAACCTGCATTCCGGCTATAAATACGCGGGCTTCGTCATGGGCGCGTATTACTCCCTGGGCGGCGGCCATGCGCTGATCCCCGAGGTCGTCTCCGGCGAAGCCGATTCGGAATCTAAGTCCAGCAGCAGCGCCCTCGGCTTCAACGTCACGCACGCTCTGCCGCTCAAAGGTTCCGTCGCCGCTGGCATCAACCGCTCCAGTTGGAACAGCGAATATCTCGGCAACGGCTCCAGCGGAACCATTGACATGATGAACGCCCTTGCGGCTATACATCCGGCCGGCAAACTCACCGTCTCGGTCAGCGCGAACTACTCTGACAATCTTGCTGGGCAACTGGAGCAGTCTGTTGTTGAGGCTGGCGGCGTGGTCTCCGGAACAGACTCGGGACAGTCCTCCAATTCACTTGATCTGCTGGCCGTTGCCAGCTACGCGCCGCTCACCGATCTACAGGGATCGATCTTCGCGGAGCGCCGGTCTCAATCCTATCTGGGGGAGGATTACGGCGTGCAATCCTACGGCGCCAGCGCAACCTATGCCCATGCGTTGCTAGACGGAACCTTCAACGCCGCCATGACCGTGACTGAAAATACCACCGAGAAGACCGGCGAAAACTCCCTGGGATTTTCAACCACGGAAAACTATTCCAAGCAAGTTCTCGGGTGGCAGGTCAACGGATCTTTCGGCTACGCACAGAATGTGCAAACCCTGCTCGTCACCTACATGAACTCCTTCTATAACTACTCGGTCAACGCCCGCCGCCGTTGGGGAAAATTCAACGTCAGCGCCGGCGCAGGCGCATCGCGCACTGGTTTAACCGAGGATGCCGGCACTGCCAACAGCAGCCAGAGCTATAACACTAGCATCGGATATGGACCGTTGATCACCGCCACCGGAAGTTACTCCAAAGCCAGCGGACAGGCCCTTGAGACCGGCGCTGGGCTGGTCACTGTACCCATCGGCACGACGACAGACAACTCCGACCTGGTCAGCCTCTTCGGCGGCAACAGTTATTCCATTGGGCTTTCCAGCACCCCGGTCAAGAAACTCGTCATCGCGGCGGCCTACTCCAAATCCCTCAGCAACACCTTCAGCAACTCGGTCTCGTCAACAAACCAGAACAATCAGTTCAATACACTGGTGCAGTATCAATTCCGCAAGTTGAGCTTCAACAGCGGTTTCGCCCGCCTCGAGCAGGGCTTTAGCACCTCCGGCACAGCGCCGCAGGTTGTATCCTCGTTCTATATCGGAGTCTCGCGTTGGTTCAATTTCTTCTAAAGCGTGTTTCAGGTGCAACTCTTGCGTCCGACACATGTTTTGTATCAGGGCATGACTTTAGTTGTGCCGAAAAATGCCGCAAAGAAAGGGGCTTTAGTCCCTGGGGGTTCATACGCCGTAAATTAAAGCATACCTCGCAGCTTTCAATAGATCGGAGACATCACACCGCAGCCCTGCTTCTTGCCTGCATCGCGCTTGCCCCGCTCTGCGCCAACGCGGCAAATAAGCCCCGCGCCAACGCGCCCGAGCTGTGGGAGATGTCTCTCGACGGCGGCCGCAAGCTCACCTGGCAGCGCAATTTCAGTTCTGAATTTGAAGTCAAGCCCAACCGCGGCTTCTGGAACAAGCTCGTTGACGTCATCGCCGGCGCGCCCGATTACCACTCTCTCGTCCACCCTTACAGCATTGCCGTCGACTCACACGGCCGCATCCTCATCACCGATCCCGGCGCACAGGGCGTGCATATCTTCGACTTCGCCGAGCGTAAATACAAATTCATCGAGCGCAACGAAAAAGACAAAGACCCGATGCGCACCCCGCAGTGCATCGCCGTCGATGCGCAGGACAACATTTATGTCACGGATTCCGACGCAGGCAAGATCTTCGTCTTCGCGTCCAATGGGAAGTTTTTGCGCGTCCTCGGCAGCGTCAAAGGCGAAGGCTTCTTCAAGCGTCCGACCGGCATCGCGGTCGACTCCGCAGCCCAGCGCATCTATGTGACAGACACGCTGCGCGATCAGGTCTTCATCCTCGACATGGAAGGCCGCGTCCTCCAGACGATTGGCAAATCCGGCCAGGGGAACGGCGAGTTCAATCTGCCTACCGAGCTGCGCCTCGACGGCCCGAATCTGATCGTCGTCGATGCGCTTAACTTCCGCGTGCAAGTCTTCGACAGCTCGGGCAAATTTGAGTACGCCATCGGCAAGCTCGGCGACAACCCCGGCGCAATCTTTCGCCCCAAGGCCGTCAGCGTGGATTCAGAAGGCGATCTCTACATCGTCGATGCCCAGTGGGGGATGGTGCAGGTGTTTGATCGTCAGGGCGAGCTTCTTTACAATTTTGGCGAAAAAGGTACTCACGCAGGAGAGTTTCAGTTGCCTTCAGGACTCTTCATTGACCAGTCCGACCATGTTTTTGTTGTGGATTCATTCAACCGGCGGGTTCAGGTCTTTCAGTACGCGGCCCTGAAAAAGCCGGCTCCGGAGGCGACGAAGTGAACCTTCGGTTTCTTTGCGCTTTTTTGCTTCTCATTTTCGCAGGCACACTCTCCGCGCAAATCTCCGGGGACGTGATGGGAATGCATAACTTTGGCCCCGGCAGCAAGTCACCCATCACCGGCGCGCGGCCCGACGCCTGTGCTTATTGCCACGCGCCCCACTCGGGGCTCAATCGCGGACTCTGGAACCAGAAACTCACCACGCAGACCTACTCGACCTACAGCAGCGATACCGAAACCAACAAAAGCCGCCAGCCTACCCTCGGCGCGGACAGCAATCAATGCCTCAGTTGCCATGACGGCACAGTCGCTCTCGGCGCCACCGTCGCATACGGCCAGGTCACCACGCATGGTTCGATGTATTCGACCGATGTTTTTGGAAGCAACCTGCAGAACTCGCATCCCTTCAGCCTGGTCACGCCGCTCAAGGACAATATCGATCTGGTAGCAACGCTTGCCGCCAGCGGCAAAACCGCCGATCCTACCGGCGCAGTCAAGCTGATCAAAGGCAATGTCGAGTGCTCTTCCTGCCACAATCCGCATGTGCAGGCGAAAGATGCCGTCTCGCTGAATTTTCTGGTAAAAGACAGCTCCAGCGGCCAGCTTTGCCTCGCTTGCCACGACCCCACCCGGCAGATGAGCGGGCACGTCAATCCGTTGGCCGATTGGGCGATCAGCGCCCACGCTCTCTCTTCGGACAAAATCTCTCCATCCGCTTTGCTGGGCAGCTACCCGACCGTTGCCGGCGCGGCCTGCATCGGCTGCCATGCGCCGCACAATGCCGCCGGCGCGTCGCGCATTTTGCGCGGACCGAACGAGCAGGACTGCATCGCCTGCCACAACGGCGCGAATGTCTCGCCGATGCCCACCTACGCCAACGCCTTTGCCGAATACGCGACGCCCAAGGTCGGCCATCCCTTCCCGACTTCGGCCAACCCTCATGACGCCGCTGAAAGTACGCTGCTCAACAACAACCGGCACGCCACCTGCGTCGATTGCCACAGCGCCCACGGCTCCGAAGTCGTCGGCACATTCCCTGCCGCGCCCGCCATCCGCCTCTCGCAAAAAGACGCAGCGGGTATAAGCGCTACCGACGGCATCACCATCCTCACCCCCGCTGTGAATCAATATGAAAGCTGCCTGCGCTGCCACGGCACCAGCTCCGGCAAGCAAGTGCAGCCTATCTACGGCTACTTCCCGATTCGCGCTGTCTCGGCGGGCGACCCGCTCAACCTGATTCCGCAATTCGCGGCCGCGTCCACTTCGAGCCATCCTGTAACGCACGCGCGCAGCAGCACACTCACGCAGCCTAGCCTGCTGACCAACATGCTCAACCTCGACGGAGCCACGCAAGGACGCGCGATGGGCACGCAGATCCTCTGCTCCGATTGCCACAACAGCGACGACAACCGCGAGTTCGGCGGCACGGGCTCGAACGGCCCGCATGGCTCGCGCTGGACGCACATTCTGGAACGCCGCTACGAGTTCAGCCAGGCCGCAGCGCCGGGGCAACTGATCAACAATCTCTTTCCCAATCCCGATCTCAGCGTCAACGGACCCTACGGACTCTGCGGCAAATGCCACGATCTTGGAAACCAGATCATCAAAAACACCAGTTGGAGCCAGCACAGTACGCACATCAGCGCGGGTTTCAGTTGCTCGACGTGCCACACCGCCCACGGCATGGGAGCCACGAGCGGAACCATCACCGGCGAGCGGCTGATCAACTTTGACGTAAACGTAGTGGCCTCCAACGGCGGCCTGCCCATCAGCTATAACCGCACCGCCAACACCTGCGTCATGGTCTGCCACCAGGCGGCGCATAACGCCGACGGAACCGTCACGCAGACCACTGTCCGCAAGAATCCGGTTACGAAAAAGCAGGGACTAGGCAATAGGGACTAGGCAATAGGCAATAGGGAATAGGGAGTAGGGACTAGGGACTAGGGACTAGGGACTAGGCAATAGGACCGAAGAACTAGATTTTCGACTCCGCGTAAAGGGCGAGAGAAGTGGGGCTTTTGTCTGCCTGGAACGCGATGAATTGGGGATGCAGAGATAATTATTGAAGAAAGTTGCTGTGGGCGCGAAGTAGTTTCTATCAAATGTCGCTTCCGGCGCGGAGTAAAACGTGAAAAACAGGCTGAAAATGGGTCTTTTTTGCTTGTTTTTGGTCGTTTTTTGACGTGAAAACGGCACCTTTTTTTGCACTACCAGGGTTACTGTGTCCTGTTGAATTTTGTGCAGGGTTGCCGCTCCCTGATGGTCGCGTCAACTGGACGGACGTGCTTTCGGGATACACCATCCCTGGTTTCGCTATAAAGTATTGGCTTCCCACCCATTCCGCAGAAAAAAGCGGAATGGATGGGGCACGGAGGTCATTCGCGAAGGCGAAATGTTCTTGTCTCTTCGGTTTGGCGGTGGACAAGCGCGGTGCTAGGCAGATGCGCGGGCCTGGTTGAGGGCGAGGAGGCGTTCGAGGATTTCTTCGCCGGTGAGAGTAGCGGGCCAGCCGTAGGCGGCGAAGACAGCGTCGTCGAGTTTGCGATGGGCGTTGAGGAGCCACTTGGGCGGCTTGTTGTAGAGATTGGTGAGCGTCAGCTTGGCCAGCTCTTCGGGCGCGGCATCGGGCGGATTGAGCCAGTTGTCGCGCTGCTCGACCAGCTTGCGCGCGGCCTCGGCAATGGCTTTTACCAGCGGCGATTCTTGATCTTCCTTGCCTGGCGGCCAGGGGAAGGGAAAGGTGCCGAAGGTCGTTGCTGAGTTATACGATGGGTCATTTCCGACGCCGATCCATGAGCATGTGCTTAGTGTCCATGTCTCATGCAGCCGTGAATGAAGCACGCCGAAAAAATAATCGTCGTCCCTCGCAAAGATATGCAGTTTGTGGTCTGGCACAACTTCCGTGCTCATCCATACAAAGACGCGATGCTTGGAGACCTCGGGCGTCACGATGCAGCGGCTCAGGCCTATCAGCGCTTTGCGCAAACCCGGGTTGTTCTCGTTATGCAGCCACCAATTCTCTCGTCTGTGCTTGCGGTTATTCTTATCTCGTAGAGGTTTGACATGCGTCCGCACGTATTCAAACGGTAGCTCGTACAGTGCCGCATCTGGCTCTGGCATATCAATAAAGTCCACTAACCAGCCGCCTTGATTCCTTTGTACTACATCGCGGCCAATCAATCTCTTCTTCACCACGTCGGAGTTTGGCCTTTTGTTCGGATTGAGTGGCGCGGATAGCATGGCTTTTGCTTGGTCCTCTGTAAGATCAAATGGACCGCCCTTCACAATCCCGACAAAACAAAGCCCCTGATTTTCAGGCAAGGCCGCTGCGCTGACCACATTGGTTTCCGATGTCAGATCCGCATGAATCGCGCCAACGCGCTGCCCGTCGAGAGTTCGCTCGGTCTGCGTACCGTTGTCAAAGCAGATGAATGAAACGCGGACCGATGCTCCGTCGAGAATCCATGCGCGATCACTCCACGCGTTGAAGATTCCGCCTGAGGCGATAATGCTTTCGAGCACTGGGCGATTGCCAATCATGCTGATGGAGTTTGTCGCCAGCAGGCCTGCACGTTTGGCCTTGGATGCGGCGATCTGCGCGCGGGCTTTCTCAAACCAATAAGTCACCAGATCGGCTCCTCCGGGGACGCGATCTTGATAGAGCTTGCGCAGCGCATCGACATAGTTGTCTCCAAGCTCGGCGCGCATCTTTTTATCGCCCAAGAACGGTGGATTGCCAACGATAAAATCCGCCTCGGGCCAGGCCGGTTCACTGGGGTTGCCTTCGCTGTCGAGCCGCGGGTTGCCTTGGGCGTCGAGTTCGATGATTGCGTCGCGGTGCTGGATATTCGAGAGCACCTTCAGGATCGGCTCTTCCGGTTCGCCCATGGCATTGTCTTTGCGCCACTGCAGGTAGCCGATCCAGACAACGACCGAAGCCAGTTCATGCGCGTAGACATTGGTCTCAATGCCGTAGAGCTGCGACGGTCCAACTTTGCAGTCGAGGTAGACAGGCAGGTGGCAGTCGGCGGCGAAAACCCGCGCTTCCTTCCATAGATCCAATAGCAGCCACAACGCCAGGTAGAGGAAGTTGCCGCTGCCACAGGCGGGGTCGAGAATGCGGACGCGGGAAAGCTCTTCCATCCAGTCGATGACTTTGTTCTCGAGCTGCACGCGCAACTGCGCCCGCGTGCTGTTGCTGGCGGTTTGCATGGCAGCGAGAATGTCTTCGGCACCGGCCTTGACCTCGCTCCAGCGGCGGCGCAAAGGAGCCATGACCACCGGCTCAAGGATGAGCAGAATATCTTCGCGGCTGGTGTAATGCGCGCCGAGCTGGGCGCGCTTGTGATCGTCATCGTCGAGAATGCGCTCGAAGAGAGTGCCGAAGATGGCCGGCTCTACGCGCGCCCAATCCAACTGCGCGGCTTTTTGCAGGATGCCGAGATCTTCGTGGGTGAGATCAAAGACAGTGGTGTCGTCGGCGCGGAAGAGTCCGCCGTTGAAGTAATGAATACTGATAGGGCCGAATTCGCTGTCGCCCACAGCCATTGCGGCGAAGAGATTTTTGAGCTTGCGAACGAATTTCTTCGGCTCCAAACGGTCCGTCGCAATCATCTTGCGGAACATATTATCGGGCAGCAGGCCGACGCTGTCGGCAAAGAGGCAGAAGAGGAGGCGCATGATAAAGCGGGCCAATGCCTCGTTATCGGTCTGCGGCTTGCGCAGGTTTTCTTTCAGCTTGGTGAATTCGTCGGCGGCGCGAACCGTGACGCGGACTTCGAGCGCGCCCGGCTTGAGCTTGTCGGGATCGGAAAAGACGGCGCGGAGAATGTCGAGCGCGGAAAGATCGGAGCCGGGGATCGCTGTGGGACGGATCAGGTCGTCAAGCGTGAACCTGTACACCAGAGGCGGCTTGTTGGTGAAGTTGGTGTGTACCTCGAAGCGATTAAAGTCGCAGACCACCAGCAGGGGTGGATTATCGAGGTCGGCACTGTAATTGAAAAGTTGCTGGTAGGCAGCCTTGAGATCCTTGTGCTTTTCCTTGTATTCCCAGCCGAAGAAGCCGCGCTTCCAGACATCGGCAAAGCCTTTGTCTCCGCCTGTCTTGTTGACGTGTTTTTCAAAGGCGTAATCGACACCCTTGGGATCGGCAGCAGCGGGGTGCGGCTCGTTGAGGATTTCGCAGAGATCGATGAAATGAGAGTGCGAACCCGCGCGCTCGGGCAATTCGCTGTCTTTCCAGCGGCGAATAAACTCAGGCAGGCTCAGCTTCATGGCGTACTACGAGTTTACAGCCGCGGGCGGCGGACTTGCGCGGCAAAAGCGCGGCTCTGGCGCTAAAAAACCGTTCCCGCCGTGCTGCCGTTCATCTCATTCGATAAGTCTCCGTGGCATTGGCGGCAGAACTGCGCGGTCTGGTTGGACTGCGAATTGGTGTCTCTGGGATTGTCGGGACCGCGCAGGAAGAACATCGTCGCGTAGTTGCCCGCCGGCAGGCCGGAGTTCGATCCGTGAGTTACCGTCACCACATTCATGGTGTGCGGGTTGTGGCAGGGGGTGCAGACGACCACGGCGTTGTTGTTATAGCTTCCCGGATGCACAAAGAATCCATAATTGGCTACAAAGCGGCTGGAGTTCTAGCCCTTCATGCTGACCACGGCAGTCGC
>Ga0181519_10003982_pt1 | contig 12042 bp, 9 predicted proteins | sample PEATcosm2014_Bin_26_FD_121102 | JGI IMG/M metagenome (GOLD analysis project Ga0181519, IMG submission 121102) | Peatland microbial communities from MTU Mesocosm Facility, Houghton, MI, USA - PEATcosm2014_Bin02_10_metaG | ecosystem: Environmental > Terrestrial > Soil > Wetlands > Peat | place... | reverse complement strand
GTCGTCGTCAATTTTGTCCGCCGTCAGCTCGATGTGCTTGACGTTGAAGTCCTGTTGCAATTGCTGAACGAACGTCCACTCCGGGGCGCCCTGCTGGCCCATCTGCTGCATCATCGGATTGCTCATTTCGCCGAACACCGGCAGCGCGCTCATGATGCCGACCGTCGGTTTTTCGGGCGTGAACACGCGCGCAATCGCCCGCGTGATGTCGTATTCCAGCAGTTTCTCGCGGTTCGGCTCCAAAAACGGCAGCGCCACGCGCTCGTCCGCCAGCGAAACGGCGAGGCCGAGATAAAATTGATCAACTCCTTGTATTTGTTGCGGTTCAAGCCCGTCGAGCTTCGCTGAATCTTCCGCGTCCGAGTCCGGCTGTGGATCATATTTCTCAATGATGAGATTTTTCCCGGCGATCTGTTTGTATTCCTGCAACAGGTCTTCCACTTTTCGGGCGTAGTCCTTCAGATAGACGGTTTCCGGCGTGGCGGTTTCGCTTTGTGTGCAGTAGAAACGGATTTTCACCGGCGTATCCAATTTCTTCAAGATTGCCCTCGTGCCGTCGGAGAGTGTGAAGGCTTTTTCCTGCGTCATGTCCACGCGCACCGGTTTCACGCCGGTGATGACGTTGACGGCGATGATGATGACCAGCATCACGATGATGCCGGCCGACGAATAGAGAATGGTTTCGAGCGACTTCTTTTGCATGGGACGAAATTGCATGGGACGAAATTAGCTGGTGCGGTGCGTGCGCAGAATCACGCTGGTGGTGAACAGCGAAAACCCGATCACCGACAAAAAGAAAATGATGTCGCGGGAGTCGAGCACGCCTTTTTGAAAGCCTTCAAAATGCGTGATGACGCTGAACGACGTGATCACATCCACGAGCCATTGCCAGTTGTTCGTCAGGCTTTGCAATAAATTGATGACCGGCGGGAAGCCCGCGAGAATCAAAAACAAGCAAGCCACGACCGAGATGATGAAGCTCACCACCTGGCTGCGCGTGATGGCCGACGTGATGCAGCTCACCGCCAGATACGCGCCCGCCATCAGCCAGCTCCCGACATACGCCGCGAAGATGACGCCGTTGTCCGGGCTGCCGAGATAGTTCACCGTCAGCACCACCGGGAATGTGAGCAGCAGCGCGAGTCCGAGAAACAGCCACGACGCGATGAACTTGCCGACGATGGCCTCCCATGGCGCGATGGGCATGGTCAGCAATAATTCGAGCGTGCCGACGCGCCGTTCCTCCGCCCACAATCTCATGCCGACCGCCGGCACAAGAAACAGATAAAACCACGGCTGCCACATGAAGAACGAATTGGCCAGCGACGCCTCGCCGCGTTCGAAAAAGCCGCCGACCATGAACGTGAAGAATCCGTTCAGCAGCAGAAAAATGACGATGAACACATACGCCACCGGCGATGAAAAATACGCCAGCAGCTCGCGTTTCGCGATGGTCTTGATGATGCCCGGTCCGTTCATGGTTTTGCCTCCTTGCCGGCCGTGTCCGGCATGGTCATGCTGCGGAAGACTTCATCCAGCCGGCCTTCCTCCGTGCGTAATTCCTCCACCTGCCAGCCGTTCGTGGCCTCGATGACTTCGCGGGTCAGATCGCCGTCGCCCGCTGTGCGCGGAAACACCGTCACCGTCACGCGATTGCCATTGGTCGCAGTCATAATTTTTTTGGCGGCACGCAAATGATTTAATTTCTCCTGCACGGCGGTAGCCGCCACGCCGTGCACGCGCAACGTCACCGCGCCCGCCCATTCCGACTTGCGCCGCAATTCCTCCGGCGTGCCGTTCGCCACCATTTTGCCGCGATCAATGATCATCGCCCGTGTGCAGACGGCATCCACTTCCTCGAGAATATGCGTGGAAAAGATGATCGCCTTCGTTTCGCCCATTTTGCGGATGAGCTGCCGGATTTCGTGCTTTTGATTCGGATCGAGGCCGTCCGTCGGCTCGTCGAGCACCAGAATGTCCGGGTCGTGGATGATGGACTGTGCGAAACAGGTGCGGTGCCGATAGCCCTTGGAAAGCGTGTCCACGTTTTGATGCAGGACGGATTTAAGGAAGCACAAATCCACCACGCGGTTGATGGCGGACTTCTTCGCGTCGCCACGCAGGCCGCGGATTTCCGCCGCGAAATCCAGAAAGCCATAGACCGTCATGTCCGTGTAGGCCGGCGCGCTTTCCGGCAGGTAGCCGAGGAGCCTTTTCGCCGGGATGGGATGCTCCGCCAGGTCATAGCCGCCCACGGTCACCTTCCCGCTGCTGGGCGGGAGAAAGCCGGTAAGCATCCGCATGGTGGTGGATTTGCCCGCGCCGTTCGGCCCGAGGAATCCCAGGACTTCACCGCGCCCCACGGTGAAGGAAACTCCGTCCACCGCGCGCTTGGTTCCGAATATCTTGGTCAGATTCTCTACTTTAATCATTTCGATTGTGACTATTCAAACGTGTGACATCAAAAAAATCAATGGCCGCAAAATCGTCAGACACTTTTTTCATATCAGACAGGCTGCGGAAAAAATGTTCAAAAAAAGTGAATTCCAAGGGGCATGTTAAGGCTGGACAGCCGGCCGCGCAAGCTTTCCAAGCATCAGACGCCTGAACTGGCCGCTGGTCCGCCGGAGCGGAGCGAGGCGGCGGTAAAAAGCGCGCAAAGCTGCCTGAAATTTCCCAGGTCTGGGATCGCCGGCGGCAAACGAAACCCGGCGGGACCCCGGCGTCAATGGGTGTGGGGACGGGGCCAGCCAATATGCTTCACACACTTCAAATGCTGCCATCATGCTCAAGCCCCACGCTGCGGAACAGTTGCGCCATGCATCCAGCCGATAGCACACGGAAAAGATTTTATGAACCTGAATATATTTACGACTTATACTTTTAAGACGCTTCGTTTTATGGTTGCAATTTTCGCGGGGTGGGAGCAAGATTGTTATCTATCTTAGTAGGTGGTTTCAGGTGCAGAAACTGTAAAAACTTAAACATAGCTGATTAGAAACGGCAGGTTGACGTGCCTGGAGCCCCAGCCATTAAGCTGGCAGTAAGTGGAACGTTAACCAAGCGCATTTAATCAGAAGAGATGGGGAATGGTTATGAAAAAAGTTGTGGCAGCGGTCGGTTTGCTCTGCCTGGCCGGTTTGACCAAGGCGGATGTCATGGCAGATTGGACGTTTGATACCAGCGCACCGAACGGATATGGAACTGCGATTGGCGGAATCACAGCGGAAAATGGGATCAATGCTGACACCAGCACTGCATCGGGATTTCACGCCAGTTCGGCAACCCTTTGGTCTTCGCCTCAAGGCAATTGCGGAACGCTCCATTCTTTCAGCGCTGACCACTGGGCGGTTGCAGATTATTTTCAATTTAAGACAACTACTCTTGGCTACAAGGATATTGTTGTAACATTTGAACAAACAAGCAGTTCTACGGGACCATCGGCATTTGAGCTTGCTTACAGCACCGACGGGAAAACCTATTTTGACATCGCAGGTGATACCTACACGGTGGGCACAACCGATTGGAGCAGCAGCAGTGGGACACAGAAGGCCACTATCTTGGACTTTGATCTGTCCTCCATCGCGGCGGTCAACAACGACAGTGCGGTTTATTTCCAACTGATTGATGCCAGCACCGCCGCCGCCGGCGGCGGTTCGGTTAAAACCACCGGGACGTCGCGCGTGGATGATTTTGAAATCACCGGCATCGCCGCCGTGCCTGAACCCGCCACATGCGGAGTGATTTCCGCCATTAGCTTGTTGGGTGCCTGTGGCCTGCACGAGTGGCGGCAGCATCGCGGCCGGGAGAAAATTTGAAAGCGTGAGACTCACAGTTGAAATCCGCGGTGGATGCCATTGCTGTAGATTTGAGCGTGAACTGAAATCTCGAGTCCGATCCAGCAAATCACTCCAAAACGAATGGCCGATTTTTTCTGAATCACTCTTTCGAGCATGACGCTCCGGTCAAGGCCGGTCAAACAGATTTTCCGGGCGGGCCGGCTTCCCTCAGGCCGGCAGCTTCGCGGCGCTGGCTGGCGCTGGTGCGGAGAACTCTGTGGCTTTCGCGGAAGCCAGACACAAGCTCGACTTTCCCCCGCTTTTCGTTTGAAATATCTCCATGTCACCGCCACCGCCAGAAGATTTGATCCGGCCGCTGGTTCGCAGCCTGCACGCCTATGTGCCGGGCGAGCAGCCGAAGATCAAAGGCTTGATCAAGCTCAACACGAACGAGAATCCATATCCGCCGGCGCCGCGCGTGCTGGCGGCCGTCAAGGCGGCGGTGGACGGCCGGCTGCGGCTGTATCCGAACCCGACGGCGAAGGCGTTGCGCGAAAAGCTGGCGAAGCTGCACGGCTGCCAGCCGGAAAACATCCTCGTCGGCAACGGCTCGGATGAAGTGCTGGCGCTGGCGGTGCGGGCGTTTGTGGAGCCGAACAAGGGGCTGAACGCCATCTCCATCTTCGGAAAACAGGCCATCCGGTCCAGGGCGACGGTGCAGTATTTCACACCGAGCTATTCGCTGTATCCGGTGCTGGCGGACATCCACGGTGCGGCGAAAAATGGGGTGCCGCTCAAAATGGATTTCGATTTGCCAGGCCTGGCGGAGTTGAAACGCGGCAAGCAGTGGGACTTTGGCGCGGCGCTCACGCTGGTGACCACGCCAAACGCCCCCAGCGGGCGCGGCTACAAAACTTCCGCGCTGGAGACGCTTTGCCGCGCGCAAAAAAGGGGCGTCGTGGTGCTGGACGAGGCGTATGTGGATTTCGCGGCGGAGAACGCGCTGACGCTGGCTGTAAAACATCCGCAGGTGCTCGTGGCGCGGACGTTTTCAAAGGCGTATTCGCTGTGCTTCCAGCGGGTCGGCTATCTTGTCGGCCACGCCGAGCTCATCGCGGCGCTGAACAAAATCCGCGACAGCTACAACGTAAACGGCCTCGGCCAGATCGCCGCCGAGGCGACGCTCGACGAGCTGGATTATTACCGGGCCAATTTTCAGAAGATCATCGCGACGCGGGAATGGCTGACGCGCGAGCTGACGGCGCTGGGTTTTCTTGTGCGGCCGAGCCAGACAAATTTCATTCTGGCCAGGCCTCCGTCGTCCACGGCCGAGGACTGGCTGCAAAAATTGCGCGCCAAAAAAATTCTGGTGCGCTGGTTCAGCGCGCCGGAGGTGAAGGACTTTCTGCGCATCTCGATTGGCACGCCGGCGGAGGCGGCGGCGCTGGTCAAGGCGGCGCGGAAGCTTTTGTAAGCGCCATTTTCGCCGTCACCGAGCACCTCGGCAATTGACCGCCCGGGCCTCCGGAAACCTTTCCTTTGCGGCGCCAATTGTTTTTTGTTAAATACCCAGCGTGTATCTGGAGTTTTATGGATTGAAGCAATCGCCGTTCGACATCACGCCGAACCCGCGCTTCCTTTTTCACAGCACCAAGCACCGCGAGGCGTTCAATCATCTGCTCTACGGCATCCGCGAGCGCAAGGGATTTGTGCAGCTCACCGGCGAGGTCGGCGCGGGCAAGACGACCTTGTGCCGGGCCTTGCTGGAACAGCTCGACGGACACTACTCCACCGCGCTGATCATGAACCCGGTGCTGAACGGCGACGAGCTGATGCGGGCCATCGCGACGGAATACGGCCTGAACGTCAAAGGGCTTGACCGGATGGAAACCATCGCGGCCATCAGCGATTTTTTGCTGAAACAGACGCTGGCGGGCAAAGAAACGGTCTTGATCGTGGACGAGGCGCAAAATCTGACGGAAGACCTGCTCGAACAGGTGCGGTTGATCTCGAACATCGAGACCGACGACCGCAAGCTGTTGCAGATTGTCTTGATGGGCCAGCCCGAACTGCGTGACCGCTTGAACAGCCACCAGCTCCGGCAGCTGCGCCAGCGCATCACCGTGCGGTATCATTTGAATCCGTTGACGCGGAACGAGGTCGGCCAGTATATTCACCACCGGCTGGCGCTGGCCGGCTCGCATGGCATGCCGACCTTCACCGCACCGGCCATCTGGCGCGTTTTCGGATACAGCCACGGCATCCCGCGGCTCGTCAACGCGGTTTGCGACAAGGCCCTGCTCGCGGGGTTCGTCGAGCGCAGCCACCGGATCAATTACCGGATGGTGGGACGGGCCGTCCGCGAACTGGAAGGAAACATTCACACATGAAACACCGGTTGCAAGTTCAAAGCCGCAGATTGAAGGTTGCCGGTTTCAGTGCGGTCGGCAACCTTCAATCTGCACCTTTTCACTCCAAAAACGCATGAGCCTCATCAACGACGCCCTGAAGCAGGCGCGGAAAGCACCGCCGCGCAACACGCCCAGCGCGCTGCCGCCGCTCCAGCCGGCCGCCGATGCGCCGGTGGCCGCGTGGCTGCTGGCGGCGATGGTGATCCTCCTGATTGCGGCCGCGATTTTTTTCATCGGCTGGGCTGTGGCGCACCACACCGTCCGCATCACCGGCAACGCGCCTGAACCGGTCGCCGCGCAAACAATCGCGACACAGACAGCAGCGACGCAAACGGTCGCCCAAATTTCACATCCGGCTGCCGCCCCGCCGCCGGCCAACCCGCCTTTCGTGCCCAAGTTGCAGGGGATTTTCTATTCGCCCACCAACCCGTCTGCAATCGTGAATGGCAAAACCGTCCGCCCCGGCGACCAGTTCTACGAATATCACGTCAAGTCCATTTCCAAATTCGCCGTGACGTTCATCGGGCCGGACAAGAAGGAAATCCAGATCGGCCTGGACCATTGACGTGACCCCGTTGAGAAAAGCTCTTTCCAGTTCGCCGCTGGCGGCGCGGGTTGCGCCGTTCGTCATTTTCCTCCTGCTCACCGCCGCGCAGGGAAAATTCGGCGCGGCCTCGGCCTACTGGTTTTACCTGGCCAAAACACTCGCCGGGCTGTGGCTCATTTGTGAGATCCGCCCGCTTGTCACGGAAATGCGCTGGGCGTTCAGTTGGGAAGCGGTGCTCATCGGAGGCGGAATTTTTGTGATCTGGGTTGGCGTCAACGGCGACTGGACGACGCAGAATTCTCTCTGGATAAAAATCGGAATTTCGCATTCGCCGGCAAAACCTGCGTTGATGTGGAATCCCAACGAACAATTCGGCGCCGGCTCCGCGCTCGCGTGGCTGTTGGTGGCGGTGCGGATTCTCGGATCAACCTTCATCGTGCCGCCGTTGGAGGAAATATTCTACCGCTCGTTTTTGTATCGCTACATCGCCAGCCAGAATTTTCTGGCCGTGCCGCTGAACCGTTTTCTGCCGCTGCCATTTCTGGCGACGGCGGCGGTGTTCGGCTTTTCGCACAACGAATGGTTCGCGGGAATCTTGTGCGGCCTGGCGTATCAATGGCTGGTGCTGCGGAAAAACCGGCTCGGCGACGCGATGACGGCGCACGCCATCACGAATTTTCTGCTCGGCTGCTGGGTCGTCTGGAGCGGCGCGTGGAATTTTTGGTGAACGCCAAATTGTTGAATTGTTAAATCGGAAAAGCGCACCCGCCTTAACGCTTTTCGATGCAACGGCCCGGCACCAGTTTCATTTCACCGTCACATCCAGATTCCGGCGCTCAAGCGTGGTGCCTTCCTGCTGGGCGAGATTGGAAAGCGCCTCGTTGTAATTGGCCAGCGAGCGGATTTCCTGCGACCGCGCGGACGTGAGATTGTTCTGCAGTTGCAGCACGGTGAACGTGGTGCTTTTGCCGACGGCATATTTTTTCTGTTCGGCGTCGAGCGCGGCTTCGGCATAAATGCGCTGATGTTTCGTGGCATCCACGCTTTCCCAGGCGGACTGCGCCTGTTTCACCGCGTTGTCAATCTGCACCATGATGTTTTGTTCGAGCTGCTTGAGCTTGAGCAGATCTTGCTGTTCGACGGCCTTGTCCGCCTTCAAAGCGTTGCGCGCCCCGACATGGCTCAACGGCACGGACATCTGCCCGCCGTAGCTGTAAAACGGACGGTTGGCCGCGCCGTATTGGTCCAAGGCATCGCCGAATCCCTGGCCGGCCCCGTTGTAGCCGTAGCTGCCCGTGAGGTCGAGCTGCGGGAAAAGCTGGTTCCGGTCATATTTCAACTGGATGCCCTGTTGCTCCAGCGTCAGCTTGGCCTGCAATAAATCCGGCCGCGCCACCAGCCCCTTGCTCCAACTGTCCTGCACGTCAAATAGCTGCCGCACGGCCTCCAGCGTCGCCGCCGGTTTGATGTCCACGCCATGCATTTGAATGTAATTGTCCGTGATCAGATTCTTCATCGTGTTTTCGTCCGAGGCGAGCGTGAACTGCGCGGCGATCAAATTCGCGCGGCTCTGCGCCACCTGCGCCTCGTCCTGCTCAATCGTCCCGCCGCGTTCGGCGATCACCTTGATTTGCACCCGCTGATTGTCTTCATCGAGCTGCGTCTGCGCCAGATTCAGCGCCTCCTGCTGCACCTTCACATTTTCATGGGCATAGATGAGTTCATAGAACGCATTTTCCACCGCCGCAACCGTGGTGATGAGCTGCTGGCGCAAACCCTGTTCGGAATATTTCAACTGGTTTTTGGCGGCGCTGATGTTCAGCCGCGTTTCATCAATCCAAAAATTCTTCAGCAACGGCTGGGACAGGTTCAGCGCGCCGACGCTGCCGGAGGAATAGTCCGCCCCGCCCGTGTCATAATTCTTCGTGACATTTCCGCCCAAGGAATACGTCGCTCCTGACGGCAACGAACCGCCTAAACTGGTATTAAAAGAATCGTTGTCATTAACTGAAATGCCATTGCCCGAAATGTTGGTTAGAACTACGTTGTTGAAATTTGTAAAATATGTAATCTGGCCGGGTGCAATTGGGCCGCCAAGGTCGCTGTGGTTGTGCGAGCCGGAAAGGCTCAGTGTCGGATCGTAGCCCGCATAAGCCGCATGCAGATTGAACAGAGATTTCTCCGGCTCGTAACGCTCCACGCGCACGTCGAAGTTGTGCTTGAGCGCTTCCGCCAGACAATCCTGCAACGACAGCGCGCGCGTCACCGGCGCGTTGGTCTGCGCAACCGCCGCCGACACGAGGACGGCAAAAAACAAACTGGCACCGATTTTTTTCATTGAAAACCCAGACGCCGCGCGCCGCCGCAGAACAACCGAAAGGTTATCTTATCGGCGTGCCTTCGGAGATGGTGGCATTCTTTTCGATCAAATCCAGCACTTTTTCGTGCAAGACCTGCTCGTAAATTTCATTCACCCCATTGCGCTTCTGCAAATCCTTCAGGAACTGGTCGAACGGCATCTGATACATCATCGCCAGTTGCTGCGCGCGTTTCACCGCGTCCTCCTGCGTCACCGTGATTTTTTCCTGCTCGGCGATGCGCTGGACGATGAACGCCAGCTTCACGCGTTCCTTCGCGTTGACGGCGGCGGCGGAATAAATTTCGTCCTTTTGCTTCTCGATCAGCTCGCGCCCCACGCCGCGCTGCGTGTTCTGGCGGACGAGGTCGTAAACCACGTTGCGCGTTTCGCTGGCGACCGCCGATTCCGGCAGGTCAAAATTCACCCGGCCCAGCAGCGCGCGAACCGCCTGCGCGCGAACCGCCTTCGACTGCGAGTATTTCAGCTCGTTTTCCAAATCCTTGCGGACGCCTTCCTTGAGCTTCTCCAGATTTTCCGCGCCGAATTTTTTCGCCAGCCCGTCGTCCACCGGCGGCAAGATCCTTTCCTTCACCTCGACAATTTCGACTTCATAGACACCCTTTTTGCCCTGCAACTGCGGCGTCACGAAGTCCGCCGGGAAGTCCACGTTCACCGTGCGCTTCTCGCCGGCCTGCGCGCCGATAAGCTGCGCGGCAAAACCGGGGATGAACGAGCCGCCCGTTGTCTCCACCCAGAAATTTTTTTGCTCGGTCAAACCTTTTGCCGTCGGCGCGAGTTCGGTGAGGGGCTTGCCGTCGCAGACGCCGGTGTAATTCACCACGGCGATGTCGCCGCCGGCCAGCGGGCGCGCGACCGTTTCAAATTTGGCGTGCTGGCCGCGCAGCATTTCCAGCGCGCGTTCCACGTCCGCAACCGTCACGGACTTCGTTTCGAGCTGCGCCGGCAGACCTTTGTATTCCGGCAGTTGAAATTCCGGCGCGGTCTCCACCGTCGCGGTGAACTGCAACGCCTGGCCGCGGCCGAACTGCACTTCTTCGATGTCAGGATGGCCGACGACCTGGATTTTCTTGTCCTCGATCGCCTTGCGGTAATTTTCACCAATGAGCTTGTGCCTGGCCTCCTCCTGGATTTCCGCGTCGTATTTCTTGACGACCATGGCGCGCGGAGCCTTGCCCGGACGGAAGCCCGGCAGCGACGCCTGCTTCTGGAAATCCTTCGTGATGGCGTCAAACGCCGCGTCCACGGCGACCGCGTCCAGTTCCACCCGCACGAGTTTTTTGCACGGGGCCAAATTTTCAACGGATACGTTCACAATAAAAAATGAGTTAAACGAGCCGTGCAGCATAACGGAACCACACCGATTGCGTCAATGCGTATTGCTGGAATAAACCGCCTGCGCCGTGCCTGCGGCAAAATTCCAGCGCCGTCGGGCGCGAGCTGCCATCCACCACCGGGGAAATCAGGAACCCTTTGTTAAATTCAATGTTTATTGCTTGGTGCCGGTCTTTATTCCCTGAATACAATATTGTTGGTGAAAAAGAATAATCCGAAATTTTCGATTTCCTCCAGCAAATTCGCGTCAAATTGCCAATCTACCGGCCCGGACTTCTGACAATTTTTCAGAAGCGTGCAGGAACTTCAACCACAATTAGGGCGCTTGGAAAAGCTCTCATCTGAACGCTAAGAGACTGTTTTAAATTCATGTTTTGTAAAAAATCAGGCCAGCCTGCGGAGTTGAATGCGGATCATAGCGATATAGATGAATGCCTCGGCGTTGGTGTTGGTGGTTTCATAGTCACGAACTAATCGCCGATGATGCATCAACCAGCCAAAGGTACGTTCGACCACCCAGCGCCGCGGCGGTATGTCACAGCGTCACATTGGCTGCCGAGGACACGAAAACCGTCGCCATGAACAGCAGCGCGGTTGCTAGACCCGGTTTTAATGCTGCCATCGGACGAAAAGAATGCAGCCCGGCGACCGTGCAGATTGCTTGTAGATTTGCTTTATTTGCACTGTTCATATTAAAGAGTTCGCATCATTTGATGCCAATGTCTGCTTCTCCACGATTCACGTGGAAGGTGCCTGTTGTGCATAAACAAAATTGGACTTCTGACTTATAAAGCGTAAAAAGCTTTCCAAAGCGGAAAACTTATTTCGGCACCAGCCCCAATTTTGCCACCTCACGCACCCGCAGTGCTCCAGCAATGTGTGCAGACTCGCAGATGTTATGACGCGCACACACCACCTGACTCACAGATCGCCTTTGTCCGCACCGAGAATCCCCAAAATCTGCTCCTCGCTCAACTTGCGCTTACTCATAGTTCCGTTGCGCTTTCTTTTCGCAGCAAAACCCAACCGTGGTCGCGTCCATTTTTTAGCGTCAGATCACTTGACGGGCGGGCTACGTTTCGTTCTCCAAGACCGGGGCGGAACGGCTGTTTGATGTGGTGAGCGCCGTGTGGTGCGGCGTCCGGAAGGGCCGTCAATCCAGACTCAGAAATTCGGCAACTGTTGTTCTGCCTTCATTTGCTGGGGGAAAATGCCCACTTGGAGGGCGATGGCGGGCCAAATGTAAACCAGATTTACTTTTGAAATGACCGGCAGTCATACTCGTCGTGATTATTGGGGCGGTTCTTTCCCCAATAAAGACGCGGCGATTCTGCAAAGCAGCCTAACACACCCCATGAAATTTCGGATTTTTGTTTTTATTTCGATTTTTTGTTTTTCGTCAACAAATATTTGAACCGGCGGCGGATTTTTATTCCACCGTCACGCTCTTGGCCAGATTCCGCGGCTTGTCCACGTCGCAGCCGCGCAACAGCGCGATGTGGTACGCCAACAACTGCAACGGCACCACCGCAACCATCGGCTGCAAATAGTCCGGCACCTGCGGCACGAAGATCACCTCGTCGGCACGCGTCT
>Ga0181519_10003980_pt1 | contig 12044 bp, 7 predicted proteins | sample PEATcosm2014_Bin_26_FD_121102 | JGI IMG/M metagenome (GOLD analysis project Ga0181519, IMG submission 121102) | Peatland microbial communities from MTU Mesocosm Facility, Houghton, MI, USA - PEATcosm2014_Bin02_10_metaG | ecosystem: Environmental > Terrestrial > Soil > Wetlands > Peat | place... | reverse complement strand
CTTGCCGTCGGCGGCTTTGCGCAGAGCCTCCAGCTCCTCCGCTTGCAACTCGCGCAAGTTGCCTGGCTCCTGGTCGAGGACCAGCGGGCCGTAGCCGGTGCGGCGAATTTTTTCAACAAAGTGACCGATCTCCTCGAACATCTTGCGCAGTTCGCGGTTGCGGCCTTCAATCAAAACCACTTCGTACCAGGGGTTGTCGCCCTGGCGAACCTGGCGTATGCGGGCCGGCGAAGTGCGGACGGTCTTCGATCCGGGCTTGCCCAGCGCAATGGAGACGCCGCCCCGGAGAATGTCCAACTCGGCCTCGGTGGGCTGGCCGGCTACTTTGACCAGGTAGGTCTTCTCCACGCCGGAGGAGGCCTTGGTCAGCTTGTTGGCCAGTTCGCCGTCGTTGGTTACGACTAGCAACCCCTCGCTCAGATAGTCGAGGCGGCCAACCGGGTAGAGGCGCTCCTTCATCTTCTCAAAGAATTGCATCACCGTCGGGCGGCCTTCAGGATCCTTGACCGTGGTCACAAAGCCGCGCGGCTTGTTGAGGATGAAGTAGCGCAGGCGCTCGGCCCCTTGCAGCAGCTTGCCATCGACACGGATGTGGTCGCGCCCGGCGTCGGCCTTGGTGCCCAGCTCGGTTACAATCTTGCCATTCACTTGAACGCGGCCCTGCTCGATCATCGATTCGGCGCTGCGGCGGCTGGCTACTCCGGCGGCGGCGAGGATCTTCTGCAGGCGCTCCAGCTTGGCCGGAGGACGCGGCTTGGGGCTGGACTCTGACTCGTCCTCGATCTCTTCCGGCTCCGGGCCGTCCTCCGCTTCCACTTCGATCTCGGCTTCCACGGCTGCTTCCTCAGCTGCCTCTTCCGCCACAAGTTCTTCCACCGCCGCAGCTTCCACGACCGCCGCAAAGACGGCTTCGGCGGCGGCTTCCACTACGGTCTCGGGAATAGCTTCCAAGATCGCCTCGGTCAAATCAAGCTTGGGGGCCGTGACCTTTTTGGCTTTGACTGCTTTCTTGGGCTTAGGCTCAGCCGCAGTTACTTTCTTGGCTTCGGGCTTAGCCGCAGAGGTTTTCTTGGGCTTGAGTTCAGTCGGGGTGACTTTCTTGGCGGCTTTTTTGGCTGCTTTCTTGGGTGTTGTCATTAGGAGAATTCTCAATTTCTGCCTGCTCTGTGACGCGAGGCGCAGCAGGAGCGGCCTCTGCGGTGGGGTTGGCTTCGTTGCGGCCCGCCGTCTCGGCGGTCCCGGTGGTTACGTGTGTCTCTGGCTGCGCTGGCAGTTCTTCAGAGGGGGATTCTTCCATTTTCTCATTTGCCGCTTCATCGAGCTCTTCGGCGGTTTCCTGTTCGTCCAGTTCCACCGAAGCCAGCTTCTCAAACTCCTCCATCGAAGGCAGTTCAGAGACATCCTTGAGTCCAAAGCGAAGCAGAAACTCTTTGGTGGTTTTGTAGAGGATGGGGCGACCAATGACCTGCTTGCGGCCGGCCGTGGCAATCAGCTTGCGCGAAAGCAGCGAGCCGAAGACACCGGAGGACTCCACGCCGCGAATCTCGTTGACCTCTGGCGCGGTAATGGGTTGCTTGTAGGCGATGATGGCCAGCGTTTCCAGAGCCGGTAGCGAGAGCTTGAGAGCCGGCTTGAGGCTCTTGACGAAGAGGCGAACGGCGTCGTGGCACTCGGGCTTGGTGGCCATGCGGAAGCCGCCGGCGATCTCGCGAATCTCTACGCCGCGATCATCCGAGAGGCAATCGTCAATCAGTTCGTCGAGGAACTGGCGGAGGATGATGCGGATCTCGCGGTCGAGCTGGCGAGCCTGACGCTTCTCCTCCAACTCGGCCTCTTCGGTGAGGTCGGCGGAGGGAGCCGGTTCATTTGTTGGCGCAGTAGCATCCGGCGTCGGCTTCATGCTCTCAGTTGAGTTGGAGAGGGTCTCCGCCGCCGGGGGAATGACCACCGGGTCCGCGGCGGGGAGGGATTCACTCTCAGAATTCAAGTGAGCATTGGCGGAAGAATGTGCGGCATTGAACTCCGCGTCAATCTCAGCGAGGAGAGCAAGATTCGGCTTCGGGATGAATTCAACCTGCTCGTCCTGGGGGGCAAACTCTTCACCCAAAAAGGGTTGTGCGGAAGGCAAGGCAGCGCCCTCGGCCTCTTGTTGCGCCTTCCATTCGAGAACGTCGGCGGCAAAGAGCACGGCAAGCTGAGCCAGTGTGACTGGCTCTTCCGCGGCGTAGATGACTGCTTCCAGTTTGGCTTTCAGGCTCATTCTGCAATAGGTACCTTCAATATCCTACCGGAAGTGGAGCAAAGCTGCGCGCGGATTGCGATTCTTTCGTTACGTTTAGGTCAAGCGGCAGGAAACAGGGGTCAGGGAATAGGGATCGGGGAGCAAATTACATGGATAAAACTTCAGCCATTCTTGAATCCTTACGCGCAAACGGTGAAAGAACCGAGAAGGCCGCTCCGCGAAGACTAGCCAGCCGGCGCGGAGCGGCAATCCTCTATCTCACTCGTAGCGAAGTGCCTCGATGGGGTCCATATTGGCGGCCTTCCAGGCTGGGTATATGCCGAAGACAAGGCCGATCAGGCAGGAGACCACAAAGGCGATGGTGACCCAAACCGGTGAGAGCGCGGCGTGCAGAAAGCTGACCGCGTAGTGCAGAATCAGCGTAAATAGCGAGCCGGCGAGAATGCCGACGATTCCGCCGACCACGCATAGCGTCACCGCCTCCAGCGTGAATTGCAGCAGGATATTCTTTCTGGTTGCGCCGATGGCCTTGCGGACGCCGATCTCGCGGGTGCGCTCGGTGACCGAGACGAGCATGATATTCATCACGCCTACGCCGCCCACCATCAAGCCGACCGAGGAGACAGCGACCATAAAGGAAAACAGGCCGATGGTCAGCGTATTCCAAAGCCGGGTCAGCGAGTCAGGGCCAAAGATGGCGAAGTTATCATCCTGCTCCAACCGCACTCCGCGACGGACGCGCAACAACTCGCGGATCTCTTCAACGACTAGCTGCTTGTGAGCCGGATCGTCGTACTTCACGGTAATCCAGAAATCCTTCAGCTCGGGATGAAGTTGGCGGAAGGTGGTCAGCGGAAAGAAGGCGGAGTTGTCCTGCGAGTTGCGACCGCTCCCAAAGGGTTGGGGCTGGAGATCCAACACGCCGATGACGGTAAAGATGGAGCCCTCGCAATCGACATCCTTGCCGATGGGATCCTCGCCGGGAAAGAGATCCTCGGCGGCATCGTGGCCCAACACCACCACCTTGGCAGTGCGGTCCTCTTCTGAATCGGTCCACAACCGGCCCTCTGTAAGCTCAATATCGGAGGTCTCTTTCACCTCGGTTGTGGCGCCGGTGAGGATCGTGTTCTGAATCTTGTGCGCGCCGCGCTTGAGCGAAACGCTACCAACGCCGGTCTGAAAATTCTGGCTGGTCAGCTCCGGATCGACGGCAGTGACGTAGGGCAGGCTGCGCATGGCAATGGCATCATCATAGGTCAACCTTTTGCGATTGAGTTCTTCGGTGGTAGGCCTGTGACCGAAGGGCTCAAAATGAAAGACCCACAGGGAGTTGGTGCCCAGGGTATTTACGAAGGAGGCAATATTGGTATTCAAGCCGTTGATGGCCGAGGAGATCAGGATCACCGTGGCGATACCGATGCTGATGCCTAAAATGGTCAGGCCGGAGCGCATTTTGTTTTTGCGCAGCGTGTCGAGCGCCATCAGTACGGGTTCTTTTGTATCTCTCAATCTCATGGTTATAGCTCCGCTCTCAGGGCAGTGATGGGATCAAGGCTGGCGGCCTTATAGGCTGGATAAACGCCAAAGAACAGGCCGACGGCCGTAGCCACGAAGAGGCCAACCAGGATCGACCAGAGCGCCACCACGGAGGGAAAGGCGATCAACAGAGTGATGGCCTTGGCAGCCGCAATGCCGGCCAGGACGCCAAGCACGCCTCCCGCCAGAGACATGGCGCCGGACTCGATCAGAAATTGCAGAAGAATGTCGTTGCGGCGCGCGCCGAGAGCCTTGCGCACACCGATCTCGCGCGTTCGCTCGGTGACCGAAACCAGCATGATATTCATGATGACGATGCCGCCGATGACCAGCGAGACGGCAGCGATGGCGGCAACCACTGCACCAAAGTTATTCAGCACCTTGCTCAGCATATTCAGCAGCGTCGCGCTGGTATCCACGGTAAAACTATCCGAAGTGCCGGGAGCCAGATGGCGGCGCGCCCGCATCAGTACGCGCAGCTCGTCGGAGACCTCGTCGATGACCGAGCCGCCACCGCCCGCATCGGCATAGATTGTCAAGCTGCCCTGCGAACCATAGGCGTGCAGAAAGGAGATCAGAGGAATGGCCACCCAGTTGTCCATGCTCTGGCCCATCATCTTGCCCTGGCACTCGCCCACGCCTATTACCGTATAGGGAGCGCCATCGACACGAATCTCCTTGCCCAACGGGTCGCCCCCGCCGAGCACATTGTCCACAATGTCGCAACCGACGATGGCCACGTGCGCGCTATGCTCGTCCTCGACTTCGGTAAAGCCGCGCCCCGATTCGACATTCATGTTCGAGAGCGCCGGCATCGTCCACGTCCAGCCGCGCACCGTCGAGTCCGTAGTGGACTTGGTCTGGTAGACGATCTTGCCGGTAGAAGAGCGTGCGGCACCGACCGAAACGCAGGATTTGCAGTCATCCAAAATAGCCCGGTAATCGTCAATGGTGACATCTTTGCGCTTCTGGAATTCGAGATACTCCTCGATATTGTTGCTGAACTGCGGCTGCTTGCTGATGGTGATCACGCTGGCGCCGTAGGTGTTGATCTTGGTGGTCACAAAAGCCTTGGCGCCGTTGGTCAGCGTGACCACCATAATCACGGAGGCCACGCCGATGACCATGCCCAGCAGCGTGAGTATGGTCCGCATCTTGTTGCCCCATAACGATTGGAGCGCGAGTTTCAGGGCTTCGGTAAAGGGCATGGTCCTGCTTTCTGTTCTCTCTGCCTTTGAATCTTCCAGCACGAACGACGACAAATCAAAATTCTTTGATCCCGATTAAACCTCCGTCATCCTGGGCGGAGTTGGGAGCGTTTTTTGCGCGTAACGGAGTCGAAGGATCTGCGGTTGCTCTTCGTCCATCTCTCGTTGGTTGCAAAAATCCGCTATTCCTATGGACGCATCAACTGCCTTTCAGGCCGCTTGACCGGCTTGGATGCCTCTCGTTGGTACGCTTTCTGATACGCGTCGCGGTGCTGCCCGGTTCCAAAGGCTTGACTGAAATCCAAAAAAATCGTCAAAATAGCGATTGTTTGGAACAACCTGCGCGTTGCTGGCGTAGCATGGATGGAATGGTTCGTTGCGCTTGATTTTGCATCAAAAGGTCATGTTCGATCCCTGGAGGCTCCATGAATCTCTTTAGCTCCCGGCTAGCCCAGATTCTGCTGGCGCTGGCCTCGCTCTCCCCAGCTCTTCTCTCTGCTCAAACCAGCTCGCCTGCACAGTCGCCGCTGCTGTTGCGCTCTCCATCTCTTTCGCAGGAGCGGATCGCCTTTCGCTATGCAGACGACATCTGGACCGTGGCGCGCGCGGGCGGCGAAGCCGAGCGGCTCACCTCGGACGGCCATGTGCTCGCCGGGCCGTACTTCTCGCCGGACGGAGCCTTCATCGCCTACTCGGCCCACTTGAACGGCAACACCGACGCGTATGTCATTGCGGCCACGGGCGGCATTCCCCGCCGTCTCACCTGGCATCCGGACGGCAGCGCCGTGGTCGGCTGGTCTCAGGACGGCAAGGATGTGCTGATCTCAAGCGGCATGGCCAGCTACCGGCACTTCAACCGGCTCTTCCGCGTGGCTGCCGACGGCTCCGGCATCCCTGAACCTCTGCCGCTGCCCTCCGGATCTCAGATCTCCTTCGCGCCCGACGGTCAGTCAGTCGCCTATCAGCCCTTCACCAAGTGGCAGGCGGCCTGGAAGCGCTACGTCGGCGGCCAGACATCGCCGATATGGATTGTCAATCTAAAGACGCTTGACCTGGTCAAAGTGCCGCGCGAAAACTCCAACGACTCCAATCCCGTCTGGGTGGGGGATCAAGTCTACTTCCTCAGCGACCGCTCAGCGGATGGCAAAAATGCCGGCCCGGTTACGCTTTATGATTACGACACCAAGAGCGGGCAGCTCTCGCAAGTGATTGCCAATAGCGGACTGGATATGAAGTCCTTCCAGGCCGGTCCCGGCGGGCTGGTTTACGAGCAGTTTGGCTCCATCCATCTGCTCGACCCTTCCACTAAAATCGACAAGCCCGTCTCGATTCAAGTCCACGGTGAACTGGCCAGTCTTGCGCCGCATCGTGCACACCTTGCACCGGACGAGATTCAGAATGCCCAGCTTTCGCCCACCGGCGCGCGCGCCGTCTTTGAGGCACACGGGGAGATCTTTACCGTCCCGGCCGAGAAGGGCGATACCCGCAATTTGACCCACACCCCCGGCGTGGCCGAGCGCGACCCAGCCTGGAGCCCCGACGGCAAGACCATCGCCTACTTCTCGGACGCCAGTGGTGAGTACCAGCTCTACCTGCACGACCAGACCGGCTTCAAGGCGCCCACGGTCATCGACCTGGGCCCCGATCCGAGCTACTTCTACTCGCCCACTTGGTCGCCTGACTCCAAGCACATTCTTTATATGGACAAGCACCTGCGCCTTTGGGTGGTGGACGCGCCCTCTGGCAAGCCGGTGCTGGTTGACAAAGAAATCTACGGCAATTGGGGACCGGATTTCAACCCAGTCTGGTCGCCGGATTCCAAGTGGATCGCCTATCAGCGCGACCTCGATAACCAGTTGAGGGCCATCTTCCTGTATTCGCTGGAAACGCACAAATCTACGCAGGTTACGGATGGCATGAGCGATGCCTCCAACCCCGCCTTCGACGCGAACGGGAAGTTCCTTTACTTCCTTGCCTCTACTGACGACGGTCCATCCAGCGCCGGCATTGACCTCTCCTCGCTGGACCGCGCGCAGACCAACGGCGTGTATGTTGCGGTGCTAGCCAAGTACGGCTCATCGCCCGTTCCACCGGAGAGCGACGACGAAAAGATCAAGGACGCCGACAAAAAAGACGACGCCACTCCAGACTCCAAGGACGCTGACAAGAAAGACAGCGACAAAAAGGCTGATAAAAAAGTCGCTGACAAGAAAGACGAAGCCAAGAAAGACGACACCGCCAAGGACGCCGACAAAGACAAAAAGGACGGCGACAAAAAGGATGCCGACAAACCGGTCGAGGTCAAAGTGGATTTGGAGAAGATTGGCGACCGCATCCTGGCGCTGCCCATTCCGGCCCGCAACTATCGCGGCATTGCCACGGGCAAGGTTGGCGTGCTGTATCTCTTTGAGGGGTCGCCCTTTGGTCGCCCTAGCAATGAGGAGGGAGGCGACCCCCGCGCCGTTTGGCGCTTCACCACGGAAAAGCGGCAGACCGAACAGTTGCTAAGCGGCGTGGATGCCTTTATCGTCTCCGCGGACGGCTCCAAGGTGCTTTATGCGCGCAAGGGCGGCTGGTCCATCGCTTCCGCCGACGATCTAAAGCCGGGCGCCGAGGCTCCGGGCAAGCCGCTGAATCTTGGCAATCTGGAGACCGTCGTTGATCCTCGCGCCGAATGGAAGCAAATTTACCACGAAACCTGGCGCATTGAGCGCGATTTCCTCTACGACCCCAAAACTCATGGCCTGAGTATTCCCAAGATCGAAGCCAAGTACAAGCCTTATTTGGACGGCCTTGCCTCACGCTCCGAGTTCACCTACCTCTCCAACGAGATGCTGGGCGAGATCACCATCGGCCACATGTTTGTCGGCGGGCCGCATCAGCCGGATAACGGGCCCAAGACCGGCCTGCTGGGCGCGGATTACACGATCGAAAACGGCCGCTACCGCATCAGCAAGATTCTTGGCGGGCAAAACTGGACCCCCGGCCTGACCTCGCCGCTCACCTTGCCCGGTGTTTATATCCATGAGGGCGCTTACCTGCTGGCCGTCAATGGCCGTGAACTGCACTCGACCGACAACCTTTATGAGTTCTTTGACGGCACGGCCGGCAAGCAGACCGTGCTGCACATCGCCTACAACGCCGAGGGCAAGGAAGCCAAGGATGTGACCGTGGTGCCCATTGGCGACGAGGACGGCCTGCGCAATCTGGACTGGATTGAATCCAACCGCCGCAAGGTCAACGAGCTCTCTGGCGGCAAGGTGGCTTACGTCTATATGCCCAACACCGCCGGCGCGGGCTACACCAACTTCAACCGCTACTTCTACGCGCAACTCGACAAGCAGGGGCTGGTACTGGACGAGCGCTGGAATGAGGGCGGCTTCATCGCCGACTACGTGGTGGACGTGCTCAAGCGCTTCCCGCTCTCCGGGGCCTTCGAGCGGGGCGGCAAGCCGATCCACGATCCGGTGGGCGCCATCTTCGGCCCCAAGGTGATGCTCATCAATCAGAACTCCGGCTCGGGCGGCGATTGTATGCCTTGGTACTTTAAAAAGGCGGGCATCGGCAAGCTGGTCGGCACGCGCACCTGGGGCGGTCTGGTGGGCATCGGGGGCTATCCGCAACTGCTCGACGGCGGCTCTGTTACCGCGCCGCGCTACGCCATCTTCGGCCTCAACGGCGACTGGGAGGTGGAAAACCACGGCATCGCGCCGGACGTGCGGGTCGAGGATCTGCCCAAGGACGTGGCCGCCGGTCACGACCGCCAACTGGAAACCGGCGTGCAAATGGTGCTGGACGAGTTGAAAGCCCATCCAGTGCCGGAGTTCCCCGTCCCCGCTGCCCCGAACTACCACCAGAACGACGGGCTGGGAAACCAGTAGCCGATCAACCATTTATCGTGGGTGCCCCAGGTCCCGATTATGGGACCTGGGAATCCATAAACAAGCCTAAGTTAAATCTATTTCTTTACCCAAACGTGGGTGATTTCCCCAAATACAAATTTGCGAAATTCCTTTGGATCGTGGTAAACCTCGTTCACGTACTCTCGAGCTTCTTGCGAGTAAAAATCATTGAGATCGGGGGCGGTAATTTGTGTCAAGTTACAATCAATAATCAGCCGGGCTTCTTTGAAAGTCATATTTCCAGAAGGAGTTTGAACGCTTGTCAATTCAACTTCTTTCATCTTTTCGCTATCTCTTCCTGACTTACTTCCCAAAAACATGACTTGCTTCTTATATTCATCCGGGAAGTAAGACAGCGTATAGGTTTGCTCTTTCTGCATCAACTCAAGCGTATAGCGTCCTGTTTGAAGAATGCACCATGTGGTAGGTTTCCTGAAAAGAATTCCCATGCCGCCGCCGCTAGCCGTCATGGAATTAAAGTAATCTTTCTTGCCCGCGGTAATAACCGGGAATACTTTTCCGACCAGCGTAAACACATCGTCGCTAATTTCTTCCGGCGAGATTTGCTTGAATAACTGCTCAAAATTCAATTCATTTGGATTCATTTCGGTCAATGGAGCCTCCTTGCAGCCTATATTGGATTTGATTTGGCATCAAGGAGCTTTACTGTTGAGCATTTTACAACAACACAGCGATGCCAAGAACCCGACTCTATCGATCTTACTCTCTTCGGCAAAATAGATACTACTTATTCGCGGGGCGCCCGTGTGGTGGCTGCTTGATTTGAAATTCATAATGGACGAGCGCGGACGAGGATGTCCGCGCTACAGTCGTCCGGGAGGCCGACGCAACATTTCCCAATGGAAGCTTTCATTGGGTCAAGGTACAAGCGACGATTCTACCTTTCAGAACGCATCAATCGCGGTGGTAAATTGCAGCACCTTACCCGTTCCCTCGGTCACGGCACCCATCGTGTAGTTAGCGGTTGCGGAATCGTCTGGCGCTTCCGGCTCCCAATAGATCACTCCTAGTCCCATATTGCTGGGCACGGCATTCATCGCCTGGAATGCTCCTTGAATATCGGTGTAGGCGTCAGTTGGATCACTATACAGATAGCCTATCTCGCAGATCAGTACCGGCTTGCTATAGCGGGCGGCCAGAGTATTCAGGTTGGAGGCAACCGTGGTGATGTTACTCGGCCCGTCGTAGTAAGAAGCGCCAATCACGTCGAACTTTGCGCCGGCGGCCGTGAGCCCGTCAAAGAACCACTCAAAGTCGCTGAGATTGCTGATGCCGGCAATGTGGATCACAACCTGCGTCGAACTGCTCACCGCCTTCACCGCGCTATAGCCCTGGTTGATGAGCCCCGTGACATGGGTGAAGTCGTTGCCATTTACGGTTGTAGAGCCAACCGAGCCGATGGGCCAGAGCATTCCCGTGTTGATTTCGTTGCCCACCTGCACATAACTCGGAGTAACTCCCGCGGCCACCAGCGCCGTCATGAAGTTATAAGTATAGTTATAGAGATCGGTTTGCAATTGGGCATAGCTGTCACTCGCCCAAGCGGCCGGCGGAGTTTGATGGCCTGGGTCGGCCCAGGTATCGCTGTAATGAAAATCGATCACGATCTTGAAGCCCATCGCACTGGCTGTTTTGGCCAGCGCAATGCTGCCCGCCTGATCCAGGTCGCCCACGCCCAGCACGCCCGCGGTGATCGTCGGATTCACAAAAGTCCGAATGCGAATCGTGTTGACACCGGCGGTCTTGAGGATCTGCAACGCGCTTGCCTGTGCGCCGGTGGTATCGGTCCAGGTGTATCCCAGGCTTTCCAACTGGGTCAGCCATCCAACGTCAGCGCCCACCACAGCGGCCGTTGCCCCGGTCGGGGAGATCTTATAAATCGCCGACGCAACCGCAGAGTTTGTATCACCCGGGGCCACAGCGATTGCCTGAATGGTCTCCGTAGCCGGGGTTGCGGGAATGTTGATCGCGCCGGCGTAAACAGTGGAGGCAGCGGTAGGCGTCGTTCCATCGGTGGTGTAGTAGATCGTTGCGCCGGCGGTTGAGTCAGAGATGGTAACGGTCTGCGCCGTCTTATAGCTTCCACCGGCGGGTGAGAATGTGGGCGTGGCTACCACTGTTGTCGAACTGGAGCCGCCCGACCCACCGCAGCCGCTGAGCGGGGCCGCCCCGATTGCCAGAATGATACCAAGGAAGATAGAAAGCGCTTTGATCTTCGGCGTCATGGCGATGCCTCCAAATTGCATCCCTATCATAGGCGCGGCAAACAGATATGCGCATCCGACGAAAGTCGGAGCCGCCCGATTTACTTTGGCGATCACGCCCGGAAAAGCATGGTCTGAAATTCCAGCAAGGATGGGTGCCCCAGATACCGAATTTGGGAGCTGGGATTCCAGGAACCTCTATCGTCCGGAACTGCCAAATCCCTTTTCCGCCCGCGCCGAGTCTTCCAGACTTTCGACTGTCACCACAGTTCCCGTCAAAACCGGCACCGGAATCATCTGGGCGATCTTTTCGCCGGCCTTCAGCTCAATGGCCGCGTCCGTCAGGTTGGTCATCAGGATCAGAATTTCGCCTCGGTAGCCGGCGTCGATCACTCCGGCGGTGGTGGCAATCCCCCGCGCCGCCATCGACGAGCGATCGCGCACCAGCAGCCCCAGCGGCTCTCCTATCCCAGGATGCCGCGCCTCGACGGCAATCCCCGTGCGCACCTTCGCGGTAGCCCGCGGAGCCAGCACAGCCCCGGTCAGCGCAAACAAGTCATAGCCCAAATCCTCACCCGGATGAGCCACCACAGGCGCCCGCGCCCCCACTTCCAATAACTTCACTCGTAGCATTTCTTCATTCTATAAGCCTTCAGCCTTACAGCCTTTGCAACTGCCTGAATTGCGAAATGGACAAGTTGAAGTTCGTCGTCTCCCCTAACCGAGAAAAAAGACCTGCGGTACCCAGGTTGATTCATTAAAATGAGGTTTTTTAAAACAGTTGCATGATTGCTCGCAAGGTGTATCCTGATCTGTCCGGAGAAACGCCATGAAGTTATATCATCTTGCCCACTCCACGGTCCTTGTGGCTCTTTGTAGCTTTAGCCTTGTCGGTTGCGGCGGTGGAAGCGGCGGCTCAACCCAACCACCG
>Ga0181519_10003977_pt1 | contig 12048 bp, 8 predicted proteins | sample PEATcosm2014_Bin_26_FD_121102 | JGI IMG/M metagenome (GOLD analysis project Ga0181519, IMG submission 121102) | Peatland microbial communities from MTU Mesocosm Facility, Houghton, MI, USA - PEATcosm2014_Bin02_10_metaG | ecosystem: Environmental > Terrestrial > Soil > Wetlands > Peat | place... | reverse complement strand
TGGCGTCCACTGACTCTGTGCGTTCAACGGCAAAGGCCACCCGTCTGGGGCGGCCTTTGTGGGTTGGGCACCAAGGCCGTAGGCATGTCTGCTGCATGTAATGCTTGGTCCTCGGCGACGGGTTCGGCCTGGGACTCGCGGTTGATGGGGCTGGCGGCGTTGTTGGAGGCCGGGCGGCTCGAAGCAGGCAGAATCGCGCCGAGGCGGACGAGGCCCTCGACGGGCTTTTCGCCGAGGACGTTCCGAGAATCCCTTCGACTTCGCGTACGGGTGTCTGTAAAATGAAATGAGGAGTGGTCGCGCATGGCTACAGTAGTCCATCCCGTGGCTGAAACCATGAGCCGTACAGCAGCGGTGAGCGGTGTTCTGGCTTCTTTCCGCATGGAGGGTCTTGAGCCGGATACTGCAACAGCTGCGCTGCTTGCGCAGTATGAGGCTGGTTCCCTGTCGCTCAATGAATTCGGTCTGGCAATTGAACGCCACGTTGCTGGGATGACAAGTGAAAAGTTCGTCAAGGGCGCTGCCTGAATCCCCGTCCTCCCTTGCCGCCTCGGAAGACCATGGCTGCGAAACCCAAGCATCACTCAAGCGATGTCCCTGAAAACAAGTTTGGTTTATCCGAGCAAGTCGAGTTGCAGCGGCGCGAGACTCCGTTCGCTCTGCGGCGTTTGCTCGAATTGCAACTGAGACCTATCGCTGGAGACTTCGACACGAGACATTTGCAGGCAATTCATCGCTATATCTTTCAAGACGTCTACGGATGGGCCGGAGAGCTTCGCACGGTTGGGATTGCAAAGCCTGGTGCAGCCTTTCCACCACCGGCGTTTCTGAAGGTGAATCTTGATTCGCTCTTTGTTGAACTGGCGCACGAAAACTCTCTGAAGAATCTTTCCGCAGCGGCATGGGTACATCGGGCCGCATACTTCCTGGGAGAAATCAACGCTATCCATCCCTTTCGCGAAGGAAACGGCCGAACACAGCGAGAGTTTATCCGTGAGCTTGCGCTGGCCGGTGGGTATCGGTTGATCTGGGCAAAGCACACACAGCAGGAGATGATCGAAGCATCGCAGCGTAGCTTCCTGCGTAAGGACTATTCTGCTTTGGAAGGAATTCTCTGTGCGGCTCCGGGCATAGATAAATAGTAGGGGTTTTCTTCGTTGAGAATTTCATTCTTCCCAAGAGGTATCCATACGAACCACCAAGGCCGCTCCCGATGGGAACGGCCTTGGTGATCTAGCACGAACAAACATTGCCTAGACGGTCAGTCCCCGGCGACGGGTTCGGCTTGGGACTCGCGGTTGATGGGCGAGGCGGCGTTGTTTGAAGCCGGACGGATGGAGTCGAGGCGGACGAGGCCCTCGATGGGCTTTTCTCCGAGGACGTGCTCGCGGTAGAGCTTGGCCATGCGCGCGTTTTCGGCGTCTTCCTTGACCTTGTCCGCGGTGGTAACGGCCCCTGCCTTGTTGTCTCTGGCGCGGAGCTTTTCTTCGCGGCTGTTCTTGGCGATGCCCAGCTCGTCGAGGGTGTGATTAGCCTCGGCGTTGACGTGCTCCATGTTGAGGTTGAGGGTGTGGCCGACCTGAGTCATGCCAACCTTTTTGCCGCCGGCGAAGATCTCGTGACGCCCGTGCTCCTCATACCACTTGGTGAGGGTGGAGGTCATGTGCATCTTCTCGATGATGTTGCGCCAGCCGACGCCGGTGTTGTAAGCGCAGAAGCTGATTTCGCCTTCCTGCGTGGCGTAGGGAATAATACATTGTTCTGTCCGGCGGAAGTCGTAGTTGAACAGGTCCTGGAACCACATGCCGGCGATGAAGAGGAAGTTCCAGCGGTCGGAGCGGCGCTTCTCGATGTCGGCCAGGGTGCGGTCGCCTTTGACGGAGCCGTAGTCCTTGCCGGTGGCGTTGAAGGTCTTGTCCATCTTCTTGAGCATGTCAGTGATCTTGAAGTGGGTGGGGGACTGGAATGGATCGTAGTTGCGCATGAGCGCGAGGCCGAAGCCGATGACGGAGAGCCACTTGCCGCGGGCCGCGTCGTTGACCTTGGCCAAGTCCTTGGCGACCTTGTTCATGTTGAGGAAGGCGGTGACGGGCGCGGCTTCCTTGGTTTCCTTATCGATCATCAGCGCCATGCCGATGCCGCAGTTGGGGTGACATCCGCAGGAGAGCTGGCCCCACTCGGCTGAGGGTCCGTGAATGAGATCGGCCCAGTCGGAGAAGGTGGACATGAAGGAAATCGGGAACCAGTCGCGAGCCGGCTCGCCGAGGCCGACCTGGTTCTTGATGTCGTGCGCCATGTGCGAGAGGGTGTAGCGCTGGGCGAAGCGGCGCTCGTCGGTGATGTCTTCGTCGCGTCCGGTGAAGCTGACCGGCTGGAAGCTGAGGAAGCTGATCTTCTTCGGGTTATCAAGCGCGAACTGGATAATGTGGCCGACCTGCTCGTTGTTGATGCCGTTGATGATGGTCGTAACGGGAACGATGTCAACGCCGGCTTCGTGCAGGTTGTTGATGGCCTGGAGCTTTACGTCGAAGAGGTTGCCCACCTTGCGGTGCGAGTTGGCGGCGTTGCCGATGCCGTCGAACTGGAGATAGACGTAGCGGAGTCCTGCCTCGGCAGCGGCGCGGCAGAGTTCCTTGGACTTGGCGAATTCGATGCCGTTGGAGGCGGCCTGCACGCTGTTGTAGCCAACCTTGCGCGAGTAGGCAACGGCGTCGAGGAAGTAGGGCGAGAGGGTCGGCTCACCGCCGGAGAACTGAACGCTCATCTGCCGCTTGGGCTTGACGGTGATGGCGTTGTCGAGCATGGTCTTGATCTCGTCCCAGGTAAGCTCGTGGACGAAGCCAACCTGATTGGCGTCCATGAAGCAGGGATCGCACATCATGTTGCAGCGGTTGGTGAGATCGATGGTCAGCACCGAGCCGCGGCCGTGGGTAACGGTCGAAGTGCCGTGATGGTGGAGGTTCTTGTCGCCGTCGCCGTGGGCCTTGATGTCGCGGCCGGGGAAGCTCTCTTCGAGATGCTTGAAGAAGGCCGTGTCGATGGACATGAGGTCTTCAAAATGGCCGTGCTTGGGGCAATCCTTGACCATCAGGATCTGGCCGTCGCGCTCGATGATCTGGGCCTTGATTTCGCCCACCTTCTCATTGAGCAGCACTTCGTGGGGCAGCTTGCCGTCAAGAATCTGCTGGCGAATCTCCGGAACGCACTTGGGGCAGAGCGAGTCCGTGGTACGTGGCCAGCCGAGGGGCGGCTTCTCCTTTTCGTAGCTCTTGAGCAGAGGCTTGTCGCTCCATGAAGGCGTAAAAGAGGGGTTCGGGCTGATGCGGTTGAGCTGTTCGTAAACAACCCAGGCTCCCTTGGCCGCGTAGACGGCAACTTTTTCGGCGTACTTTACGGCTTTGGACATATGCTGGCGTCTCCTTGAAATAACTGTTCGGTGAAGCGGTTTGAGGCGGCGCAAATGCACCCGGCCTCCCGAAGTTCCCGAAAAGGCCGGGAATAGCGAAAGCTGAAAATCCAGTACTAGAGTAACGGCACCCCCTGGTCAACCCAAATCTGGAGCAGCGAATGGCGGAATTTACTTTTAAATGGCAGCAACTCGGCATCGAACGGTTAATCAAGCTCAGAGCAGGCCCGCGAACGGCATGTGGATGACTTTGAGGATTAACCTTCCCCCTGGCTGCGAGAAGCTCTACCACCGTGCTATCAGCGTTGGAGGCAGCGATATGCCGCAAATCCGCACCCGGATATCCTCTTTCAAATGCATTACTTCAGACCCAAGGTAATAAATGTGCATATTGGACTTGCATATTTTAGTAACTTTTGGTAACGTGATGCGCGTCACAGGAGGAGCCGTGAATAGTGTTCCGAAAATGGTCGAAACAGTTACCAATGTGGCGATCTTGGCAGTATGCGGGCTGCTTTGCTGGACACTCCTGACTCATAAGAACTTTTTCTCTGGCGCGGCGCCTATTAACGCGGAGACTACCCAGCTTGAAGGCAAGATGTTACCAACTCTTCATGGTTACCATTGGGGAGATCATCCGGGTACTCTAGTTTTAGCAATTCGCAGGGGATGCCACTTCTGCGAAGCCAGTCTGCCTTTTTACAAGCGGCTCGGAGATCTGGAAAAGAAGAATGCACTTCGCGCGCATGTGCTCGCCGTGATGCCAGATGATCAGGGATCTGGAGCTGGGGCTTTGCAATCCGGCGGTGTGGCTGTTGAGGGTATCTTTAACCAGCCGCTTGACACGATCAATGTTTCGGGAACGCCAACCCTCTTGTTGCTGGACACACATGGGCGTGTCGCGCGGGCATGGGTTGGCCAGCTCACTCCACAGAGCGAAAACGATGTGATCGTCGCCGCGGAGAAGTAAGCTGCCCGGCCGGAGCCGTATAGCGCAAGCTGCACGGTAATTCAACTCTAAGGAGAAAATGTAATGAAAATTGCAACTAGAGTGCTCGTCCTCGCAGCCCTTTGTGGCGCATACGCCTATTCGCGGGCGGCAAGTATTGCGTCCGTTGCCCCATCGGTGCCGGTCTGTTGCACTGCTGGCACAGGCGCGGCTTGTTGTGGCGCAAGCTGTTCGGCTACCGCAACCAAGTGCACGGCGAGCTAACCGCCCCCCCTTTACCCAACCGCTGGGCTTTGGGAGAATGGGAGAATGCTTGACATCTGGAGGTGCAAGTCCAGACTGCTTTCAGTTGTCTAATCCACAGAGCCCAGCTATCCTCTCGGACTGTTTCAAAATCCAATCGGGATTGACTGCATGCATCAGGCACGCTATCTGATTCGCAGAATCTTTCGCTCGTCCGGTTTCTCCACCATGGTGGTGGTCACCATCGGATTGGCGGTGGGGGTCAACCTTGGCGTCTTTTCTATTACTCAATCCATATTGCTCCACTCGCTCGGGGTTCCTGAAGCCAAGGATATTATTCATTACACTTTGGGCGGCAGCCCAAATGGGCTTCCTCTTTCCGGTCCTTGCTACGAAGCGCTTCGATCCAGCGCAGCAATGAAAGATATCTTGGCATGGAAAACGGAAGAGTTTAGACTTCAAACTCCTACCGGAACCGCAAAGATATATGGTGCGTTTGTAACTGGAAACGCGTTCACGGTGTTTGGGCTTATTCCGTCCTTGGGCCGCTTCTTCAACGGCGGAGATGATGCTCCCGGAGGTGGCAAGGATGGATGGGAGGCAGTCCTCGGTTACTCTTATTGGAAAACGCACTTTGACGCCGATCCCCATGTAATTGGTCAGACGGTCACGGTTGACGGCGCGCCCGTTCATATCGTCGGGGTACTGCCGCGGGAGTTTACCGGAATATCGCCGCTGGTTCCCGCAGATATCCTGCTTCCGCGCCATTTTCTGGCAGTGAGCAGCCCAGGGCAGGACCGATTTGCTTATCCCGGCTATTTTGAATGGATGGTGTTTGGACGCCTCCCGCAAGGCGTTTCGATGCGGGAGATTCAAACGAATTTGGATGCAATCGGGCCGTCTATTCGGCAGTCGGCTGATCCCGAGGGCAAGATTTTTGCGGCAGGTCTGTTCTCAAATCTTGCTCCGGGCGCGCTGATCAATGTGGAGGACGGACGGCTGGGAGCAACCTCTGGGCTAAAGGCGCTCCACATGCCTCTGCTGGCAATGGAAGCGCTTGCGGCAACCCTCTTCTTGTTTTGCTGCTGCAATCTGATCTTGCTCTTCGTAGGGCGAGCAAGCCGCGAAGCCCACACCGCGGCAATTCGGATGGCGTTAGGGGCCCGTTTGGGCAACGAGGTGCGCTTCGCCATGTTTGAGGCTACCGTGCTTGCTGCGATAGGTTGTATGGTAGCCGCGCCAGTGGCTTGGAGTACGGCGCATATTCTCTCTCGTGTCCTGCAGTCCATTCCCGGTTTCGACACTTTTCCGACGATCTCGCCGAACACCGACCTGCTGGTTGAAGCCGTTGGAATCACTTTAGCTGTTGCATGCGTAGCAGGCGCCGGAGCCAGCCTATGGCAAGAGCGAAAACGGCCAAGCTTGATCCTAAGAGCAGGGATCCGCAGCGCGACCTTGCGCTCCAACTCCTGGATTATCGGCTTCGAGGTCTTTGCCTCTGTTCTTCTTATCACTGCCGCGCTTGTGTGCGGCGTGGGCTTTGAGAAGTTAGCCGGACAGCCATCTGGATTTCCTTCTGTAAGCGCAGTCCTTGCAACACTCGATATTGAGGAGGAAACGCCCAGCGCCGGTGCAGATTCCAGTAAAGAGAGCCGCATTGTTGAGCAGATCGAACGTTCTCCCGGTATTCAATCCGTCGCCACAATGAATCTGCCTCCAATCAGTGGCAGTGAAGCGAAAGCAGAGTTCGCAGTGCGCGGCAAGAATGGCGCGATGCGTCCGCTCAATGTATGGCCGGCAGAGGTGTCGATCCATTACTTTTCCTCCGTTGGAACCAGGATTGTGCGAGGCCGCGACTTTACGGCAAACGACCTGGCAGGAGAAAGCGTATGCATCCTCGGCAGCCGCGCGGCCTTGGCCTGGTTTGCTGGAGAAAACCCTCTTGAGAACTACATCTACAGTGGGGCCGATGCGCAGAATGAGGCTGCAAAGCCATATTGCCGTGTTGTGGGTATTGCGGAAGACGTTCATTTCAAATCCATGTCCGATCCGGTTGACATTGTTGTCTATCGGCTAACCACGACAACATTGCCGACAATCGTTGTGAAGGCAACGAGCAGCAGACTGGCGATTGAAGCAGTACGTAATGCCGTACAGGCCATTGCACCGGCAAGTCTGGACGCCGGCATCGGCACCATCCAGATGCATATTGACGATGATCTTCGCGTCTGGAGGGTAATCACGCTCGCGGGCACACTCTGCGCCTGGTTCGCGGCCATCATTCTAGGCGTCGGGGTCTTCGGAATTCTATCCATTCAGGTCGCGGATCAGCAGAGAGAGATCGGGATACAGATTGCGCTGGGGGCCAACCGGACCCAGGTCTGCCTTGCTGTGATAAAAAAGCTGCGGCGGGTGCTCTTCATCGGTCTTATCCTCGGCTCGGTTGCGGCGCTGCTAGCTGCCGCCAGACTGGCGCAGGTGTATGGCTTGAGTACTCAGTATGTGATCGGCGGCTACCTGGGCAGTTTGGCGTTGCTCGGCTTCCTGCTGTTAGCCGCAGCCTTTGTGCCCCTCCGCCGCGCGCTGGGCGTGTCGCCGGCGGAGTGCCTCGCCAGCGATTAAGGTGGGGGCACGCAGCGTCGGTTTCGGTCGCCTGATTAATGATGCGTTGAATGAAGACTTGAATGTGGGTGTGTCGGGCGACATCGGATGGGAACTTTACTCGTAAGCAAGGGAAAGCACCGCCACAGAGAACTCCGCGAAATATTCGTGGACGAAAATGGCGAAATGGACTATTTTCGGCGTAGGAGCCCTCCCCAATGAGCTTTCCCACCCCTCGCTGGATTTTCCTGCTTAGGCTTGAATTTGCAGGCGCTGTGACTTGTCTGCTGGTTTGCCTCGCCGTGGCCGGTTGCGGAGGAGGGGGAACCCATTCCATCCCAGCCGGGGATTTCTCGCTCTCAGTGTCGCCTGCCTCCCTGTCGATTACCGCTGGAACGACTGGTTCTTCCGTAAGCGTTTTGGCGACGGCTGCGAACGGCCTTACCGGCACGGTCACAGTAGCAATTACCGGGTTGCCTGCGGGGGTTACTGCCAATCCGGCCACGCTTACGCTAGCGTCCGGGACAGCTCAAAACGTGACGCTCGCTGCCGCTTCAAGCGCCACAGCAGGCAGCGCCACAGTTACCTTGACTGGGACTTCGGGAGCGTTTGCGCACTCGGCGACAATGGCTCTGACCGTCGTTGCGGCAGCTCTGCCGCCCGATTTTTCGTTGGGTGTCTCCCCGACGTCTCTGACCATTGCTGCAGCGGCAACCGGCTCTTCGGTGAGCGTTCTGGCGACGGCTACGAATGGCTTCACTGGCACGGTCGCGGTCGCAATTACCGGGCTGACTGCCGGGGTTACAGCCAGCCCTGCCGCGCTCACGCTGACTCCGGGAACTGCGCAGACTACGACACTCACCGCGGCGTTGAGTACAGCCGCATCCACGCCGACAGTCACGTTTACCGGCACATCCGGTAGCTTTACCCATACGGCTTCACTGGCTTTGACGGTGCAGGCAGCGACGAAGACAGTTGCCCCGGATGTTACGACTTACCACAACGACATTGCCCGCGATGGACTCAATGCAGCAGAGACAATTCTCACACTGAGCAATGTGAACTCCACGCAATTTGGCAAGATCGGCTTTGACGCGGTGGATGGCCTGGTCGATGCCGAACCGCTCTATCTGGCCAATGTGACAATCGGCGGTAAACTGCATAACGTGATCTATGTGGCCACGGAGCATGGCAGCGTCTATGCTTTTGACGCAGACAGCGGGACGCAGCTCTGGAAGACCTCGGTGCTGGCCAGCGGCGAGACGACCAGCGACGACCGCGGCTGCGGGCAGGTGACTCCGGAGATCGGAATTACTTCAACACCGGTGATTGATCGCGCGCAAGGGACGAATGGAACCCTGTTCACCATCGGCATGAGCAAGGATTCCAGCGGCAACTACCATCAGCGGCTTCATGCCCTGGACATCACGACTGGAGCGGAGATCAGCGGCAGCCCAACAGAGATAGCAGCGAGCTATCCGGGAACGGGCGAAGGCTCCTCGAACGGCAGTGTGATCTTTGCACCGGGCCAGTATAAAGAGCGCGCAGCCCTGCTGCTATTGAACGGAACCATTTATCTTGGATGGTCTTCGCACTGCGATATCCAGCCCTATACCGGCTGGGTGATGGGCTATAGCGAGTCCACTTTGCAGCAGACGCAGGTGCTGAACATGACACCGAACGGCAACGAGGGCTCGGTCTGGATGAGCGGCGATGGGATCGCCGCGGACAGCAGTGGCAATCTCTATTTTCTTGACGCAAATGGCGTCTTTGATACTACGCTCAACGCAAGCGGTTTCCCATCACAGAATGACTTCGGCAATGCGATGGTGAAGCTATCAACAAGCGGAAAGCTGGCCGTGGCCGATTACTTTGAAACCTATAATACCGTCACCGAGTCCGATGAGGACGAGGATCTGGGGTCGGGAGGAGAAGTGTTGCTGCCAGACCAGAAGGATGTGAACGGCACGGTGCGTCATCTGATTGTAGGCGCAGGGAAAGACAGCAATATCTACTTAGCGGACCGCGATAACATGGGCAAGTTCAATGCGGCGGGACCACTGGACACAAATATCTATCAGGAAGTTATAGGCGCGCTTTCTGGCCAGGTATTTTCTACGCCCGCATTCTTCAACGGAGTGCTGTACTACGGGGCAGTGGGAGACAACCTGAAAGCCATCCCCATGACCAATGCGAGGCTGGCGACGACGGCTTCGAGCAAATCAGCCGTGAGCTTTGCGTACCCAGGGGCGACGCCCAGCATATCGGCCAATGGAACGCAGAACGGAATTGTATGGGCGCTGGAATCCGGCCCGGGTTCAGCCGCAGTTCTGCATGCCTACGATGCAACCAATCTAGCCCACGAGTTATACAACAGTACGCAGGCAGCAAACAATCGAGATAGCTTTGGCAACGGCAACAAGTTCATCACCCCGCTGATTGTGAATGGCAAGGTTTACGTCGGCACTCCGACAGGGGTTGCGGTCTTCGGACTGCTGGGCAAGTAAAGGCAAGCGCGCTTGTGGCAGTCGCTGTACACTCTACGAAGCCGCCGCACGCGCACTCTTTACGTCACGGTAATGCTATAGCCCTTCCACATTGACCCTAACACGGTTGCTGTCTCGCCTTCATGAATTGACGTTTGCACTCGTGTGGTCACCTCGTCCGCCAAGCGGCCCGCGCTGGAGAGGGACGGAGAAACAATCGCCAGGTTAAGGCTGGGGCGAATATCCACTATGCGGACTGCGCCAGGCCACACGACTTGCGGCGCATAAATGTCATCGCCATCTTTGGTGATATGCGTCCAGACGCCGTTGCTGAAATCGTTATCGATACGTACCTCGTTTAGAACAAGGTCGGTATACACCTGCGCAATGGCTGCGGTTGTGACTTGACTGTCCTGGCTGACGCTGGTCCCGATCACGAACCGAGCTGTGTACTCATTGAAGCTGAGAATGGGCGTGCGATTTCCGGCATTGGGATCGTTCGGGTCATCGCCCTGAGAGGGATAATTTGCATAGACCCCAAAATTATCGGGGATTGCAATAACAGTTTGCCCCCCGCCGGGCGGCGGACTGACAACACGCCAAGCAATGGTGTTCAGGGTAGTAGCACCAACTGGTCTCCAATAGATGGCGACCCGCACTACCTCGTAGTTGTCAGCGTTATTGACAATCGTGATTGTGGACATATGAGTTTGCCTCCTGATTGACCGATCCCCATCGTACCCGATTTCCCGAAAGCCTTGCCAATCTGGTGATTTGGCAAGGGCTTGAGACGAGAGATGCTTCCCAGATGCACCCCTTTTGTGTCACACTTAGCGGCATGGGAAGCAAAGACAAAGGCAAGAAAGAAGTAAAGAAAGCGCCGAAGCCCAAGCCTAAACCGGAACCCGGCCGCAAACGCGAAGGGTTCTCGCCAGCCCCGCCGAAGTAAGGCAGCTAACGCACAGCCTCTTCAGCGCGCCATCCAACCGCTAACGCAAGGCCCTCCCATCAGGAGGGCCTTGCGTTAGCGGTTGGATAGGGTCACTCTGGCGGTAGCTTCAAAACTGCCTGACGCATCGCCTCAGGAATTCCTTTGCAACTCTCGGCCTTTTCTCTGTCGGACCAGCCGTGCAAAGGCCAGTGATCAGGGTTTTCTTTTGTCGGCCCCCAAATGACCTTCCCGGTTGTATTCACATAACCAAATTCATGTGCCTTCGTCCAGAATCGTGATACATCTGTATCCGCAGTTAACATTCCGTCAGCATCCCCGGTCAGGAATCCCGACGCCTGCTCAAATGCAAGGCGGAAGGCAAACGCTCCTGTCCGATCGATAAAACCGGAATCTCCGTCAAGCTTTACGGGAGCAAGGCCACTGGCAAATGGACCTGCTTCATCAAAGATGAATGGTACGCGGGTCTGCCCATCTCTATCGATATATCCCCACCGTTGCCCTTTTTCAACCGGAGCAAGCCCGTTGCTGAATGAGCCTGCGGACTCATATTCCAGGGGAATAGTAACCTTTCCATGCAAATCCAGATATCCATGCTTCTCGTCACGGCTTACAGGAACACGGCCTTCTGAGGTAATTCCACTCAAGTATTCGTATCTCGATGCAAGAACCGCTCCCGATTTGTCAATCAACAGATAGCCATTTTCCGATTCGACAATTCCCACTCCCTCCCGGAAGTAGAATGTAGACACATAAATTGGAGGAATAATTTCATGGCCGTCAGCACCGATGAATCCCCAATGACCATGAATTTTAACCGCCGCCGCGCCATCTGAAAAGGGCAACGAGTCGTCATAAATTGGGCTTATTGCCAGCTTGCCGGAGCCGTCGACAAAGCCAACCTTTCCCTCTCGGCGCACGGCGCGGAGTCCATCGCGATTTGCCGCGGGCAGTGCGCTCACATTCCCAGACTCATCGATCCAAACTTCGCGGGAGCAGAGATAAACCGGCGCAAAGCAATTTTCGAAATCGCTTCCCCACAAGAATTGAGGCTGAATAACCACCGTCCCATTGTGGTCGATATATCCATACCGCCCACCCTTTACAACGACAAGCAGGTCTTTCGAATGGGAGGGCGCTACCTGCGCGAAGATAAATGCCGATTGCAGAATCAAAGCTGAAGTTGCAACGATAATCGATTTATATTTCACGCTAGCATCTTAGTCCCAAATTCAAAGGAACGCAAAACGCAGCAAAGCCCTCCAAACAGGAGGGCCTCGCTATTTCGAAACTCAATGAGTTGCCTTACGCCACCACTTCAATGCCCATCGAGCGGGCGGTTCCCTTGATGCTCTTGATGGCCGATTCCACAGAGGCGGCGTTGAGATCGGGCATCTTCTGCGTGGCGATTTCG
>Ga0181519_10003976_pt1 | contig 12048 bp, 8 predicted proteins | sample PEATcosm2014_Bin_26_FD_121102 | JGI IMG/M metagenome (GOLD analysis project Ga0181519, IMG submission 121102) | Peatland microbial communities from MTU Mesocosm Facility, Houghton, MI, USA - PEATcosm2014_Bin02_10_metaG | ecosystem: Environmental > Terrestrial > Soil > Wetlands > Peat | place... | reverse complement strand
GGGACCGATGTTGCAGGGAGGGCAGGCGAGGCTTCGCCCGAGGACGGTGCGCTTGCCGCCCTCGTCGCGCGTGACCGTGTAGAACTGCTTGCGGATCCAGGTCGGGCTGCTGAGACTCGTGATCGGCCCGATGTTGTAGAGGAACGTGCTCTTGTTGGAGATCTCGGTCCTGAACTGGAACTCGTAGACGATCTCGGCCGCGCCGTCGCCGTCGTTGTCGATGCTGATCGAGTAGAGGACGTCGTCGCCGAACTCGTAGAAGTTCGGGCCGCCGTCCGGGGCTTCCAGGGGGATGTAGTTGGCGATCAGCGTGACCGAGTCGGGCCGGTTGGGGCTGACGAAGGCGTACAGATCGGTGCTGTCGGCCACGGGATCCTTGGAGATCTCGGGCGCTTCACGGTGGGATGACACAGTTCACCTCGATGTGTTGACGGGTCAGGGACGGAGCCGGCCGACCGGATGGCCGGGACCGGATGGAGCGGTGTCGAGCGTCAGTCGCCGGGGGGCGACCGACGCGATGGTGGGGCCTACTTGGCCGCCCGGAGGAGCCGATTGGCCAGCACCGGGTCGTGGGTCACGACGTGGCTCTCGCCGTAGAAGAGGTCGATCTCCCCGGTGTCGGCGTCACGCACCCGGGCCACCAGCGGGTGGTCCATGGGGCCGGCCGACGGCTCGGGCGCCGGAGCGGTCGTCGGCGACGGGGCGGTGGCCCCGGCCACGCCGGGCAGCAGCGGGACGGCGGTGACCACCCCGGCGGCCACCACGGCCAGTGATCCGGTCTTGAGGAAGTCGCGCCGGTTGACGTTGGGCATTGGGCTGTTCTCCTTGTGTCGTCAGGTTGCCGATGGGGTGAGAGCGCTGGCGACCGGGCGCGGTCGTCGGAGACAGGAAACGGCTGAAGGCGACGAGGGGGAATCGAACCGGAGCTGCCCGCCCCCGGTGGGGCGCCTGGCGCTCCCGACACTTCCGAGCTCTAGCCGCCGAGCCATCGGATCCCCTTCGCCATAGAGGCCCGCGCCCCCCGTCGCCGTGCGAGGGGTGCGGACGCCGTCGTTGTGCCCGGTCTTCGACACCGGTCGACCGACGGATGACGGAGGAGAGAAAATTGGTTCAGATCGGCTGATGCGGTGGCGCGGCGCCGCCCCCGGGCGCGATCGGGCGCCCCGGCGCCGGCGCAGGGGTCACGACGCCGTCCCCGGCGGCCGGCCGAGCGGCCGGGCCCGGCCGCTCGGCCGGGTCATCGGAGAGGGGTCGGGGCGGCCTCGAACGGGCCGTCGGGAGCCGGCGTCAGCCGGCGCCGGTCAGTCCTCGGGGGAGGCCAGGCCTTCGGGCTGGTTGAACTGGTAGAGGCGCTCCTCGTAGCGGTGCTTGATCTTCCAGCCCTCGGCCGTGCGCACCAGCTGGTCCCGGTACCACAGCCCGCAGAAGAAGACGAGCTCTTGGCCCTCGACGTCCATGACCATCGGGTTGAAACAGATGGTGCGGGACTTGGCCGTGTCGCCGTCGATCTCGAGCACCGTGTTGCCCACCATGTGCTGGTGGCCCTTGAAGGTGGGCATGGTGCCGGCCAGGAAGGCCACGATCTCGTCCACCGTGCCCTTGACCCCGCCGGCGAACTCCGAGTAGTCGATGTAGGCGTCTTCGGTGAACACGGTGCGGTAGAGGTCCCAGTCCCAGGTGTCGACGGCGTGGCTGTACCGGATGAGCAGGTCCTGGATCTCCAGCCGGTCCGAGATCTCCTCGATCGTGAGCATTGCGCACCTCCTTGTGCCGTCCCCCAGCGGGCCGCGCCCAGCAGTCTGCCCCGGGGCGCCAACGGCTGCTCGGCCACCGTCGGGGCCTGGGCCTTCGTGCCGGCCCGCCCCCGGCCGTACACTCGCATCCGGTTCGAGCACGGGGGGTGCGCGGTGGCAGTTTGCCTGGGGATCGACGTCGGGGGGACCTTCACCGCCGCCGTGCTGACCGACGGGGCGGTGGTGTGGCGGGCCAAGTCCCCGACCGTGCCCGAGGACGTCGGCCAGTCCGTGCTCGACGCCTGCGCCCTGGTGGCCGCCCGGGCCGGGGTGTCCCTGACCGAGCTCCTGCCCCGGGTCGAGCGCTTCGGCCTGGGCACCACCGCGGTGACCAACGTCATTGCCTCGCGGGCCGGGGTGGCGGTGGGCCTGATCACCACGGCCGGTTTCGAGGACGCCCTGCCCCTGGCCAAGGGCCGACGGGTGACCGACGGCGTGTGGTCGCTCTATCCCGAGCCGGTGGTCCCCCGGGAGCGCATCGCCGGGGTCCACGAGCGGGTCGACCGGGACGGGGCCGTGCTGGTGCCCCTCGACCCCGACGAGGCGGTGGCCGCCGCCCGGAGCCTGGTCGAGGCGGGCGCGGTGTCCCTGGCCGTCTCCCTGCTGTGGTCCTTCCGCAACCCGGGCCACGAGGAGCAGGCCACGGCGGCCATCCGCCAGGCCCTGCCCGGCGTGCCCGTGGTCTCGGGGGCCGACCTCCAGCCGACCATCCGGGAGTTCGAGCGCACGGCGTACGCCGTCCTCAACGCCTACAGCATGGCCGCGGTGGCCGGCATCGACCGGCTGACCGGCCGCCTGGCCGAGCTGGGCCTGGCCGCGCCGGTGCTGCTGGTGCACTCCGGTGGCGGGACCATGACCACGCACGAGGCCCGGCAGGCCCCGATCCTGCTGGCCGCCTCGGGCCCGGCGGCCGGGGTGGCCGCTTCGGCGGCCATCGCCCAGGCCGGCCGGGCGCCCGACGTCGTGACGTGCGACATGGGGGGGACCTCGTTCGACGTGTCGGTGGTCACCGGCGGTCGGATCCCCCGGCGCACCCGCTCGGAGGTGGCCGGCCTGCTGACCTCGCTGTCCATGGTCGACATCGAGTCCATCGGGGCCGGCGGGGGCTCGCTGGCCTGGGTCGACGCCCGGGGGATGCTCCGGGTCGGCCCGCAGTCGGCCGGAGCGGTCCCCGGCCCGGCCTGCTACGGCCGGGGAGGCACCGAGCCCACGGTGACCGACGCCCTGGTGGTGCTGGGCTACGTGGACCCCGACCGGTTCCTGGGCGGGGAGATGGCCCTCGACGCCGAGGCCGCCCGGGCGGCCTGCGCCCGGCTGGGCCGCCAGCTCAGCCTCGACGCCACCGAGTGTGCCTGGGGCATCCGGCGCATCGCCCTCGACGGCATGATCACCGCCGTCCGCAGCCTGCTCGACGTCCGGGGCCTGGCCGCCGCCAGTCACGGCATCGTCAGCTTCGGGGGCTGCGGGGGCCTGTTCACCTCGGACATCGCCGCCTCCCTGGGCATGGGCCGGGTGCTGGTGCCCGAGCTGTCGTCGGTCCTCTCGGCGTTCGGGGCGGCCACCGCCGACATCCGTCGGGAACGGGTCCGCTCCCTGGCCGCCGTGCTGCCCGGCGACGTGTCGGCCCTGGCCAAGGTGGCCGACGAGCTGCGCCACGGGGTGGAGGCCGACCTGGCGGCCGACGGCATCGACCCGGCGGGGGCCCAGGTGCACTTCGAGGCCGACCTGCGTTTCAAGCGCCAGGTGTGGGAGCTCAACATCGCCCTCGACGCCGACCGGCTGGACGAGGCCTCGGTGACCGCCCTCATCGAGGAGTTCCGGTCCGAGTACGTCCGGCGCTACGGGGCCGGCTCGATGATGCTGGGCGCCCCGGTGGAGCTGGTCACCCTGCGGGCGGTCGGCGTGGTGCCCACGGTGAAGCCCCCGGTGACCAGCGGCCGGCTCCGGCCGGTGCGGGCCGGCACCGCGGCACCGGTGGCCGGCGAGCGCCGGGTCCGGGTGGGCCGGGGCTCCCGGGGCTGGGTCCGGGTGCCGGTGCACGACGGGACGGTGCTCCGCCCGGGCCACGTGCTCTCGGGCCCGGCCCTGGTCGACGAGCGCGACACCACGGTGTGGATCCCGGCCGGGGCCTCGGCCTCGGTGGCCCGCAGCGGCACGCTCGCCGTCGAGGTCGAGCCGGCGGCGGCCGGGGCCGACGGCCGGTCGGGTCGCCGGCCGACCGGCTCGGCCGCCGACCCCATCGCCCTCGAGCTCCTGCGGTCCCAGCTCCAGGCGGTGGTCGAGGAGGCGGCCGGGGCCATCGAGCGCACGGCCATCAGCCCGGTGGTCACCGAGTCCAAGGACTACTCGGCCACCCTGCTCGACGCCCAGGGCAATCTGGTGGCCGGGGGCGGCGTCATCACCTACCACTGGGTGGCGGCCACCCGGGCGGTGCGGGCCACGCTGGCCCGCTACGGCGACTCGATCGCCCCCGGTGACGTCTTCTTGGCCAACGACCCCTACGACGGGGGCGGCCTGCACCCCAACGACGTCTTCGTCCAGCGGCCCATCTTCATCGACGGGGACCTGGTGGCCTGGGCCGCCCTGTCGGCCCACCTGATCGACATGGGGGGCATGGTGATGGGCTCGTTCGCCCCGGCGGCCACCGAGTGCTACCAGGAGGCGCTGCGCATCCCGCCGGTGCGCATCCTCCGCCAGGGCACCGAGGTCAGCGAGGTGTGGGACATCTTCCGGACCAACGTCCGGCTGGACGTGCTGGTCGAGATGGACCTGCGGGGCCTGGTGGCCGGGGGCAACGTGGCCCACGACAAGGTGGTCGACCTGGTGGGCCGGCGGGGCGTGGCCGACATGCGGGCCGGCATGACCGCCCTCCAGGCCCTCTCGGAGGTGGAGCTGCGGCGGCGCATCGCCACCCTGGAGGACGGCACCTACCGGGCCACCGGCTGGGTCGAGTGGGACGAGGAGCTGCACCAGATCCCGTGCACGCTCACCGTGGACGGCGACCGCCTGGACTTCGACTTCACCGGGGCCGCCCCCCAGACCCCGCACTTCTTCAACTCCAAGCCCTACATCGTGAAGAGCGGTTTCATGATGCAGGCGGCGGTGCTCCTGGCCCCCGACCTTCCCTACACCGAGGGCCTGCTCACCCCGATCGACCTGCACTGCCCGGAGGGTTCCATCGTCAACTCGGTGCCCCCGGCACCCATCAACGCCGGCCACATCCACGTGGCCTTCACGGCCACCGAGGTCATGCTGCAGTGCCTGCGCCTGGCCATCTGGGCCTCCCCGGGGTGGGACCGGGAGTGCCCGGTGACCGGCCTGGCCAGCCACTCGGCCATCGCCCTCAACACCTGGTCGGGCATGGGCCTCGACGGCGTGCCCGACACCTGGCTGCTCATGGACGGCTCGATGGTCGGGGGCGGCGCCGGCGATGACCGTGACGGCCTGGACATGGGGGGCAGCCTGGTCGGGACGGCCCAGCCGGCCCAGGTGCCCGACGTCGAGATCCTCGAGTCCTGGTACCCCATGCTCATCGGCCAGCGCACCGTCCAGCACGGGGCCATCGGGGCCGGCCGGGCCCGGGCCGGCGGCGGCAACCACATGACCTTCACCCCGCACGGCACCCCCCGCCTGATCGGCCAGATGCTGGCCATGCGGGCCTACGTGCCCCTGGAGGGGGCGGCCGGCGGCCGGCCCGGGGCGGTCACCCGCATGGCCATCTGCCGGGCCGACGGTTCCCGCCAGCCGGTGTCGACGGCGGCCGCCGGGGTGGTGCTCGAGGCCGGGGAGTCCTTCGAGATCCTCTGCGCCTCGGGCGGGGGGGTCGGCGACCCGGTGCTCCGGCCGCCCGACGCCGTGGCCCGGGACGTGGCCAGCGGCCGGATCTCGGCCGAGGAGGCGGCCGAGGTCTACGGGGTGGTGGTCGGCCCGCCCGGGCGCTCCCCGGGCGAGGTCGACCGGTCGGCCACCGGGCGCCGGCGCCGGGCCATCCTCCGCCGCCGGCTGCGCCAGGCCGGTCCGGCGGCCCGCCCGCTGGCCGACGACGGCCGGCCGGCTCCCTCGGACCCGGCGGGGCCCCTCTACCCGGGCGTGGTCGAGGTCGGCGGGCGGGCCTACGCCGAGGCCAGCGGGGCCCCGCTGGCCGACGCCCCGGACCACTTCACCGACGGCTGCCCGGTGCTCGAATCAGCGCCCGGTCCGGGGCCGGGCATCGTCACCCGCACGTATCTCGACCCCCGGACCGGCCACGCCCTCATGGTCGAGGTCGTGCCGGCCGGCACCGCCCGGGCCTTCGACGTGCTGCCGGCCCGGTGGCGGTGACCGGCCGGGCCGGGCCGGGCGCCCGGCCCGGTACCATTCGCCCTCGATGACCGGACCCGCACGAGCGGCATTCGGCCAGGCCGACCGGGCGTTGGTCGAGGCCCGGATCGAAGAGCTGCTGGCCACCCACGACCCGACGGCCCGACCGGGCCACGCGTTCCTGGGTGCCCAGTACGACGCCGGGCTGGCCTGGGTGCACTTCGCCCCCGGCTACGGCGGCCTCGGCCTGTCGGCCGGGCTCCAGCACCTGGTGGACGAGCGCCTGGAGGCGGCCGGGGCCCCCACGGCCTGGAACAACTTCATCGGCATCGCCCAGAGCGCGGCGGCCATCCACGCCTTCGGCACCGAGGACCAGAAGCGACGGTTCCTGCGACCGGCCTTCGCCAACGAGGAGATCTGGTGCCAGCTGTTCAGCGAGCCCGGGGCCGGGTCCGACCTGGCCGGCCTGGCCACGGCGGCCCAGCGCGACGGGGACGTCTGGGTGGTCAACGGGCAGAAGGTGTGGACCAGCTACGCCCGCCACGCCCGGTGGGCCATCCTGCTGGCCCGGACCGACCCTGACGTGCCCAAGCACCGGGGCCTGACCTTCTTCATCTGCGACATGGAGGCCGACGGGGTCGACGTCCGGCCGCTCCGCCAGGCCGACGGCACCGATGCCCACTTCAACGAGGTGTTCCTGACCGACGTCCACCTGCCCGACACGCTGCGGGTGGGGGAGGTGGGCCAGGGCTGGGCCATCTCGGTGGTCGGGCTGAGCGCCGAGCGCGACGGACAGGGGGCCTCGCACCGCACCACCCCGGTCGACGACCTGCTGGCCGTGTGGGCGGCCCGGCCCGAGCGGAGCCCGGCCGAGCAGGCCGTGCTGCGCGACCGGGTGGCCCGGCTGTGGATCCGCTCGGCCGCCCTCGACGCCATGACCCAACGCATGAAGGAGATCCAGGACCGCGACGGGCCCAAGAACGAGGGGGCGGTGACCAAGATCGCCAGCACCGAGCTGGCCCAGGCCGTCCACGAGCTGAGCGTCGACATCCTCGGACCCGAGGGCGCGCTGGGGGGCGAGTACGCCACCATGCTGGCCGGGACCCACGTGGACTCGCCCCAGCTCCGCTTCATCAGGAGCCGGGCCATGTCCATCGAAGGCGGCTCCAACCAGATCCTGCGCAACATCGTCGGTGAGCGCATCCTGGGCCTGCCCGGTGACGTCCGGGTCGACAAGTCCATCCCCTGGCGCGAGGTGCCCCGCTCGTAGCCGAAGGCGCCCGCCGTCAGGCCCGACGGCTCTGCAGCGACGGGCTGGGCTCCATGTCCGGCGGGGCCGTCGAGGTGACCAGCACGATGCCCACCACCATGACGGCGAAGCCGAGCAGGGCGGCGACCACCCGGCCGGGGTGGTCGGTGAAGTGCTCACCGAAGATCCACACCCCGAGGAAGATGCTGACGAATGGGTCCACGGCCACCAACAGGGGCTGGGACACCCGGAGCGGTCCGACGTGGAGGGCGGCCTGGGTGAGCAGCGATCCGGCGATCCCCCCGACGATCAGGGCGTAGATGGGCCAGCGGGCCAGGCTGCCCACCAGCCCGAATGCGGCCAGGGTGTCGGTGGTGGCCTTGATGAAGGTGGCCTCGACGGCCCAGACCACGCCGGCCGCCGTGGCGTAGAGGGCGGCCTTGCGGGCCGGCGACCCGAACCGGGCCAGGCCGGCCAGGGCCACGGTGACCACGGCGGCGGTCACCATGGCCGAGAGCCAGGCCCCCGAGGTCGGGGTGGCGTGGCCCCCCTCGGGCTCGGACATCACGATGAACAGGGCCAGGCCGGCGCAGGTCAGGGCGGCTGAGCCCCAGGCCCAGACGCTGATGAGCTGGCGGATCCACAGCCGCCGCAGCACCAGGGCAAAGACCAGCTCGGTGACCAGCAGGGCCTGGACCACCGACACCAGCCCGTCGTGGAGGGCCAGGGCCTGGAACACGAACGCCCCGATCAGCCCGGCCGCGCCGACCAGCCACATCGGGTTGGTCAGCAGGTAGCGGGCCACGTGGACGAAGCCCCGGCCCGAGGCCTGGGAGGCGCTGGCCCGGTGCTGGGCCACCACGCTGAAGGCGTTGGCCAGGGCCGCCAGGAGCGCCAACAGGACGGTCACGGCACCCGGCCGGCCGACGGTGCTTCCACGGACCGGTCGTCGGCCGCTCCGCCCCCCCGCGCCGCGCCGGCCGGGCCGGCCAGGGCCGCGGTGGCGGCGTCGATGGCCGGCCAGCCGCTGTCGCGCTCCCGGCGCCGACGCTCGGCCCGGTAGCCACCGTGCACCCCGAAGAGCCGCTTGGCCCACAAGAGGTAGCCGGCGATCAGCAGGTTGAGGGCCAGGGTGACGAGCTTGAGCACGCTGACCTTGACCGAGAGCTCGTAGAGCTCGATGGGCAGGAGGAGGATGGTGGCCACGAAGGTCAGGTACTCGGCCCACCGGCGGGTCAGCCACAGGCCGACCGCTTCGACGGTCTCGAGGGCGGCGTAGCCGATGGCGATGAACCCGGCCCAGTAGAGGTGGCTCCTCGAGATGGTGAAGACGTGGCGGAAGCTCCCCAGCACCCCGTGGAGCGACCCGGCCCCCGAGATGCCCGACAGGTCGGTCATCACCTGGTCGTAGTCCTTCTCCAGGGTCCGGTGGTGGCCGATCAAGGCGAAGATGGCCACGGCCACGGCGGTCAGCACGATCACGTGGACCACCCGGTCGAGGGCGATCAGCCGCAGGACGTAGCGGTCCCGGAGCAGCGGGCCGCGCAGCGGCAGCTCGATCTCGTCCCGGGGCGGGACGCCCGGGCGTGACGGGTCGTCGGGCGGCCGGTGGACCTGGTAGCCGTCGCAGCGCAGGCACCGGTGGTAGCGCAGGCCCCGCTGCTCGACCACCAGGGCGGCGTCCTCGGGGGTGATCCGGGCCGCGTCGGTGCCCACCGTGACGTGCCCGCGCCAGGCGCAGGTGATCAGTTCGAAGCGGTTCGGAGGCCGCCCGGCCGTGCGCACGTGGGCTGTCCCGTGGTGGGTGGCGAATCGATGGCGGTCGCCATCGGGCCTCCATCATTGGGGGGAGGCCGGCGGGCCGTCAACGACCCGACGTTCCCGGGGTCCCCGCCCCATGTGCCGTAGGATCCTGCGACACGCCTGAGTGGGCGACGGGAAGCGGAGGAGTCGGCCGTGAGGGGTCCCACCATCGAGAGCAGCTCGCGGCCGGGCGCCGGAGCCGGGCCGGCCCGGGTGGCCGGCCGACGCCGGGTCCGGGGCCGCCGGACGGTCATTGTCACCCTCGGGGCCGGGCTGGCCCTGAGCGCGTTCGTGGCCGTGCCGGCGGCCGTGGCCCAGGAGACCACCACCACCGTCGCCCCGACGACCACCACCGTGGCCCCGACCACCACCACCACCGTCGCCCCGACCACCACCACCGTGGCCCCGACCACGACGACGACCACCGCCCCGGCCACCACGACCACCCGGGCCAAGCCGACCACCACCTCGCACCCGACCACGACCACCGTGGCCCCGGCCTCGACGTCGAGCACGCCGTGGGGCTGGATCGTGTTGGCGGTGGCTCTGCTGGCGGCCATCATCGTCGTCATCGTCCTGCTGGTCGGGAGCCAGAACCGGCGACGGCAGTTCGAGCAGTGGCGGGCCGGGGCCCGTTCGACGCTCGAGCAGGGGCAGCTGTCCCGCCAGCTGCTGGCCTCCGACGTCCAGACCCCCGGGGACGCGGCCCGCCACGCCTCGGTCCGGGTCCAGGTCGAAGCGGCGGCCGCCGCCTTGGGCGGCCTGGCCGACCAGGCGCCCAGCGAGGAGACGCGCCTGGCCGCGGTCAACTCGGCCGACGCCCTGCGTGGTCTGCTGTTCGCCGTCGAGGCCAACCGGCTGCTGCGCGACGGCACCCAGGCGCCGACGGCCGACCAGCTGGCCCAGGCCGACGCCGCCCTGCGCCATGGCAATGCCCAGGTCGGCCAGGCCTTCGACACCCTGGACGGCCTGATCGGACCCGACCAGCCGGCCCGGGGGTGACCGGGCATCCCGGCACGCGCCGGCCGGGTGCGTGATACTGGCGGCGCAATGAGGGGAACCCACGTCGCGCCACCCGGTAGGCCCCGCTCGGGACCGAGACCGCCGATCAGCCGAGAGCCGATCGACGTCGCAACGACGGCACGGCTGACCGATGGCCGCCCGGCGGGTGGCCGACGCCACGCTCGACAGAGCACCTAGGAGGGAAATCGAATGCTTGCGTCCTCGTACCCGCTGTTGGACCTGTTCTGGACCATGTTGTGGTTCTTCATGTTCTTCATCTGGATCTGGCTGCTCATCATCATCTTCTCGGACATCTTCCGCAGCCACGACATGGGTGGGGGCATGAAGGCCCTCTGGGTCATCTTCGTGATCATCATCCCGCTGCTGGGCATCCTCATCTACCTGATCGCCCGGGGCGGCGGGATGCACGACCGTGCCGAACAGGCCATGAAGGCCCAGAAGCAGGCGTTCGACGCCCAGGTGCGCGAAGCCGCCGGCACCGGGGGCACGGCCGACGACCTGGCCAAGCTGGCCGACCTGAAGGCCAAGGGGGTCCTGACCGACCAGGAGTTCGAGGCGCAGAAGGCCAAGATCCTGGCCAGCTGACGTCGGCCCCCGGTCGACCTGTCCGCCGACGACGCCCGGACCGACGGTCCGGGCGTCGTCGCGCCGGTCGAGGCCGTCGGCCGGGCCACTGCTGTCCCGCCGACCAGCCGTGCCCCGATGTCCGCTCGGGGGCCGGCCCCGGCCCCGGCCCCGGCCCCGGGCGTCGGCGAGGGCGAGGGGCGAGGGCGGCGGGCGGATCGAGGCAGCGCCCGGGGGCGGTGTCGAGGGTGGTCGTCGGTCGCGGGCCGCCGGACCGAGGCCCCGAACCTCGGTGGCGGACTGCTCTCGGAAACTCCGGCCCCGGCCGCTCCCCGGCCCCGGCGGCCCTGGTCCTCGGGAATCGGGGTTCGGGTCCGGTGGAGCCGGGTCGGGGCTCACGGCACGGCCGGCTGGGGCCCTTTCTTCTTCTTGTCCTTCTTTGGTGCCGGCCGGTCGTGCGGGAGCTCCCGGGTGAAGGCCAACGAGGCCAGGGCGAGCAGTGCGGCAGCCAGGAGGCCCGCCTTGAGGGCCCGCAACTGCGCCTGCTCGTAGTCGTCCACCAGGGCAACGGTCGTGGGCTCGTCGAGACCGGCCTTCTGGGCGGCCGCCTCGATCTGCGTGGACGAGGCGAAGTTGGTGTTCGAGCCGGCGGCCACGCCGACCTGCGCCGCCACCTCGGGGCTGATCCGGGCGTCGTGTTGGACGTTCGAGATGAAGGTGCTGGTCAGCCCGATGAGCACGATGGACCCGATGAGCGCCACCCCGAGCGCAGACCCGAGCTGCTGGCCCGTGTACTGGAGCCCACCGGCCTCGCTCCGGCCCGAATCCTGGACCGACGACTGAACGACGTTGCCCAGCTGGGAGACCATGAGCCCGACCCCGACGCCGAGAACGGCCATGCCCAGGGCGAAGCCGGCGTTGGACAGCGTGGGCTTGATCGTCGAGAGCAGGATGACCACGCCGGCGATGGTCACCACCAGCCCGCAGCGGACGATCGAACGCACCGGGAACCGCCCGGAGAGCCGTGAGCCGAGGGCCGAGGTGGCGAACATGGTGATCGAGACGGGCAACATCTTGACCCCCGTCTCGAAGGCGCTCAGGCCCAGGACCAGCTGCAGGTAGAGGGGGACGACGAAGAAGATGCCCATCAGGACCAGGTTCTGGGTGAAGAGCCCGATCAACCCGGACCTGACGGAGGGCACCCGGGCCAAGGAGAGGTGGACGAGCGGATCGCGGGCCTGGGCCTCCCGGCGTCGCTGCCATGCCACGAACCCCCAGACCAGGACGCCCCCGGCGGCGATGACGAACAGCGTGGGC
>Ga0181519_10003974_pt1 | contig 12052 bp, 8 predicted proteins | sample PEATcosm2014_Bin_26_FD_121102 | JGI IMG/M metagenome (GOLD analysis project Ga0181519, IMG submission 121102) | Peatland microbial communities from MTU Mesocosm Facility, Houghton, MI, USA - PEATcosm2014_Bin02_10_metaG | ecosystem: Environmental > Terrestrial > Soil > Wetlands > Peat | place... | reverse complement strand
CTGGCCGGGGGAGGGCCCGCCCCGGTCTTCACCAGAAAGCCCTCATCCGGCAGCTCCGCTGCCACCTTCTCCCGGAGGGAGAAGGGTTATGTTGCAGCTCTCGCGCTGCCAGCATCGATAGCTCTTGTCGCCCGGGTGGGGATTTGCTACCGTCGCGCCCGTGCGGTGCCCATCTTTTCGCCGAGTTCGGCCAATCGCCGCGCGCTTGTCTGAGGCGAGAGCCAAGCGGGGAAATGGATGCCGAACGTTCTCGTGGTCTACTACTTTACGCGGCCCTATCCGCCGCGTGAGTCGATCCGCGATCATCTCTACTCGTTCGAACGCTATGCGCCAGGGCGTTGTTACTACTTCAACGCGGCGCTGGGAAGTCGGCCGCTGTGGACGCGCGTGATCAAGTTCGACCTGGTTGTGTTCCATACCACGCTGCTGGCCGTGCGCTGGAACCGTGACCGCTTCCGCCGCCTGATGAGCCGGCTTGCGTGGCTGGGCAGGTTGCCCGCCGTCAAGGCCGTGCTGCCTCAGGACGAGTTCATCAGCACTGACCTGCTGGCCGAGTTCATCGATCGGTTCGACGTCGGTCATGTCTTCTCGCCGGCTTCGGATGCCGACCGGCCGCTGATTTATGGCCAGGTGCGCCGACCGGACGTGAGCCATACCCACGTGCTGACTGGCTATCTCGACGAAGGCATGCTGGCCCGCGTCGATCGACTGGCCCGCACCAGCGACGCGCGGTCGATCGACATCGGCTATCGAGCCCGTAGCGCCAGGGCCTGGCTGGGGCGACGCGGGCTGCTCAAGTCGCGCGTGGCCGAGCAGTTCGTCGAGCGGCTGGCCACGAGCGGCCTGGCCTTGGACATTTCCCTGGCGCCCGAAGACACGCTGTTGGGCGACGCCTGGTACGATTTCCTGCTCAAATCCAAATACACGATCGGGGCCGAGGGCGGCGCCAGCCTGCACGATCACGACGGCAGCACCCGCCGCCGCACCGAGCAGTTTCTCGCGGCCCATCCCGACGCCCAGTTCGACGAGATCGAAGCCGCTTGCTTTCCCGACCGGGATGGCAACCTGGCGCTGCAAGCCCTGGCCCCGCGGCATCTCGAAGCCTGTGCCACGCGCACCTGCCAGGTGCTGGTCGCCGGCGCGTACGACGGCGTCCTCGAACCAGGCAAGCACTACATCGAATTGCAGCCCGACTTTGCGAACCTCGACGAGGTCGTCGCCCAACTGGCCGACGACTCGCTGCGACGCTCGATCGTCGAGCAGGCCTACCAGGACATCGTCGCCAGCGGTCGCTACACGTACCGAAAGTTCGTCGAGCTGGTGCTCGAGCGATCGCTCGGCGAGCTGGAACTCCCCTCGCCCCTTGCGGGAGAGGGGCCGGGGGTGAGGGGGCGGCGGTCGTCGGATAGACTTTTAGCCGGTCGACGGCTGCTCCAAACCGCGGCCCATCGAGCCGCCCACTGGCGCGATCGTGCCGGTTGGAGGTTTGTGGCGGCCGTGGGGTGGGCACTGCGGCAATGCGACCGCCGGCGCAAGCCGCGAGTAAGCCAAGTGGCCAATTCCGGGGCGCAGGGTCGGCATGTGGCCATCGAGCCTTGCGCCGCGGAGCCCGTCGCGTGCTGAAGATCGTCACCATCGTCGGCGCGCGTCCGCAGTTCATCAAGGCGGCGGCCGTGTCGCGCGCCTTGGCACGCGCGCCCGGCGTGCGCGAGTTGCTCGTCCATACCGGACAGCACTACGACGAGAACATGTCGCAGGTCTTCTTCGACGAGCTGGAAATTCCTCCTCCGGCTCATCACCTGGCGATCGGACCAGGTTCGCCAGCCGAGCAGACCGGTCGGATCTTGATGGCGCTCGACGGCGTTCTGCGGGCAGAGGCGCCAGACTGGGTGCTCGTCTACGGCGATACGACTTCGACCCTGGCCGGGGCGCTGGCCGCGGCCAAACAGCACCTGCCGATCGCCCATGTCGAAGCCGGCGTGCGCTCGTTCAATCGTCGCATGCCCGAGGAGATCAATCGCGTGCTCACCGACCACGCGGCAGATCTGCTGCTGGCGCCCACGCGCGCGGCCGTCGAGAATCTACACCATGAAGGGATTACCCCTGACAGAATCGAGCTGGTGGGCGACGTGATGTACGACGTGGCCCTGCATTCGGCGGCCAAAGCCGACCGCGCGAGCACGATCTTGCGTCGGCTCGAAGTCGAGCCTGGCGGCTACGTGCTGGCCACCGTGCACCGGGCCGAGAACACGGACGACCCGCAGCGTCTAGCGGCCATTTTCGAGGGTTTGGGCCAGCTCAGCCGACGGCTGCCGGTCATTCTGCCGCTGCATCCACGCACGCGCGGGGCGCTCGAGCGAGAGGGCCTGCTTGCCGCTGCGGCGAAGCGCTTGCGGTTGATCGACCCCGTCGGCTATCTCGACATGATCGCCTTGGAACGACACGCCCGGCTGATCGCGACCGACTCGGGCGGCGTGCAGAAGGAGGCGTTTTTCTACCGGGTGCCATGCCTGACGCTGCGCGACGAAACCGAGTGGACGGAACTCGTCGACGAAGGGGCCAACCGATTGATTCATCCGCTCTCGGTCGAAGCTATCGTGGCTGCCGCCCAAGCGATTCTGGATGGTCAGGCGACCGTCGGCAGCATCGACGCACCATCGCTATACGGCGACGGGCACGCGGCCGAGGCGATCGTTCACCGGATGATTCGTGGACCGGTCAGGCGTTGAACGGGCTGTCGGCAGGCCGAGAATCCGCTCGAGAAACAGCGCCAGACGACGTGTCTGATCTTGCCGTGACAACCCTCGCCCTGCCGTGGCAGCGATTGGCGCGATCGCGCCCGCCCGCTTTTCCGAGAGACGCTGGCGCAGGTGTTCGGCAATGGCTCGCGGGAGGTCGAGCACGACGCCGGCGCGGCGCTGCGTGATCAGGCGGCCGGGCAGGCTGGTCGCATCGCCGAGGGCGAGGATCGGCCGTCGAGCGCCCAGGTACTCGAACAGCTTTCCGCTGTAAGCACCTCGTGCCCGGGGGCCACGCTCCAGCAGCATCAGCAGCAGATCGGCCGATTGTTGCAAGGCCAGGGCCTCGCGGTAGCCGACGCTGGCGTGCGTTTCGACCAGGTGGCCGACGCCGTATTGCGTGGCCAGCGCCTGGACATTGCTCAGGTACCGGCCGTAGAACTCGACCCGAATCTGCGCAGCCTCAGGGCCGAGTTCGGCCAACGCCGCCAGCAGCGATTCGCAGTCGCGACGGCCTTCATAGATCATGCCGGTATAGACGAGTCGGAGCGGTAACGCGGAACTTGGCGTTGGCGCGGGGCGGGCGAAGTCGTGCGGATCGAAGCCATTGAGCACGATCGCGACGGGCTGCCGATGTTCGGCGCGCAGTTGCCGGGCAAGCGGCTCGGAGACCGTCACCATGCCGGCTGCCGACGCGAGCACGCGACGCTCGAGCCGCTTCTCGAACCAGCGGCGCCAGGCGGGATGCGAGTACCCGAGCTCGCCGACCCACAGATCACGCAGCTCGGCCACCCAGGGAATGGCGTGCTGCTTCGCTAGCGCTGCCCCCACGAGCAGCGACGTGGGAGGCGTGGAGCTGGCCAGGATCAGCTCGGGCTGAAATTCTCGGCACAGCTTGTGCCCCGCCGCCAGCGCAAAGGGCAACCAACCGATTTGACCGTCGGGCAAGTTGAGGAGCGAACGGTAGAGAGCCCCTAGCCGCTTGAACCACGAACGGCCGACAGCCGGCGGCGCGAAGCCACGCTCGGCCACACGACGCCGACCGCCCAGCACCATTTCGATCGGCCGGTTGACGTCGAGCCAAGCGGTCGCCGTGACGTGCTCGCTGGGGATCTCCAGCGGCAGGCTCGGCAGCAGCGGCTGATCGCGGGCCGTGAGCACACGGACTTCGTGACCCAGGCGACGCAAGTGCGCCGCCGTCTTGCCGACGCGCACCGCTCCGATCGTATTGAACGGAGGGAAGTAGTAGGAAACGAGCAGGATTCGCATGGGACGTCTCGTGCGCACCGCACCGGGCCGACGGCCCTGCGCGCTTCAAGCGGCTTGCCTGGCCATCTCCAGCGGCGCTGTTGGCTCCAGTCCGCACAGTTCTTCGTACAACTGGCCGACGCGCCGCATGTTGACGGCACTGTCGAAGCACTCGTGGGCCCTGGCCCGAGCCGCGACCCCTTGGCGGGCACGCCGCAACGGATCGGTCAGGTAGCGCGCCAGTTGCTCGGCATAATCGGCCGCATTGCGCGGAGAGCAGAGCACGCCGGTTTCGGGCGAGACGACTTCGCGAATGCCTTTGACATTGCTGCCGACGCAGGGCAAGCCGGCGGCCTGCCCTTCGATGACCGACAACGGCAACCCTTCCCAGAGCGATGGTTGCAGGAGGACATCGGCCGCATGGAATGCCGGGGTCGGGTCCGACATCCAGCCGGCCAGGCGAACGCGCTCGCTCAGGCCCGCGGTCTGCAATCGGAGACGCAAGTCGATTTCGAGCGGGCCGGATCCGGCGACCGCGAGCTTCCAGTCCGGATCCGGCAGCAGCTTCTCGAGGCGCAGCAGGATCTCGGGCAGCAGCCAAGGTTGCTTGGGCTTATCGACGCGGCCGGCGAACAGGATCACACGATCGCGCGGGCCAATGTCATGGGCCACGCGAAACTGCTGGCGGGCGGCCGCCTGGGCGCGCGGATCGAAGGGCTCGAGGTCGATGCCATTGTGGATCGTGAGGCACTTCCCGGCCGGCAGCAGCCCCTCGCGCTCGGCCAGCACCCGCTCCTCGTCGTTGACGAAGATCACGCGATCGGCGTAGGCGCCGGTCCAACGCTCCAGGCGACCGTACAGCCAACGCGTGGGCCGCGGCGTGAACTCATGGAACGCGAAGGCATGCACATGGTGAATCACCAGTGGAGTCCGCGCGACGCGGGCCGCGATCCGTCCCAAGATACCTGGCTTGGACGAATGCGTATGCACGATGTCGAAGCTTTGTTCGCGAAACAGCCGCAGCAGCGCGCCGTAGGCTTGGGCATCGCGAAACGGGTCGATCGGCCGGTCGAGCGCGGGGATGAAATGGCAAGGAATGTCCAACTCGGCCAGTGCATCGCTCAGCGCACCGGGCTGCTGGCAGACCACGTGGGGCTGGAACCGATCACGGTCCAAGTGCCGGAAGATCTCGAGCATCACGCGCTGGACGCCGCTGAGGATCGGCAGGACTTGAACGTGGCAGACCGAAATCATCGCAAGCTCGCACGCAGGGGCTGTTCGACGGGCTCGTCGGAAGAACCCGGCAGGTCCGCGCCAGGAGCTGTTTCCATGCGTGGAGCGGCCGCTCGGGGACCGAGCAAGCGATGTCTTTACCCGATTTGCCGGACCAGGACCAGAGCGGTCGCTGGCGGCACTGCGCGCGACGCATGCGTGCTGGTTGACAGCATGGTGACTGCTCTGGCCAAGAACCGAGCATTCGATTACACCAACCCCCCAATAACCAGTCCTAGGTGGGCGGCGACTCGCCTCGCGCACTCGGACCGCGCCAGTTGGCACTCGATTCATGACCCTGACCGACATCCTCTCCGTGTTCGGATCGCCGCTGCGCCACGGCCGCGCGCGGTCCGATGGCTTGCTCCGAAGTTGGTCGGGGCTGAGCTTGCTCGTAGGGTTGGTCGTGTTGTGTGCCGTGCCACGAATCGCGATGGCCTGGCGTCTCGACGTGCTGTGCGACGACGGACCGTGCTATATCCGCCTGGCCGAGGCCTGGCAACGCGGTGACTGGGCCCAGGCCTTGCTGCTGCAGTGGAACATCTATCCGATGATCCTGGCCGCCTTGAACGCCTGTGGCGTGTCCTGGGAACAGGCGGCACGCTGCTGGGGACCGTTCGTCGCGACCCTCACGGTGTTGCCCTTGTTCGGTTGGCTCTCGCGCCAATTCAGCCGGCCCGTCGCGGCCGCGGGTTGTCTGCTCTACGCCGTGCATCCGGCGCTGATCGAGTGGACGCCGGAAATGGTGCGCGATTCCACGTTCTGGTTGCTCACCGCGCTGACGCTCTATGCCGGCTGGCGAGCCACGAGCGAACTGTCGATTCCGTTCTTCGTCGCGGCTGGGCTCGCGCTCGGGTTCGCGGTGTTGACGCGCTTCGAGGGTTTACTGCTGCTGGTGCCGCTGGGCTGGTGGACGGCGCGCGGGGGTCGAGGAAGGATCGCCTCGCGGCATCGACGAGGGCTTGGCGCCGCCTTGGGCCTGGCGTTGCCGCCGATGATGATCTTGATGTTGAACGTCGCCGGGCCCGAGTCGGCGACGCAGTGGCAATTGTTTCGTCTCGAGCCATTGAAGCGCCTTCAACGCTGGGTCGGGTCGTGGGGAGATCCGGCGCTTGAGCCGGTCGGATTGGTACCCGAATCCGCATCACTCGATTTGGGGTCCAGCCTGTGGCGGCGGTTCAATCCGGGGTTTCAGTTCTTGTGGTCGATGCAGCGCGGCGTGACGCCTGTGCACGGCGGGCTGTTGGTGTGGGGCTTGGGGGCCTGGTGGCGCAAGTGGCGCCGTGCCGCCGGAGGACCGTTGGTGTTGACGGCGATTCTGACGACCGTCGGCATCTGGATCCATCTGCGCGCGACGGGAAGTGCCAGCAGTCGATATTGGCTGACGGCCGTTCTGTTGTCGCTGCCGATGGCCGGCCTGGGGCTGGAATCGCTGGTGAGCGCTGTCACACGATGGCTGGCGAAACGCACGAGCCCACGGCTCGCGGTGCGTACGGCCCTGGTGAGTTGCGTCGGACTGCTCGTGATCACCGGATGGATCGATGCCCTGAGCGCGAATCTCGACAGCCGGCGACACTACGCGGAGCTCGGCCGGTGGATTCAGGGGCACTTCGGACCGCAACAGATTTTCGGCACCGACGATCATTTGCCTTTGGTGAGCCACTATGCGCGAGCCCATTACACGCCCATCCCTCGCACTGCGACCGGTCAGTCGTTGGTGCGGTTGATCGAGGGCTGCGGACCGGAGGTCGTGATCCTCACTCGACGCGGCGCCTGGGAAGACTATCGCCAACTGCTCGACGAACGATCGCGGTTAGGCTTGGAACGGATTGACGCCTCGCAATTGCCGCCTGGTGCCGAGCGCTTCGTCGTGCTCGCGCGAGCGGTCCACCGACATTAGGGGACCAGGCCTGATGGCCGAGATCTGTGCATCACCCTACGGGCAGTGGCTGGCCGTGATCTTCGGTCTGGCCCTGGTTGCGTCATTGGCTCTGACGCGCGTGGCTCGGACAGTCGCCACCAGGCTGGGGATCACGGATAGCCCCGACGGCCGGCGCAAGCTGCACGCGGGGCCGATTCCGCTCTGGGGCGGCGTGGCGTTGTACCTCTCGATGGCTTTGGCGCTGGTGCTGGCGCGGCAATGGCCCGAACTGGCCAACAGCTCCTTCATGCATTTCACGTCGACCTTGATGATCTCGAGCGGCTTGGTGATGGCGCTGGGGTTCGTCGACGATATCTACGAGCTGCGCGGTCGGGTGAAGCTCGCGATGCAGATCCTGGCCGTGGTGCCTTTGATCGTGGCCGGCTATTGGTTCAACGTCATCGCGATGTTCGGCGTTCGGGTCGAACTCGGCTGGATCGGCATCCCGATCACCGTGCTGTGGCTCGTCGGGTGCATCAACGCGATCAATCTGCTCGACGGCATGGACGGTTGCGCGTCGGTGGCGGGCATCGTCGCCGCGCTGGCTGCGGGCGTGGTGGGAATCGAGAACGGCCAGTGGCATATCCTGCCGTCCGCCGCCGCGCTGGCCGGCGGCTTGATCGGGTTCCTGGCCTACAATCGCCCTCCGGCCAGCATCTACCTGGGCGATTCGGGCAGCATGGTCATCGGGCTGGTCCTGGGGCTGCTGTGCCTGGAAGGTGGCAACAACCTTGCCGGCGGGCACATGTCGGTCGCCGCTCCGCTGGTGCTGATGACGATTCCGCTCTGGGACACGAGCCTGGCGATCGTCCGCCGCAAGCTCACCGGCCGGCGTTTCGATTCACCCGACCGCGGACACTTGCACCATCGCCTGCAAGAACTCGGCTTCAGCAACTGGCAAGCGCTGGGCGTGATCGCCTGGATGAGCAGTGTGGCCGGCGGCGCGGCGATCTTGGCGGCGCATACCGGTTGGGGATGCATCGGTTGGGGAACCGCTGCCGCGCTGGTCGTGCTGATGGCCGCCTGCCGCTGGTTCGGGCACTATGAAGTCGCGCTGGCCCGAATCGCCGTGGCCAGCATGCTGGCCCGGCTGGCGAACCGCTTGGCCCTGGCCTGTCCGATGCACGGCGAGCCGGATCGGCGGGCGATCGCTCGGGGATCGTTCGACGAAGCCTGGCGCGCCTTGATCGGCGAACTCTCGTTTTGGGAGGTGCGACGGTTGGAGCTGCGGTTGCGAAAATCCGGAAAATTGATCGCTGCGCATGTCTGGCAGGACAGCCCCGACGTCCCGTCGGATGGCAGTGGCTGGCGGTTCTCGACCCTGGTCGGGACGCTCGATCAAGTGCAATGCGAGTTGTACGTCGAAGCACGAGAGGGGGCTCGCGCGCGCGAACCGTGGTACGTGGGCCGGGTCGGGCGCGTACTCCGTCGTTTCGCGCTGCGGTTGGTGGCCGATCCCGAGTTGGTCGTCACCGGCGATCTCAAACATGGTGACCAATCGGTCATACCCTTCGTCCCGAAGACGAAAGCGCTCCGCGATGCCGCCTGAAGATCGGAGCCCGGGAACTCGCGGTTTGCCCCTGGATTGGGGTGGCTCGAAGTGCAGTACCTGCGTAGAGTACCTTGAGTTCAGCGACGATCAGCGGTCTTCGAAGAGCCGAGCGCCAGTCACGTGAGTTGCCCTTCACCCACCGAACCAATGACGCCGTCGTCCGGGCTTTCGGTCATGCGCGCGTTGGAAGCGCTATCGACTCGCGCGCGGGGCCTGCCGCCGGCCATGATTCGCGGCGCGTTGCTGGTCTATTGGATCGTGCTGCTCGTGTTGATCCACATGCCGATTCCGCGGACGACCGAGCCGAACAACGGCAGCGACAAGATCGTTCACTTCGTCCTGTACGGCTGGTTGGCATTTCTGCTGACGGCTTCGCTCGATCGGCTCGTGGCCGGCGGTTGGAAGCTACGCGTCGGACTGGTGCTGGCGCTGGTATCCGCGCAGGGGCTGATCGACGAACTCACCCAGCCGCTCACCGGGCGCGATTGCGACCCCTGGGATTGGTTCGCCGACGCGGTGGGAGCCTTGGCGGCCTTGGGGGCGTTCTACGCCTGCCGCTGTTGGCTGACCCAAGCTCGCCGGTCTCCAGCGGCCTGAGCCCAAGTCACCATCGCGCTCAGCGCGCCAGCGGCGAGCGGGCCGATGACCGTTGCCAGCCGAGACTCAGAACCCAATCGCGGAATCGCGCGTCCAAATCCGGCCAATTCGCTCCGCCCAACGCCAGTTGCACCTGCCGGGCCTGCGGTTGCTCCGGGTCGCGAGCGTGGCGGAAACGGTCGTAGAATCGTTCGAGCAGGCCTTGCTCTTGCAGGTACAGGCAGAAGTACCGTGCCTGCGCATAGTTCAAGCCGACCGAATGGCCGCGGAAGTCGGGCTGCGACACGAGCTGCTCGAGCGACGGCAACCTTCCCTCGCGCATGGCCTGCTGCAAGCCCGGCAAACGCCAGTTCGTGCCGCCACGAATGCCGCGCTCGTCGCTGATCGTGCAGGCTTCGTGCAGCGAGGCCAGGCCCTCGTTCAGCCAGTCGGGCGCGCCTGGGAAGTCGAAGTCGACCAGCGCGTGGGTCAGCTCGTGGACAAGCGTGCCGCTGCCGGTCTCGATGTTGGTGATCAGCGTCCGCGTATTCGGTCGGTAATAGCCGTAGACGCTGATCCCCTCTTCGCCGAAAAGCTGGCGGGCGTAGTACGTATAGTGGGCTTCATCGCCAAACAGCAGCACGGTGATCGGGGCACTGGGCGTTTGGCGGAAATACATCCGGGCCATGGCCCTGGTCGCGGGAGCGATCGTCCGGCGGTACCAGCCGTCCAACTCGTCGGCCGTCATGTTGCCGCCGAGCACGAACGGTGGCCGCGCGAGCGTTTCGCAGCCTGGACCAAGCTGCGCGGCAAGCGCTTCGGCCTGCATTTGGCACTGGTTCTCGAGACCGGAGTCGGCGGCGACGCTGACCTGCTGCGAGGCGCTCGCGCCGCGCACGATGGCTTGGTTTTCGGACAGCGGTCCGAGTGGTTCGCAACGAGCCCAGCGCGACACTACCAACGACACCGCCACGATCGGCAGCGGAGCCAGGATCAACAGCAAGGTTCGCAGGCGGTGGTTGCTGAACATAGTCACGATCAATAGGCGGGCAGGCACGGCGCGCCAGGCGTTACCGACGGCAACGCCAGACTCCGGCCGCAGCTCGGCACTCTCCGGCAATCTGGTTTAACTTAGCCTATATTCTGACGGCCGGGCGTAGCACGTTTCCAGTCTGTAACGAGCGCGCCGATCGTCGAATTCCTGCCGAATGAGCCCTGCGGCGATAAGCCGTGGCGGTCGAAGCGGTCGTCCGGGCGGCCGACCGCCTCCGACCCTACCGTCGGTACGGGTGGTCGTGTAAAGTAGAGTCGCGTTTGCAGGAGGACTGCAAAGCAATCCTTCTCCCGCTGGGAGAAGGTGGCAGCGCGGCTGCCGGATGAGGGTTTTCCGCTTGATCGAGGCAAGAACCCTCGCCTGGCCTTCGGCCATCCTCTCCCAACGGGAGAGGGGTTTCGGCGATCTGGCAATCCTCTTGTTCCCGTTGGTTCCTTTCTTGTTCCTCGTTGGCGCCGCCCTGTAGCGCTTTGCCACCATGACCCACGAACTGTACGACAACCCGCTCATCGGCCGCTACGCTTCGGAACAGATGTGCCGATTGTGGGGGCCGGAGCGCAAGTTCCGCACCTGGCGCAAGCTGTGGGTCATCTTGGCCGAGGCCGAGGCCGAACTCGGACTGCCGATCACTCGTGAGCAAATCGCCGAGTTGCGAGACCACGTCGACGACGTCGATTTCGCCGCAGCCGAGCGCTACGAGCGCAAGCTGCGGCACGATGTGATGGCGCATGTGCATGCCTACGGCGACGCGTGTCCTTCGGCTCGCGGGATCATTCACCTGGGCGCGACGAGTTGCTACGTCACCGACAACACCGACTTGATCCTGCTCAAGGAATCGCTCGAACTGGTGGCGGCACGGCTGGCCGGCGTGATCGATGCACTCGCCACGTTCGCCCACCAGCAGCGGTCGTTGCCGTGTCTGGCCTACACGCACTTGCAGCCGGCCCAGCCCACGACGGTCGGCAAAAGGGCCACGCTCTGGGCCTATGACCTGGCCCAAGACCTGGGCGAGATCGAATATCGGCAGCAGACGCTACGAGCGCGGGGGGCGAAAGGAACGACCGGCACCCAGGCCAGCTTCCTCGAGCTGTTCGGCGGCAACCACGAGAAGGTCCGCGAGCTCGACCGGTTGGTGAGCGAGCGGATCGGATTCGCTTCGAGTTACGTGGTCACCGGCCAGACGTACTCGCGGAAGGTCGATGCTCAGGTGGTCGGCTCGCTGGCCCAGGTGGCGGCTTCCGCGCACAAGATCGCCACCGACTTGCGGCTGTTGCAAAGCTTCAAGGAGGTCGAAGAGCCGTTCGAAGAGCACCAGATCGGCTCGTCGGCCATGGCCTACAAACGCAACCCGATGCGGGCCGAGCGGATCTGCGGTTTGGCGCGGTTCGTGATGAGCCTGGAGTCGAGCGCCAATGCCACGCTCGCCACCCAGTGGATGGAACGCACGCTCGACGACAGCGCCAACCGCCGCCTGGTCTTGCCGCAGGCCTTCCTCGCTGTCGACGCGCTGCTCGTGCTACTGGCGAACGTCACGGCCGGGCTGGTCGTTTATCCGAAAGTGATTGCCAACCGGCTGCTGGCCGAGTTGCCGTTCATGGCGAGCGAAAACATCATGATGGCTGCCGTCGCAGCCGGCGGCGACCGGCAAACGCTGCACGAGCGCATTCGCCAGCACAGCCAGGCGGCCGCGG
>Ga0181519_10003973_pt1 | contig 12053 bp, 9 predicted proteins | sample PEATcosm2014_Bin_26_FD_121102 | JGI IMG/M metagenome (GOLD analysis project Ga0181519, IMG submission 121102) | Peatland microbial communities from MTU Mesocosm Facility, Houghton, MI, USA - PEATcosm2014_Bin02_10_metaG | ecosystem: Environmental > Terrestrial > Soil > Wetlands > Peat | place... | reverse complement strand
CTGCGATCGCGCATTCCCAACATCCTGTTGCAGATGCTCTTCCGGGCATCGAATGCCTTGGGCTACTCGAACTATCCGGACAACGTCGTGCAGGCCTTCGTGCAGGAGTCGGCCCAAGCGGGCATGGACATCTTCCGCATCTTCGACTCGCTCAACTGGCTGCCGAACATGCGCGTGGCGATGGATGCCGTGCTCAAGACCAACGCCATCTGCGAGGCGGCGATCTGCTACACGGGCGACGTCCTCGACAAGCGCAAGACGAAGTACGACCTGAAGTACTACGTCGAGCTGGCCAAGGAGCTGGAGAAGATGGGCGCTCACATGCTGGCCATCAAGGATATGGCCGGTTTGTGCAAGCCCTACGCCGCTGAGTTGCTGGTGAAGACGCTTAGGCAGGAGATCGGCATCCCGATCCACTTCCACACGCACGACACCAGCGGCATCCAGTCGGGCTCGATCTTCAAGGCGGCCGAAGTAGGGCTCGACATCGCCGACGCCGCGATGGCGCCGCTCTCGGGCCTGACCTCGCAACCGAACTTGAATAGCGTCGTCGAAGGGCTGCGGTTTACGCACCACGACACCGAGCTCGATCCCGAAGCGCTCGAGAAGATCGCCGAATACTGGGAGGTCGTGCGCGAATACTATTCGCCGTTCGAAGCCGGCATGAAGAGCAGCACGGCCGAGGTTTATCACAACGAGATGCCCGGCGGGCAGTACACGAACCTTTACGAGCAAGCCCAGGCGATCGGCCTGGGGCATCGCTGGCACGAAATCTGCCGCGCCTATACGGACGTGAACCAACTGTTCGGCGATATCGTGAAGGTCACGCCTTCGTCGAAGGCCGTCGGCGACATGGCATTGTTCCTGATCACGAACAACATCTCGGCGGGCGAAGTGCTCGACAGCAAGCGCGAGCTGGCCTTTCCGGAGTCGGTCGTCGATCTGCTGGCAGGCCGAATGGGTGAGCCGCCGGGAGGGTTCCCACCGGCCGTGCGCGATCGGGTCTTGCGGGGCATCGAGCCGGTCAAGGGACGGCCGGGCGAGAGCTTGAAGCCGGCCGACTTCGCGGCCAAGAGCGCCGAGGTCGAGAAGCTGCTGGGGCGCAAGCCGAGCCAGCAGGAGATGCTGTCGTCGCTGATGTTCCCCCGCGTGTTCGCCGAGTTGATCGCCCACGAAGAACAGTTCGGCGACACCAGCACGCTGCCGACGCCGGTGTTCCTCTACGGCCCGGCCGTCGGCGAGGAGTGGTCGGTCGACATCGAGCAGGGCAAGCGGCTGATCGTGAAGTATCTGACCGTGGGCGACGTGCAGCAAGACGGCCGGCGAAGCGTGTTCTTCGAGCTCAACGGCCAGCCGCGGCAAGTGACCGTGTTCGACCGAACGCACAAGGGCGACATCGTCGAACGGCGCAAGGCCGACCCGGCGAATGCGTCGCACGTCGGCGCCCCGATGCCGGGGGCCGTGGTCACGGTCGTAGTGAAAGCGGGCGACAAGGTGGCCGTCGGCCAGAAACTGCTCACGCTCGAAGCCATGAAGATGGAGACGACGATCTACGCCGAGCGTGAAGGCAAGGTGGCCGAGGTGCTGGTGCAGCCAGGCACCCAGGTCGAAGCCGGCGAATTGGTTCTCCGTTGGGAGTGAGGAAGAAGGCGGAGGGCGGAAGAAGGAAGGCCGGGCCAGCGAAGCGCCGTGCCTTCTGCCCTGAGAGTTTCGCTGGCGACGCCAGCTTATCCTGCTCGGGAAAGTCGGCAAAATCGGAAAAAAGCTTCCGGCCCCGATAATCGTCAGGCCGAAAACTAGAGTCAGGCATTCCAAGCCGGAGTGCTGCGCGGCTGGACGCGCGTTCGACCTTATCGACGAGGGGGAACTGACATATGCGACGATTCATTCGGGCCGTGGCAATCGCAGGGATTGCCGCCACCTGGCCGGCGATGGCTGTCGCCTCGGATCAGGACATGGCCCAGCAGATCGCCAACAACTTGCGATCGAGCGGCCAATTCGTCGATTACAGCATCGGCGTGAAGTACGAAAACGGCACCGCCTGGATCCTCGGGCGCGTGGCCAACGAAGAACAACGCGACCGTGCCGTCGCCATGGCCCGTCAAATGGCCGGCGTCAGCAACGTGGTCTGCAACCTGGAAGTGCGCAGCACCAACCCTTCGCCCACTCAAGGCCTGACGACGCAATTCGTCGTACAGGATGTCGGGACAACCGGCGGGCTGTCGCAGGGCGACTTTCCCGAAGCGTCGCTGAGCTTCGCGCCGTCGGGCATCGCTCAGACTGCGGCGCAGTCTCCGGCCAATTCGGACTCCAAGCCGACGTCGCCGGCCCCTTCGCGGGCTCGCACCGCTAGCAAGACGCGAGCCGTACCGGCTGCCGCATCCCGAACGGTGAACGATCCGGGCGATCCGCTGGCGCAAACCGCAGCCCCGAACTTCGCGCCGGCTCCGGCCACCCGTCGCTATGCGAACACGCCGATCAGTTCGGCGAGCCGTCAGCCGCAGGCCGGCGGAAGGAACACGCAAGCGGCCTACATGGCCGGCGCTCAGAGCGACAATAGCATGGCTGGCGCTCCAGTGGGCAATGGCCAGGTCGTGCCGGGCTCGATGCGGGTGCAGGATTACCAACTTGGCCCCAATGCCGCTGGCCGCAATCCGAACATGATGGCCAACCAGCAGATGGCGGCGCAGCAGATGCAGATGGCGGCCCAGCAGCGTCGTGGCGGGGTGCCGGCGCAGATGGCTGGCTATGCCCCACAGCAAGGGATGCAGGCCATGCCAGCGGGCATGATGATGCAGACCGGCATGTCCTCGTGCCCGCCGGGTGGCTGTCCGCCGGGCGGGGCGCCGCTGACTGCCGGTCAGCCGATGCCTTCGGCCTACCACTATCCGCGCGGCGTCGGAACGGTCCAGCCTGCTGGCATGCAGTTGGCGGGCTGCCAGGGTGGAGCTTGTGCCGGTCCGGCCAACGAACAGCCCAACATGCCCTGCCACGCCTGGCCGAGCTACGCCTCCTATCCGAACTACGGTGCGGTGACGTATCCGAAGCAGTATTCGGCCACGGCCTGGCCGTACATCGGCCCGTTCTATCCCTATCCGCAGGTGCCGCTCGGCTGGCGGAAAGTGACGTTGGAATGGGATGACGGCTGGTGGTGGCTCGACTTCTACGACACGCATACGCACCACTAAAGATGGTGTCCAGAGCCGGCCGGCCCTCGGTGGGGGCGGCTTACGGCTGGCCCTCGCCACTCGAACGAAGAACAACGCGTCCAGCGATCCGAAACCCCTCGCCGGCAGCAATGCTTGCGAGGGGTTTTTTCATCAAAATCGCTACCGACGGAAGAATCGGCAAAGTTCCCCCGGTTTGACGTTCGATATCTAGCTCTGGATTCGAAGTGTGCGGACTCAAGCGGGTCGGCCCCCTGCGAGTCCGCGTGGCAGCAGCAAGCGGTTCGCCCACCGATCAATGTGTTCGACGGAGCTTCGATCGTCATGAGCATGCGAAAGACCGGCACCGGGTGTCTCCTCTTGCTGGCGACGATTTTGCTGTCGTCGAGCGGTTGCTCGTTTCCGCTGAATACGCTCGGGGCACACCCCTCGTTCACGCTGCCGGTGCCGATCCCGGTCAGCCCTTACTTCCAGAAGCGGCTGGAAGACAAGTTCTGGAACAAAGAACGCTACGAGCGGGTGCCGATCCTGGGCCCGGTGACCTCGGGCGGGCCGCCGGTGGCGCTCGATCCGCCGTCGCCCGACGAAGTGATGCGGGCCCTGGAAAAGGCCCAACCGGTGCAAGGCGGCGTGCCATTCCTGCACACCCGTCAGCGGAACAATGTGCGGATGATCATCGAACCGATCGCCGACTACGTCGATCCGCCGCGTGTTTACCCGATCATCGGACCGTCCGCACTGCACCATGCTCACTACAAGTGCACGATCTTCTACACGCAGATCACGCACGTCGGCTGGCCGATTCCGTATACCCGGGTCGACGAAGACTCTCGCGAAGTGATCTACATCGACCACAACCACTTCCATATGGTAGGGACGTGCGACGACGTGAATTCGCCGGGAACCTGAGCACACCCGACCAGGAAATAGTCCGAGCGCCCTCGGCTTCGGCCGGCGACGACAGCAGAGTCCGATCGGCCTTGGTCGGCTGGGGGCGGCCCGGCTACGATGCCGCAACTCAGCGGGCCGCACGAGCGGCCCAGGGAATAGGGCGACCATGACTGCAACACGCTGTAACCATCGCATTCTTCTGGCGTTGCTGGTGCTGCTGGCGGGCGGCGTCGCACGAGCCGACTCGGCCGGTGATCAGTTCGCCGTGGCCGCTGGCCATTACCGCGAGGAACGCTGGGAGCTGGCGCTCGGCGAGTTCAAGAAGTTCGTCGCCGATTTTCCGACGCATCCCAAAGCCGATCAGGCGCAGTTCTACGTCGGCGAAACGCTCGTCCAATTGCGCCGCTTCGCCGAAGCGGGCGACCAGTTCGAGGCGTTCCTCAAGCGTCAGCCCGACGAGCCGTTGGCTCGCAAGGCGGCCTTCCGCGCCGGCGAGGCCAACTACTTCGCTGGCCGGCTCGACATCGCCAACCGCCTGCTGTCGTCGTTCGTCGACCAGCATCCACAAGACAAGCTGAATGCTTACGCCCTGGCCTACTTGGGCGACGCGGCGCTGGAAAAGGGGCCCGCCGCCGACGCCGAGCAATGGTACCGCCGTTCGCTGACCGAATTCGCCGATGGTCCGCTGGCCGTCGATTGCCGGTTCGGGCTGGCGCGGGCGGTCGAGCAGCAAGGCCGCAACGATGAGGCCCTGGGCATGTACCGGACACTCGCTAGTGCTGCCTCCGGACAATGGAGCGCCGAAGCTGCTTACCGCATCGGGCGCGTCGAGCTGGCCGCAGGACACTTCGAAGCCGCGGCCGCAGCTTATGGCGCAGTGACGGCTGCGGTTCCCGAGTCGCATGCGCTCCAAGGGCAAGCCCGGCTCGGTCGCGGTCAGGCCCTCTACCAACTCAAACGCTACGACGAAGCGACGGTCGTGCTCAAGGACCTGGTCGGCAAACCGAATGTGAATGTCGAAGCCGGCTACTGGCTGGGACTGACGCAAAGGGCCAACGGCGACGCGCTCGGCGCCGCCAAAATGCTGGCGGCCCTCGCCGCCGAGAATCAGCAGCATCCGCTGGCGCCAACGATCACCTACCAGGCCGGCGACGCCTACTTGCGTGCCGGCAAGCCGAACGAAGCGCGGGCCCAGTTCGAGCTGCTCGTCAGCCATTGGCCAAAGCACGAACTGGCCGACGACGCCCTGATCGGCAAGATGCGCGTGGCCCTGTCGCTCGACGACACCTCCGCGGTCGAAGCGGCCGGCGCCCAGTTCTCGAAGCTATTTCCGGGCAGCCCTCTGGCGCGCGACGCCAAGCGGCTCGAAGCCCGTTCCTTACTGATGCACGAGAAGTTCGCTCCGGCGGCCGAACTGCTGGCGCCGCTCGTGACGGGGGCCAAGTCAGGAAACGGCGAAGGGCTCGAAGATCGCTACCTGTTGGCACTCGCGCAGCAAGGGGAACAAAAAACGGATCTGGCGCTGCGGACGCTCGAACCGGTGCTGACTGCCCCGGACGCACAACTTCGCAGCAACGCGGTTCGTCTGGCAGCGGCTGCCAAGCTGGCGCAGAAGAAGTACGCGGAAGTAATCGCGATGCTCGACGAGTATCTCCAGAGCAACCCTCCGGCCGACGCGGCTGCTCACGCCCAGGCGGAGCTGGCGGTTTGCTATGCCCAGCTCAAGAAGTTCGACCAGGCTCGCAAGGCCTATACGGCGTTTGCCGCCCGGGCCAAAAGCCCGAAGCTGACGCTCCCGGTGGTCGACGTGCTGGCCGAAGCCGCCCTGGCGGGACGGCAGTTCGACTGGGCCGGAGAATTGTTCGCCTTGCTCGTGCAAAGCGGCACTCCCGAGCAGCAAGCTCGAGGATTGGCGGGCCTGGGCTGGAGCCGATTCGAAGCGGGCAACGAACCGGGAGCCCTCGAGGCATTCACCGAGTTGACGACCAAGCACGCTGACGCGCCGGCGGCCGGCGAGGCGGCCTGGATGCGCGGGCAATTGCTTGCTCACGGCCCGCAATATGAAGCGACGCTGGCGGCCTACAAACTGGTCATCGATCGCTATCCGAAGAACGCACACCTGCCGCAAGCAATCCTGCAAGCGGCGCGACTCGAGGAGCAGCTCGATCATAAGGCCGAAGCCGCCGCCTTGTACGAGCGAGTCATCCGCGAGTTCCCCAAACTCGAAGAGCGCGACATGGCCATGTACAACCGGGCCTGGGTGCTGCGCGATCTGGGCAAGACAGACGAGTCCGACAAGCAATTCGAGGACCTACGCAATATCTACGCCGACTCGCGCTATTGGCCCGATGCGGTCTACCGCCTGGCCGAAAGCCTCGTCGAGAAGCAGAAGTTCGACGACGCCCGGAAACTGCTCACGCAGTTGCTGGAGCGGGGGCCGGGCGAACGCGTGTTGACGCATGCCATGTACCTTTCGGCTCAATGCTCGATCGGCCAGGAGCAATGGGCCGAAGCCCGGGCCCCGCTTGAACGGCTGTTGCGCGACTTTCCGAACGACGAACTGCGGCCGCTGGCCGAGTATTGGCTGGCCGAGAGCTTGTATCGCGCCGGCGAATACGATCAGGCCAGCAAGCGATTCGACGCCCTGGCCGAGAAGCTTCCGGCCAAGCGTGAGCCTTGGATGGCGATGATCACGCTCCGCCGTTCGCAAATCTTCGTGCAACGCAAGAAATGGCCCGAAGCCTTTGCCCTGGCCGACGAACTGAATCGCTCGATGCCCGACTTCGAGCAGTGCCATGAGGTCGACTATGTGCTCGGCCGGTGCTTGTCGAATCAGGGCAAATTCGACGAAGCCCGCGAAGCCTACGGGCGCGTGGTGCGGTCGAAGATCGGGGCCAAGAGCGAAACGGCCGCCATGGCCCAGTGGATGATCGGCGAGTCGTACTTCCATCAGAAAGCCTACGAAGCGGCCATCCGGGAGTACCTGCGGTTGGAGATTCTCTACGCCTATCCGACCTGGCAAGCCGGGGCCTTGCTCCAAGCCGGCAAGTGCCACGAGGCGCTGGGCGAGTGGACCCAAGCCGTCGAGCTGTACGCCCGGCTGTTGAAGAACTATCCGAACAACTCGTTCTGCGACGAGGCCACGCGGCGGCTGCAAACCGCCCAGCGGCGCGTCGCCTCGAAATAGCTCAGAGGACGCGAAGACGATGGCGACCGTCAGCGGCACGGCGCTAGCCGCCGGTTGCCCGACGACCGGCGCCGAATCGTCGAAAACGGCTGTCCCCAGGACCGCAATCGCAAAAGGGATCGGCGGCACGAAGAACCGGCGGCTAGCGCCGCACCGCTCACACGGAGCGCTCGTATGGAAGGATCGAAACAATGAACGTCTTCTCACCTCGTCGCACGCCCCCTTGGCAACTGCTGGCGGCATTGCTCGTCTCCGGCCTCGCGGTCGTATCGGCCGGACAGGCTGCCGAGCCTGAGCCGAAGCAAGCTGCCGCGCAAACCGTCGCACCGGCCGCTGGGCCTGCCGACGCCGCAGCCGCGCTCGAAGCACTGCCCGAGATCCCCTCCCGCAACTTGTTTCAGATCATGCGGGCGGGTGGGTTGCTGATGATCCCGATCCTGTTCTGCTCGATGCTGATGACAGTGTTCGTCTTCGAGCGGCTGCTGGCCTTGCGCCGCAGCCGAGTGATCCCGAAGCCATTCGTCAAGCGATTCCTGCACCAGGTCGAATCGGGACAGCTCGATCGCGAGCAAGCGCTCGACCTGTGCGAGCAAAACTCCAGCGCCGTGTCGGCGATCTTCGCTGGCGCCGCGCGCAAATGGGGACGCCCCGCCGTCGAAGTCGAACAGGCCGTGCTCGACGAGGGGGAGCGAGCCGTCAACGGCCTGCGAAAGTACATCCGCGTGTTCAATGCCGTGGCCACGATCACGCCGCTGTTGGGCCTGCTCGGCACGGTGTTCGGCATGATCACGGCCTTCAACGAAATCGCCACCAGCGACGCCATGGGCCGGCCCGAACTGCTGGCCAAGGGCATCAGCGAAGCCTTGCTGACGACAGCCTTCGGGCTGACCGTGGCGATCCCGTCGCTGGCGTCGTACCTGTTCTTCGTGAGCCGGGTCGATCAGCTTGTGATCGAGCTGGATGCGATCGGGCAGGAACTGGTGCAGATGATCTCGGCTGAAGCCCTGCAAGATACGTCGCCGCGCAATCGCCGGCGCGAGGCCGCCTGAAGCGAGCCCCCTTGGCCCTCGAGGGCCAGCGATGCTCGGCTGGAGAATGCCCCACATGCCGCTCAAGACGACCGTTGACGAAACGCCCACGCTGAACCTCACGTCGATGATGGACGTGTTGTTCCTGCTGATCATCTTCTTCATGGCCGGAACGAAGTTCACGGAGATGGAGCGGAAGATCGGCTTGAGTTTGCCGCAGGTCTCCGAGCATGGAGCGCTCAGCGCCGCCCCGGAAAAGAAGGTCGTCAATGTCTATCACAACGGGCAGATCACGCTCGACCGCCAGGTGGTCAGCCTCGACGAGTTGAAGAGCCGGCTGACGGCGGCCCGGCGGCAGTACAAGGATTTGGGCGTGCTCGTACGGGGCGATGGCACTGGGCACTTCCAGAACGTCGCCGTGGTGCTCAATACCTGCAAGCAGGCCGGCATCGCCGAACTGGCCATCTCCGTGCGGCTGGCGAACGAAAAGAGATAGCCCATGGGCGCCACGCTGGTCGGTTTGCCGCTGGCCGTACTGCTCGACAAGCACACGGCGGCCGTCTCGCTGTGGTTCGGCCTCGGGCTGCTGACCCTCACGCTGTGCGTGCTGATGGTCACGCGCTGGGGCCAGTCGCAAGCCATCGGCAAGTGCGTCGTGCTGTCGGTCTGGGCGCATCTGTTGCTGGGCGTCTACGCCACGACGGTCGATGTCGTGTTCACGCCTCCGCCCACCGGACGCTACGGCACCGTCTACGTTTCGGCCGTCGACATGTCCGGCTCTTCGAGCGATGGCGGAGCCGACAGCGCCGTCGAGAGTGCGACGGGCGACGCCAAGCCGGCCGCCGAATCGAAGCCTTGGGAGCGATTTGCCGAGAACCGCCCCGTCAGCACGAAAGCTCCCGATGCCCTGCCACGCGAAGCCCCGGCCGCAGTCCAGCATGACGAACGAACGACGGTGGCCGAGCCCGCGCTACCGGCCGCGACGCTGCCGCTCAAGGAATTAGCCGCTGAGGCTCCGCAATCGGCGGAGGCGGTGCAACCGCTCCTGACCGGTGACGAGCCGCGGGCAGCGATCAGCCAGCCGGCGCAGGCCGAGCCGCTGGCAACCGAAGCTCGACCGCAGGCGGCCCAGTCCGTGCCCATCCCACGCGGCCCGAAGATGAGCGGCCCGCCGCGACTCGCCGAGCCGGCGAATCGGCACGACAAGAATGGCTATCTCGAAAGCGCGAGCGATCAGCCGATTGGCGCCACGACCACTGCCGAGGCGGGGCCGATGCCCGAGCCAAGTGCCCAGACGTTGGGCATGCTGCGTTCGATCCTGGCCCACGACGCCGCGGCCGGCGCGCTCGCTGAAGCCGAAGGAGCTGCCACGCTGCCGGGGGCCGGTGCTCAGGGCCCGCACGAACTGCCGGCAGTTTATCGGTTGCGGGCGTCGCCCGAGCGGGCGCGCGTCGCGCAGTTGCAAGGCGGCTCGGCTGACACCGAAGCAGCCGTGAAGGCAGCCCTCGCCTGGCTGGTCAAGAATCAAAGCCCCGACGGTCGCTGGGACTCGAGCGACTTCGGCGCCGGGCGCGAAGCACGCACGCTCGGGCAGGACCGCCGCGGGGCCGGAGCGGAAGCCGACATGGGCGTGAGCGGGCTGGCCCTGCTCGCGTTTCTCGGGGCGGGACACACGCACCTGCAAGGCGACCACCAACAGACCGTGGCGCGCGGGCTCGATTATCTCGTCCGCAATCAAGGGGTCAACGGTAACCTGGCCGGCAAGGCCGAGTTGTATGCCTACATGTATTGCCACGGCATGGCCGCGTTGGCCATGAGCGAGGCCTATGCGATGACGGGCGACGTGCGGCTGTTGCCGAGCGTGCGCGCGGCCGTCGCCTATACGCTCGCGGCGCAGAACATGACGACCGGCGGCTGGCGCTACAAGCCGCAAGATGTCGGCGACACCAGTCAACTCGGCTGGCAATTGATGGTGCTCAAGAGCGCCGAGATCGGCGGCTTGCGGATCCCGCAGGTGCATCGCGACGCCATTGCCAGGTTCCTCCAAAGCGTGACGTCCGGCAAAGCCGGTGGCCTGGCGAGCTATCGGCCGGGCGAACAGCCGAGCCGCACGATGACGGCCGAGGCCCTGGCGTGCCGACAGTTCTTGGGCGTCGAGCTGAAGCCCGACGCAGCGCGCGAGGCCAGCCGATTCGTGCTCGAAGAGCCGCCGGGCACGAGCCCCACGAACTTCTACTACTGGTACTACGCGACCCTGTCGCTGTACCAGCTTCAGTCGGACGACTGGCGAACCTGGAACGAGGCCCTGACCGGCGAGCTGGTCGGGCAGCAGCGGCGGACAGGACAACTGAGCGGGAGTTGGGATCCGGACCCGATTTGGGGTGGCTACGGCGGCCGCGTCTATTCGACGGCCCTGGGCACGCTCTGCCTGGAAGTCTACTACCGGTATTTGCCGCTTTACGTCGAAGCGGTTTCGCGTGATCGTCGAATCAAGTGACGGCCCCACGGGGGCTTACAGCGAGGCAACCGGGCCGCGAAGAGCCCTTGGGCGTCGGCCTTGGTGTTTGACACTCGATGGGCCGCCATTAGAATGAAGCGTCGAGAGTACTTATGGCATTACCGTCACGGGCGGACGGACTTTGCTCCCCGCCGATGGGTTACTCCCGAAAGTTAGCTCTGCCTGCGACGTCGTCCCGCCCGCAGGAGCGGAAAACCATATCCTGGCTTGGCTCCTGGCCCAGCGCACGCGCGCTGCTTACTGCGAGAACATCGTCATGATTGCGTCGGTCGTATTTCCTGGGTTGTTCGGCTTCAACACCATTGGCCTGGGCATTGTCTTGGTGATCGTCCTGCTGTTGTTCGGCAACCGGCTGCCGGTGCTGATGCGCTCGTTGGGACGGAGCGTCGTCGAGTTCAAGAAGGGGATCGGCGAAGTCGACGACGAAGAGGAAGAAGACTCGAAGAAATCGATCAAGCACAGTTAGCTTGGAACTCGCCGCCATCGCATCATTCGGGGCCGGCGAATCATTCGGGGTGAGGGGGAAAGAGTCATGTTCAATCTCAGTCCGATGGAAATGATCGTCATCGGCGTCGTGGCGGTATTGCTCTTCGGCAATCACCTGCCGAAAGTCGCCCGATCGCTCGGAAAGAGCTTGACGGATTTCAAGAAGGGAATGGCTGGGCTGGAAGAAGACTTCCGGAACGGCTAACTCGCCGCCACTGCATCATTCGGGGGGAAAGAGAGAAGAATCATGTTCAATCTCAGTCCGATGGAAATGATCGTCATCGGCGTCGTCGCCGTATTGCTCTTCGGCAACAAGCTGCCGCAGGTTGCCCGTTCGCTCGGCAAGAGCGTGACGGACTTCAAGAAGGGAATGGCCGGGATCGAGGAAGAGTTCCATAACGCTTCCTCGGACAGCCCGAGACCGAAGGTTGCCCGCCGCGAGCTCGACGACCGCGAGGAGCCGACGGCTCCCAAGTTCGAGCCTCCCACGGCCGAGCCGCAGGCCGAGTCGTCCAGTGCCGAGCACACGGCCTGAGCCCGGGCCGCCTGAGACGTCGGGCCACCTGATGAGAACTTCGGCCAGTGGTTCGGCCTTCGGCCATGAACGCATTCTGCGAACTGCCGCGAATCAGCGGTTGAGAGCCCGGGGCCGCTCGTGTATTATCCCGGTTTGCGGTTGGCACGGCCCGCCGCACGAATCAGGGCGTTTAGCTCAGTTGGTTAGAGCACTATCCTCACACGGTAGGGGTCGCAGGTTCGAGTCCTGCAACGCCCAT
>Ga0181519_10003969_pt1 | contig 12057 bp, 8 predicted proteins | sample PEATcosm2014_Bin_26_FD_121102 | JGI IMG/M metagenome (GOLD analysis project Ga0181519, IMG submission 121102) | Peatland microbial communities from MTU Mesocosm Facility, Houghton, MI, USA - PEATcosm2014_Bin02_10_metaG | ecosystem: Environmental > Terrestrial > Soil > Wetlands > Peat | place... | reverse complement strand
GAGATCGGCGCCTATATCCCGAGCGCCAAGGCCGATCGGAGCCGCACCCTTGACATCGTCTTCGGCATCTTCCCCGTGCTGGCCGAGCGGCAGAAGCAACTCGCGGGCACGATGAGCGGCGGCGAACAGCAGATGCTCGCCGTGGGGCGCGGGCTGATGCTGAAGCCGCGCCTGCTGATGCTCGACGAGCCGTCGTTGGGGCTCGCGCCGGTCATGGCGGATGTCACCTTCCAGAAAATCCAGGAAATCCACGCGATGGGGACCGCCGTCCTGCTGGTGGAACAGAACGTGAGCCGCGCCCTGTCGCTGGTGCAGCGCGCCTACGTGCTGGAGAGCGGCAAGGTGATCATGCACGGCACCAGCGCCGAGTTGGCGAACAACAAGCAGGTGCAGGCGGCATATCTCGGCATATAGCTCCGGTATCCTCGCCTTCACTCAGCCCACCCGCACCAGCATCTTGCCGAAATTGTCGCCGGTCAGGACCTGGCGCAGCGCCTCCGGCGCGTTCTCCAGCCCATCGACGATGGTCTGGCGGTGCTTGAGCGAACCGTCGCGCAGCCAGGGGGTGGCCAGCGCCCGCCACTCGGCGAACCGCTCCGGTTTGTCGGAGACGATCAGGCCCTCGATGCGTACCCGCTTGCCCACCACGAAACCCAGATTCGGCCCGGCGGGGAATTCCGCCGCGTTGTACTGGGCGATCATGCCGCACATCACCACCCTCGCGTGCGCGTTCAGCAGGCCAAAGGCCGCCTCCTGCACGAGGCCGCCGACATTCTCGAAATAGACGTCGATGCCGTTCGGACAGGCCTCCCGCAGCGCCCGCGGCAGATCGCCCGAGCGATGGTCGACGCAATCGTCGAAGCCGAGGGCCTCCTGCACCCACATGCACTTGGCCGGCCCGCCGGCGATGCCGACCACGCGGCAGCCCACCCGCTTGGCAAGCTGCCCGGCGACCGAGCCCACGGCGCCGGAGGCGGCGGAAACCACCACCGTCTCACCTGCCGTGGGCTGGCCGATGTCCGTCATGCCCGAATAGGCCGTGGTGCCCGGCATGCCGAGCACGCCCAGCCAGGCCCCCAGCGGGACGGCATTGCGGTCCACCCTGGTCAGCGCCGACGCCTTCGAAAGGCTGTGGGTCTGCCAGCCGCGGCTGCCCACCACGATGTCGCCGGCGGCAAAGCCCTTATCCCCGCTGGCCAGCACCTCGCCCACGCTCTCGCCGGTCATCACCCCGCCGATCGCCACCGGCGGGGTGTAGGAGGCGCGACCGGAAATCCGCCCGCGCATGTAGGGGTCGATCGACAGCAGAAGGGTGCGGGTCAGCACCTCGCCCGCGCCGGGCGCCGGGATGGGGTCCTCGACCATGGAAAAATCCTCGCTGCGCGGCTCGCCGTCGGGGCGGCGGCGCAACACCAGGGAACGACGGACAGTCTCGATGGTTGTCATGTCAGGCGGCCTCCGCCTTCAGCACCAGGCGACCGACGACGCGGCCGTCGCGCAGGCGCATCAGCGCCTCGTTGGCCTGGTTCTGCGGCATGGTGGTGATCGGGATGGCGTGCAGTCGCCCGGACTGCGCCAGCCCGACCAACTCGCGCAGTTCCTTCGGGTTGCCGACGTAGCTGCCCTGGATCGTCAGCGCCCGGATCGGCATCATCGGCAAGGGCAAGCAAAGCTCGCCGCCGAACAGGCCGACCTGCACCAGCTTGCCACCCTTGCCCAGGGCGGCGAAAGCGGCGCGGGCGGTCGCGGTGGCGTTCACCAGGTCGATGACGGCGAGCGCGGGGCCGCCGCAGGCCGCGACGATGGCCTTGGCCAGCTCGGGGTCCGAACCGTCCACCGTCCGCGTCGCGCCGGCGCGCGCGGCGGCGGCACGCTTGTCGGCGCTGACGTCCACCGCGACGATGGCGCGGTGGCCCAGCGCCTGCAGGATCGCGATGGCCTGCAACCCGAGGCCGCCGGCACCCACCAGCACGACCGGATCGTCGGGCGGCCGCGGCAGGATTTTCCGGATGGCGGAATAGACAGTGACGCCGGCGCAGGCATAGGTGGCGGCCAGGGCCGGGTCGAGCGCGCCGGGATCGACCAGGTGGCGCGGGTGCGGCGCCAGCACGTGGGTTGCGTAGCCGCCATTGCGATAGACCCCGAGGAAGCGCGGGGCGGCGCACATGTTGTCGTCCTGCGCTCGACAGGCCGCGCAGGTGCCGCAGCCCACCCAGGGAAACACGATGCGGATGTCGCCCGGCTTCACGCCGATGGCGTCCGGACCGAGCCGGACCACGCGGCCGACGATCTCGTGCCCCATGGCCAGCGGCAGGGTCACGCCGCGGTCCTTCATGCGCAACACCTGGCCGCCGCCGAGGTCGTAGCGTCCCTGCCAGATGTGGATGTCCGAATGGCATACGCCGCAATAGGTGGTCTCCAGCAGGACTTCGGTGCCGCGGGGCTCTGGCGTGGGCAGTTCGATCTCCTGCAGGGGGGCTTCGTTCTCGACCACGGCCCAGGCGCGCATGTTGTGTTCCTCCGGTTTCTTGTTGGGCGACCGCGACGGCCGGCGCTGCCGAGGCGACGGACGGCGAGAAGAATAGTCCTCCGCGACGACAGTGTCGACGCCGTGGGGGTCTCCTGCGCCAGGAGCCGCGGCGGCGAGTACTGGCGTGCCCGGTAACAGTCGTGCCTGGCAGTATGGTATTCAGGAATCGGCTGCGCAACAGGGGCGGTCGCTGCATTGTATTTGAGAATGGTTCTCTTGACTTATAGAATGGCATCAGCTATGGGCTGGAGTGTCAATCCGGCATCAAATCGGATATCATTCGGAGACGTTTCATGAACACTTCCCGCCGCTCGGTCATCGGAATCCTTTCGGCCGGCGCATGCGTTGGTTTGGTTGGCCCGGCGTTCGCCGCGGACACCATCAAGATCGGCATGACGGTCCCGATGACCGGTCCGGCCGCCAACACCGGCCAATTCCAGACCCAGGGGGCCAAGCTCGCCATCGAACAGATCAATGCGGCCGGCGGCGTGCTGGGCCGGCAGTTCGAACTCGTGATGGAAGACGACCAGACGACCAACCCGGGCATGGTTCTGGCGTTCTCCCGGTTGGTGAACCGGGGCGATCTGGCCGTCATCGTGTCGTCGCAGCGTTCCACGCAGGTCAACGCGATTTCCGACGACATCAAGAAGGCCGGGCTGCCCGTGTTCATCGGCGGCTCGGACCCGACGCTGACCCATATGGGCGATCCCTGGATCTTCCGCACGCGGCCCAACGACACGTATTCGTCCAAGGTGATGGCCGATTTCGGCGTCCATGACCTGAAAAAGACGAAGTGGGCCGTCGTCCATTCCGTCGACGCGTTCGGCTCCAACGGCGCCAGGTTGCTGATCGAACAACTCAAGGAACTCGGCATCACGCCCGTTCTGGAGCAGGGCTACAACGACGGGCAGGCGGATCTCACGCCGGTGGTCCTCGCCATTCGCCAATCGGGCGCCGACATCATCGGGTCCTACACCACGTTCGAGAATGACACTGCCTTGCTCGCCCGTCAGTTGAAGCAGTTCGGCGTGACCGCTCCGTGGCTCGGATCGATGTCGGTGGCCTCGACCACCGCCAGAAATCTGGCCGGTCCCGCCCTCTACGGGGTCTATGCGGTCCCCGATTACGACGCGAGCGCGAGCCCGATGGCGAAGAAGTTCTATGACGAATTCGGCAAGGCGTACGGCGGCAAGGCCGACGACAACTCGGCCTGGGCCTATGACGCCGTGACGTTGGCGGCGTACGCGATGAAGCAGGCCGGCAGCACCGATCCCGTCAAGGTCCGCGACGCGCTGCATGCCGTCAAGGGCTTCGAGGGCGCCGAAGGCACCTACAACTTCGACGAGAACGGCGACGGCCTGCGCAGCTACAACGTCGTCCGCAATGACAACGGCGAACTCATCTTCATCCGGCACATCTCGTTCGACAAGTAATGAAGTAATGGACTGATCGTTACCGTTGCGTCCCTCCCGGGCCCGGCCGCGTCGAGACCGGGTCGGGAGGGGTGCTTGCTGTCCTGCGTCGCGCCGGGCGTTCCCGCGTTGCGAATCGAGAATGGACAGCATTGAACGGTCGATATGACCATGAGTGAGGACCAGACCAGGAACAGTCTGGATCAAGCCCCGTAAAGCAACGCCCCTTGGCCCCGCGCCATGTGTCCTTTCGCGGGGTACGAAGGCATCGACGAAGGATGAAATGAAACGGGCACGTGGGACAACTCATTCCTCGCCCGTGCCCCCGCTCGGTTGCCCGATTATCATATGCCACAACCCTGACTTCCGGGGCGCTGCGGTTGACTTCCAAAACGGCATCCGCTAAGGCCAGCGGGCACAATCAGATGTGAAACTGGATACGTTGGGAGGGCTTCATGGAAACGTCTCGCCGTTCGATTATCGGAATCCTTTCGGCCGGCGCTTGCGTTGGCTTGGTCGGCCCGGCGTTCGCCGCGGACACCATCAAGATCGGCATGACGATCCCGATGACCGGTCCGGGCGCAACGACCGGCCAGCTCCAGCACCAAGGCGCCAAGCTCGCCATCGACCAGGTCAACGCCGCCGGTGGCGTGATGGGCCGCATGCTCGAACTCGTCGAGGAAGACGACCAGACCACTAACCCGGGCATGGTGCTCGCGTTCTCCCGGTTGGTGAACCGGGGCGATCTGGCCATCATCATCGCGTCGGTGCGTTCCACCCAGGTCAACGCGGTCTCCGAAGACATCAAGAAGGCCGGGATGCCGGTGTTTATCGGCGGCTCGGACCCGACGCTGACGCATATGGGCGATCCCTGGGTGTTCCGCTGCCGGCCCAATGACACCTATTCGTCCAAGGTGATCGCCGAGTTCGGCGTCCATGACCTGAAGAAGACGAAGTGGGCGGTCGTTCACGGGACCGACGCGTTCGGCGCCAGCGGCGGCAGGCTGCTGATCGAGCAGCTCAAGACCATGGGCATCACGCCGGTTGTCGAGCAAGGGATCAACAACGGGCAGGCCGATCTCACCCCGGTGGTCCTTGCCATCCGTCAGTCGGGCGCCGACGTGCTCTCGACCTACATCGCCTTCGAGAACGACGTCGCCTTGTTCGCGCGTCAGTTGAAGCAGTTCGGCGTGACCATTCCGTGGATCGGGTCGGCGTCGGTCGCATCGCCCATCAGCCGCAATCTGGCCGGCCCTGCCCTCTACGGGGTCTATGTGGTCGCCGATTTCGACCCGAGCGCGAGCCCGGAAGCGAAGAAATTCGCCGAGGAGTTCAACAAGGCCCACCAAGTCATACCCGACGACCAGTCGGCCTGGCCCTATGACGCGGTCATGCTGACGGCCGAGGGGCTGAAGAAGACCGGCAGTACCGATCCGATGAAGCTCCGCGACGCGCTGCATGCCATCAAGGGCTTCAAAGGCACCGAGGGCACCTACAGCTTCGACGCGAACGGCGATGGACTGACCAGCTACAACATCGTCCAAAACACGAACGGCAACATGGTCTTCATCCGGCAGATCACACCCCCCGCCGCCAGTTGATGGCCTGATCGCTGCCCCCGCGCCCCTGCCGTTCCCGGCTGCGTTCACGCCGGATCGGGAGGGGCGCTCCTTGCTCTCTCTCGCATAGGATCAGCGATGAGTATGCTTCCTCAGCTGTTGTTTACCGGCATCGGTATCGGCAGCATCTATGCCATGGTTTCTCTGGGCTTCGTCCTGCTGATCCGATCGGCCAACGTGGTGAACTTCGCGCAGGGCGAATTCTCGATGCTCGGCGCTTATTTGATGCTGATCCTGTTGGTGAGTTTCGGCGTTCCATATTTCGTTGCCATGATCGTGTCGGTCATTGTGATGGGGTTGTTCGGCATCGTCTTCGGCGCCATCACCTACTGGCCGCTGCGCACCCGTGGACAGATTCCGGTCATCATCAGCACCATCGGCGCCGGCATCCTGCTGGAGAACACCGTTCTCGCGACCTACGGACCAAGCCCACAGGTGCTGCCCGGAGTGTTCAATGCGTCGGGCATTCTCATCGGCAACATCTTCATGGACTCCCAGTACCTCTCGATGATCTTCACGGCATTCGTCCTGCTGGCGCTGCAATACGTGATCTTCGAGAAGACGATGGTCGGCAAGAAGATCCAGGCGACCTCCCAGGACAGGGAAACCGCCGGCCTGCTCGGCATTCCGGTCGTGACCTTGATTTTCGGCATCTTTTTCTACAGCGCCGCGCTCGGCGGACTGGCCGGCATCCTGGTCGCCCCGATCCTGTTCGTCTCGGTCGGCATTGCCTCGGTCGTCGCGCTCAAGGCCTTTGCCGCCAATATCATCGGCGGTTTCGGATCGATCCCGGGCGCCATCATCGGCGGCCTTCTCATTGGCATCGTCGAGACCCTCGGGGCGGCCTACATCTCGGTTCCCTACAAGGATGCCTACGCGTTTATCATGCTTATCGCCGTGCTGCTGGTTCGTCCGCAGGGCCTGTTCGGCGAACGCATCTCCGAGAAAGCGTGAGGACAGGCTCATGATGACCGCCTCTTCCATGCGCAACCGCGGCCTGCTCTACGGCGGCCTCGGGATCCTGGTCGTGATCGCGATCGCTCTGGTGGCGCCGTCGCACGGCTATTACCTCAACATCATGATGCAGGCGGCGACCTATGCCATCGCGGTCGCGGGCATCGTCGTCGTGCTCGGCTATTGCGGGCAGATCTCCCTGTGTCAGGCCGCCTTTCTCGGCATCGGCGCCTATTGCGTGGCGATCGGAACGGTCGATTATCATCTGCCGTTCTTCGTTTCTCTCGCCATCGGTGTGGCGGTCACCGGCATTGGCGGCACCCTGCTCGGGCTCACGACGTTGCGGCTCGGCGGACATTACATCGGCATGGTCACGATCGGTTTTCAGTTGATCGTCACCATGGTTCTGACCAACTGGCTCGGCTTCACGCACGGACCCGACGGGATATCCGGCATCCCCCGTCCATCGTTGGCTGGTCTCGACCTCTCCGGAGGAGCCACCTATCTCGGGCTCTGCCTTCTCTTCCTGGGGGCGGTGACCATGTTCGCCATGTACCTGAAGATGAGCCGCCTCGGGCGCGCCATGCAGGCAGTGCGCGACAACGACCTCGCCGCCAGCACGTGCGGGGTCAATGTATTCCTCACCAAGGTCATCGCATTCGCCATCAGCGCCGCCCTCGGCGGACTCGGCGGGGGCCTGTTCGCCGGCGCGTTTGGCTACATCAGCCCTGACCAGTTCACCTTCAACGATTCGGTCGTGCTGCTGACGATGGCACTGCTCGGCGGCGTCGAGTATTCCTTCGGCGCCCTGTTCGGTACCATGCTGCTGGTCATGTTGCCGGAATGGCTGCGCTTCCTGCGGCAGGCCTACCTTGCCGTCTATGGCGCGGCCGTGATCCTCATCATCATCTTCCTGCCGCGCGGCATGTGGGGTCTGTTGATGGATCGCTACTTCAAGCCCCGCCCGATGAAGGCCGTCGAGGTGGCGCCACTGCCTCTGCTCGCGCGCCACGGCGTCCCCTCGGAGGAGGTTGTGCTGAACATCGCCAAACTCGCCAAACATTTCGGCGGACTGAAGGCGGTGGATGAAGTCGACATGGCAGTGCGCCGGGGTTCGGTGCATGCCCTGATCGGACCGAACGGCTCCGGCAAGACCACCATCCTGAACGTGATCACCGGGCTCTATGTGACGACCGGGGGCAAGGTCGAATTCCTTGGCAAGGACATCACCGCGCTGCCGCCCCATGACCGCGCCCGGCTTGGCATGTGCCGCACCTACCAGAACATCCGCGTGTTCCGGGGAATGACCGTGCTCGAGAATGTCGTCGTCGGCGCCGAGCGCGGCGGCAACGACGTGTCGGGCATTGACGCGACCCTGGAACGGGCGCTCGCCGCGCTCGATTTCGTCGGCCTGCGCGACGTCGCGCACCTGCCGGTGGGCGATCTGCCCTATGGCCATCAGCGTTATGTCGAAATCGCCCGTGCGCTCGCCGGCTCGCCCGAGATCCTGCTGCTCGACGAACCCGGCGCCGGCCTCAACCTGACCGAGAAGGGCGAGATGGCTGAATTGCTGAAACGCCTGCAGGGGCACGGGATGACGATCGTCATCATCGACCACGACATGAAGCTGATCGAGCGGGTGGCCGACCACATTACCGTGCTGAATTTCGGGCGCCGTATCGCGGATGGCGATCCCAAATTCGCGCTCAACCACCCCGAAGTCATCGCCGCCTATCTGGGGGAGCCGCATCGTGATGCTGCTTGAGATCAAGGGACTGACGGCGCGTTACAACGCCGGTGACGTACTCAAGGGAATCGACCTCTCCGTCGACGAGGGAGAGATCGTGGCCCTCATCGGCTCGAACGGGGCCGGCAAAAGCACCACCCTGCGCTCGATTTCGGGCCTGGTGCCCAATGTGTCGGGCTCCATCACCTTCGGCGGGACGCCAATCCTCGGCATGAAGACCGGAGCCATCGCGCGCCTCGGCTTGGCGCATGTGCCGGAAGGGCGGCGCCTGTTCCCCGGCCTGACCGTGCGGGACAATATCCTGCTGGGCGCCTCGAACCGAAGCGGCCTCTCGCGCGGCCAGATGGAGAAGGATGCGGATGAGGTACTGGAGCTGTTTCCGGACCTGAAACGCCTGGAACGCTCCTATGCCTGGATGCTCTCGGGCGGCGAGATGCAGATGGTCGCGGTGGCGCGCGGCATGATGGCGAAGCCGAAGCTGCTGCTGCTCGACGAGCCGTCGCTCGGCCTGGCGCCGATGATCGTGCAGCAGGTGTTCCACATCATCACCGAGATTCGCGCGCGCGGCGCCACCGTGCTGCTGGTCGAGCAGAACGCCAATATGGCGCTCGGCGTCGCCGATCGCGGCTACGTCCTGGAGGCTGGGACGCTGCTTCTCTCCGGCAAGCCGGAAGAGTTGTGGGACAACGATCACGTCCGCGCCGCCTATCTCGGCGGGCTTGCCGCTTCGGCCTGAGCTTTCGGCGGGCGGGCGCAGGCGGCGGCCAGGGCCGGACCGGGCTTACCGGGATCGATCGGGTAGCACAGATGTCACGGCCGGCCGCCTGGCCGGCCGCGAATCGTGCTCGACCGATCGTCGCGCAACTGCGAAAATCCGGAGCAGACAAGGGCGGGACCCAGGCCGCGACCGGGGATTGCGCCCGGAACGAACGCGAAGGAGGAGGCCATGAGCGAACCGACACCGTTCGATCGCCCGCAGGAGCGCATTCGATCCACCGACGTCGAGGGCTTCGATGCCCTGGCCGGACTGGCCCTGGACATGCGTTCGTTGTGGAATCACGCCACGGACACGGTGTGGCGGCAGTTGGATCCGGTGTTGTGGGATCTCACGCACAACCCCTGGGTCGTCCTGCAGACCGTCTCGCGGGAGAAACTCCAGCACGCGTCGGCCGATCCGGCTTTCCGCAAGACCGTTGATGATCTGGTGCAGACCCGGCGCGATGTCGAGACGGCGCCGGCCTGGTTCCAGCAGACCCATCCGCAATCGCCGCTGAGCTGCGTCGCCTATTTCAGCATGGAGTTCATGTTGAGCGAGGCGCTGCCGATCTACTCGGGGGGACTTGGCAACGTGGCCGGCGACCAGCTCAAGGCCGCCGGCGATCTCGGCGTGCCGGTCGTCGGCGTGGGACTGCTCTACCAGCAGGGCTACTTTCGCCAACTGATCGACGACAACGGGGCGCAACAGGCGCTGTTTCCCTATAACGATCCGGGCCAGCTGCCGATCACGCCGGTGCGCCATCAGAACGGGGAATGGTTGCGGCTCCAGCTCGACCTGCCGGGCTACCAGATCTGGGTGCGCGCCTGGCAGGCCCAGGTTGGCCGGGTGAAACTCTATCTGCTGGACACCAATGATCCGGCGAATTTCGCGCCGTACCGGGGAATTACCAGCGAGCTTTACGGCGGCGGGCCGCACCTGCGCCTGTTGCAGGAGATGGTGCTGGGCATCGGCGGATGGCGGTTGCTGGCGGCGCTGGGCATCGAGCCCGAAGTCTGCCACCTGAACGAAGGGCATGCGGCATTCGCCGCACTCGAACGCGCGCGGAGTTTCATGCTGGCAACCGGGCAAAGCTTCGAGGTCGCCCTGGCGGTGACGCGAGCGGGCAATCTCTTCACCACCCATACGGCGGTTGCCGCCGGCTTCGATCGGTTCGCGCCGGGCCTCATCGAACAGTGTCTGGGCGGCTACGCGCGGACAAAACTCGCCATCAGGTTGCAGGATTTGCTGGCGCTGGGCCGCCAGAACCCGAACGATCCGGCGGAAGAATTCAACATGGCCTATCTGGCGATCCGCGGCAGCGGGGCGGTGAATGGCGTGAGCCGCCTGCACGGGGCGGTGAGCCGGAATCTCTTCCTGCCGCTCTGCCCGCGCTGGCCGGTCGATGAAGTGCCGATCGGGCACGTGACCAACGGCGTCCACATGCCGACCTGGGACTCGGCGGAGGCCGACACGCTGTGGACCGAGGCCTGCGGCAAGAAATGCTGGTCGGGCGACACCGAAGCCGTGGAACAGGCGATCCGCAAGGTCACCGACGCCCGTCTGTGGCAGTTCCGCACCGCCCGCACGACGCAGCTGGTCGAATACGCGCGCCGGCAATTGTCCAGGCAACTGGCCGCTTCGGGCTCGCCGCCCGAGGCGATCGAGGCGGCGAAGCATCTGCTCGACCCCGATACGCTGACGCTCGGCTTCGCCCGCCGGTTTGCTTCGTACAAGCGGCCGAATCTGCTGCTGCACGACTCGGAGCGGCTGCTGGTGCTGTTGACCAACGAGCAGCGTCCGGTGCAACTCATCATGGCGGGCAAGGCGCACCCGGCGGACCAGCCCGGCCAGGCCATGATCCAGCAATGGATGCATTTCATCCGCCAATCCGGGGCCCGCTCGCACGTCATCTTCCTCAGCGACTACGACATGCATCTGGCCGAACACCTGGTGCAGGGGGTGGATGTCTGGGTGAACACGCCGCGGCGACCCTGGGAAGCGTGTGGCACCAGCGGCATGAAGGTGCTCGTCAATGGCGGCATCAACCTGTCGGAACTGGATGGCTGGTGGGCGGAAGCCTATGCGCCGGAAGTGGGCTGGGCCCTGGGCGATGGCCAACAGCATGACGACGACCAGGCCTGCGACGCGGCCGAAGCCGAGGCCCTGTACGACCTGCTCGAGCACGAGGTGGTGCCAGCGTTCTACACCCGCGACGAACAGGGCATCCCCACGGCCTGGGTGGCGCGGATGCGCGAAAGCATGGCGCGGTTGACGCCCGTCTTTTCCAGCAATCGCGCGGTGCGCGACTACACCGAGCAACACTATCTTCCGGCCGCCGCCGCCTATCGCCGGCGGGCCGCCGACAAGGGCGCGATCGGCGCGGATGTGGTGACATGGAAGCACGCCCTGGAGAAAAGCTGGGCGGGCCTGCGCTTCGGCGGCGTCGTGGTCAAAACCGTGGGTGGGCAGCACGTCTTCGAGGTTCAGGTCGTTCTCAATGACCTCGACCCCGGGGCGGTGCGGGTGGAGCTTTGCGCCGACGCAAGCTCGGGCAACGCTGCGGTGCGCCAGGAGATGCAGCGCCTTCGTCAACTGGCCGGCGGGTCGGGCGGTTATGTCTACGGCGCGACCGTGTCCGCGGCCCGTCCGGCCGCGGACTATACGGCGCGCCTGACACCATGGCGCGACGGCGTGGCGATTCCGCTGGAAGATGGACACATCCTGTGGCAGCGATGACCCGATCGACACCGGGGGGGAAGCGACCATGCGGGTGGGAATCGCTGCGGACCATGGCGGGTTCGGCCTGAAACAGGAAATGGCGGAGGCGTTGCGGGCATCGGGCCACGAGGTGATGGATTTGGGCGCCCACCGGCTGGACCCGGCGGACGACTACCCGGACTTCATCATCCCCCTGGCGCGGGCCGTCGCCACCGGTGAGGTTGCGCGCGGCATCGCGGTCTGCGGCAGCGGCGTCGGCGCGGCCGTCGCCGCGAACAAGGTGGCAGGGGTTCGTGCCGGACTGGTCCACGACGGCTTCT
>Ga0181519_10003968_pt1 | contig 12059 bp, 8 predicted proteins | sample PEATcosm2014_Bin_26_FD_121102 | JGI IMG/M metagenome (GOLD analysis project Ga0181519, IMG submission 121102) | Peatland microbial communities from MTU Mesocosm Facility, Houghton, MI, USA - PEATcosm2014_Bin02_10_metaG | ecosystem: Environmental > Terrestrial > Soil > Wetlands > Peat | place... | reverse complement strand
GCGCCCGAAACCAGGCCCCAGGTGAACATGATGCGCGCGATCCATTTGCGCGCGCCGAACCGGTTGAGCGCCAGATTGCTGGGCACTTCGAAGAAGAAATAGGCGATGAAGAAGATGCCGGCCGCGCCGCCGAACGCCTCGGCCGAGAGATTGAGATCGTGGCGCATCGAAGCGCCCGCGAACCCGACATTGACGCGATCGAGATAGGCGATGAAGTAGCAAAGCATCAGGAACGGGACCAGGCGCCAGGTGATCTTGCGCATGGTGCGCGATTCGAGTTCGCTTGCAGCTGCGAGTGCCATGTTTCCTCCGTGAATGCCCGCTTATGCGGGCTTATGCCGGTGAGGCGCTGGTGCGCCCCGACCATTGACCCATTCGTCTAAGTCATCACTGTGACGAATCCGCGATGCGCGCGCAACCCGCTCAGCGTGCGCCGGCAATCCAGGCCATGCTGCATCGCGTGATCACATCCATTGCCGCGGCGCAACGTACGGCCATGCGTTTCTGCGCCGGATCGTCCAATTCGCCGGCCAGCGCGATGGCGGCGGCGGTTGCGCGCGCCATCGCCTGGCCGCCGGCCTCGGTGACTCCGTTGCGGCCGAATTCGTCGAGCGCGGCGCGCACGATTGCGGCCAAGGAGTCGGGGATCGGACGCAGGCGGGACCGCAGGAAAGAATGGAGGCGCAGGATATCGAGGCCGATATCGAGCGTCAGCAGACAGCGGCGCAGCACGGTGGACGAGCGCCGGTTGGGCAGCTGCGCCAGGGTCGAGCGGTTGAGCTGGTCGTACATCAGCGCTTCCCACTTGTGCGGCAGCGGCCGCCAGCGACCGCCGGCCAGCGATTTAAGCATCTCGGAAAATGTGGCGTTGAGGCGATGCTCGCGCGCGGCCGGGCCGGCCATGGGCGCGGCGAAGGCCAGATAGGCGAAACCGATGCCCACGGCCAGGCTGGCGCTGCGTTCGATGGCGGAGGAAAAGCTCACCAGCGCGGGACCCGCGCCGAGCATCAATCCGGTGAAGTTGGCGTTGAAATCGAGCGCCGGGGGAAACCGGTTGGCCAGCCCGATCGCGCCGATAAAGGTCAGCAACGCCACGGTCGCGAGCGACGGCCACGCTCCATCGCTGCCGGTGCCGGGAATGCCGTGCCACAGAATGAACAACGAGGCTGCGACGCCGACGCCGAGCGCGAAGCGGCTGATGCCGGCCACGGGGCTGGGCTGGACGCCGAACAGCAGGCAGGCGATCGAGGTGAAGATGAAGGCGAAACTGCCGCCGCTCCAGCCGGTGAGGTGCCAGACCAGTCCGATCCCCAACGTGGCCACCGCCGCGCGCAACCCGACGCTCGCGCTGGCCCGCCAATCGGCATGAACGGCGATCGCGGCCGGGGCGAATCGCGACGGCGCGCCGCCCATGAAATCGAGATCGCGGGCGATGCGCTCGAGCCCGTCGGCGAGATCGTTGACCCGTTCGCCGATGGCGCTGGGTAGCACGCCCGCGGCTTCGTCGGGCGCGGTCGCCGACAGGGCGCCGGCGTCGGCACGGAGCGCGGCGATTTCCGCGCTCGGTGTTCCGCCGCCGGTGACGGTCTCGGCGGATTTGGCCAGCTGCGACCGCGCGTCCGCCATCGCCACCAGGGGCGCCAGCGCGCCCAGGCGCCGCACCGCGCGCGCCGCCGCCACCAGCGACAGTTCGGCCGCGGTCAGGCGGCGGATCGCCGGCAGGCGCTGGCGGATCACCGCGGATTCGAAGGCCGCGTATTCGCACGCGGATTCGAAATCGCTGATACCGAGCCACAGATCGCGGTTGGGCGTGGTGCCGGCGGGCGTCGGATCGACCTCTGAGATCAGTTTGGCGGCCCAGCGGATCGCGCGCGCGGCCCATTGCCGGGCATCCTGCTGCAGCCGCTTGGCGTCGATCGCCTCCGCGAATAGATAGGCGAAACCGGCCGACACGGCGATCCCGATCAGGACCAGGGCGATGCGCTCGATCGCCGAATCGAAACTGTGTCCCTCGGGCTCGTCGAGCGCGACCACCGCGACGATGGTCGCGGTATAGCCGGCCAGCTGCGCCGCATAGGCCTGGAACCGACGCAGCAGCCGGGCGATGCCTGCGCACAGCCCGACCCAGACCGACAGCGCGACCAGGAACACGATCGGCATTCCCGCCAGCGGCAGCACGGCGAGCGCGGCGACCGCGCCGATCAGGGTGCCCATGGTGCGGAAAAAGGCCTTCGGCAAGATCAGGCCGCGATCGGGCACAGCCAGCACCCAGGCCGTGATCGCGCTCCAATAGGGCGCGTGGAACCCGAGCAGACTGCCGATCAGCAGCGCCACCAGAGCGGCCCCGGTCGACCGCGCGGCAAAGCGCAGCGCGCGGCGGTCTGGCGTGAACGCGGTCCGGGCGTCGGTCCAAGTATAGCCGGCCACGTGGAAGCTGCTGATGCGCGCGAACACGGGCTGCTTCCGTTGGGTTGGTGGGAATGGTCGCCGGCCAAGCGTTAGCGCGGCATCCGCGATAAGTCCAGGGATGGCGCGGCCGGGTTGCCGCTGGGGTCGCCCGATGCTGGCGCTTACGTCCCCGCCGCCTTGACGAAGTTGGCCACCTGGTCGCGGCCGTAATAGCGCCGCGCGAAATAGGTGAGCGTGTCCTTGAGGTAATGGTCGAGCCCGTCGAGGGTCACGTGGCCGTCGCCCTTGCCATAGGGCGGCTTGGCCGCTTCGCCGCTCATCCCCAGCAGGAAGTATTTGGTGAACAGACCATCGGAATTGTCCTTCTCCCAGCTCGCCATCTGGTCGCCGCTGGCGGCCGCGATCACGGTCAGGTTGCGCGGCACCGGCGCGGGAGCCGGCACCAGCAGGATCGGCGAGGCCTTGCCGATGATCGGCCCGCCCGGCGACTGGCCCGAGAAGCAGGATTCGAGCACCACGGTGGTCTGTTCGGCCGGCAGCTTGCCGAGATTCTCGTAGAGCGTGGCCAGCGAGTAGCCGCTGAGTGCGATGCTGGTGGAGTCGGCGTCGGCCGGCACCAGATAGGGGCTGGCGCCGCGTGTCGCTCCCGGCGCGCCATGGCCGGCGAAATAGACGAACACCCGGCTGACGCCCGGCTTCACGAAGTCGAACAGCTTGCCGCGCCACTCGCGGTCGTTGCCGAACACGGTTTCCATCTGGGCGCCCGTGGCGTCACGGATGAAGATGATGTTCTCGTCATGGATGCCGAGCGCCTGGCGGGCATAGAGCCTGATTCCCTCGGCGTCGGCATAGGCCGGCAGATCGTCGGGAATGTCCTTGCCGAATTTGGCGTAATTGGCGTTGCCGATGATCACCGCGACATCGTGCGGCCGGTCGGGGCCGGGCGCGAAACGCACCGCGAGCGGTCGCTCGGCGAAACGCGGCAAGGGCAGCGCGGCGGCCATCGGCGGCGGGTTGGCGGGACCGGCCATCGCTATCTGCCCGTCGTTCAGCGGCGCGACGCCGACGCGCGGTTGCGGCGCGGCCAGCGGCAGCGGCGGCTGGCCGTTGGCGAGCGGCGGCGGTCCGGCCGATGGCGAAGCCACACCGCCATAGAGCGGCGGGGTAGGCGCGGGAATCGTCGCGCCGGGCGCGGGCCCGACGCTGATCACCACCGGATCGCGCGGCGCGGTGGCGATCGGAATCGGCGGCTGGGCGCTCGCCTGGATCGCCTGCGGCACCGTGGCGCCCCAGCGCGCCAGGGCATCGCGCGCCTGGACCAGGTCGGGGCGCAGCGCCAACGCATTGCGGTATTCGGCCTGGGCTCGGTCGCGATACCCGGCATGTTCGAAGGTGACGCCGAGATTCTGGTGCGCCTCGGCGAAGCCGGGCCGGAGCGCGATCGCCTTCTGGAGATCGGCGATCGAGCGGTCGTAATAGCCGGTCACGCCGAATTCGCTGCCGCGGCCCATATAGGCTTCGGCGAAATCGGGCCGCATCGCGATGGCGACATTGTAGTCGGCGATCGCCTGGCTGTGGTCGCCGCGCGCGGCGTATTCCGAGCCGCGGTTGTTGTAGGCGATGGCGTCGTTGGGATCGAACACCAGGTCCTTGGTCGAATCGGCGATGGCGAGATCGATCTGCCCGCGCTGTTGCAGGGCCATGGCGCGCACGCCATAGGCATGGGCGAAGGACGGGTTGAAGCGGATGGCCCAGCTCGCATGCCGGATCGCACCGTCGAGATCGCCAGAGCGCAATGCCTGGATCGCCGCCCGGTACTCGGCCGCCGCGTCATCGGCAAACGCGGCGGCCGGCACCCCGGCGATCAGCAATGTCATCGCGAACAACCCGCGCAGCATCATCGGGCCGCTCCCATCCACTGATTCAGCCACCCAGGCGCGGCGCGCCCGGGCCCCTTCGTCATTGCGGCGGCGCGTCCGGCGTCGCCTTGTTGTCGTCGCGCGATTTCTCGATATCGCGTTCGAGATCCTCGAACGCCTTCGAGGCGCGCAGCTTGGTTTCGAGATTGGGATCCTGCTTGACCCGGTCGGCCAAGTCACGGCTGACCTGGGCGACCGAATATTCGAGCAGGACGTAGGCGCGGTACTGCGTGCCCTCGGGGATCACCTTGGCGTTGACCTGGTGATACCCGGCCACGTTGACCTCGGTGATCACGTCGGTCGTCACGCTTTCGACCTCCTTGCTCGGCACGGCGTCGCCCGTGCCGCTCTCGGACACGAACTGCTTCATCTTGCCCGACAGCAGGCCCTTCAATGAATCTGCCAGTGTTCTTTTGGCAGCGAGCGCGGATTCGTCCATGGCAAGCTGAAGATCGCCCGACGTCGCGGTGCCGGGGGCAAATATTTTCTGCTCGTCCTGCGGCGGCTTGATGTACCAGTCAGGCGCCTCGGACACGACCGATTTGACTTCTTCATTCTGTGCCTTCACCAGTTCTTGATGTTCGAGCGCCGCCGCTTCCGGCGTGCCCGGCTTGGGCGTCGAGGCGCAGGCCGCGACGACGGCCAGCATGGCCGACATCGCAACCAGCTTGGGAATGCTGCTTCTCATGTCTGATCTCCTTTCTTGCCGATGGCATCGAGGGTACTTTCAAGCGCGCGGACGTTCGTTTCCGGAACCCGGGCGGCGTCGCCGAGCTCCTTGAGATTGGCGAGCGACTTTCCGGCCTGGCCGTAGTTGCCGGCCTTGAGATAGGCGAGACCGGCGCCATAGAAGGCCTCGGCCGCGCCGGCATCGTCGCCCTGGTTGTAGAGTTGGACGCCGATGTTATAGAGAGCGTATCCATCCGCCGAATCGGCCTTGACCGCCATGCGATAGGCGGCCATCGCGCGCTCCGGATGGTTGTTGAGCCCGTTCACATAGCCGACCGCGTTGAGGTACTTGGCGTTGCCGGCATCGAGCGCGGCGGCGCGCAGCAAGGGCGCCTCGGCCGCGTCGGTCTGGCCCAGCTTGATGAGCAGCCGGCCGCGGTCGAACTCGGCGGGCGCGCTGCGCGAATCGATGGCGAGCGCCATGTCGGCGCGGGTCAGCGCGTTGCCGTAATCGCCCTTCTCGGCCAGATAGTCGGCATAGCGAAGCTGGTCCTCGGCGCGCGACGGCGCGATCGCGGTCAGCGCGTCGAGCAGCGGCGCCTGGCCGTCGCCGCCGAAGCTTTTGTTGTCGACCGCGGCGACCAGCAAGTCGCGCTGCTTGTCGGCCGGCAGGTCGGCGAGCGAGGAAAGGAAAGTCTGGTAATCGGGGACGGCCTCGGCATGCAGCGGCGCGGCGGCGATCGGCGAGACCGGCGCGGCCGGATCGTCGAGCGTGGCGATGGCGTCGTCGGGGATGGTGCCGATCAGACGCCGCGCCAGATCGTCGACCACGCGGAAGGTCTGCTCGTCCTCGACATTGCTCGCGGCATCGGCCACGCCCATGGCCAACCCGATCGGCGAGATCGGGATCGTGCCGCCGTGAATGGCGGCGGTGTGACTCCCCTCCCACAGCACCGCGCCGTCGGAGGCGCGCACCATCTTGAGTTCGGCGCCGACCGCGACGCGCGAATAGATGCCGTAGAAGTGCGAACTCCATTCGGTCACGCGTCCGGTGATCAGCGCGTCGCAGCCGAGCCGCTTGCCGATCTCGGCGAGGTTGCCCCGGTCGGCCGGATCGAGCTGGTCGAGCACGAAGTCGACCCGCGCCGGCTTTTCCACGCGTCGTCCCTGGGGCGCGAGATGCGCGAACAGCGCCCGGCGCACCGCCTCGCGCTGCTCGGGCGTGATCTCGGTTTTATCGGGAACGCCCTGGTCGGCGACGGGTTTGCCCGCGCGCGACTTGTCGGCATCGTCGGCGGCGAGTTCGGCGGCCGGCTTGGCGGCGGCCGCTTCGTCCGGCTTGGCCTTTTCGGGCTTCGGTGGCGGCCCCTCGAGCGGCATCAGCGCAACGCAGGCGGGCGGCGCCTCGGCGTAGGCGTCGTGGACCTGGAACACCACCTCGTTGAAACCGGTGGTGACGTGGGTCTCGTCCTTGCCCTTGTCGATATAGGTCGGCGTGACGCAGCCTGCCGGCAGCGCCGCGAACGAAAGGACCAGGATCAGCCGCACCCCTCTCATTGCCACCCCCCTGGTCGGTCAGTCCCCCCGGACGACGTTGTATGATTTGCGCACGATGCGGCTGTCCGAACGCGACAGTTCGAGCAGCCGCGCGTGGAATTCGTCGAACGTGTAGGCCGGCAGGAATTCGATCGGCTCGCGCGTCGCCACCACCACGAGATATTCGTCGAGCACCTTGCGGTTGGCCGGCTGGCCGTCGGGGAACGCGACCTTCATCGCATAGCGCTGGGCGCCGGTCTCGCTGGGCACGATCGTCGGCCCGGAAATGCGCTGCTCGGCATCGAAGCGGTTGGGGTACAGCCGGGCGATCTGGTCGGTTCCCTGGGCGTAGGGCAACCATTCGAAGATCGCCACCGCCATCGGCTTGGTCGGCTTCAGGCCGATCCGCATGTCCTCGCCGTCGCGGTAGACCGCGGCATTGGGTACCACTCCGATATCGAAGCTGGGATCGGGCTTGCCGGCGGGCACGATCACCTCGGCCTCGAGGCTGACCGAGCATTTGCGGAAACCTTCGAGATCCGGCGTCACGGCCTGCTGCCGGTCGCGCACCGCGCGCACATCGCCGTCGAGCTGGGTCCAGACCGAGGAATTGAGCGCGCAATCGGTTTTGCCGCTCTGGTCGGAGCAGCGCATCATCTGCTCCGACGAAAGGTGTTCGCCGGTGAGGTGGCGAATCGCATCCTCCTTGGCGCGCTCCTCGGCCGCGCGGCAGGCCTCGGCCTCGGCGACTTCGGGCGGAAAGCGATATTCGCCGGTCGCCTTGATCCAGTCGGCGCGCGCCGGTCCGCCGGCCGCCGCCAGCATCGCGCCCAGAATCAGACCGACGATGGCGGGGGCGGCTTTCATCGCTGCGCGGCCACCAGAACGACGCGGGGCAGCATCATCTGGTAGAGGTCTTCGAGGCTCATCTCGGCGCGGACATGGGTGGGGGGCGGAACGCTGCGCCCGAGGAACCGCAATATCCTGTCAGCCTTGATGCCGATGTTCATGTCCTCGACCAGATAGCCGTCGCGGCGATAAATATCGGCCGCATCGGTCTGGCCGACAGTGACGCCCATCAACCTGCCGGCGCGATCGAACACCGGGCCGCCGGAATTTCCCTTATTGATCTTGGTGGTGATCTGGAAGGTCTTGGGATCGTTGGCCAGACCGGTGGTCTTGGCGACGATCCCCTCGGTCAGCGCCGGCAGGTTGTCGCCCAGCAGATCCACCAGGGGAAAGCCCAGCGATACCGCGGCCCGGCCCGGCGCCGGATCGACTAGGTCGGAACACTGGAAGGACGCGGCTTCGGGGAAGGGCTGATCGATCTCGAGCAACGCGAGATCGTCCTCGTGCGACACCTTTACCAGACGGGCGCGCCGCAGATGGCCCGTGCCGTTGCGCAAATAGATGACCCTCATGCCCTCGATGACATGGCGATTGGTGACGACCAAGCGTCCGTTATCGACGACCACGCCGGTGCCGGAGGTGTAGTTCGAACCGGGCGGGAAGGGCAGCGGGTCGGGCGTCTCCAGGATGGCCGCCGGCACGAATTGGGGCCGTTCCTGGGATTCGGGCATGGGCTCGGGCGCCGGCGCGGCCATTGCCTGCTGCTGCGGCTGCGGCTGCGGCTGCGGCTCAGACTGCGGCTCAGGCTGCGGCATCGGCGCGTTCGCGGGCGGAGTCAGGACGCGCATCGGCTGCGGCGCGGCTTGAGCAACGGGCGGCTGGCTTTGCACCGCGTCGGCCTGGGGCGCGTCCGGCGTCGCGGTATCGTGTCTCGGCAAGGATTCCGTGGTCGGCGGTGGCGCGAGCGGCGCGGCGCGGGGCGGCGGCGGTTCGTCGTCGACCGGCGGTTTGAGCGCAGGCTCTGGTGTCGGGGCGAGCTGCATCCCGGGGGGAAGAACCACGGGCTGGGCCATCTCGCCGCGCGCGGAGCGCTCGAGCTTGCCGTCGGCGTCGACCGACTTGATCCAAAGGGCCATCGCTTGGGCGCGGCCGATCTTGTTTTCGCTGAGATATTGCTCGCCGGCTGCGATCCGCGCCCGCAGCGACTCGACATGCTCGCCCGCCATCCACAGCAACCCGCCGAGCGCGTTCTCGGCCGCCGCCGCATCCGGATGGACCTTGACGAACTCCTCGAGCGACGCAATGGCGGCGTCGCGGCCCTGACTTTCGGACTGGTAGCTCGCCAGCACGACGGCGACCGCTTCGTCGTCGGGCCGCTGCTGGATCAGCTTGGCGAGGCGGTTGGCGCCATCCTTGGGGTGGCCGGCGCGACGTTCCGACTTGGCCAGCACCAGTTCCGCGGCGACCAGATCGGGATCGCTCTTGAGCGCGAGTTCGGCGTCGCGCCGCGCTTGCGGAACCTGTCCCAGCGCAAGCTTGGCCTCGGCCATGTAAAGGTATGATTCGGCTTCGCGATCGAGCGAAAGGGCGGCCGCTTTCGCGAACTGGTCGAGCGCCTTGACGGGATTGCCGCGCGCCAGCAGCAGCCGGCCGCGCAACAGTTCGAGCTCGGCCTGTTCGGCCGGCGTGGTGGCGTCGATTTTGGCGAGAATGTCTTCGGCCGGCCCATACTGGCCGACTTCGATCAGCCCCTCGGCGAAGTCAAGGGAGGGTTTCAGGGCTCCGGCAAACGAACCCGGATCAATCCCCACTGCGGCAAGTGCCACTACGGCAACGTAGGCAATTGCGAATCTGTTCACACCAACTACCCGGATTCTCCGGACCCCCACAAGATAGTACTCTCGATTCGAGCGATTTGCGAATCATCGGACGGCTAATTTTCGTTTCACTGCGTAACAGAGGTCGCCGAGGATTTCGAATCAACCGGTTGAGCGGGAAATCCGGCCGCACTGATGAAGCGTGCGTGCGGTCGCCTCCTGGACGCGGCGGCTGGAACCGACGCGCGACGACCCGGTGGCGGTCGTTGCCGCGCCTTGACACAATCGCCGGGCCACCGGCCGCCAGGCCGGGCGTAAACCCCTGCCGCCGCAGATTCTTCTTCTGGCCCGGCGTTTTTTGGCATAAATATCGACCCAATAATCAATGAGCACGTCACTTGGGGGTGGGTGCCAGTTGTCAGGCGCAACGCAAGCCGTCGACAGCGGATTCCGGGTTCGACTTTTGGTGGCGCCGACGATAGTCGCCGCCATCGCGATTCTGTTCGCCGTGCTGTGGAACCAAATCGCGATCGTCAACCCGTGGGTCGCCGCGCGCGTGTGGCTGGTCCGAACCGGCGACGGCCTGCCCATCGTGGTGGGCGCGTTGGCCGCCGGATTGCTGGCGCAGGCGGTCGTGCCGCATGTCCTGGTACGGCATCTACGGTTGCCGCCGACGCGGATGGTGCGCCAGCTGGTCGTCGCCCTGTGCTGGCTGATCGCCATCAGCATGGTCGGCGCGATCTTCTTCGATGTTCCGGTCGGCAGCCTGGTGACCACCTCGGGCCTGTTGGTCGCCATGATCGGCCTTGCGCTCAAGAACGTAATCTCCGACGCCTTCACCGGGCTCGCGCTGCCGATCAAGATCGGCGACTGGATCGAAGTCGACGGTCAGACCGGCCGGGTGGTCGAGATCAGCTGGCGCGCCACCCGCCTGCAGACGCTCGACCGCATCACGATCATCATCCCCAACACCCATCTCTCCGCCAAACCGTTCCGCAATTTCAGCCTGCCCGAGCCCTATTACCGCGACAGTTTTCGCGTCGTGCTCGATCATTCGGTGACCACGCACCAGGCCGAGCGCATCCTGCTGGCGGCCGCGCGGCAGGTCGAGGCGATCCAGACCATCCCCTTCCGTCCCGACGTGCGCATCGCGGCCTTCACCGATCGCGGCATAGAATGGGAATTGCGCTTTTTCGTTCCCGACGCGGAAAAGGCCATCCGCGTGCGCCACCAGGTGCATCGCAATCTGTTGCGCAACCTGCACTTCTCGGGCATCGCGCTCCCCTACCCCGTGGTCGTGCGCAAGAGCGCCCAGCCGCGCGAACGAGCCTATGCCCCGGCCGACGAATTCAATTTCCTGCGCGGCGTGGAATTGTTCGATTCGCTTTCCGACGAAGAATTGGAGACGGTGTCCAAGGGGATGCCGATGAAGTTGAAGCTGGCCGGCCAGGCGCTGGTGCGCCAGGGCGATCCGGGCGACTCCCTGTTCGTGTTGCGCGAGGGATTGCTGTCGGTTTCGATCGCGCGGCCCGAGGGCGGCGAGGACATCGAGGTCGCCCAGCTCGCACCCGGCAGCTTCGTCGGCGAAATGTCGCTGCTGACCGGCGCGCCGCGCAGCGCCACCGTGACGCCGGTGGTCGATTCGATGTGCTACGAGATCACACGCGAGATCATGGCGCCCTTGATGGAAAGCCGGCCCGATCTGGCGCAGCAATTGAGCGACATACTCGCCGACCGCCAGATCCGCAACAGCGCCAAGCTCGAGGCCTCCTCCAAGGTCAACGAGATCCAGAAGAAGTCGCTGACCGACCAGATCCTCGGGCGCATCAACAGCTTCTTCCGGCTGCGCACCGCCGCCGAGTAGCGCCGTGTGCCATGGCGGCCAAAGCGAATGCGGCGGCGGCACCGGCGCATACCACTAGCTGCCGATCGAAACACCGCGTTACCCGAACCGGTGCGCCGGGAAATTTCCGTGAAACCGTATTGGGACATATGAAATGGGAACAGCGGGTAGAAGCCGCGATCCAGGCGACCCGCCGAGGCCCCCGATGATCAAAGGAAGCAAAATCGTTCTTGGCCCGTTGATGCCCGGCGACGCGGACGCGATGTTTCGCTGGATCAACGATGTCGAGTCCGCCCGCCTCGACTACGCCTACCGTCCCACCGATTGGAATGCCTTCCAGGGTTGGATCGACAGCCTGTCCAAGGACAAATCGCGGGTCATGTTCGCGATCCGTCGGATTGGCGCATCGCCGATCATCGGCTTCGTCGGACTGCACAGCATCAATCCGGTCCATCGGTCGGCCGATCTGTCGGTGCGCATCGGGGAGGAGGCGAACCGGAATACGGGTTGTGGGACCGAGGCGATCCTGCTGGCGCTGAACGTCGGTTGGCGGCACCTCAATCTCCGTCGCATCACGCTGACGACCCTGGCGAACAATGAACGCGCCATCCGAGCCTTCACGACCGCGGGGTTTGCGCGCGAGGGACTGGCGCTCAGCGCCGCCTTCATCGATGGCGCTTGGCACGATGTCGTGACGATGGGGATATTGAGGCCGATTCCCGATTGAATCCCGATTGACATCCCATGTCATGGTCGGGATCGGCGGCGACGAACGGCCGAACAGCCGCGCGGCGACGCAGCGGGTCCTCCGCTCAGGCGGAAGGCGATAGGGAAGCGATCGTCTTGAGCGCGCCGTCGAGGGCGGTGCCCTCCTCGTCTTGCAAAGCAGCTGTAACGAGGCGACGCATCCAGGCGGCGCCGTCATCGCGCTTGGCTAATTCGGGGATCGCGGCCATCACCTTGTCGAACTTCGACAGGCCCCTGGCGTGGGTGTCGGAATAGCCTTTGACCAGGCGG
>Ga0181519_10003967_pt1 | contig 12059 bp, 10 predicted proteins | sample PEATcosm2014_Bin_26_FD_121102 | JGI IMG/M metagenome (GOLD analysis project Ga0181519, IMG submission 121102) | Peatland microbial communities from MTU Mesocosm Facility, Houghton, MI, USA - PEATcosm2014_Bin02_10_metaG | ecosystem: Environmental > Terrestrial > Soil > Wetlands > Peat | place... | reverse complement strand
GGGCGACGACAAGCTGTTCGTGCCGGTCGAGAATATCGAGATGCTGTCGCGCTACGGCTCGGAAGATGCCGACGCCCAGCTCGACAAGCTCGGCGGCGTCGCCTGGCAGTCGCGCAAGTCGCGGGTCAAGCAGCGCATCAAGGACATTGCCGACCAACTGATCAAGGTCGCGGCCGAGCGCGAGCTGCGCGAAGGCGAGTCGATCGCGACGCCGTCCGGCCTCTATGATGAATTCGCCGCGCGCTTCCCCTATGCCGAGACCGACGATCAGCTAAACGCCATCGCCGAGACCTTGGGCGACATGGCGTCGGGCAAGCCGATGGACCGGCTGGTGTGCGGCGATGTCGGGTTCGGCAAGACCGAGGTCGCCTTGCGCGCCGCCTTCGTGGCATCCATGGCCGGGCACCAGGTGGCGGTGGTGGTGCCGACCACCTTGCTGTGTCGCCAGCACTACAAGACCTTGACGACGCGCCTCCAGGGCCTGCCGATCAATGTTGCACAGCTCTCGCGCCTCGTGAACGCCAAGGACAGCGCCGAGGTCAAGAAGGGCCTGGCCGACGGCACCGTCGACATCGTGGTCGGCACCCATTCGATCCTCGCCAAGGGCATCGAATTCAAGAATCTGGGGCTTCTGATCGTCGATGAGGAGCAGCATTTCGGCGTGGCGCAGAAGGAGCGGCTGAAGCGCCTGAAGGCCAATGTCCACGTCCTGACCCTGACCGCGACGCCGATCCCGCGCACGCTCCAGATGGCGCTGTCCGGCGTGCGCGAGATGAGCCTGATCGCGACGCCGCCGGTCGACCGGCTGGCCGTGCGCACCTTCGTCATGCCTTACGATCCGGTGGTCGTGCGCGAGGCGATCCTGCGCGAGCGCAATCGCGGTGGCCAGAGTTTCTACATCGTGCCGCGCATCAAGGATCTGGATGAGGTCAAGGAGGAACTGACCCGGCTGGTGCCCGAGATCAAGGTCGCAATGGCCCATGGCCGGATGGCGCCGACGCAGCTCGAAGACGTCATGACCGCCTTCGACGACGGCAAATACGATCTGCTGCTCGCCACCAACATCGTCGAAAGCGGGCTCGACATCCCGTCCGCCAACACGATCATCCTGCACCGCGCCGACATGTTCGGCCTGGCCCAGCTCTATCAGCTCAGGGGCCGGGTCGGGCGCGGCAAGATCCGGGCTTATGCCTATCTGACCCTGCCGCCGAGCAAGGCGCCGACCGAGACGGCGATGAAGCGCCTCGAAGTCATGCAGACCCTGGACACGCTGGGCGCCGGCTTCCAGCTCGCGAGCCACGATCTCGACATACGCGGCGCCGGCAACCTCCTGGGCGATGAACAATCCGGCCATATCCGCGAGGTCGGCATCGAGCTCTACCAGCATCTTCTCGAGGAAGCCGTGGTCGCCGCCCGGGCCAGCGCCGCCGGCGAGGCCAAGGCCGCCGAGGACTGGACGCCGTCGATCACGCTTGGCACCGCGGTACTGATCCCCGAAACCTACGTCGCCGATCTGGCGGTGCGGCTCGGCCTTTACCGGCGGCTGTCCAACCTGGTCGACCGCGGCGAAATCGAAGGCTTTGCCGCCGAGTTGATCGACCGCTTCGGGCCCCTGCCGCCCGAGGTCGAAAATCTGCTGCAGATCATGGCGATCAAGCGCCTGTGCAAGGAAGCCGGGGTCGAGAAGGTCGACGCCGGGCCGAAGGGCGCCGTCCTGGCCTTCCGCGGCAATGCTTTCGCCAACCCGGCGCGGCTCGTCGATCTGATCCAGAAATCGGCCGGCACGATGAAGGTGCGTCCCGACCACAAACTGGTGCTGCTCGGCGACCTCGAAGACCGGAAGACCCGCGTGTCCCAGGTCACGCGGCTCCTCGGCCGGCTGGCGGAGTTGGCGAAAGGCGACAAACCCGACGTCGCCGGCCCGGCGAAGCCGCCGAGCGCGGCCGCGCCGCCGCACAAGACCTCTCGTGTCAAAAGGGCTTAGACGAAATGGCCGAACCCGATCTGGTGGCGCTGTGGGAAGCGCATTGCCGCTATGAATTCGAGACGCGCGACGTCGACGCCGTGATGGCGACGATGGTGCCGGAACCCTATGTCAACCATGTGCCGACCATGACCGGCGGCGTCGGGCATGACCAGTTGAAGCGCTTCTACAAATACCATTTCGTCGGCAACAACCCGCCCGACACGCGCCTGACGCCGATCAGCCGCACGGTCGGCGCCAGCAGCATCGTCGACGAGATGCTGTTCAGCTTCACCCACACCACCGCAGTCGATTGGATGCTCCCCGGCGTGGCGCCGACCGGCCGCAAGGTCGTGGTGGCGCTGGTCGCGATCGTCCAATTCAGCGGCGACAAGCTCGTGCACGAGCATATCTATTGGGACCAGGCCGCGGTGCTGGTACAGATCGGCCTGCTCGACCCCAAAGGACTGCCGGTCGCCGGTGCGGAAGCGGCGAAGAAGGTGCTCGACAAGACTCTGCCCAGCAACACGCTGATGGCCGGTGCCTGGCAGCGCAGCGCCGGCAAGCCGATCTGACTGCCCGCCGGCCGCCGCAGCCCGTTCGCCAGTTTCGAGGATCTCGCCGCCATGCTGATCTACCTCGCCGGTCCGCTGGGATTTTCCGAAGCGGGCCGGCATTTCCACAACACCGTCGTCATTCCCTTGCTGCAGGGGCTCGGCCACGAACTTCTCGACCCCTGGACCCTGACCGATGCCGGCGCGATCGCCGCGATCCAGGCGCTGCCCTACGGCATCGAACGGCGCGACGCCTGGGCGGCGCTCAGCGCCGAGATCGGCCGGACCAATGCCCAGGCGATCGACCGGTGCGATCTGGTCTTCGCCGTGCTCGACGGCACCGATGTCGACAGCGGCACCGCCGCCGAGATCGGCTACGCCTTTGCGCGCGGGAAAAAGATCCTGGGTTACCGCGGCGATTTCCGCCTGGCGGCCGACAATGAGGGCAGCATCGTCAATCTGCAGGTCGAATATTTCATCCGCGCCGCCGGCGGCGGCATCGTCCCGGCCACCGGCGACATCGCGCAGGCGCTGGCGTTGCTCGGATAACCGCGCGCCTCAATCCGTCCGGACGGCGACGCTCGTCAAGCCGCGGATCGCGCCGCTGGGATCGGCAAATCGGATGAAGATCCGATTGGTCGCGGGCGCGAACGGGATCCCGCCCTGTGCCGAGGCGAAGACGCTGAAAGTCGGCGTGCTGCCGCTGTCGATCGTGACCGGCAGGGTGGTCGCCGGCGTCGACACGCAGGCGCCGGTTGCGGGATTGGTCTGGCACAGGCTGAGCGCGATCGGCAGGGCTGCGTCGCCAGTATCGACCGACGCGTCGATCGCGCTGGTCGCCCCCAGATTGGCCGTGGCGACCGAGAGCGCGTTGGCGCCGGCATCGCCTTTGAGGTCGAGAATACCGTCGCCGCTCGGCGTCGCCACCACGGCGATGAGATCCGGTACCGGATTCGTCGAGGCCGAAAGCAAGAGCGTATTGAGCCCGGCCCCGCTGGGTGCCGCCAGCGCATCGCTGCAGGAGAACCCGAGCGTGACGTCGGTGGGCACGAAGGCGGCATTGGTGGCGAAGCTGATGAGGAAGCTCTGCGCCTGGCCTGGACCGATCGAAACCGGGTTGTTCGCTATTCCCGTCGGGGCGTTGGTCGCCGGATCCGTCGCCTGATAGGAAAAGAATGCCGGAACTTGGACGACCGGCGAAACTGCGCAGTCGGTCGCGGTCCCGGTTCCGGCATTGATCATCGTCGCGAAGGCGGTGGCCGTGGCGCCGACGGCGACCGACCGGCTCGACGGCAGGGTTGCGGCGACGAGCGCGCTGCCGCTCGGCGGCGGCGTCAGCCGGGCGATCTTGTCGCCGCTTTCCTCGGCAAACCAGATATTGCCGTCGGGGCCGGATGTGACCCCTTGCGGCATGCTGTCCGCGGTCGGAATGGCGAATTCCGTGACGTGTCCCAATGTGTCGATCCGCCCGATCCGGCCGCCATTGACTTCGTCGAACCAGATGGCGCCATCGGAGCCCGCGCTCAGCAAGGCCGGCTGGCTGCCCGCTTCGGGCAGGTCGAATTCGGTAATGAAGCCCGCCGGCGTGATCCGCGCGATCCGATCCGCGTTGAGTTCGGCGAACCACATATTGCCGTCCGGGCCGACGGTAATGCCGAAGGGCTCGGCATCGGCAGTCGCCAGCGGAAACTCGCTGATCGCGCCGGCGGTGCCGATCACCCCGATCTTGTTGCCGCCGACTTCCGGGAACCAGAGATCGCCGTTCGGGCCGGCGGCGATCTGGTGCGGCACCGGTTCGCCGGTCGGAATCGGAAATGTCGTCACCGTGCCGTCCGCCGCCATTCGGCCGATGACGCTGCCGGTGATCTCGGTGAACCAGATCGCGCCGTCCGATCCGGTCGCGATGCCGCCGGGATTGCCGCCCACCGCGAATTCGGTGATGACGCCCGATGTCGTGATGCGGGCGATATTCTGACCGTTGGTCTCAGTGAACCAAAGATCTCCGTCGGCGCCCGCGGCAATGCTGAAGGCTTGCGCCGACGCGGTCGGCACCGGGAATTCCGTGATCCGGCCGTCGGTCGTGATCCGCCCGATCTTGTCGCCGGAAAATTCCGTGAACCACAGCGCCCCGTCGGAGCCGGTCACGATATTGTAGGGCGCGGCGCCCGGCGTCGGGACATCGAATTCCGTGACACTCTGCGCCGCGGCTTGGGTGGCGACGGCGAAGCCGGCGACCAGGACGAAGGACCGAAGCATGGGCATCGGGAATCCCCCTATTGTATGAATGCCGCGACGGCATGCCGCGGCAGTTTATTCCGCCCTTCGCCGATGACATTCCCGTGCGCCCATGCGCCCGGCAAAGGCGGGGCATCGGGCAACGGCGCTTATCATCCGCGTCCGGCTTGGGTTAGGCTGGACAACCTTGCATTTTCCGGTTGCCGCATGTCCGTTCCCGCTTCCGTCGACGCCACGCTCGAATTGCTGCACAGCCGGAACTATATCGCCGATCGCAGCCTCGCGACCGCGGTGTTCCTGGCGCTCAAGCTCGGCCGGCCGCTCTTTCTCGAAGGCGAGGCCGGCACCGGCAAGACCGAGATCGCCAAGGTGCTCGCATCCGGGCTCGGCCGGCGGCTGATCAGATTGCAATGTTATGAAGGGCTTGACGTCGCCTCCGCGGTCTATGAGTGGAATTATGCGCGGCAGATGATCGAAATCCGCCTGGCCGAAGCGGGCGGCGATGCCGCGTCGATCGGCCGCGACGTCTTCGACGAGCGGTTCCTCATCAAGCGGCCGCTGCTGCAGGCGCTGGAGCCCTCGGCCGATGGTCCGCCCGTGCTGCTGATCGACGAACTCGACCGCACGGATGAGCCGTTCGAAGCCTATCTCCTTGAAATTCTTTCAGATTTCCAGGTCACTATCCCGGAGATCGGGGTCATCAAGGCGGCGGCGCCGCCGGTTGTGGTGATCACATCGAATCGCACGCGGGAGATCCATGATGCGCTGAAGCGGCGCTGCTTCTACTATTGGGTGGATTACCCCTCGGCCGCGCGCGAGCTTGAGATCCTGCGCGTCAAGGCGCCCGGCGCCGGCCTCGCGCTCTCCGAGGAAGTGGTTGGTTTCGTTCAGCAATTGCGCAAGATGGAGCTGTTCAAACTGCCCGGCATCGCGGAGACGATCGATTGGGCGGAGGCGCTGATGCAGCTCGATGCGCTGGCCCTGACCCCGGAGGCGATCCACGACACGCTCGGCGTCATCCTGAAATATCAAGACGATATCCAGCGGCTGCAGGGCAGCGAGGCGGCCCGCCTGCTGACCCAGGTGAAGGCGGAGCTGGGTGCCCGCGCCCATGTCGCCTGACCCGGAAGGGGGCGGCAAGCTCCTGGCGAATCTCATGTATTTCGCCCGGGCCCTGCGCGCCGCCGGGCTGCCGACGGGTCCCGGCACGCTCCTGACCGCGGTCGAGGCGGTGCGGGCCGTCGGGTTGCGCAACCGTGACGATTTCTACTGGACCCTGCACGCGGTCTTCGTCCATCGCCGCGATCAGCGCGACCTGTTCGACCAGGCCTTCCACATCTTCTGGCGCAATCCGCGCATCCTCGAACGGGTGCTGGCGATGATCCTGCCGCAGACGCCGGCCGAGGGTCGAGCCGAGCCTCAGCCGATCCAGCGCCGACTGGCCGAGGCGCTCGGGCCGAGCCGGGCCGAGCGCGCCGAGCCGGCGCCGGATCGGCTTGAGCTCGACGCGTCGCTGACCTTCTCGGCGCGCGAGATGCTGCAGAAGGCGGATTTCGAGCAGATGAGCGTCGACGAGCTGACCCAAGCCAAGGCGGCGATCGCGAAGCTACGACTGCCGCTCCACCTGGTCCGCACCCGCCGCTTCACCCCCGACCCCGCCGGCCCGCGCATCGACATGCGGCGCAGCCTCCGCGCGAGCCAGCGCAACGGCGCCGGCACGATCTGGCTGAAGCGCCGCCGCGCATCGACCCGGCCGCCGCCGCTGGTCGTGCTGTGCGACATTTCCGGCTCGATGAGCCGCTACAGCCGCGTCTTCCTGCATTTCATGCATGCCGTCACCAATGACCGCGACCGCGTGCATACCTTCCTCTTCGGCACGCGCCTGACCAATGTCACGCGCTATCTGCGCCACAAGGATGTCGATGTGGCGCTCGACCGCGTGACCGAGGCGGTCGAGGATTGGTCGGGCGGGACCCGCATCGGCGAGTGCCTCGAGTCCTTCAACCGGCTCTGGTCGCGCCGAGTCCTGGGCCAGGGCGCCCTCGTGCTCTTCATCTCGGATGGGCTCGACCGCGCCGGCGGCGAAGGCTTGGGCCCGGTGATGGCGCGGCTGCACCGGTCGTGCCGGCGCCTGATCTGGCTCAACCCGCTGCTGCGCTGGCAGGGCTTCGAGCCGAAATCGCTGGGCATGAAAGCGATCTTGCCGCATGTCGACGAGTTCCGGCCGGTCCATAATCTCGACAGCTTGAGCGACCTCGCAGCGGCGCTGGAGCGGCCGGAACGCCGCCGGCTGGAAGCCGCCGCACCGTGGAGAGCATCCGCATGAGCGATACCGAAAGCGTGCTCGAACAAGCGCTGGCCTGGCATGATGCCGGCGGCAAGGTCGCCATCGCCACGGTCGTGCGGACCTGGGGCTCGTCGCCGCGGCCGATCGGCTCTAAGCTGGTCGCCGACGCGGCGGGCCGCTTCGTCGGCTCGGTCTCGGGCGGCTGCGTCGAAGGCGCCGTCATCGAGGCGGCGCAGGAGGTGATCCGCACCGGCACGCCCAAGCTGCTCGATTTCGGCGTCACCGACGAACAGGCCTGGGAAGTCGGCCTCGCCTGCGGCGGCAAGGTCCAGATCTTCGTCGAGCGCCTGTCGCCGCAGCATGGCGGCCAAATCGTCAACGCCACGCTCGACCTCGAATGAACCGGAACATCCTCGATAAACTGCTCGCGGGATGGCGCGCCGGCCTACCGATGGCGCTGGCGACACGCTTGTCGGACGGCGCCCATTTGCTGGCTTGGTCACCATCGGCGCGAAATGAGACCGCTTCTGAGAGTGGGGCGGGCGTCTCGCCTGCCGGTGGGCAGGAAGCCCGCCCCACTGGTTCGTTTCCCCCCAGCCAAACGCGCTTCTGGAGCGACGGGCAATTTACAAGTGAGGTTCAGGACGCAATTCGCGCCGCCCTCGCCGCGGATGCCAGCGGGGTCATCGAGACCGCCAACGGCGCCGTCTTCGTCGAGGTCTGGAACCCGCCGCTCCGGCTCCTCCTGATCGGCGCCGTGCATATCGGCCAGGCGCTGGCGCCGATGGCTTGCCTCGCGGGTTACCGGGTGACGGTGATCGACCCGCGCAGCGCCTTCGCGAGCGCTTCGCGCTTCCCCGGCGTGGAGATCGTCGCCGAGTGGCCGGATGAGGTGCTGCCCGGCCTCAAGCCCGACCGGCGCACGGCGATCGTCACCCTGACCCACGACCCGAAGATCGACGATCCGGCGCTGCTCGCCGCCTTGCGCTCCGACGCCTTCTACATCGGCGCGCTCGGCTCGCGCAAAACCCATGGAAAACGCTGCGGGCGGCTGGCGGAAGCCGGCGTCCCGGCGGACCAGATCGCGCGCATCCACGGGCCGGTCGGCCTTGCCATCGGCGCCCTGACGCCGGCCGAAATCGCGATCTCGATCCTGGCCCAGATCACCGCCGTGCTGCACCGCGCGGGACTTCCGGCGTGATCTTCGGCCCGGTCCCGGTGGCCCGGGCGCTGGGCGCGGTGCTCGCCCATGCCGTGGCCTTGCCGGGCCAGAGCTTGCGCAAGGGCCGGGTGCTGACCGCGGCAGATCTGGCGGCGCTCGGGCAAGCCGGCATATCCGAGGTGATCGCGGCCCGGCTCGAACCCGCGGATGTGCCGGAGGACCGCGCCGCCGCCCGCGCCGCAGCATCCCTCGCCGGCCCCGGCATCGCCGCCGGCGCCGCCTTCACCGGCCGGGTCAATCTGTTCGCCGAGCGGCACGGCCTCCTCGTCCTCGACGCGACGGCGATCGACCGGCTGAACGCGCTCGACGAGGCGATCACGGTGGCGACGCTGTCGCCCTACGCGCCGGTCGCGCCGCGCCAGATGGTAGCGACGGTCAAGATCATCCCCTTCGCCGCCGCCGAAGCCTCCCTCGCCGCCTGGGAAAATGCGGCGGCGCCGATGCGGATCGCGCCGTTCCGCGCCCGCGCCTGCGGGCTGATCCAGACCATGCTGCCGGGGCTGAAGCCGAGCGTGCTCGACAAGACGGCGGCGGTGACGCGGACAAGACTGGCCCAACTCGGATCGAGCCTGCTGCCCGAGCGCCGCGTCGCGCATCGCAGCGACGCGGTCGCCGAGGCGGTCGGCGCGTTGATCGGGTCCGGCGCCGAATTGGTCATGATCGCCGGCGCCTCGGCGATCGTCGACCGCCGCGACGTCATCCCGTCCGGCATCGTCGAAGCCGGCGGCACGATTTCCGCCTTCGGCATGCCGGTCGATCCGGGCAATCTGATGCTGGTCGGCCGGATCGGCGCGGTGCCGGTGCTGGGTCTGCCGGGCTGCGCGCGCTCACCCAAGCTGAACGGCTTCGATTGGGTGCTGCAGCGCCTGCTCGCGGATCTGCCGGTGGCGCAGCGCGACCTGGCCGCAATGGGCGTCGGCGGCCTGCTCGCGGAAACGCCGAGCCGCGCCCTGCCCAGGGCGAGCATCGACCGCGGCGAGCGGGACGCGGTGCCGTCGCGCCCGCGCATCGCCGCGATCGTGCTGGCCGCCGGGCAATCGCGCCGGATGGGCCGCAACAAGCTGCTGATCGAGATCAACGGCACGGCGCTGGCGGAACGGGCGGTCGATGCCGCCCTCGCTTCCGAAGCGGCGCCGGTCATCGTCGTGCTCGGCCATCAGGCCGCGGAACTCAGGACGCTGCTCGCCGGACGCGACATCGTCATCGTCGAGAATCCGAACTACGCGGACGGCTTGTCGACCTCGCTGAAGGCCGGCCTCGCCGCCGTGCCGGAGAATTGCGACGGCGCCGTCATCTGCCTGGCCGACATGCCCGGGGTGGGCCCGGGCCTGATCAACCGGCTGATCGCCGCCTTCAGCCCGGTCGAAGGCCGCGAGATCGTGCTGCCGATGCGCGACGGCAGGCGCGGCAATCCCGTGCTGTGGAGCCGGCGCTTCTTCGCCGAACTCCAGGGCCTCTGCGGCGACACCGGCGCCAAGGCCGTCATCACGGCCTATCCGGAATACGCGGTGGAGATTGAGGCCGAAGACGATGGCGTGCTGATCGATCTCGACACGCCGGCCGCGCTGACGGCGTGGCAGGACGGCGCCGACGGCCCGAGATGAGTTCGGGCACGCTCGCCGGAAACTTGAATCCTGATTTATTTCAACAAACTAGAGCGCGGCTCAACAAGGCTAGCGCGTCAAGGCGTATTGCGCGGCGTAGAACAGCACGACGCCGATCAGCAGCGCGGTGATCAGGGTACTGAGCCGGCCGATGAGTTGCGCGGTGCTGACGTGTTTCTTCGCCGGAATACCCGGCGATTTCGCCGCCCGGGCGCGCGACGCCGTCGCCTGCACGCCGCCTGGCGCGCCGATCTCGATCAGGGTCTTCTTCTGCGAGCCGACCAGATGGACCAGCTTGATATACTCGAAGGCGTTGCTGCGCTCCGCCTTTTCGGTTTCCGTCCGGGCCGCGCCCTCATCGGTGAAGACGGCATTGGTCGGCAACCGCCCGGTCCGGGTCGTCTGCAGAATGAACGTCTCTTTTTCCATCAGCCCCCTCGCCCTCGGTTGCGGAGCCGCAGCGCGGACCGGCCGCAAATCCGTCCGTACGCTCGCTCGCGCATTACGTCAGGCATTGTCGGGGGAAATTCGGAATTTAAGGTTTATTTTTGACGAGGACACGCGGCTGAGGTGAACCCGGCCCGGCATGAGGCGCGGCCGATCCGCCCGCGCCCCTCCCGGTCTCGGCCCCCAGCGCTCCCGCCGCTTGTCGCGCGGCGTTCCGGCGGGATGCCGCCGTCTTCAACGCCCCGGCAGGCTGTCGAGATAGGCGATGATGTTCTCGACCTCCAGCGCCGAAAGATTCATGTCCGGCATTTGCGGATGCGCATTGCCGAGCCAGGTGCGCAGCCATTTCCGATCCTGCCCGCGCTCCTTGGCGATGCGCGAAAACGGCGGCGCCACATCCGTGCCCGGTCCGACGGCGTCGACCGTGTGGCAACCGGTGCAGCGCTCGCGCGCGATCCGCCCGCCGGCAGCGGCATCGCCGGCCGGCGTATCGTTCGCGGCGCGCACCGTCTGGGGAACCAGAACCGTCAGCGCCAGCATCGGCAGGATGCACGCGACGAACGAAGCCCTCATGGCGCCTCTCCTCAAATCCAAGCCGCCAGTTCGGCTCGGTCAGGCTTCATCGTTCGCATCGACCGGCGGTCATCGCCTTGCGCTACATCAATGTCGCGCACATCACAGCCGCGCGCGCAGCCGCCTTCGCGGCGATATTATATTTGCCGTTCCCAAGCGCTAGGGGTTGAGCTATGATCCGCGATTGAATAGCGCGGGATGCTCCGTTGCCCATTGCGGCGGCAGATCCAGACGAGGATACGGCGGAAATCATGGCCTGGGCAATTCCAAAATTCAACAAGTCTCAGGTGGATGCTGCCGGAAAATTCATAGTCAAGGTGAATTTCGAAACTGGCGACAGTTCCTGGATCGATGCCTATGATAAGTATATAGAGAGCCTAGGTATAGTTAATAATTGGCGGGCGGCACATAATTTCCCTCTTAATACTATACAGAATGGACTCCGGCACAGGGCGAGGAAAATTGACAAAAGCAGCATTATTGCACAAAGAATTAAGAGGTTGCCGGCCATAGCAGCCAAACTCCAACGATTTTCAACAATGCAATTGGCGCAGATGCAAGATATTGGTGGTTGTCGCGCTATTATGTCTTCTGTCGATGAAGTGGATAAATTGGTGCAATCCTGTCAAGAAAGTAAGGCCAAACACGTTATAGTGCGCGTAGTAAATTATATGGAAAAACCGAGGGAAACCGGGTACCGTGGGGTTCATATAATATATAAATATCGTTCCGATCAGTCACCAGATTATAACGGCCTACAGATAGAGATGCAAATAAGATCTCGCCTGCAACATATTTGGGCAACAGCTGTTGAAACAGTAGGAACTTTTACGAAAATGGCCCTAAAATCTAGTCAAGGTGAAACTGATTGGTTAAGGTTCTTTTCATTAGTTTCAACAGAGTTTGCCTTTCAGGAGGGGACATCGACCGTTCCAAAGACTCCGGTAGATAGAAACGATGTCAAATCTGAAATAAGAAAATTTGTTCACCAGCTTGATGTAGTTAAACAATTAGCAAAATTTGGCGCTCAATTACAGACCGTCCAACATGCCGGAACATCGATTCCTCACTACTACCTTCTTGGTAACTACTCACGTCCCTGCTACGACGTAACCGGAGTTGGGCAATGCCCGATGATGTCCCGGATCGCCTGTAGGGCGGATTTTCCGTTGAG
>Ga0181519_10003966_pt1 | contig 12062 bp, 8 predicted proteins | sample PEATcosm2014_Bin_26_FD_121102 | JGI IMG/M metagenome (GOLD analysis project Ga0181519, IMG submission 121102) | Peatland microbial communities from MTU Mesocosm Facility, Houghton, MI, USA - PEATcosm2014_Bin02_10_metaG | ecosystem: Environmental > Terrestrial > Soil > Wetlands > Peat | place... | reverse complement strand
CTCGACTACCAGGCGCACCGGATCGTGTGGCTGACGCCGGCGAACGCCAGCAATGCCTGGGCGATCGCGGTGCGCACCGACCTCGCGCGGCCCAACCAGCTGCGGACGATGACCGACTTCGGCCGCTGGGTCACCGGCGGCGGCAAGGTCGTGCTCGCCTGCTCGGCGGAGTTCGCCAATTCCGCGACGCTGCGCTCGCTGGAGAAGACCTACGGCTTCACGCTCGCCCCGGAGCAGATGATCGTGCTCGCCGGCGGCGACACCTCGGCCACCATCCGTGCGGCCGCCGAGCGCACCAGCGGCACCAACGCCGCGATGGTCTACGGCACCGACGGCGCCGTCGTCGCCGCGCAGCTGCAGGTGCTCGACGACGACCGGCACGACCAGCCGATGTACGCGCCCGTGCCGATCATCCGCGAGGCGGCGCTCAAGGCCAACCCGCGCATCGCCGCGATCGTCAGGCCCTTGATGCAGAGCTTCGATCGCGACACGCTGCAGCAGCTCAACGCGCGCATTCAGATCAATGGCGAGCCGCCGGCGTCGGTGGCCGAGGACTACCTGCGCAGCAGGGGCTTTCTGAAGTAACGTCCCCGCGGCGGCGCCGCGGACCGAGCCCGCCGACCGGACAGCGAGGGATTCACCGGCCATGAGTCTGCGACCGCCGACCGCCCCGCGCGTCGACCGCCTCGGCAGCCTGCTGGGCGTCACGGCGCTGGCAGCGCTCGTCGCCATGCCGTTCGTGGACTTCAAGGCCAACCGGATCGCCTCGGGCGCCGCCCGCTCGCTCGGCGAGGCGCTGCCGGTGACGAGCGCGCTCACCGTGGGCGCGATCGTGGCGGCGGTCGCCGCGATCGCGGTGCTGGTCACCAATGCCCGCGTGCGGCTCTTCGCGGCGGTGGTCGGGATCGTCGTCGTCGGGCTCGCCGTCGCGGCCGCGGCCGACGCGCTGACGCCGCCCGGCAACCGCATCGTGCGCGTCTCGCCGGGCATCGGCTGCTGGGTGCTGCTCATCGCCATCGCGCTGCTCGGCACCGACGCGCTGGCGCGCCTGCGGCCCGGCCCGGCGGCACGCGTCGCCTGTCTCGCGCTGACCGCCGCGGCGCTCTACGCGGGCTTCGCCCACGGCACCTTCGACAACCTCTCGGTCATGCGCGAGTACGCGGTCAACGCCAGCAGCTTCGGCCGCGAGGCGCGCCAGCACGTCCTGCTCGCGCTCGGGTCGCTCGGCGGCGCCGTCATCGTCGGGCTGCCGCTCGGCATCCTGTGCCATCGCGTCGCGCGCCTGCGCGGCGCGATCCTGCAGATCCTGAACCTGATCCAGACCATTCCGTCGATCGCGCTGTTTGGCATTCTGATGGTGCCGCTCGGCGCGCTGGCGAGTGCGGTGCCGCTCGCGGCGGCGCTCGGCGTCAGCGGCATCGGGGCGGCGCCGGCGGTCGTGGCGCTGTTTCTCTATGCGCTCCTGCCGGTCGTCGCCAACACGACCGTCGGCCTCGGGCGCGTGTCGCCGGGAGTCGTCGACGCGGCGCGCGGCATGGGTCTGACGAGCCGGCAGGTGCTGCTGCAGATCGAGCTGCCGCTGGCCCTGCCGGTGATCGTCACCGGCATCCGCATCGTGCTCGTGCAGAACATCGGTCTCGTGACGATCGCCGCCCTCATCGGCGGCGGCGGCTTCGGCACCTTCGTCTTCCAGGGCGTCGGCCAGACCGCGATCGACCTCGTGCTGCTGGGCGCCATTCCAACCGTTGCGCTCGCCTTCTCCTCCGCGGTCGTGCTCGACGCCGTCGTCGACGCCCTGAACAGGACCACGTCATGATCACAGTCGAGTCGCTGACCAAGGACTACGGCGCGGCGCGCGTCGTCGACGACGTGTCGCTGACGGTCGCGCGCGGCACCGTCGCCGTGATCGTCGGCACGTCGGGATCGGGCAAGTCGACGCTGCTGCGGATGATCAACCGCCTCGTCGAGCCGACCCGCGGCCGGGTGCTGCTCGATGGCCGCGACACGAAAGACACGCCGGTGCACGTGCTCAGGCGCCACATCGGCTATGCGATCCAGGGCCACGGCCTGTTCCCGCACCGCACCGTCGCGCAGAACATCGCGACGGTGCCGACCCTGCTCGGCTGGGAGCGTGCGCGGATCGCGGCCCGCGTCGCCGAGCTGCTCGGCATCTTCCAGCTCGAGCCGCGCGAGTACGCGCACAAGTATCCGCACCAGCTGTCCGGCGGGCAGCAGCAGCGCGTCGGTGTCGCGCGTGCGCTCGCTGCCGAGCCCGCGGTGCTCCTGATGGACGAGCCCTTCGGCGCGCTCGACCCCATCATCCGCAGCAAGGCGCAGGACGACCTGCGGGAGATCCAGCGGCGCTTCGGCACGACGGTCGTGCTCGTGACGCACGACATGGATGAGGCCTTCCGGCTCGGCGACCGGGTCGCGGTGATGAGCCAGGGCCGACTGCTCCAGTACGACCGGCCCGCCGTGCTGCTGACCCGCCCCGCCGACCCGTTCGTGTCGCGCCTGACCGGCACGGCCGACCGGGCGCTCAAGCTGCTGTCGCTGGTGACCGCCGGCGAGGCGGCAGAGCCGGGCGCGGCCGAGGGGGCGGCAGTGCCGGCGGCGACGCCGCTGCGGGAGGTGCTCGCCGACCTCGTCTGGCGCGGCGCGTCGGTCGCGCCGGTCGTCAAGGCCGACGGCACGCCCGGCGGCCGGCTGACGCTGGCCGGCATCCTCGCGCGCGGCAGGGCCGGCTGATGGGCCGGCTCGGCTGGGTACTGCGGCTGGCGGCGTTCGGCCTCTTGGTCGCGTTCCTGACCGTCCCGCAGCGCTTCGCGCCGCTGTTCGTGCCGTTCACCGAGTACGGCGCGCCGCCGATCTACGACCAGGGCAGCCTGCTGATGCTCGCGCTCGCGCACTTGGGCACGGTGTTCCTGGCGACCGCCGCGAGCACCGCGGTCGCTGTCACGCTCGGCATCCTGGTCACGCGGCGCAGCGGGGCCGAGTTCCTGCCGTTGTCGCGCACGCTCGTCAATATCGGCCAGACCTTTCCGCCGGTGGCGGTGCTGGCCATCGCCGTTCCGCTCGTCGGCTTCGGCGAGACGCCGACCTTGATCGCGCTCTTCGCCTACGGGCTCCTGCCGGTGTTCGAGAACACGATCAGCGGCCTGCAGTCGTGCCCGCCGCCGGTGGTGGAGGCCGCGTCAGGCATGGGAATGAGCGCGCGCCAGCGCCTCACGGCCGTGGAACTGCCGCTCGCGATGCCGCTGATCCTGGAGGGAATCCGCCTGTCCCTCGTCGTCAACGTCGGCACGGCGACGATCGGCTCGACGGTCGCGGCCAAGGGGCTTGGCGAGGTCATCATCGCGGGCCTGCTGTCCAACAACACGGCATTCATCCTGCAGGGCGGGCTGGTCACCGGCCTGATGGCGATGCTCCTCTACGACGCGATGGCCGCCGTCGAGCGGCGCGTGCTGCGTGCGGCCCACGTGGCCTGAGCCTGCCGTCGCCGGCACCGCGCCCGCCCGCAGCGCGGGCGACGCCCTGGGGGATTCGCTAGAATCGGCCGGATGACACGCCCTCGCGCCGGACATCGCCGATGAGTGCCACGGTCCCCGACCGCAACGCGCCGGTGGCCGAACCCGGGCGCGCGCCCGGGCTGCCCGCGGTCGAGGTGCCGACGCTGGTGCTGATCCTCGGCACCTACGCGTGGTGGCTCACGATCACCTACGCCTACGGGGTCTGGCCGCTGTGGGTCGAGGCGCCGCTCGGGGCGATCGTGCTCACGCTGCACAGCTCGCTGCAGCACGAGATCCTGCACGGCCACCCGACGCGCTGGCCGCGCGTGAACGCGCTGCTCGGCATCGTGCCGTTGTCGCTGTGGCTGCCGTACCGGCGCTACCACGACCTGCACCTGACCCATCACATCAACGACCGTCTCACCGACCCGCACGACGACCCGGAGAGCAACTACTGGGACCCGGCGGACTGGGTCCGGCTCGGACCGATCGGTCGGGTGCTGGTGCGGATCCAGCTGACGCTCGCCGGACGGATCGTGCTGGGGCCTTTCTGGCGTATCCCGCGTTTCCTCTACCTGCAGCTGCGGGCCGTGATCCGCGACGAGCGCCGGGCGCGCCGCTACTGGCCGGAGCATCTGCTGTGGTGCGTGCCGGTGCTGCTCTGGGTCAAGCTCGTCTGCGGCATGCCCATCTGGATCTACGTGCTGGCGATGGTGATCCCCGGGAACGCCATCCTCAGCATCCGCTCCTTTGCCGAGCACCGCGCCCGTCCGGCGATGAACGAGCGGACCGCGATCGTCGAGCACACGTGGCTGCTCGGCCCGCTGTTCCTGTTCAACAGCCTGCACGCGCTGCACCACGAGGAGCCGCTGATGCCCTGGTACGACTACAACCGCCGCTACCGCGAGCGGCGCGAGCATCTGGTGCGGGCGAACGGCGGCCTCGTGTACGCGTCCTACCTCGACGTGGCGCGACGCTATCTCTTCAGGCCGCACGACGTGCCGGTGCACCCGACCGGCGGCGTTCCGCGCGGCCGCGCGGCCGCGCGGCCTGAGGCCGCTCGCTGACCCGTTCCGCGTCCGAGGCGCGGCGCGCATCGGGCGGCAGCGCCTCAGGCGGGCAGGTCGTAGCCCGCCGCCTTCGCCTCCCGGTCCCAGGCGAGCGTGGTCGCGAAGTGCGCGGCGTCCGCCGCGGCGAAGCCCTCGAGCCGCAGCTGCTCGCCGTACGGCGCGAACCAGCTGCGCGTGCCGGCGGCGAGGAACGCCGCGCGCAGGCGCGCGACAAGCTCGGGCGGGGCGCCGGCTGCGGCCACGAAGGCCGGCATCGGCGCGACGTCGGTCGTCCCGAGCACGCGGATGCCCGCGGTGAGCTGCGGCTGGTGGCGCGCAATCAGCAGGTGCCAGTAGGCGTCGAGCGGGCCGACGTCGATGCGCCCCTCGCGCACCGCATCGAGGATCGCGCGCGCGGTGACGAGGTGGCCGACCATCCGCGCGTAGAGCCGCGGCCGCGCCGTCGTGCGGTAGGCGAGCAGGTGGTGGCGAAAGGCGTTGAAGCCGGAATGCGAGTGCTCGACGGTCCAGCCGGCGGTGCCGCCGAAGGTGTCCTCGAGCGTCCGGTACGGCGCGTCCGCGCGCACGATCAGATCCGAGCGATAGACCGCCCGCCCGCCCGCCCACGCGACACGCGGGATCGGCGCCGCGATCGGCGTCACCGCGGCGAGCCCGAGCGCGATCGGGTAGCCGCACATGAACACGCAACCGACGTCGGCGCGGTTCCAGAGCGCCTCGAGCGGCTGCGGCGCCGGGTAGGGCACGTAGCTGAGCGGCACCCCGGCCTCGGCCGCGACGCGCTCGAGCAGGCTCCGCCACAGCGCCTCGACCGCCGGCGTCACCGCGTACATGCGCGCGTTCATGATCCGCTCGGTCATGGCCGGGCGAGCGCCTCGGTGCGGCGGGCGACGTAGTCGGCGACGGCCTCGCGGACCGCCGGATCGAGCGGCGGCGCGACGTAGTCGGCGAGCAGCTGCTTCCAGAGGCCGGTCGCGCGCCGGGTCGCGTCGCGGGCGCCGGCGTCGGTCCAGTTCTCGAAGTTCGACCAGTCCGAGAGCAGCGGCCGGTAGAAGGCGTGCTCGTAGCGGGCGAGCGTGTGCGCGGTGCCGAAGAAGTGGCCGCCCGGCGCGACCTCCTTGATGACGTCGACCGCGAGCTCGTCGTCGCCGAATTCGATGGGCCGCAGGAGCTCGGCCCAGCAGCGCAACAGCTCGGCATCGACGATGATCTTCTCGAGCGAGGCCGCGAGGCCGCCTTCCAGCCAGCCCGCGGCGTGGTTGATGAGGTGGCTGTGGCTGAGCACCGCCGCCTGCAGCGAGAAGGCGGTCTCGTAGGTCGACTGCGCATCCACCGCGGGCGATGCGTTCACGGCGCTCGTCCGCACCGGGATGCGCAGCCGGCGGCCGATCTGCGCGCTCGCCAGCGCCGCGTTGACGTACTCCGGCGTGCCGAACGCCGGCGCGCCGGTGCGCATGTCGACGTTGGAGGTGAAGCTGCCGATCACGCACGGCGTGCCCGGGCGCAGCATCTGGCACAGCGCGACGACGGCGAGCGCCTCGGCGGTCTGCTGCACGAGCGCGCCGGCCAGCGTCACCGGGGCCATCGCCCCCATCAGCGTGAACGGCGTGATGACCACGCACTGGCCGTGGCGCGCCATGACCATGATGTTGTCGAGGATCTCCTCGTCCACGCGCCGTGGCGAGTTCACGTTCGTGACCGTCATCAGCGTCGGCCGCGCTGCGAGGTCCTCGACCGAGCAGCCGTGCTCGATTGCCGACAGCGCGAGCGCGTCCTCGGCCTGGACACCGCCGACGCCGCGCGCCGCCCAGACGACGTCGGCGTGCTCGATGTGCGCCTGGTAGGCGGCGAGGTGGCGGATCGCGACCGGGACGTCCACCGGCTCGACGACGATCCCGCCCTGCCAGTGCAGGATCCCGAGCGTGTGGGTGAGCTTGAGGATGTTGCGGAATGACTCGAGGTCGCCGTAGCGGCGGCCGCCCTCGAGATCGGTGATGTTCGGCGCGCCGTTGACCGGCCCGAAGTTCACGACGTCGCCGCCCACGTGGAGGTGCCGCTCGCCATTGCGCGCGTGCAGCACGAAGCGCTCCGGCGCATGCGCCAGGTGCGCGGCGACCACCTCGCGTCCCAGGCGCACCATCTGCCCGGCGTCGTCGACCAGCGCCCCGCCGCGCCGGTAGACCTCGAGCGCGGCGCGGCTCCTGATCTCGAGCCCGCCCTCCTCGAGGACGCGAAAGGCCGCCACGAGGATCCGCTCGACCTGCTCGGCGCTCAGGATCTCGAGCGGCGACCAGGGCACCGTGAGCCGCGGCAGCGGCGTGAGCGACGGGCCGGTGGCGCGGGTGCCGCGGCTGCGGTCGCGTCGGCGGGCGGGTGCAGGCGTGTCGGTCATGGGCTCGCCCGGCGATGGCCCGCCGCGCTCAGGTCCCGGCGAGGTCGCCGAGGGCGGCCTTGAGCGGCCCGAGCCACGGCTCGAAGTGCCGCCACTGGTCGAGGCCCTCCTTGAAGATCGGCTGGCGCACCTGCTCGGAGCTGGCCGTGCGGATGCTGCGCTCCGTCTTGTAGAACTCGAGGCAGGCCGGCTCGAAGTCGAGGCCGCAGAAGTCGAGGATGCGCCGCACGTTGCCCTCGAGGTCGTCGACGACGTCCTCGTGCTGGACGCGCAGCACCCGGCCCGGCAGGACCCGGTCCCAGTGCGCCATCAGGTCGACATACATCCGGTAGTAGCGGGCGATGTCCTCGATGCTGTAGGTGAACTCCTGGCCCGAGGCGAACAGCTGCTTGAAGTTGCTGAAGCAGCAGGCCATCGGTTCGCGGCGGGCGTCGATGATCTTCGCGTTCGGCAGGATCAGGTGGATGAAGCCGATGTGGCGGAAGTTGTTCGGCATCTTGTCGATGAAGAACGCCTTCCCGCTGCGGTAAACGCGCGTGTCGGCGAGGTAGCGCTCGCCGTAGCGTGCGAAGTCCTCGGCCTTGAGCTCGGCGAGCACGGCCGGGTACCGGCGCTGCGTAGCGTCGCGGTTGGCGCCCTCGAGGTCGACCGTGTAGGTCGCGATCTCCGAGAGCTCCATCGTGCCCTCCACCTGCGAATGCGAGGCGAGGATCTGCTCGAGGAGCGTCGAGCCGGAGCGCGGCAGTCCGACGATGAAGATCGGGTCTGGCGCCGGACAGCCGACGCCGCGGCGGGCGGCGAAGAACTCGGCCGTGCATACCTCTTTCTGCTGCGCGGCGTTGGCCTCGACGTAGTCCGGCGTGTACTCCGACGTCGACTTCTTGAGCGCGTTGCCGCGCTCGTAGTAGCGGAACGATCCCTCGTAGTCGCCGCGGTCCTCGAGCGCCTTGCCGAGCGCGAAGCACAGGTGATAGCGGTCCTCGAGCGCCGTGCCGGGCAGCGCCTCGTGCGTGCGCATCGCCCCGATCTCGGCGGCGGTGAAGCTATAGGTCTTGAGGTTGGCCAGGCTCCAGTACGCGTCACCGAAGTCCGGCCGCGCGGTCGCCGCCGCGCGGTACGACTCGATCGACTCAGCGCGGCGGCCGAGGGTCTTGAGGGTATGGGCGACCGACAGGTGCAGGTCCGGGTGGTCCGGCGTCTCCGCCAGCAGCTGCCGGTAGAGGTCGAGCGCCCGCTCGTGATCGCCGAGCCCGACGAAGGCGGTCGCGTAGGTCGTGCGGTAGGCCCGGTTGCCGGGCTCGGCCTTGAGCAGCATGTCGAGCTGAGCGAGCGCCGGCCCGTACTTGTGCCGCATCATGAGGGCGCGGGCGTAATCGAAGCGGGCGGCCGTGTAGTCGGGCGCGAGCTCGAGCACCGCCTCGAGCAGCAGGTCGGCGTCGTGGACCACCTCGCGCTCGAGGGCGATCTTGGCGAGGACGCGCATCGCCTCGACGTCGGTCGGGTGCTTGAGCAGATACGGCCGGATGATGCGTTCCGCCCCGCCGACGTCGCCGTCGCACAGGAGGTCCGTCGCGGCGACCACCGCCGGCGGCAGCTTGCCGGTGATCTCGACGTGCCCGGCGGCATTCGCGGCGTCCTGCGGCTGGCCGACCATCCGGTAGAGCACCTGCAGCTTCGCCCAGCTCGCGGTCAGCGTGGGGTTGCGGTTCACCGCCCGCTGGTACGCGTCGATGGCCTTGGGGGCGTCGCGCAGCGCGACGTAGCAGTGGCCGCGCTCCTGGTAGAGGCGGCTGAAGCCCGGATGGGTCCGCTGCAGCTGCTCGAGCACCGCGAACGCCTCCGGGATGCGCTGCAGGTACCGCAGGCACACCGCGCGCATGTAGTTGACGTCGCGGTTCTCCGGCACCTGCAGGCTGAGCGCCTCGGCGGCGGCCAGCGCGGCCGGGAAATCGCCGCGCTCCATGACGCCGCGGATCCGGTTGACCTCGGCCTCGATCGGGGATGGGCCCGCGGCGGGCTCGGCTGCCATGCGTCTCGTTCCCAAAAAAAGAAGGCGGGCATCGCTGCCCGCCTTCGATTCTAGCGCGATCGACCGGCTGGAAGCCGGTCGGTCGCTCCGCCTGCGCTCAGAACTTGTACGCGACCCGGGCACCAAGGACGCGCGGCCGCAGCGGGACTTGCGTCTCGATGAACTGCGCGGTCGAGGTGAACGTGCTCGCGTTCGAGTTGGTGAGGTTCTGGCCAAACACCGTTACCACCCAGGCGTCCTTGCCGACACCGAGCGACGCGTCATACGTCGTGTACGACGGCTGCTCGAAGCGGAACAGCGTCGTGTTGATGGACGCCAGGTTCGCCGGGTTGTCGCCGTTCAGGCTCGGGTCGGTGTTGACGTTGTTGTACATCGAGCCGACGTACACCATGCCGACCTGGCCGAACCAGTTGTAGTCGCGCACCGTCCAGTCGTAGCGGACCCGCAGGTTGCCCTGGAACTGCGGCGAGTACGCGGTCGGCGTGCCCGGGCTGCCGAGCGCGTTGATGACCGGCTTCTCCCCGCCGCTGTCGACGGCGTAGTAGCTGGTGATGCACTGGCCGAAGTTCGGATCGCCGGCGATGTTGTTGCGCAGGCACGGCGAGTCGGACTGTTTCGCGTCGTTGTAGGACATGTTCGCGATGATGGTCAGACTCTCGGTCGCGCGCGCCGTGATCTGCAGCTCCGCGCCCTTCACCTCGTAGTCGGCACCGTTGACCGCGAGCGTCAGGTTGCCGAGCACGCCGGGGTTAAAGAGCGCCGTCTGCACGTTCTTCCAGTCTTCCTTGTAGATCGAGCCGTCGATCTGGATGCGGCGGTTCCAGAGCTGCGTCTTGAAGCCGATTTCGTTGTTGGTCAGCGTGTCGGGCTGGAACGTCAGCGGCTTCGTGTACTGGTCGGCGCCCTTCGTGTAGCCGCCCTCGCCATCGGACACGGCGTACGGCAGCGCGCCGCCGCCCGTGCGGTTGAATCCGCCCGGCCGGTAGCCCTGCGAGAACGTGTAGTACACCATCGCGTCCGGCGTGATGTGCCACGTCAGGTTGCCGCGCCACTTCGTGCCCTTGTACTCGGCGTTGAGGTGCTCGGCGTCCATGTTGTGGCCGTAGCCGTAGCACGGGGCCGCGGCCTCGAAGCAGCCGAAGGACGTGCCGACCCAGCCGCGCTGGTCGAGGACGTAGTCGTACCAGCGACCGCCGCCGGTGATCGTCAGCACCTTCGGAATGATGTCGTAGTCGACCGACGCGAACACTGCGGTCTGCCGGGTGCCCTTGTTGGCGTCCTCGTAGAAGCCGGCGGCGTCGCTGCGCTGGCCCGGGTTGTTCGCCGTCACCCCGGGCGGGGTGGCGAGGTCGCCCAAGCAGCCGGCGCCGACGTAGACGCCGTTGGCCGCCGGAGTCCCGGTGCAGTTCGGCAGCGTCTTGTAGTCCCACTCGGTGTTGTCGTATACCCGGTAGTCCTCCCAGTAGAAGCCGCCCTGGCCGCGGATGCGCCAGTCGTCCGGCGTGCTGAAGCGCAGCTCCTCGGTCAGGTGCGTGTTCCTCACCTGCTCGCGCCACGTCGAGCTCGGCGTGTTGCAGTGCGAGGTGAGCGTCTTGTCGCCCGTGCCGTAGATCGCGTAGTTGCCGGCAGCGCTGTACTTGCCCGAGCCCGGCCCGTAGCACTGGTAGTAGTCGGCGTAGACGCCGCGCGCGTAGTTCGTGTAGTCCTGCACCTGGTCGACGGTGCGCACCAGGTAGCCACCGGTGTAGACCGCCTTCAGCGGGCCGATCTTGCCGTTCAGCGTCCAGGCGGTGTTCTCGAACTTGTCGTCGTTGTAGGACGGGTTGAACAGCGTGACCTGGTCAGCGCTCAGCTGCTGGCCGTCGGAGCCGACGGGCATCTGGTAGAAGACGCCCTGGGCGTTGATGTCCTGGTACATCTGCTGCACCAGGAAGTTCCAGTCGTCATTGATCTGCCACAGCGCCGAGACCCGGAAGCCCTCGTACGTGACCGGGTTGATCGCGTTCTTGGCGATGCCCAAATTGTTGATCTGCTGGCTGCCGGGCGGCACGCAGGAGCCGTTGTTGGCCTTGCCGTCCGGGCAGACGCCGCTCACGGCCGGGTAGTTCGCGTAGTAGATGCCGAGGTCGGTATTGCGGCGCGTGAACGTCGACGCCACGTTGTCGATGTAGCCGCCGCGGTCCTCGTTGTAGAACACCGCGCGGACGGCCAGCGTGTCGGTGATGAGCGGCAGGTTGAGCACCGCCGTGAAGCCCGAGTTCGGGTCGCCGTGCGCCGTCGTGCCGTACATGCCCTCGGCCGAGCCCTCGAACACATTGAGCTTCGGCTTGTTGGTGATGTAGCGCACGACGCCGGCCTCGGCGCCGCCGCCGAACAGCGTGCCCTGCGGACCCTCGAGGATCTCGACGCGCTCGAGGTCGGCCGCGTAGATGTCGAGGTTGCGGTCCGGGAACTGGCCCGACTGGTCGTCGAGGTAGACCGCGACGTTCGGATACAGGCCGATCGTGCCCGACGACTGCGTGCCGGCGGAGCCGAGCGCGAGGCCGCGCATGAAGATGTTGCCCTGTCCCGGGCCGTTGCTCGACAGCGAGACGTTCGGCAGGTACTTCGCCATGTCGTCGAAGGTCGTGATGGACAGCTGCTTCAGCGTCTCGCTGGTGAGCGCCTGGATCGTGATCGGAACGTTCTGGATGCTCTCCGACCGGCGCTGCGCGGTGACGACGATGTCGGCGATCTCACCAGCCTGCGCCGACGCAGTCGCGGCTTCGGGCGTTGCGCCGTAGGACGAGGCTGCATGCGCGCTCAGGACGGCCATGATCGCGTAAGACAGTTTCTGATTCGTTTTCAAGCTGCGTTCCCCCACGTGGATGGATTGTCCCTGATTGTCTTCAAACGCCAGATGCAGCCGTCGCTCGATCTGAGTGTGCGCAGAGAAGTTGCGTCGTCACAAATTCGATCCGTTGGCGCGACGGCAGAAATCCAGTAACCGCCAGTATTCGGCCGGATCAGAAGCTTAACCTACCGTATGGCTGCGGTGCGACGAAAGTGGCGTGCACGCAACAGCG
>Ga0181519_10003965_pt1 | contig 12063 bp, 8 predicted proteins | sample PEATcosm2014_Bin_26_FD_121102 | JGI IMG/M metagenome (GOLD analysis project Ga0181519, IMG submission 121102) | Peatland microbial communities from MTU Mesocosm Facility, Houghton, MI, USA - PEATcosm2014_Bin02_10_metaG | ecosystem: Environmental > Terrestrial > Soil > Wetlands > Peat | place... | reverse complement strand
GGACAGACTGGCTTCCTGGCCGACTCGCCCGAAGCTTGGGCCAATGCCGTGGCCCGCCTAGCCGCCGATCCCGAGTTGCGAGCCCGGATGGGAGCCGCCGGCCGCGAGCAGATCGAGCAACACTACAGCGTTCACCGCTGGGCACCGCGATTCGCACAGTTGGTCGATTCGGTCGCTCGCGGGGTCCACGCCCCCTTCGCTGCGCCATCCGAAGGCGAACCGTGGCGGGAGGCGGCCGCTTGAGGTCCGCACTGCGGACGCTCGTCGTCGTCGGCCTGCTGTCGGGCTGCACCGGGTTGTCCGGCTGCGCAGGGCCGGTCGAGAAGCCGCCGATGTTGCCGACGCGCCATGCCGTCGACTTCGACCAGCTTCGCATTCACTGCAACTTCAAGTTGCCCGCGCACCATCCGCTGCTCGACGAGCTACGTGTCCAGCGCGCCGACTTGCTCGGCAAGCTCTCACTCCAGCCGTCGCACGAACTGATCCACGTCTACCTGTTCGAGAGCGAGGACAAGTTCGAGCAGTTCATATCCCGGAACCATCCGGGGTTTCCGGCCCGACGGGCCTTCTTCGTCGAGAGCGACGACAGCCTGACGATCTATGCCCAGTGGGGCGAGCGTGTGGCCGAAGACCTGCGCCACGAGGTGGCCCACGGCTATCTGCACTCGGTGGTACGCAACATTCCGCTGTGGCTCGATGAAGGCCTGGCCGAGTACTGCGAAGTGCCGCGCGGCTTGGGGGGAGTGAACCGACCGCACGTGCAGTTGCTGCTGGAGCGGCTCGACAAGCAAGGCTGGCACCCCGATATCGCCCGCCTCGAGCACCTTAGCGAGCCGAGCACGATGAACCAAAACGACTACGCCGAGAGCTGGGCCTGGACCCAGTTCTGTCTGGAGACCACGCCCGAACGCCGTGCCTTGGTGCAGGGCTACCTGCACTTGCTGGCGCGGGGCGAGAAACCGGCCCCATTGGGCCAGGTCATACATCAGGCCGAGCCAAACATCGATCAGTTGCTGATCGACCATCTGCGTGAGCTCGGGGCGCGGCCGTAGGGTCATCTTGGACCAACGACTTCGGAGGCCGGTGCGTGCAGCAGCGCGATGCGGCCTCACCCGGCTGCTGCGCAGCCGCCCTCTCTCGGAGGGAGACGGGTTTCGTTCGTTGCGAAATTGACATCGAACGGCGTTGGCTCGTGGTGCGTATTTGACATATTGTTATGAAGTATGCCATCTATCTGATTCGCACGTAAGGCAGGCCAGATCATGGTCGAGAACGTCGTCGCAGGTCTGAGTGTCGCGAAATCGAAACAGTTGGTCGCCAGCCCGGACCTGGCCTCGCTGGCCATCCGGCTCCTCGCGGCCGGCAATGAACTGGGGCAGCTCGACCGCTTCGGGCGCTCGGTGCTCGAACCGCTGGAACGTGAGCTGCATGGCGACTTCGCGGCGATCGTCGGGTTCTATTCGGGCCGCTGGGTCGGCTTGGCCGATGCAGGCCCCCCCCAGACGCTCCCCTACGACTGGCTCGCCGACGTTCTCGACCGCGAGGCTGTGGCCACACAAGGACCGTGGGTTGCCGCCCCGATTCACGAACACGGCAGTGCCGAGCTGCTGGTCCTGCATGCCGGTAAGGAGGCGGCGCCGAGCAGGCTGCGCGACGCCATCGATCTACTCGCTCCGGTCGTCGGACTGGCCCTGGAGTCGGTGCGCAGCCGGCAGCGGGTTCGCCGCCGTGTCGAACGGCTCGAGGCCATCTTGCGGATCGCCGGCGAGTGGTATCAGACACGCGAAACCGAGCCGCTCTTGGTCTCGATGGCCGAAGCCGCCACCAAGCTCGTCGGCTGCGATCGGGCCAGTATCTTCCTTTGGGATCGGCCGAACCGTATGCTTGTGGCCCGGCCGGCGCTGGGTGTCTCGGGTAACGATCTACGCATCCCGGACGACGCCGGGATCGTCGGCCAGGTGATTCAGAAGGGCGAGTCGCGACGCGTTGACCAGGACCGCGACCAGGCGCTGATCAACCGCAGCGTCGATTCGCATCTCGGCTACCGCACGAGGACGCTGCTCTGCGTGCCGATTCGTTCGACTCAGGGCGAGATCCTTGGCGCGTTCGAGACGATCAACAAGCTGTCGGGCAACTTCAGCGACGAGGACGAGACAACGCTCGTCGAGCTGGCCTCGCACGCGGCCACGGCATTGGCCAACACTCAGGAACGCGAACGGCTGCTCGAAACGCGCCGACAGCTCACCGAGCAGGCGGCTCAGCATGTGCAATTCATCGGCAAAAGTGCGGCGATCGAGGCCCTGCGGTCGACGATCAAGCGCGTGGCGGCCACGGAGCTGGCCATTCTGATTCTCGGCGAAAATGGCACCGGCAAAGAAGTCGTCAGCCAATCGATCCACTACCTCAGCCCACGCCGCGACCAGCCCTTCATCGCCGTCAACTGCGCGGCGCTCACCGAAACGCTCTTGGAAAGCGAGCTGTTCGGCCATGAGAAGGGGGCCTTCACCGATGCCCACGAGTCGCGTCCCGGCAAGTTCGAGCTCGCCTCGGGCGGAACATTGTTCCTCGACGAGATCGGCGACCTGAGCGCGGGCGGGCAGGCCAAGCTGCTGCGGGTGCTCGAAGAAAAGGTCGTGGTCCGTGTCGGCGGTTCCAAAAACATTCATACCGATGCCCGGGTGATCGCGGCCACGAACCAGGATCTGGCTGACATGGTACGGCAGAAGCGGTTCCGGCAGGACCTGTTCTATCGGCTGAATGTCGTGACGCTCGTACTGCCCCCCTTGCGCGAGCGGCCCGAGGATATCTTGATGCTGGCCGAGCATTTCCTGGCCGACTTCTGCCTGAAGGCCCGGCGCAAACTGCCGAAGATCTCGGCCGCGGCCCGGCGTCGACTCGAAACGCATCTTTGGCCGGGCAACGTCCGCGAGCTGCGCAACCTCATGGAGCGGATCGCCTATCTGGTGCCGGGCGACGTGATCGAGACCGACGATCTGGCCTTCATCCTGTTTCCTGCCGGAGAGACGGCTTCGACCGTGGCTGGCGATCTGGAGCTGGCGGAAGCCACGAGCCGGTTCCAAAGCGACTACATCCAGCACGCCATTCGCCGGGCCGGAGGCAACATGAGCCGGGCCGCCGAGCAGCTCGGCCTGCACCGCTCGAACCTGTATCGCAAAATGCGGCAATTGGGCATGTCGGTCGACGATGCCTGAGCGGAATCTGGCGCCGGCACCCGGGCTGTCCGCGGCCGGGTTTTGGTGTAGGATGAGGGGTGTTTCGCCCACCCGATTCGCAGCCCCCTTCGAGATCTGCCCATGTCCGGTGCGTATCCGCCGATTTTCCGTATTCATCAAACGTTCGAAGGTCCGAAGCTCGACGACGTGCCAGGTGCCGTCGAGCAAGAACTCGCGGCGCTCAAGCTCCAGCAGAAGGTGCGGCCGGGAGCGAGCGTGGCTGTCACGGCCGGTAGCCGCGGCATCATGCAGATCGACAAGATCATCGGGGCGATCGTTCGCCACCTGCAAGCGCTCGGCGCCAAGCCGTTCATCGTTCCGGCGATGGGCAGTCACGGCGGCGGTACGGCCGATGGCCAACGCGCCATCCTGGCCGGCTACGGCATCACCGAAGAGACGATGGGCTGCCCGATCCGTGCCTCGATGGAAACGGTCATCGTCTGCCATACGCCCGAGGGCGTGCCGGTTCACTTCGACCGCTTTGCTTATGAGGCCGACCACGTGGTCGTGTGCGGTCGCATCAAGCCGCATACGAACTTCACCGGCGACATCGAAAGCGGCCTGATGAAGATGATGCTCATCGGCCTGGGCAAACACAACGGCGCGAAGATCTATCACCGCGCGATCCAGGACTACAGCTTCGGCCAGATCGTGCGCGCGGTCGGCCAGCAAGTGATCGAGAAGTGCCACATCCTGTGCGGCGTGGGGATCGTCGAGAACGGCTACGACGAAACAGCCCTGATCGCCGGCGTCGCTCCCGAGGTGCTCGAAGCCCGGGAGAAAGAGCTGCTGGTACTGGCCAAGCGCTGGATGCCGAAGTTGCCGTTCGATGAGATCGACGTCTTGATCGTCGAGCAGATCGGCAAGAACATCAGCGGGGCGGGGATGGACACCAATATCATCGGCCGCAAGCCGAACGCTCCGCCTAACCACGGTCCCCGCGTGCGGCGGATCATCGTTCGCGGTCTGACCCACGCCACACACGGCAACGCCGCCGGCATCGGCTATGCCGAGTTCTGCAAGTCGAGCGTCGTCCGCGAGATCGATCGCAAGATCACCTACATCAACGTCCTCACCGGTGGCGACCCTGAAGGGGGCCGGATGCCGATCGAGTACGAAACCGACCGCGAGTGCATCGACGCAGCCCTGTCGGTCATCGGGCTCACCGAGCCGGACAAGGCCAAGATCGTCTGGATCGAAAACACGCTGCAACTGGCCGAGGTCGAGTGCTCGATCGCTTGCCTGGAAGAAGTGCGCAGCCGCAGCGATCTGAAGATCCTCACCGATCCGCGCCCCTTGCCACTCGACGCGCATGGCAATCTGCCTTCGCTCGAGTCTTTGGCGCTACGTCCGCGGACGAAGGCGCATGCCCATTGATCGGCCGCAGTGCCGGTTGGACAAAGCAGTGCCGGTTGGACAAAGCAGTGCCGGTTGGACAAAGCAGTGCCGGTTGGGAAAAGCAGTGCCGGTTCGTGGAGGCAAGGAATTCCTGGCAGCGTCGTTTCGCTTGGGGGGGAGGTCGTTAGACGTGCGTCCGATTGCGCTGGCATGGTGTTTGTGCGTCGCGGCGATTGCCCGGGGTGACGAGAGCTGGCCGCAGTTTCGCGGTCCCGACGGGCAAGGCCACGCGCTGGCTGGGCACGTGCCGCTGGAGTTCGGCGAGGGGAAAAACGTCACTTGGAAGACGCCGATTCCCGGGCTGGGCTGGTCGTCGCCCGTCATTCTCGGCGACCAGATCTGGATGACCACGGCCCTTGACGCCGGCCACTCCATGCGGGCCGTGTGCATCGATCGCACGAGCGGCAAATTGCGGTTCGACGTCGAAGTGTTCCACATCGACAAGCCCGAGTCGATCAACGCCAAGAACAGCTACGCCTCGCCGACGCCGGTGATCGAACCGGGCCGGCTCTATGTCCACTTCGGCACCTACGGCACGGCCTGTCTCTCGACCAAGACGGGCGGCGTGCTGTGGAAGAACCAGCAACTCAAGCTGGACCATAAGGAAGGGCCTGGCAGCTCACCGGTCCTGTACGAGAACTTTCTGATCGTCAATTGCGACGGCATGGACGTGCAGTACGTAGCCGCGCTCGACAAGCACTCCGGCAAACTCGTCTGGAAGACCGATCGCACCGGCAAGCTGCACGACAATCCGGACTTTCGCAAGGCCTACTGCACGCCGCTCCTGGTCAAGTTCGGTGGGCGCGAGATGGTTGTCAGTCCCGGGGCCGATCAGGTGATCGCCTACGACCCACGATCTGGCGCCGAGCTGTGGAAGGTGCGCTACAAGGGCTTCTCGAACGTGGCTCGACCGGTGTTCGCGCATGGGCTCGTCTACGTTTCGACCGACTTCGGGAAGCCGCAGCTTTGGGCCATTCGTCCCGACGGCTCGGGCGACGTGACCGAGACGCACGTGGCCTGGCGAGTGCCGAAGCAAGCCTGCGCGGCCAGTTCGCCACTGGTGGTCGGCGACCTGCTCTACATGACGACCAATCGCGGGGTCGCGACCTGCGTCGATGCGCGGAGCGGCGAGATCCGCTGGACCGAGCGGCTAGGCGGCGACTACTCGGCATCGCCGCTTGAGGCCGACGGGCGAATCTATGTCTTCTCCGAGCAAGGCAAGGTCTTCGTGCTCGAACCGGGCGACAAATACAAGCTGCTGGCCACCGATCAGCTCGACGGCCGGTTCATGGCCTCGGCCGCAGTTGTCGACGGAGCAATGTTCGCGCGGACCGAGACGCATCTCTACCGGATCGAGGGAACCCCGATCCGAGTTTCGCCTCTTACGCGCCCGTCGCTCTAATCCTTTCGGGGTGTGACCGTCTGACTCTGGGCTCAAGTTGCCGTGTTTTTTCGCTGGCTTCTTAGCCGATGCGTCTAGAATAGGTGAGGAAGGCCTGTAAGTTGCTGCCGTTCGGAAGTGCGGCTTGCGGGCTACGTGGTGCTGGGCGAGCCTTTCCCTAACACCTTCTGTTCGTACCACTTCTGAGAATCTCACGGGTCGCCCAAAAGTTTCGGCGGGGTCGTCGAGCAAGCGAGCTGTACGATGAGCGACGCGAATCCGCATCCTGCCGCCCCGCTCCCTGGCATCATGGCCAGCGCCGGCGACCTGCTCGATTGTCTGATGGACAATTCGACCGACCGGATCTATTTCAAAGATCCTGCCAGCCGGTTCCTGAAAATCAACAAGGCCCTGGCCGATTGGTTCGCCCTGGCCTCGCCGCGTGATGCGATCGGCAAGACCGACGCCGATTTCTTCACCAGCGAGCATGCCCAGCAGGCCTTGGAGGACGAGCGGCGGGTCATGCGTTCGGGCATGCCACTGATCGGGTTCGAGGAGCAAGAGACCTGGCCCGATGGTCGCGTGAGTTGGGTTTCGACGACCAAGATGCCGTTGCGCGACCGGACGGGAGCGATTCTCGGCACGTTTGGGATCTCGCGCGACATCACCCAGCGCAAGTTGGCCGAACTGGCCCAGCGCACCAGCGAACAGCGCACGCGGCTGATCATCGACACGGCCCGCGACGCGTTCGTCGGGATGGACGCGCAGGGACTTGTCACCGACTGGAACTATCAGGCCGAGATCACATTCGGTTGGCTGCGCGACGAGGCGATCGGGCAGCCGGTCGCGGAGCTGATCGTGCCGCGCGACGAGCGCGAGGATTTTCGGGCAGGCATCGCCGAGTTCATGCGAACCGGGGAGGGTCGATTTCTCAATACCCGGCTGGAGACGATCGGTGTCGATCGGCAGGGGCGGCATTTTCCCGTCGAGATGACGATCGCCCCGATTCGCATTGCCGGCTCGTGGTTCTTCGCCTCGTTCATCCACGACATCACGCAGCGCCGTCGCGCCGCGCGCGAGCTGCAACAGGCCAAAGACTCGGCCGAGTCGGCCAGTCGAGCCAAAAGCGACTTCCTGGCCAACATGAGCCACGAGATTCGTACCCCGATGAACGCGATCATCGGCATGACCGAGCTGGTGCTCGAAACGCCGCTGGCGCCCGAGCAACGCGAGTTTCTCGGGATGGCCAAAGACTCGGCCGACTCGCTCCTCAAGCTGCTCAACGACATTCTCGACTTCTCGAAGATCGAAGCTGGCCGGCTCGATTTGGACGAAGTCGCCTTCCCGCTGCGCGATTCACTGCTCGACATGCTACGAACATTGGCCGTGCGCGCCGAGCAGAAGGGTTTGGAGCTGGCCTGCCGTATTCGGCCCGGCGTGCCCGAGCACTTGCTCGGCGATCCTGACCGGCTACGGCAGATCCTGGTGAACCTGATCGGCAATGCGATCAAGTTCACCCAGCATGGTGAGATCGTCGTCGATGTCGAAGCGGAACTGCTGACCGACGAAGCGGCCACGTTGCACTTCAGCGTGCGCGACACGGGTATCGGCATCCCGGCCGAGAAGCACGCCCAGATCTTCCAGGCCTTTGTCCAGGCCGATGGTTCGACGACGCGCGATTATGGTGGCACGGGCCTGGGGCTGACGATTTCGGCCCAGTTGGTCGGGATGATGGGCGGGCGGATCTGGGTCGAAAGCACACCAGGACTCGGAAGCACGTTCCACTTCACGGCGCGGTTGACGCGTCCGCCGGCCGGGGCAGCCGTGGCCGAGTTGCACGAGCCCCCGAGCTTGCATGGCTTGCCGGTGTTGATCGTCGACGACAACGCCACGAATCGGCGAATCCTCAGCGAGATGGTGTCGAATTGGCAAATGTGCCCGACGGCCGTCGATGGCGCAGCAGCCGCGATCGCAGCATTGGAGCAAGCACGATCGGCCGGCAAGCCGTTCGCGCTGGTGTTGCTCGACGCGGTGATGCCCGAGGTCGATGGGTTCGCGCTGGCCCAGCGGATCGGCAGCCGGCCTGAGCTGGCGACCTCGACGCTGATGATGCTTTCCAGCGCGTGTCAGTCGAACGATGCGGCCCGCTGCCGCGACCTGGGCGTGGCAGCGTACTTGTCCAAGCCGATCAAACAGTCGGACTTGCTCGACGCCGTGATGACGGCACTCGCACCGCGGACGGCCGGAGGAAACGCGGCTGCGAATGTTGCTCAGCCCTGCGTGCTGGTGGCTCGGCGGCCGCTGTGCGTGCTCTTGGCCGAAGACAACGCCGTGAACCAGCGTTTGGCCGTTCGCTTGCTGGAGAAGTGGGGACATCGGGTGCGCGTCGCGACCACCGGGCGAGAAGTGCTCTCGGCACTCGACGAGGCGCCAGCCGATGTCGTGCTGATGGACGTGCAGATGCCCGAAATGGACGGCTACGAAACGACCACGGCCATTCGCCAGCGCGAGCGAACCAGCGGCGGGCACTTGCCGATCTGGGCGATGACGGCGCACGCGATGAAGGGCGATTGCGAGCACTGTCTGGCCGTGGGCATGGACGGCTACATCGCTAAGCCGATCCAGCCACGGGAGCTGTTCCTGGCGCTCGAGGCAATCGCAAATTGCAAGGCGAAGCCGGAGCTTTCGACTACTGGACCAGAGCCCCCAGAGGGGCTCGACGAATGCTCGGCGCTGGCGCACTGCGGCGGCGATCCGCTGCTGCTTCGGGAAGTGACGCAGCTCTTCCTCGATACCGCACCGGCCATGCTCGAACAACTGGCCTCGGCCGCCGCCGCAGGCGACAGCCGACTCGTCGAGCGGCACGCGCATTCGTTCAAGAGTTCGCTGGGGCACTTGGGAGCCCGACAACCGATGCGTCTGGCAGCCGATCTAGAGTCCAGCGCTCGCCAGTTCGACGCGGGCGGGCTAGCGCTGCGTGTGGAGCAACTGGCCACGGCGATCGACTGCCTGGTTCCGGCCCTACGCGAGCGCCTGGGGCAGTGTCCGACAGCGCCAGCAGCTTCGCAGTTGGTGCGATAAGCGGCCCTTGGTCAGTCAGCATAGTCTGGCTGGCAAGTCGGGTCGGGCGTCGAGCGGAGAATCTCACGTTTCCAGCCGGGCTCATGAACCGGCCAGCCGGCCACATGCAGCCCCAGCGTCGAGCGCTCGGCCGGTTCGGCCAGTTCGTGAACCGCCCGCCAGCACTCGAGTTCGGCCGGGCAAGGTCGCGGGGGCGATCCGCCCGAGTTGCTCTGGCGGAACGTCACGCGCCGCTGATCCCAAATCGTGACGATGCTGAACGGTTCGAGATCGAGCATTCGCCGGGCGATCAGTTCATGGCTGGCCGTCGCATAGCGGGCTTTGAGTCGAACCAAGTCCCCGGCATAGCGGCGAAAGTCCGCCACGAACCAACGCGTCGGTACCAACAGCCGGCCGGCGAGCTGATTGGCGACCGTCTCGCGGGCCGTCGGTAGAGCCGTGGCCACTTCGATTGCCAGGCGACGGAAAACTTGCTCGGCCACGTGTTCGCCCAACTCATGCCCGACCGCCCACTGACGCCGCTCCGCACGCGGCTCGCGGCGCAGGAAGATCGACGGCTGCGCGGACGCTTGCGACTGAGGCATCGTCGGGCAGCGGGCGATGCCGAAGGTGCTCGGCGCCGCGAGCCGAGCATAGCGGGCACGACCGGCTTGTCGGTCGTCGGACGCCACCACCACTCCCAAAGCCGCCGCCACGCGAAAGGTATCGATCGGCGGGGCACTTATCTTGGCCGCAGCGAGCATTTCGGCCACCGTCGCGTCGAGAGCGGCAGCATAGTCTTCATGAGTGCAATCGGGGAGCACGCGACCTGCCTCCGTGGTGCTAGCATTAGTGTACACATATACACTACAGAAAACATTGACGGTTGCAAGCATCATTCGGCGCGAGGGCTCGATTTTGCGGTGAGGAAACGGCTCAGATGCTCGTCCATCTTGTCCGAATCGGTTAGGATGGTTTGAGTTATGACGGCCGCTGCGAGTTCAATACAGCCGCGCCGAGGGTGATTGGTCGTGACTGAGATTCCAGAATTGGTGAGGGAACGGAGGGGGCTACGATGACGACCACTCGGAACGTAGTTGACTACTTGGCGGCTGAGCCGTTTCGCCCGTTTCGCATCAAGATGGCCAGCGGCCAGACGTTCGATATACGACATCCGGAGATGATCCTCGTCGGCCGCAGCTCGGTCCGTGTTCATACAGTCACTGTCGACGAGACCAACGAGAAGTGGCACGACGTCTCCCTGATGCTGATGGAAACGTTGGAGCCCCTTGATGTACCGAAGGCATTCTCGAACTAGGCTACTTGGCCCAACCGAGCGAACAGAACGAACCTCATGACCTCTCTGCCGATCATCGAACGAACGACCACGAAGACTAAGGCCGGTGAGCCTTCGTCCAAGGGCACCTACGCCTTCGTCAGCCTTGGCTGCCCGAAAAACCTCGTCGATAGCGAACGGATGCTCGGCGCGCTGCGGCTCGATGGCTACCGGATGGTCGGCGACCCGAAGGGGGCTGACTTCGTCGTCGTCAATACCTGCGGCTTCATCGAACAAGCCCGCGCCGAGTCGTTCGCCGCCATCGAAGAGATGCTCGAGCTGAAACGGCAAGGGGCGATCCGCGGAGTGATCGTGTCGGGCTGCCTGGCCGAACGCGAAAAACAGAAACTGCTGGAGACTTGTCCGGAGATCGATCACCTGGTCGGCGTCTTCTCGCGTGACGAGGTGACGAAGGTGGCCGATCGACTGATCGGCGGGCTGGACGAGCAACGGATGGTGTTCGCGCCCGCCCCCTCGCGACCACTTTCGGACCGCGATCGAATGCGGATCACGCCGCGGCACTTCGCCTTCTTGAAGATCTCCGAAGGTTGCGATCGGCTGTGTACGTTCTGCGCCATTCCCAAGATGCGCGGCAAGCATGCCACCAAGCCGATCGAAGAGGTCTTGGCCGAAGCTCGCGAGCTGGCAGCCGACGGCGTGCGCGAATTGAACATCGTCGCTCAGGACACGACGTACTACGGGCTCGATCTGTACGGCAAACCACGGCTGGCCGAGTTGCTCTCGGAGCTGGACCAGATCGAGGGGCTCGATTGGATTCGGGTCATGTATCTGTACCCGATGTACTTCACCGACGAGTTGATCGAGGTGCTGGCCAAGGCGAAGCGGATCGTGCCGTACCTCGACATGCCGCTGCAACACATCAACGACACGATGCTCAAGCGGATGCAACGCCGCGTGACCAAGGCCGAAACCGAGTCCTTGCTCGGGCGGATCCGCTCGGCCATGCCGGGTGTCACCATCCGCACGACCTTCATCGCGGGCTTTCCGGGCGAGACCGACGAGCAGTTCGCCGAGCTGGTCGAGTTCGTCCGCGCTCAGAAGTTCGAGCGGGCCGGCGTGTTTACCTATTCGTTCGAACCTGACACGCCGGCCGCCCGACTCGCAGGGCACCTGAGCGAAGAAGTGAAGCACGCGCGGCGCGACGAGTTGATGGCCGTGCAGCAGGCAATCGTCTTCGAGCGAAACGAGTCGCAGGTGGGTCGCCAGCTCGAGGTATTGCTCGACGGGCCGGTGCCCGGCGAACGCGATGTCTGGATCGGGCGCAGCCAAGCCGACGCGCCTGATGTAGACTGTTCGGTCTATGTGACAGGGCGGAAGCTTCGCGCGGGACAATTCGTATCCTGCGAGATCGTAGCCAGTCAGGGCTATGACCTGGTGGCAGCGGCCCTGGGGCGGGGGCGTTGAAGCGCTTCCAACGAGCGTAAACCCACACTTCGTCAGCCAAAGTAACCGAACATGGCGACCGGTACCCAGACCCCGGCCAGCGCGGCGGTCTTCAATTTGCCCAACCAGTTGACCGTCTCGCGGCTGCTGCTGGCGATCGTGCTGTTCGCGCTGATGGCTTGGGAGTGCTATTCGACCGCACTGGTCGTATTCGTGGTCGCGGCTTTCACCGATTGGCTCGACGGCTATTT
>Ga0181519_10003961_pt1 | contig 12069 bp, 11 predicted proteins | sample PEATcosm2014_Bin_26_FD_121102 | JGI IMG/M metagenome (GOLD analysis project Ga0181519, IMG submission 121102) | Peatland microbial communities from MTU Mesocosm Facility, Houghton, MI, USA - PEATcosm2014_Bin02_10_metaG | ecosystem: Environmental > Terrestrial > Soil > Wetlands > Peat | place... | reverse complement strand
GAGCTTTCCTGACATTCGCGAGAAGGTAGTGCGCGCCGCAAAGGTCCGCGTGCGTGCGCAGGACGAAAAGGGCAAGTGGTTCGAGATGGATGGCGAAGAGTTGCTGGCCCGCGCCTTCCAGCACGAGATCGACCATCTTGACGGCGTGCTGTTCATCTTCCGCATGAGCGCCCTCAAGCGCAGCCTCAGCCTCCGCAAGATTCGCAAGATGCAGGGCGAAGGCAATTGGTAAAACAGCCATGACAAATGCGGCGCGCCCCCTGAAGCTGATTTTTTGCGGGACGCCCCAGTTCGCCGTTCCCACGTTCGAGGCATTGCTCGCCGCGGGGCACGACGTCGCTCTCGCGGTTTCGCAGCCGGATCGTCCCGTGGGCCGCGATCAGCAAATTGCCCAGACGCCCGTAAAGCAGGCCGCTCTGGCCGCTGGGCTTGCTGTCGCGCAACCGGAAAAGATCCGCAACAACGCTGAGTTTCGCACACAGCTTGAAGCAATCGCGCCCGACGGCATTGTCGTGGTGGCCTACGGACGCATCATTCCCCCGTGGATGCTTGCCCTGCCCCGGTTGGGCTGCATCAACCTGCACGCGTCCTTACTACCGAAATACCGCGGCGCAGCGCCCATCCAATGGGCCATCGCGATGGGCGACGCCTTCACCGGGAATACCACTATGCTTCTTGAAGAAGGCCTCGACACGGGCCCGATTCTGCTGCAACAAACCCACGAGATTGGATCAGAGCAATCCGCAACGGAGTTGTTTCCCGTGCTGGCCAACGCGGGCGCGCCGCTGGTCGTCAAGACCCTGGCCGCACTCGCCGATGGAACGCTTCATCCGCAGCCGCAGAATCATGAAGGCGCAACGTTTGCGCCGCTACTCAACCGCGAAGACGGACGCATGGACTTTGCCGCACGCTCGGCGACTGAGCTTTACAATCGCTGGCGAGGATTTCAGCCCTGGCCCGGCGCCTTCACCGCGCTCCATGGCAAAAAACTGATTGTGCACCGCATGGCTATTGCCCACGAGAGCTTCGCTCGGCAGCTCGGCGTCGCCGATCCGGGCTCCGTACGCATTGAGGATCATCGTCTGTTCGTCGGCTGCGCCGGCGACACATGGCTCGAGTTGCTTGAAGTGCAGCTTGAAGGCAAAAGGCGCCTGGATGCCGTCGAGTTTCTGCGCGGGAACCCACTCGGCGCGGATGCGCGTCTAGGTTGAGCGTCATGCCTACCATTTCTCCCGCGCGCAAAGCGGCCTTCCGCATACTTCTTGCTGTCGAAGGCGGCCAGACGCACGCTGACGATCTTTTGCGGGTTGATGAGGTCAGTGCACTCTCGTCCGCCGATCGCAATCTGGCCACGGCTTTGGTGCTGGGCGTACTTCGATGGCAGATCTGGTTGGACGCACAGATTCGCCCGCTTCTCAAGCGTCCCAATGCCAAGCTGGATCCTGAAGTTCAGATCGCTCTCCGCCTCGGCGTCTTCCAACTCTGGTTTCTCGACCGCATTCCCGACCACGCCGCCATCGATGAAAGCGTGGAGCTGACCAAGCAGTCAGGCCATCGCTTTGCCGCCGGCATGGTCAATGCAGTTCTTCGCACCGCCGCTGCGTGCGGCACCACTGCGTGGGGCAGACTTTTGGATGGGGGCGGTGGCGAGTTTGCCGCGGTTCAGGCGCATCCCGCGTGGATGGTCGAGCGCTGGGTTGAGTTCTATGGCGAGGATGCGATGCGTGCAATTTGTCGACACGGCCAGAGCCAGCCGCGATTAAACCTGCGCATGGAGAACCCCGCCGTTCAAGACGAATTGCGCGAGGCGGGAGTCGAGCTTGCATCCGGTGACCTGCTTACCGCCGCGCGCGCCGTAGTCTCCGGCGACTTAAGGGCAACGCCGGCCTTTCGCGAAGGCCGCGCGCGCGTGCAGGATGAAGGGTCGCAGTTAATTGGGGAACTTGCCGCGTTTCCCGGCGAAGATTCCGACCAAAGCCAGAAGAAAATTCTCGACGCATGCGCGGCGCCTGGCGGCAAAACGCTCATCCTCGCGGAACGAAATCCCCATGCGCGTATCGTCGCATGTGAATCGAGCCCGCGGCGGCTTGCCGACCTACGCAAGCGTCTGGCCGCATACGCCGACCGCGTGGAGTGCCGATTAGCCGATGCAGCTGAGCTTCAAGAAGAAGCCGCTTTCGACCTTGCGCTCGTGGATGTGCCTTGTAGCGGGACCGGCACGATGGGTCGCAATCCTGAAATCCGTCATCGTCTGCATTTGGAGAATTTGCCGCGGCTTGCCGAACGCCAGCAGGCCATCTTGCGCGCGACGTTGCGGGCGGTTCGCCCCGGCGGCCACGTGGTCTATTCAACCTGTTCGCTGGAGGCGGAGGAGAATGAGCAGGTCATGGCTGCGATTCTCTCTGAATACCCAAAAGTGCGGCAGATTTCGCTTGTACCGGACCTCGAGGCGCTGGAACGGAATGGCATTCTCCGCCCTGAGGCGGCGGAGCGGTTGCGAACATGCCTGACGCCCGACGGCGCACTGCGGTTATTGCCCGGTGCATTGCCGACCGATGGCTTCTTTGTGGCTCTGCTTGAAAGATTGGCTTGATGCAGCTCCCGACGTACGCTATGCAGTCTCCGGTCCCAGACGCAATGCCGCAAAATCCTTAATTAGCAAGGCGCACAGCGCTTCCACAACCAGGTTATGATCGTCGCGCTGCGGCAGGCCGGACACGGTCACGCTGCCTACGATGCCTGCGTTCTCGGAAAACAGCGGGAATGATCCGCCGTCAGCCGCGTAGTCCGCGACGGGCAGTCCGTAGCGCTCCGCAAGTGTCGTCCCTTTCACTTTGAGCGTCATGCCCACGGCATAGGAGCTGCGATGGAAGCGCGCCACTACGTTGCTCTTGCGGCGCACCCACTCGGCGTTGTCAGGAGTAGTGCCGTCGAACGCCGCATAAAACAAGGGCTGCCCGAAACGCCGAACGTCGATGACCAGGATGAGGCCGCGCTCTACAGCCATGGTGCGGATGCGCGTGCCGAGATCCCATGCGACCTGCGCATCGAGGCGCGGCAGGTGCAGTTCACGCTCCTGAGTTGCAATCTTTTCCAAGTCCTCGCTCAGTCCCATGCCGATTTTCTCCTTTCTTTTATTTCACCACCGTGAAGTGAACAATCGTGCTCTGGTCGATGCGCGAGCCGGCGACGGGCGACTGTGACTGCACCGCTCCCGGCTTGGCCGGCGGATGCAGCGGCGTTATACCGCTGCCCATTGCGGCCACCGGCACATCCACAAAGTTCGGCGGCCCGGTGCGGATGCCAACTTTCGCCAAAGCCGCGTTAGCGCTCGAGATCGGCCATCCGGAAAAGTCGGGCATCACATAACCATCTGGTGTTTCATCGTCCGGTGCGGCCACCAGCAGATTCACGCTGGGTTGCTCGATGCCCTGCGCATGCGCGGGAGGATCCTGTGCAAGCACCGTACCCTCGGCAGCAGTTTTCGAAAAAAGGTGCGCAACTTCGCCCACTTCGAGACCCGCGCGGCGCAGTTCCAGTGACGCCACGCGCTCATCCACGCCCACCGTGTCGGGCACGTCGACCTTCTGCGGCCCCAGACTCTCTGCCACGCGCACATGCCACTCGCGGCGCACTACGGTGCCCGCCTCGGGCGACTGCGACAGGATGTGACCGGCAGCCACATCGCCCGAATAGTAGCGGTTGTCGACGTCGAGATTCAGCCCCAGGCCGGCGGTTTCGCTCAACGCGTCGGCCACCGTCATGCCCTTCAGCGCGGGCACCTGCACCTCGGCGCCGTGAATGGCGAATTGCATGGTTGCAATGGCGGCCAGCAACGCCACTGCAACGAGCAGCAGCAGCAGCGAAGCCACACGAAAGAAACCGGCTATGGCGCGGGTATTCATGGGCGATCACCGCGCACGAAAGGCCAGCTCCGCAAGCTGGAAAATGCCGATGTAGGTCATGAACAACGCAATGCCGAAACTGTTCATGATGCGTGCTGCGAGGCCTGATTCCATCCGACCATTTGCAACCCACCGTCTTGCCTGGACACGGAGTACGACCAGGATGAACGCCGGGAATGCGATGCATAACGGGAGCACGAACTTCTCCGGCCCGTAATCAGGTGTTGGTTCTATGAACCACAAACCACGAATGGCTGACGATTCGCATACCAACATCTGAAGAATCACGAAACCGAAGAACACGGCCGCAGATAACCGATAATCTCGTTGATCTCCTTTGGCAATCGATCTGTCTGTCGGCATCGGAAACCTCCATATGATTTTTCGCGCCGGTGCACGCTGCCCTAACGGGTATTATCCGTCACCGGCTCGGGGTGGATGGTGACGCGGTACACCTCGGGGCACTCCAGCTTGAAGCGGTCTTCCAGCTCCGTGATGGCCTCGTGAACGCGATGCATCGGCAGATCGTCAGGCAAGGTGCAGTGACAGGTGACGGAGATGTGATCGCGCGTACGGCCCACGGTAATGGCATGCACGTCGACAATGTCTTGTATCCCCACGGCAGCGGCACGCAGCGCCAATTCAATTCTGCGGTCTTCCACGACCACGTCGTCCGGCTGCTCGATCGTCGCCGGCTCGCTCTCGATGTGGGTCAGCACGGATTCGATCTCGGGGACTTCGCGCAGAATCTCCGCTTCGAGTGCCGTCACAAAGCTGTGCGCCTCACTGAGCCTCTTGTTTTCCTCGATTTCGACGTGCAACTCGATTTGCAGGCGCTCGTGGTGCGAACGGGCACTGAGCTCATGCACCGAGACGTTGTTGCGCGCGGCTGCGGCGCGTACGCGATCGAAGATGCTCTCAGTTCGGGATTCGCGGGGAATGGTGTGGATGACTACGTCGGCCGCAGGCAACACGCTATGCACCGCGGCGGTTGCGGCATTGACCAGTTCACTGGTGTGCTCAAAGGTGAAACGCCGCGGCATCGCCAGTGTGAGATCGACAAAGTAGCTGGCGCCTGCACGCCGCACCCGCGCGCGCTCGACATCTAGCACGCCTTCTACGCGCTCCACCTCGCGAACCAGGCGACGGCGAGTTTCCGCGGGGATTTCGTCCAGAAGTGCGCCTACGGCCTCGTGACCCAGGCGAACGGCCATCCGCAGAATCAGCAGCGAAACCAGGATCGCTGCGCAGGGGTCGGCGTACTGAAGGGCGGCAATCCCGAATCGCCATCCTAGCCACGTTGCACCCAATCCGACCAGCACCGCAACCGTGGCCCAGATGTCTGAGGCAAAGTGGAAAGCGTCCGTCGCCAGCGCAGGCGACCCGGTACGCAGAGCCACCGCGCGCAACTGCCGTGAGCGCCAGCGGTCCACTGCGATCGAAGTCAGCAGCACCAGCACCGGCCAGATGGAGTGGTGGAGATTCACGGCGTGGAGAGCGATGCGCTCGACGGCTTCCCACACGATCCACACACAGGAGAAGGCCATCAGGCCAGCCTCGGCAAATGCCGACAGGTTTTCGATTTTGCCGTGGCCGTAGGTATGATCTTCGTCGGCCGGCTTGTCGCTCACGTTTACCGAGAAGAAGGTGAGCGCAGATCCCGCCAGATCGAGCCCGGAGTGTGCCGCATCGGAGAGCACACCCAGAGAGCCGGAGAGCAGGCCGGCGCCGAGCTTGAGCAGCGTCATGGCCGCCGCTGCCGCCATGGAGCGCCATGCCACGCGCCGCTTCTCGAAAGAGAAGTTCGAAACGGTAGGCTCGGTGGCCCGCGAACTGGAGACGGCGGAAGTCATGCTGTCTTTAGCGTACCCGGTGGCCGCTTGGCCGTGTACAACCCCGCAATGCCAAATGTGTAGGGCTGCCAGGCACAGTCCACGTAACCCGCATTTCGCATCATCGAAAGCATCTCGCTGGGCGGCGGAAACGCGCCGACCGATGTCGGAAGGTAGTTGTACGGACCGTCTTTGCCGCAAATCAGCCTACCGATGGCTGGCAGGGCGCGTCGAAAGTAGAGCGCATAGGCCTTGCCCATCGCGCCGCCAGGCTCGCTGAACTCCAGAATCCCCAACTGTCCGCCCGGTTTGAGCGTGCGGTGAAACTCCTCGAGGCCGGCAGCGTAATTGGCGAGATTGCGGAAGCCAAAAGCGGTCACAATCAGGTCGAGCGACTCGGCACGCAGCGAGAGGTGGAGCGCGTCGGCTTCGATGGCGATCGCGTATGGCGCTGCGGCTGCTTCTGTGCCGTTGCCAGACCCCTGCTGCGTTAGCCGGCCAAACTTTTGCGCTCCACGGCGCAGCATGGCAGGGGCAAAGTCGCCAGCCAGTACTGGCTGTGCTCCCCGTGGACGCAACTTCAGCAAAGCCATGGTCAGATCGCCGGTGCCGCAACAAATATCCAGGATCTGGGCGTCGGGCCGGGCCAGCACATCGCGAAACCGTCGCGCTGCCCTCCGCCACCACAGCCGGTCGATATTCGCCGAGAGCACGTGGTTCAGCAGGTCGTACCTGGGCGCAATGGTCTCGAACATCTGCCGCACGGCTTGTGCCGCGTCTGCCTCGTCCGCTGTGCCTGTCGGTCTGGCTCCGATTGCCGGCATCTTTCCCAATTTCCTCGCTTGGCTCACTATCCCGCAATCGCAACCGCGGCAATGTAGCTCTTTGTATGCTATCGCCTCGATCGTCCTGCATGAGCGCGCCGCCGGGTCTCCCTGGGCCTTCTAGCTGCACCCCAAAAGGTATAGGCTTAAATAGCCGATGGCCGCCACTTCCCTATCCTTCGCTTCTTCTCTGTCGCCACGCCCGCCGCTGACCGATAGCCATGGGCGCGTGATCCATGATCTGCGCGTCTCCATCACCGACCGCTGCAACTACAAATGCGTGTATTGCCGCACGGGCGAAGTGGGCGCCCAGTATCCGGAATTGGCCAGCGAAGAGTACTTGCGCCTTATCAAGCTTTTTGTCGGACTTGGAATTACCAAGGTGCGGCTGACTGGCGGAGAGCCACTTTTGCGGCGCGGGGTCGTCGAACTGGTGCAGGAACTAGCGCGTATGCGCACGCCGGCAGGGGAGCCGCTTGACGTTGCTCTCACCACCAACGGCCATTTACTGGAGTCGCTCGCGGGCCCGCTCAAAGCGGCCGGGCTCAACCGGGTAACGGTGAGCATGGACGCAGTGGACGCGGCGATCTTTGAAAGGATCACGCGGGTTCCGGGCAGCTTTCCGGTAGTTCTCAGGGGCATTCGTGCCGCGCGCGCCGCGGGGCTAACGCCGCTCAAAATCAATTGCGTGCTTCTGCGCGGCTTCAACGACGACCAGATCGAGGGTTTCGCCCGCTTCGCTCGTGAAGAGGATGTTGTCGTGCGTTTTATCGAGTTCATGCCGCTCGAAGAGGGCCGTCTCTGGACGCCGCAAATCGTGGTCACTCTCAAAGAGATTGTGGAGCGCATCGGCCGAGCGATGCCTCTGACGGAACTTCCAGCTCGCGAGCCCAGCGAAACGGCGCGCCGCTATACTTTCGCCGACGGCGTAGGCGAGATCGGCATTATCGCCCCGGTAAGTCAGGCGTTTTGCGGGGCGTGCAGCCGCGTGCGGCTCACTTCCGACGGAAAAATTCGCACCTGCCTGTTTTCGCAGGTGGAACACGATCTTTACGGGCGCTTGCGGGCCGGGGCCGGCGACGAGGAACTTCGCGCCTACATTGTGCGTACGATTCAGAGTAAAGAAGCGCGGCATCACATCGGTGAACCGGAATTTTTGAAGCCATCGCGCTCGATGGTGCACATTGGCGGCTGAGCGGTGGTTTTGCAGCCATTTTCATCTAACACGCAAGTAACGTGAAGTTAACAAACCGAGCCTTGCGTGCACTCGCTTGCATGAAAGAATGTTGGAAAGATTTTCCCCAGGGCTAAGACATGCCAAACGAGACGGCAGAACGCATCCCGCTCGCTGATCTGCTTGTATTTCATCAACTGGCGCGATCGCTCACCTCGAGCTTCGATCTTGACACGATTCTGCGCACCATTCTGGAACACATGGAGCGGATGGTAGAGGCGGAGTTGTGGACGCTGCTCATGCTCGATGAAGCCACCCAGGAGCTCTATTACGCCATTGCCGCGGGCGATGAGCAGGAGGCTTTGAAAGGCCTGCGGGTGAAAGTGGGCGAGGGCCTGGCCGGATGGGTGCTCGAACACGGCGAAACCGTCATCGTTCCCGAAGCGGAAGAGGATCCCCGTTTGGTACAACCCGGCGCCGGCGCCGCCCGTGCCGTACGCTCGGCCATTGCCATGCCGTTGCGCGGACGCAAAGGCACTCAGGGCGTCATTGAAATCCTCAATCCGCGTGCAGAGATGTCGGATTACACCATTGCCTTCCTGCATATCCTGGCCGATCACGCGGCAATCGCCATTGAAAATGCACACGACGTGTCCTGCATTCAGCAGCTGACCATTACCGATGACACCACCGGCCTCCACAACGTACGCCATTTGTACAATGTCCTGGAACGGGAATTGAAGCGGTGCAAGAAGTCGCAGACGCCTGTGAGCCTGGCGTTTCTTGACCTGGATCGGTTCAAGTTGGTGAACGACGCACACGGGCATCTCATTGGCAGCGAACTCCTGGCGCTTACCGGACGCCGACTGCAGGAGTTGAGCCGCAAGCAGGATTTGTGCTTTCGCTATGGCGGCGACGAGTTCGTGATCCTGATGCCGGGCACCGATGCTGCTGCCGCGCTGGAGCGGGCGAAGTTCATGCATCGTGCGCTGATGGAAACCGAGTTCCAGATGAAGAACGGGCTAAAGCTGAATGTGAGCGCCAGCGTAGGTATGGCCTCAGCGCCCAGCGACGGCGCCCAGGTGCATGCCATCATCGGCACGGCTGACGCGCGCATGTATGCGGTGAAGAGCCACGGGCGCGGACACGTGCGCGGGGCGTAATCGAACAGAACGCCTCGGCTACTTCCTGGTGTCTCCGCCAATCTGTATGACGACGTACTTAGCGGGGCCGGCCCCCACATTCCTTACTGAATGCAGAGTCCCAACGGCTACATAAATGATGCTGCCCGCTCCGGCGCGTTCGGCTTTGCCATCGTGATCGAACTCGAGGGTGCCTTCCTCGACGACGATCACTTCAGAGTGCTGGATGCGGTGCGCGGGGTTGGGGACGGTTCCAGCGGGCTGTATGCTCTCATGCGCGGCAACGGCTTCGCCTGTGGCCAGTGTGCCGTTGAAGACGCTGCGCCCCACGGCACCGTTGGGCGCGGTTTTCGCCGTCATTTCGTCGAAGGAAAATACCCGCGCGGTAGCGAGGGGGTTGGTGCCAGTGGATTGCGCAAAGGCGGTGGCGCAGCTTAAGCCGGGAATCGCCAGGGCAAGCAGGATGCGTCTCATTCCCTGTCCTCCGTTTCCGTCGGAAGTGGGGAGAACGTGCTTCCCCTGTGGGTGCGCAGGGCGGTCGACAGCTTAGATGTCGAGGTTCTTGACGTCCAGCGCGTTGTCTTCGATGAATTTGCGGCGGGCTTCCACGTCTTCGCCCATAAGGGTGGTGAAGATGGCCTCGGTTTCGGCAATATCCTCGAGCTTCACCACAAGCAAGGTGCGGTGCTCGGGGTCCATCGTGGTTTCCCAAAGCTGCGTGGCCGTCATCTCGCCCAGGCCTTTGTAACGCTGCACCTGGTAGTCCTTCTTGCCTTGCTCCACGATGTAGGCGAAGAGCTCGCGGGCGGTCTGCTTCTCCACCGGCTCGCGCAACGCGCGCGCGGCGCGAGCGGGAGCCTTGGTCTCCGTTTTACCTTCGGCGCTCTCTGCCTCTTCCTCTTCGTCCGCCGCGGCCGCGGCAGACTTGGCGGCAAATTCCACCAGGAAGGGCGGCTCGAGAAACTCTTTGATGAGCGAATACTTCGACATCATCTGGCGGAACTCTGGGCTGGAAGCCAGCATCCAGTCGATGCAGCGCTTTTGGCCTTGCGCATCGGTGAAGCAGACGGACCAGGTGTGGTGTTCCTCGTCTTCAAGGGGCTTGCTCACCTTGAATTCGAACTCATCCGCCAATTCCGCGAGCTGCCCGTGCAATTTGGCGAGCTTCTCCGGAATGTCGCCGCCGTTCTTCGAAGTGAAGTCGGAGCGTTGCGTCAGTTCCGCGCGGGCCAGCATCTCGGTCAGCCTTTCATTGCGGATGCGCTTGTCCACCTTTTCGACAAAACCGAGATACTCGTTGAGAGTGGCCATGAAGCGCGTGAGTTGGGGGCCTTCGATCCGGCTTGCGGTCTCGCCGTGACGAACCACCATACCTTCGGCTGCGCGGTTCACCATCACCTTCACGAACTCGCGGTCGTCCTTGATGTACTGCTCGAAGCGACCTTTCTTGATCTTGTAAAGCGGCGGCTGCGCGATATACACGTGATCGCGCTTGATGAGCTCGGTCATGTGGCGGAAGAAGAACGTCAGCAGCAAGGTGCGAATGTGAGAGCCGTCCACATCGGCGTCGGTCATGAGGATGATTTTGCCGTAGCGGATCTTGGCAGGATCAAAATCCTCCTTGCCGATGCCGCAGCCCAGCGCCGTGATCATGGCGCGGATTTCCTCGTGGCCGAGCATCTTGTCGTATCGCGCCTTCTCCACATTCAGAATCTTGCCCTTGAGCGGCAGAATAGCCTGGAACTTGCGGTCGCGGCCCTGCTTGGCCGTGCCGCCTGCCGATTCACCCTCTACCAGGTAGAGTTCGCAGCGCTCGGGATTGCGCTCGCTGCAGTCGGCCAGTTTGCCTGGCAGTCCGCCGCCATCAAGCGCGCCTTTGCGCCGCGTCAGGTCGCGCGCCTTGCGTGCCGCCTCGCGCGCCCGCGCCGCTTCAATAGCCTTGTTGATAATGCGCCGCGCCACCGGCGGATTCTGCTCCAGATACATTCCCAGGCGCTCGTTGACGAAGGCCTGCACCGTGCCGGCGATATCGGAGTTGAGTTTGCCCTTGGTCTGGCCTTCGAACTGCGGTTGCGGCAGTTTCACACTCACCACGGCCACCAGACCTTCGCGCACGTCGTCGCCGCTCAGGCTCTCCTTTAGATCTTTGAAGAGGCCCATCTGCTGGCCGATGAAGTTGATGGTGCGCGTCAGCGCCGCGCGAAATCCGGAAAGATGGGTGCCCCCGTCCACGGTGTTGATGTTATTGGCAAAGCTGAACACCGATTCGGAATAGCTGTCGTTGTATTGCAGCGCAATGTCGATCTCAACACCATCGCGCGAAGCCTCCATGACGATGGGCTTGTCGTGCAGCACAGACTTGCCGCGATTGAGATGCTTGACGAACTCGGAAATGCCGCCGGCGTAGCGGAATTCGGCACGGCGCGCTTCGCCCGTCTTCGGATCGGCGGTACGCTCGTCCGTCAGAGTGATCTCGAGGCCCTTGTTGAGGAAGGCCATCTCGCGCAGGCGCTGGGCCAGGGTGTCGTAGTTGTATTCCGTAGTCGTGAAGATGCTCTTGTCCGCCAGGAAGTGCACCTTGGTGCCGCGGCGCTTGCTGGTGCCGGTCTTCAAAAGCTTTGAAGTGGGAATGCCCTTGGAATAGCTCTGCTCGTAGGTGTGGCTCGCCTCGCCCGGCTTTTCCGGGCGCCAGATCTCCACCTCGAACTCTTCGCTCAATGCGTTCACGCAACTCACGCCCACACCGTGCAGGCCGCCAGAAACCTTGTACGTCGAAGAGTCGAATTTGCCGCCGGCGTGCAGCTTGGTCAGCACCACCTGCACTGCGGGCATCTGTTCGCCGCCCCCTAGATCCATCATGTCCACGGGAATGCCGCGGCCGTCGTCAACAACGGTTATGGAGTTGTCGACATGGATAACAACGTCGATCTTCTTGGCGTACCCGGCTAGCGCTTCATCGACGGAGTTGTCGACGACTTCGTAGACCAGATGATGCAGTCCCATTTCGCCGGTCGAGCCAATGTACATTGCGGGGCGCAGGCGTACCGCTTCCAGTCCTTCGAGAACCTTGATGTTCTCGCCGGTATAGCTATCGTTGTCGCCGTGCTGCATGGGGGTGCTGCTCAGAACATCAGTCGCCATAGAATTCCGTTCGCAAGGTTTGCCAAATCGAGGGTGATCGGAGACGTTTTT
>Ga0181519_10003960_pt1 | contig 12069 bp, 9 predicted proteins | sample PEATcosm2014_Bin_26_FD_121102 | JGI IMG/M metagenome (GOLD analysis project Ga0181519, IMG submission 121102) | Peatland microbial communities from MTU Mesocosm Facility, Houghton, MI, USA - PEATcosm2014_Bin02_10_metaG | ecosystem: Environmental > Terrestrial > Soil > Wetlands > Peat | place... | reverse complement strand
GGGCGAGTTTACGCAGCGCGCGTTTCTGGCCGGGCGGCTGGACTTGACGCAAGCCGAAGCGGTGCGGGACCTGATCGAGGCGCAGACACTGACCCAGGCACGGCAGGCCGCCAGCCAGATGGGCGGTGCGCTGAGCCGGCGTGTGGGACCGGTAAAGCAGGAGCTGGTGGAGCTGATTGCGCTGCTCGAAGCAGGCATTGACTTTGCCGAGGACGATGTGGACGTGACGCCGCAGGCCGAGATTGCGCAGCGGATTGACAAGCTGACGCCGGCGCTGAAGGCGCTGGAAGCGTCGTTTGCGCGTGGACGGCTTGTGCATGACGGGCTGACGCTGGCAATTGTGGGGCGTCCGAATGTAGGCAAGAGCTCACTGTTCAACCGGCTGGTGGAGCGGGACAGGGCGATTGTAACGGCAACGCCGGGGACTACGCGGGACCTGGTGACGGAGCGAATTTCTCTGGATGGAATTCCATTGGAACTGGTGGATACAGCGGGGCTGCGCGAGGGACGCGAGGAGGCCGAGCAGCTGGGCATAGCCCGCAGCCGCGAAGCGCTGGCGGACGCCGCTCTGGCGCTGGTGGTTCTGGATGCCACGCAACCGCTGAACGACGAGGAACACCGACTGCTGGAGGCGGTGCAGGACCGCCCTGCGCTGGTGGCCGTGAACAAGAGCGATCTGGCGGGAACGGGCGAGGCGTCCAGTGAGATTGGCGGTGTTCCCGCGCTATGGACCTCAGCCCTTACCGGCGAGGGTATTGCGGAACTGCGGGAGCGGATATTGGCGCTGGCCACGGGCGGAGCGGCCGCGGAACCGGGCATGTTGACCAGCATACGGCACCACCTGGCCATTACGACTGCCTTGGCGGCACTGGGCGACGCTGAGCAGGCCAACGTGAGCGGCATTCCGCACGAGATGATCCTGCTAGACCTCTACCGCGCGCTCCAGGCGCTGGACTCCCTGACCGGCCAGACCACTTCGGACGACATTCTTAACTTGATTTTTTCTACTTTCTGCATCGGAAAATAGAGTAAGGTTTCAGGGAGTCTCATAGAATATCGAATCATCGCATTTACCTCTTTACTTTCAGCAAATATAGGCGCATAGTGTCTCTCAGAGTCCCAAGAAAGCGCAATGAGATTGGGACTCCTGTGGGACTCCACAGAGCACAACGCACCGAAAACGGCTCTGGAGTCCCAAGAGGGAGAGGCAATGGCGCTCACGGATGCCACGATCAAAGGGCTGAAACCCAAGGCTGGCGCGCGGTACAGCAAGGCCGATGGGAACGGGTTGCTGCTGGACATTACGCCGGGCGGGGTCCGCTCATGGGTGTTTCGCTACCGGCTGAACGGCAAGCGGGAAAAGTTGGTGCTAGGCCGCTATCCCGATCTGTCACTCAAAGCGGCGCGGGCCGAACGCGATAAGCAAGCCGCGAAAGTGGCAAAGGGCGAATCCCCAGCCCTCGAAAGGAAACTGGCGCGGGCAGGAACGCCAAGCAATCCCACTGTGCGCGAGTTTGGGGACCAGTATTACCGGGAACAGGTTGCGGGCATCCTCAAGAATCCAGCCGATACCCGGCGGTATCTTGACTCTGAGATTTATCCCTCATTGGGAGAAAAGCTGCTCAAGGATGTGGACGCGCTGGACGTGCAGGCCCTTGTGTACCGCAAGCGCGATAACGGGCGAGTGGCGGCGGCCATGAGGATTCGCATGGTGCTCAAGCAGGTATTCGATTACGCGCTTGAAAAGCAGCTTGTCACATCCAACCCCGCCGCGATGGTGGCGACGCGCTACATCGGCAAGGCTCGCAAACGGTCCCGTGTGCTCGCTCCAAGCGAGATTCGCCTTTACCTCCGCACCGTCTACCAGTCGAACATCCGCCGCCAATTCAAGCTGGCGCTGCATATCATCCTGCTCACGCTATCGCGTAAATCGGAATTGCTGCTGGCACGGTGGAAGGACGTTGATCTGGAAAAAGGCGAGTGGCTGATTCCGGCAGAGAACGCAAAGACGGGCAAGGCGCACCTTGTTTACCTGTCAACCCAAGTGGCCGAGATGTTCCGCGAACTAAAGGCCCTTTCCGGCGATTCTGAGTTAGTTCTACCGGGCCGGGGCAGTCTGATAAGGCCCTTCGCCAAGAATGCGCTCAACAAGGCCCTAGAGGGGCTTACGTTCGATATGGACCCGCTCACCATTCACGATCTGCGCAGAACGGGCGCAACGCTGCTCACGGAACACGGATTCAACAAAGACGTGATCGAAAAGGCTCTGAGCCATGAGCATGAGGGTATCCGGGCGGTGTACATCCTTGCCGAGTATGCCGAGCAGCGAAAGAAGATGCTCCAATGGTGGGCCGATTACGTGGATTCGATCTGCAACGAGTCCAAGGTGATCGTGGGCAACTTCGGAGGCGCGGCTTAGAGGCGCGGGCCGGACCGTGGGCGTATCATCCTCGTGACCAAAAATTCCCGGAGGAACAAATGCTATTAGCTATCAGGGCTTTTTTTCGGGCTGCCTTACCTGCTGCCGTAGGGGGTTTTGCGCTCTGGAGTGTTTTCGAGTTTTCCACCCGTCAGAGTGTCGGTATTGCCTGCGTTCTTTGGTTCCTGATTTTCTCAATTCAATCCCGTGTCCTGTCAGACGATTTCAAGCCCTACGCATTGCACGTGCGAGTCCACCTGCCGGTGTTATTTGCCGATCTTGGCTTGATCGACTCACCGGCTGGTTGGTCACCGTATCGGGAAAAGGCCAAAGCGGACGGTCTCGACCACGAGCAATTCAGCATCTACGCAATAACGCCCTGGCTGTTTGCCACTGCTGATCGGAATGAGCCATACGTTCGACAGTTCCTATTCAGGCGGCAAATCGAACAGATCTCTGTTCCGCTAACTCCGAACTCGAATCCATACGCCCACCGCCATCCTTACATTCGGTTCGTGCGACAGAAGTATTGGTTCGTCCTGCAACTCATGGTCCCGGACGATTGGGAGCAGGAGCTTCGCGCTCGCCTCCCAACGGCGGGCGTGGACGCGGAATATGGCGAATTTGACAAGATTGGGGTCTCGGTCACCCTTGCGGCGTTCCCTGCTCAATATCTCCAGCACGTAATCGAATTGCACGAGCCGGTGTCATTCTTCAAACCATACTGGCTGTGGAAGCGACGTGATAAACGATTCTTAAAGTCGCTCAAGTTGAAGGGCTGGAAAAGGGAAGACGATTCTCCTGAGTACATCGAACACACGTACATCTCAGTCGGCTTCCAATCAGAATTCTAGCGAAATATCCACGCAAAGAATGCCTGCGGTCCAGGCAGAAGAAACCCCGGATGTCCGCCAAAATGTCGCCCTAGCTTCACGGCTTTTCAAGGTGCCTGATTGACGCAAGATTCGACGGTTATCTGGTGCGGTTGGAGCGAGTACACTGCCGTCTGCGGCGGTACTCAGCTACCGCACAATCACGCGCTTGATGGCCCGATCCGCCGCACCACTACCTCTAGCGGCTGGTCGCCTTTCACCGTTGCCTGAATTGCCTGCCGCGCCTTTCCATACGCGCGATCAGTGAGATACTTCAGGGTTTCCAGTTGAATCCGCTCATCGCCCGAATTGGCGAGCCTGACCCACTTTGAATTTGCATTGATTTCCGCAAGCAGAAGCTCGGCGGATTCTTTCGGCAGTCTCTTGGTTATGCCCTTGATCGTGCTCGGCTTTCTCCCGGCTCCGGGCCGCTTCCCACCCTTGCCTGCCATTGATTAGCTACCCTTTCTCTCTGCAATTCAATCCTTTCACGAATCGCGCGTCACATCATCCGCTAGACTTGCGCCGTTTCTCTACAGCCGCGCGCGCCGGTGTCCCGCTATCCTGTACTGCGCCCTGTAACAGTGAGACGGCCTCTACGTCTACCCTGAGCACTAGACCGCGCGCAAGGCCATCCGTGAGCGGGAAACCGGCATCCCGCAAGAGCAGCTCGAATGTGGCCCGCGTGCAAGGGACGGCATTGTGAGCGGCGCACCATTCCGCGAAGTCCACAAGCAAAAAGCCGATACCGCCAGAGTCTTCGCGGCCCGCGCGGTAAATGCAGTTCTCAGCCTTCCATCGTTTGAAGTCTTTCTTCCATGCGTCCGGCGCATCGGGCGGAAGGTCAGAAAAGTTTTCTATTTGTGTTGAAGAGGAACCTTCAAAACCTTCAAAAGCAGCTTCTGTGGGTTTTGAAGGCTCGCATCCGGGGTACTCACCATACCTTTCGTTCGATGGATGCCAATTCCGCCAGCGATCAATTGCCAACATGCGCGCCTCCAATCTTGGGATTGATGGCATAGACTTCGGATGGTCTGCCCGTTTCAGACTTCGGCTTCTCCGGCCTCACCCATCCGGCATCTTCCAGGACTCGCACGGCGGCGCGGGCCTCATCCGGTGTCCCTAGTCCGCTCCAATCGTTCGAGTACACATCGCGGATGGTGAATGTTCCGCTATCCCGCTTCCACCCCTTTGTCAGTTTTCGAGCAAGCGTGATTGCGGCCAGCCGCTCCGGGCTGATTCGTGAGGCATAGACCCGGTGCGCGTGGTGGGAAAGGTATTCGCAGAAGTCGGCGGCCTGTTGAGCATGATGCAGTCCAACCGATTGCAGCGACTCATCAGCAAGAGCAAATAAGAGAGCAAGCGCGGGCATCAGCTTTCGATATTTTGAGAGATGCGCCAGCATGATTGGGCTTGTATCATCGGCCCGGAGACGTGTCTCCAGATCGGTGAGCCATACGACAAAGAGGGCTTGGGCATCGGGAGCGAATTTCAGGCGGAGCGGTTTTCCCGCGTTCATTCCCGCGATGCGCCGGTAGACATTCTCTGCCGCTTGCATTGCTGAAGCATTCGGCGCGCGGTCCCGATATTTCCAGTCCGGCTTTGAGTCCGGCCATACGAGCAATTGGAACCGCTGAATAAGTCCATCGTTGCTGGGGCCATCCCGAAGCGCATCGGCAAGATAGGGACTAAGCCGGGCCGGTTGGATGCCTCCGAAGAGGGAGACACAGCAATGTTCGACGTGTATGGACCCGCGTCCGATGCGGTCAATGGTGAAGCCGGTATCTCCGCTCCAACACTCCAGGTAAAATGCGCGCTCCGATTCTCGCCCTTGCCGCTCCAAACTCGCCAGCCATCCGCTCAGTTCATCTCTGAGCACAAACACGCCAGCGGGATTAGCAGAGAGCAATTGATGCAGACTTTCAAAGGTCGCATCGACAGCGATCAAACGGCGCTGCGATGGTTCGATAATCTCTAGCTCCGGTTTTGTGGGAAGTGGCTGTTTATTCTTTAAGGCGCGCTTATAGCTCTCTGCCCATGCTGCATTTTCGAGTTTGGCCCGTTCCTGGGCGGCCTCGTACTCACGCTGGGCATCAGCGTATTCCGCGCGCAAGTCGGCCTCTAAAGCGCGCGCTGGCGCAGTCACAATGCCAACCAGCGGAGACTTCATCATTCCCGGACCCGCAACGATTCCGCCCCAAAGATTCGGCCAAACTACCCATGAACTATCGTGCTCTTTTGGTTGCATGGCGGCGCGCCGTCCGCAAAGCCCGGCGAGAGTGATAACGGCTACGACAGCGGCGAAGTCCAACGGGGTTTGCATCCGGTCGGTAACGTCCTCCACCATCGGGCGAAGAGACGCGGGCAACAGGCCAGAATCGAATGGCGGGACCGGGGGCAATTCTTCGCCCAACGGCACCGGCTCCGGCCACGCGGCTTGTTCAATCGGCGACAATACCGGCGCGGAAGCGGCGGCGATCATGCGCTAGCCTGCCGATCCGCCTCAGTTTGCGTCTGCTTTTCGATTCGGGATTCAATCCAGGCGTCAATCTCGGATTCGAGCCACGCAACGGCGCGCGCACCCAGATTGTAAGGGCGGGGAAATTCGTTTAGCTCAATTTTCCGGTAGATTGTGGCTTTACTGTACGGAACTCGCTTCCGTACTTCGCCAAGCCTCAAAAAGCGGATCGGATGACTCGCCATAATTCACACTCCGAAGGAAGCTACACCGTTTCCGGTGCCCATGCACTTCGGTCTGTGAGTTATGGCTTTTAAGCCGGGTGCCCTTCGGCGAACTCCAGTTCCGTTTCGATCCTTTGCAGACTCAAGGGTTGCGTATGCTTGACATGCGCGTGCCTTGAACAAGACAAGGCTATCATAATCGCATTGCGCCCCAAGAGATTCCATGCGGTGTCCGCCGCGCGGGTATCTACCTGGTCATTCCCGCCGCTCATCCGCCGGAACGAACCACCACGCGCTTTTGGGACTCCAGTGGGACTCCGGGAGCAAGCCCGTTCCACGAACCCGCATGGCTATTGGCGATTCACGCTTTTTCGATATTCTGCATCGGAAAGTGACCCGACGTCCAAGAGGACGTGCGCGGAGAACTGGAAATAGCTGCCTGGCGCACTATCCTTCGAGGCGGCGAGCGCGGCCCGCAACGGCGAGGGAATCGCGCAACGCACTTCCCAACCCTGACTGTCTGCTTGCCGGTGAAGGTGCACCGGAGGCTGGACGCGGCGGGATTTGCACCGCATGGCCGGCCTGTGACGCTGACCGATGAGGAACTGAGAGAGCGCTTGCTCGCCCGGAACCATCCATGGGTTGGATAGCAGACAGATTCACAGGGATGAGAGGCTGCGGAGGTTTCAGATAGATCAGCTCCTTGGAAAGCACCTCTCTCTCAATGTAATCCGGACCTGGCACACATAGATGTTTGAGATCAACCATCAAGCCCTCCTGTCGTATTTGAACAATCTCAAACACTCCCAGGAAGCCATTGATCCGAACCCGATCCCCTATGCAGGGCCTTTTCATTATGCTGTCCATGGCCACATCTTCAGGCCGTGATTCCGGCAACGCCATACTCCGAAAGCTCCAAGCCGACACCACCAATGGGTCATTGCACGTGCTTGCCCATCCCTTGTGCCAGGAGCGACCCTACCAGCTCGCGAGCCATGCTCGAAGAAAAAGACCCCGGCCTTGGCCGAGGTCTTTTCTTGGGGAGGGCCTTACTACATCGCTGCTACAAAGTCAGGAAGTATTCCGGCAGCATTCACTTGCAGGAGCTCCGTCATCCGCGCTGCCATGCCTGTGTACATGGACGCGGCGCGGAATGCATGCACGCAGATGTTCTCATTGACCTGGCTGAAGGCATACTTTACAAGCGCCATCAGAACGCAAGCGCGGATTTGGATGGCGTCGCTGCGCAAGGTCTCAAGAAGCTCACGGTCAACCGATCCGCTGTTCCGGGCTGCGTAGTCGGCCATCTCCAACATTACGCAGGCGTTCTGGTACATCGCCCAGAGACCATGAGGGCCCTGAATGCGCGTCCAGGTTTCTTCCGGCGTGGTGTTCAGTCCTTCATTCCAAAGGAAATGATCCGTCAACGCGCGGGCGCTCGAGTCCGGCCTCAACCGGGCCAGAAGGGACTGCCATGACTGTGCATTCCGACGGCGCACACTGGCACGCCAATGACGAAGGTAAACTGCAGCAACGACAATCGCGGCGATTTGGAGCAGAATGAAAATCATTGATCGTCCTTCGATCGGAGAATGGGAGCCATTGGATAGTTCGAAGTTCCCCCAGGTAGATCTCGTTGTTCGTACCGATGGCATGAGTACCCAATTCCGATGCACATAAGTAACTTAAAGTAACCTATTACTAGGGTCAATCACACTTTCGAGGCAGGGGGCGATGCTTTTGGGGGCTTTGGCGCCGCGCACCGGTGGGCCGACCTAACTCCCCGTCCGCCAGTGCCGGAGCGACTGCATTTCCCGGAGTAAATCGGCGTGGGCGGGGTGTAGAGGCAGCATATCTCTCAGACAGGCGCGCTTTCTGAGATCCGTTGGATATTGAGGGCTCGCTGGCTTCCCCGTTTCTGGATCAGAGAGCGACCACAGTTCGGGATCTACTTTCCGCTGGTCAGGTTCTGGATGATTTCCACCTCGCGTTGGCGGTAAGGGATGCCGTCGGAGTGAAAGACATCGTGCTGCCAGACCATGGGCTGCTCGGTGACGTAGGGACGCTGCCAGGAGTCCCAAGGGATCCAGGTCTGGCTCTTGCCGGCAACGAGGCCCCAATTGATGGCGCCGACGCGGTATTGGCGAGCGATGGGGAGGATGGTGTCAAACGTGCTGCCCATGTTGCGGGCCATGTATTCGGTGCAGAGGATGGGGCGATGGAACTGCCCAAGAAGCTTTACATGCCGCTCAAAATCCTCAGGCCAGCCGTAGTTGTGGAAGCTGATGACGTCAGACTGCTCAATCTGAATGCGGGCCACAGGAGACATGGTGGCGAGGGAGGTCCAGTCCCCGTAAAAGAGGCCACTGGTCAGGGGCTGGATGGGGTGGGCGGTGCGAGCCCAAGCGTAGACCTGCGGAAGAAGGACGAGGATGATTTCGTTCTTGTTTTTCGTATCGCCATGGGCATAAGAGTCAGCGTTGCCGTTGTCGGGCTCGTTCCAGAGATCCCAGGCGAGGATGCGAGGGTCGTTGGCGAAGGCGCTCACCACACCCTTAACGTAGCTCTCCAGGCGCGGGTATTGAGAAGGATCGGAAAGAATCTCAGCGCCTGGGGCCTGGACCCAACCGGAGTTATGCACGCCGGGGATGGGCGGGTGCTGTGGGCCAAGTTTTGGGCGCGGGTCCCAGCAGGAGTCAAAGAGGACAAAGACGGGGCGGATGTGATGACGGTCGGCGATGGCGAGGAAGGCGTCAATGCGATGCGCAAACCCTTTGGGGTCCTGCTCCCACACGAGATTGTGGAGGAAGACACGCATGGTGTTCATACCAATGGCTTGTGCCCAGCCTAGCTCGCGGTCGATAGTGACGGGGTCAAAGGAGTCGGCTTGCCACATCTCCAACTGGTTGATGGCTGTGGAAGGCAGGAAATTCGCACCCACCGGCCAAGGCTGCTGTGCGTACCAGGCATTGGCCTGATCCTCTGTCCAGCGTTGCTGGGCGTGGAGGGTTGGGATGACCAGCAGCAGTGCGAGAGCGAGCAGAAGGCGGCGGAACTTGGAGAAAGACTGGCTCACTGGAGCTCCTTCAATTTACAAGAAGGAGGATTTTACCTTGCCGGCAGCCGATTGCCCAGTAGCACAGCACACCGCGATAGCTTGCGATGCTATGACTTACCGCAGAGATTTTGTCTTTTCTATCGTTTGGACGGAGGAGACTTGATCGTGCAGGTGCATTTTGGGGTGGGTTGAAATCGTTTACTTGGGATTGCCGGTTGATATATAGTTTTGCTGGCCCGCGGCCCGGGATTTGGCCGTTGCAAGCGGGCGAGACTTCATCGAAAGAGGATTTTCCATGTCAGGCATCTCTCGTCGCGAACTGCTTTGTTCCGGAGCGGCACTGTCCGCATCTTCCCTGCTGGCCCGTTCCGCCTGGGGGCGGGCGGCGTCGCTGCTGAGCGGCGGTGCGGGGGCCGGATCGGCCGAGGCGTCGGCCGCCGTGGCGCCGCGGGAGCAACTGCTGTTCGATTTTGGCTGGAAGTTCCAGTTTGGCAACGGCTGCGACCCGGCCCGCGATCTGGGGTTCGGCAACAGCCAGGGAGACTTCGCCAAGACCGGGGAGTTCGAGTTCGCCAAGGGCAAGTTTGACGACTCGAAGTGGCGCGCGCTGAATCTGCCCCACGACTGGGCGGTGGAGTTGCCCTTTGTGCATGACGAGGTGCAGAGTTCGCACGGCTACAAGCCCGTGGGGCGGCGTTATCCGGAGACCAGCGTGGGCTGGTACCGGCGGGCCTTCGAGATTCCGGCCAGTGATCTGGGGCGGCGCATCTGGGTAGAGTTTGACGGGGCGTTCCGCGATGTGCTGATTTTTGTGAACGGCTGCTTTATCGGGCGCAACGACAACGGCTATGCGCCCTTTCGTCTGGATCTGACGGATTTTCTGAACTATGGGGCGAAGAACTACATTGTGGCGCGCGTGGACGCCAGTTTTGGCGACGGCTGGTTTTACGAGGGCGCGGGCATTTACCGCCATGTGTGGCTGACCAAGACCGATGCGCTGCATCTGGGCAGGTGGGAGAGCACGGTGCGCACGGCGGTGAAGGGCGGCTCCGCCGTTTTGACTCTGGGCACGGTGGTGCAGAACCAAGGCAGGCAGGCGGAGAGCGCCGGGGTGAGCTGGCGGATTCTGGACGCGGCGGGCAAGACGGTGGCGACAGCCGCAGCGCCGGCGCAGTCGATTGGCGTGGACGGAGCGGCGACTTTCACGGCCACCGCGGAGCTGGTCAATCCGGCGCTGTGGTCGGTGGATGCGCCCAACCTGTACGCGGCGGTAGTGACCGTGGAGGCGGGCGGGAAGGCGCGCGATGCCGAGCGGGTGAGCTTTGGTGTGCGCACGGTGCGGTTCGACGCCGGCCAGGGGCTGTTTCTGAACGGCAGGCCGGTCAAGATCCAGGGCACCTGCAACCACCAGGACCACGCGGGGGTGGGCGCGGCCGTGCCTGACCGGTTGCAGTGGTTCCGTCTGGGCGTGCTCAAGGAGATGGGCTGCAACGCGGTGCGCACCTCGCACAACATGCCCACGCCGGAGTGGGTGGAGGGCTGCGACCGCATGGGCCTGATGATGATGTGCGAGACGCGGCAGATGAGTTCCAGTCCCGAGGGGCTGGCGCAGTTGGAGACCATGGTCAAACGCTATCGCAACTCCCCCTCGATCTTCCTCTGGTCGATCGGAAACGAAGAGTTCACGCTGCAGGACAGCATGGCCGAGCAGGGCGGCAAGATTGCCGCAACGATGGTGCAGCGAACCCATGAACTCGATCCCACGCGGGTAGTTTCTGCGGCGGTGAACGGAACCAACGAAACAAGCCTCTCCGATGCGTTCGACATCGTTGGCTTCAATTACAGGCTGGAACTTCCCGATGCGTTTCACAAGAAGTATCCGAAGCGGCCTCTGTTTGGTTCAGAGACGGCAAGCGCGGTGGGTACTCGCGGTGTGTACGCAACCGATCCGTTGCGCAACACGATGAGCGCCTACGACACGCACGAAGGAAGATGGAATGGGTATGAGACGGCGGAGGACTGGTGGACGTTTTACGGTTCCCGCGACTGGGAAGCAGGCGGGTTTGCGTGGACCGGCTTCGATTATCGTGGCGAGCCCTCACCTTACGGCTGGCCGTCCATCAACTCGCAGTTCGGCATCGTGGATATGTGCGGATTTCCCAAGGACACCTTTTTCTACTACAAGGCATGGTGGGACAAGGAGCCGGTGCTGCACCTGTTTCCGCACTGGAACTTCGAGGGCAGGGAGGGTGACGAAATCCCGGTCTGGGCGTACTCCAACCTGGACGAGGTTGAGCTCCTGGTGAACGGCAAGAGCGCGGGCAGCCGGAAGGTTCCGCATCTGGGCCATGTGGAGTGGAAGGTGAAGTACGAGCCGGGCGTCATCGAGGCGCGGGGGTCGAAGAACGGCAAGGTGGTACTGACGGAGAAGCGCGAGACGACGGGGCCGACGGTGGCCATCCGGCTGACGGCGGACCGGACGGAGATCGACGCCGATGGCGAGGACGTGGCCATCCTGAAGGTGGAGGCGCTGGACAAGGACGGGCGTCCGGTTCCGACGGCCGGCAACCTGATCAGCTTCAAGGTCTCCGGCGAGGGCGCGCTGATCGGCGTGGGCAACGGCGATCCCAACTGCCAGGAGAGCGACAAGGAGCCGCGACGGTCCCTGTTCAACGGGCTGGCAGAGGTGATTGTGCAGGCGACCAAGGATGCTGGAGAGATCCGTATCGAGGCGGTGAAGGAAGGCTGGGAGGGGGCCGAGCTGACGCCGGCCAAGCTGACGATCACAACGAAACAGGTCGAGTCTCGGCCGGTGGTGGGGTAAGGGAAAACGAAATGATATCGCGTCGTAGTTTCGTTAAGACATCCGTGCTGGGATCGGCTGCGGCGATTGCATCGCGTACACCGTTGCTCAACAGTGCAATTCCTCAACCTGCAGAAGCCAGGAGCACCCGTTTTGGCGTGAATTTTGTGCCACGGAAGCGCTGGTGGTATTGCTGGCTGGATTGGGATCAGCAGGCCATTGAGGACGACCTGAG